>SAMEA3387474__coassemble_1895_pt1 | contig 11186 bp, 9 predicted proteins | sample SAMEA3387474__metabat2_low_PE_013 | metagenome-assembled genome bin SAMEA3387474 (sample SAMEA3387474) | Felis catus | biome: Faeces | place: United Kingdom | collected 2012 | reverse complement strand
GTGTGATGGGAATGGTGAGGGAGCGGCAGAAGGCTTATCAGGGTACTTATGCCAGATATAGAGTTGCGGGCACCTGTATTGCCATTCTTGCGCCTGTTCCGCTGCTCATCGGAGCATTTTCGGAGAATGATCTTTTTGCGGCGCTTATGTTTGCGGCAACGGTGCTTCTTGCCGGAGCAGGCGTGGCGGTCCTCATCATTTCGGGGGTGCGCCAGGCGGGAATGCAGAAACTTCTGGCGGAGGGCACATCCGGTTTGCAGGAAAACAGAAGGAGGCACATCCGGCAGTCTGTTGCGGCAGTTTACTGGCTGATGGTGGCGGCCGTCTATTTTGGATGGAGTTTTTGGACGAACGACTGGGGAAATACATGGGTTCTGTGGGTGGTTGCGGGTATCCTGTTTGTGGCGGTGATGGGACTGTGCAGTCTGTTGCAGGAGAAAAAATAGAAAAAAACACAAAAACAGACTAAAAAAGACAAAAAAGAGCTAAAAGTGTTGAAATTTTAGGGGGGGGTGGTATAATGGTGCTAGTTTGGTTTGACCAAAAGAGAAGGAGAATGAAAATGAGAGAGAGATTGGAACGGCTGCATCTGAAGGAGCGGTTACAGTCCGGCTACCGGACCGTGATCCAGATGATGTTTTTTTCCGGGATTCTGTCACTTGTCGTGACGGGACTGCTCTTCGCGAGTATGTCCTATCTGGTTCAAAAGGTTCAGCGGGCAGATACGGCGGTGAAGATATGCAGGATCGATGTGAACATCGCGGCGAGAAGTATCCACGAGATGGCGCTGAATCCGGATAAGTCCAGCTATGCAGGTTACAGGGAACTGGTTGGCACAAAGATGGAGGAGATCGGCACGGAGCTTGAGGCGCTGGAGCAGACCGGGGTCGTGGAGGACGAGCTTTACCAGAGCTATGAGCAGGCGCTGACCGACTGGGGAACGATCGGCTATGAGATCATGGATGATATCGAGGCGGGCAGGGATGCGGAGGCGCTGGACAGGATCCTGACCGAGTGTGTGCCGGCGCTGGATCATCTGATCGCGATTGCGAACGAGCTGGATGATTATATGGATCAGCGGACAGCAAATGCAGTTGCCTTTACGACATGGATGGCAGTGCTCGGCATTATCGGCGTGATCGCATTTATTGTCATCGCAGTGATCCTCTCGATGCGGGTGAGCAGCGTGATTATCACTTCCATCACGAAGCCGCTGGGCGAGATCAAGAATGTGGCGGAGGAGCTTGCGGCAGGCAATCTTCACAGCAATGTGGACTATCGTTCAGAGGATGAGATCGGTATTCTTGCGCACAGTCTGCGCAAGTCGATCCGCATCTTAAGTTCTTACGTGGACGATATTGACCGGGCAATGCGCGAATTTTCTTCCGGCAATTTCGACGTGCAGCCGGAGGTGGAGTGGAAAGGTGATTTCATCGGAATCTTAAATTCGTTTATGATGTTTGAGGAGAGCATGGCGGACACGATCAGGGGCGTCCGCGAAGCGAGCAGACAGGTGTCCGGAGGCTCGGAGCAGGTTGCTGCAAGCGCGCAGGATCTGGCGTCGGGAGCAACCGATCAGGCGGCGGTTGTGGAGCAGTTGACCGCGACGATCGCAAGTGTGGCGGATCGTGTTTCCCGCAATGCCGAGCACGTTGCTGAGATCAGCGGTACCATCGAGACGGTCGGCGGCAAGATCCTCGACGGAAATGACAAGATGCACGAGATGGCACAGTCGATGCATGAGATCAACGAGTCCTCAAAGGAGATCGGAAAGATCATCGCGACGATCAATGAGATCGCAGCACAGACAAATCTGCTGGCTTTAAACGCTTCGATCGAGGCGGCGAGAGCGGGAGAGGCAGGCAAGGGCTTTGCGGTTGTTGCGGATCAGGTAACGGTGCTTGCGGCACAGAGTGCGAGCGCGGCGAAGGAGTCGGCAGATCTGATCGGCACATCGGTGAAAGCGGTCGAGAAGGGAATGCAGATCGCGGAGCAGACGGCGGAGCAGCTTGAGGATATCGCCGATAACTCCAAGGTGATCGTATCGGAAGTGAATGAGATCGCGGAAACGCTCAAGGCGCAGACGACGGCGATCTGGCAGATCAATGAGGGCGTCGATCACATCAATGAGGTTGTACAGAGCAATTCTGCAGCTTCGGAGGAGTGTGCGGCTGCCAGCGAGGAGATGAGCAGCGAGGCGCTCAGTCTGGAGGAACTGATCGGCAGATTTAAAATTTCAGAATCTTAAGTAGATCAAAAATACCTTTTCTATGACTTTGCATAAGTTATAAGAAAAGGTATTTTTTTATGAATCGTGTCAGAAAAATAATCCATACGGATTATGCATATAGATCCGGTCTGACCGGAAAAAATGTGACAGTGGCGGTGATGGATACCGGCATCGCGCCACATCCCGATTTCGGGAAAAGGATTCGCGCATTTGCGGATTTTTATTATGGGAAGATGGGACTTTACGATGACAACGGGCATGGCACCCATGTGTCGGGGATCATCGCGGGCGACGGGGCGGTGTCGCGGCAGACAAACGGCAGCGCCATATACCGGGGCATCGCGCCGGAAGCGGAGATCGTGATGCTAAAGGTGCTTGACGAGAAGGGAAACGGGAGTACGGAGCGGGTGCTGCGCGGTCTGGAATGGCTCATAAAGCATAAGGATCTGTATCATATCCGCCTGCTGAATATTTCCGTTGGGATGCTGCCCGGCGCGGGAAAGCGGGAACAGAGGGAGCTGTTGGATGCGGTGGACGACGTCTGGAAACGCGGGATCATGGTCGTGGCGGCGGCGGGCAATAACGGACCGAGGGACAATACAGTGACGATTCCGGGCATTTCCAGAAAAATCCTCACGGTCGGGAGCTGTGATGACGCGCGCGCAGAGGGCGTGGGAAAGGGCTTAAAGAGCGGTTACAGCAGCATGGGACCGACGGAGTGCTGCATCGTCAAGCCGGAGATCCTTGCGCCGGGAACGGATATTACAAGCTGTGCGCGGGACGGGCGCGGGTATCTGTCAAAGAGCGGGACGTCGATGGCGGCTCCGGTCGTGACGGGAGCGCTTGCGCTTGCATTTCAGAAATATCCGCATTTTGCTCCGGCGGAGATGAAGCTGCGTCTGTATGAACGCGCCTATCCGAGGGGAGCGTCATTCGGGAAAAAGAGTTGGGGAGTGATCCATGTGGACAATCTTGTCCGCGGTCCGGTTGACTTTTCTTAAGAAACATTTTAGAATAAAGAAATCTATGGAATACTTCGCAGGAAGGGAGTCTACTTATGAAAAAAATAGCGCATCTGTTGTTTGGAAGAATGACCCTGGTCGGTCTGGCGATTCTGCTTCAGGTGGCATGGCTTTTTACCGTGTTGTGGCAGTTCAGCTACCAGTTTACCTATGTCAATCTTTTCATCCGCGGAATAGCGATCATTCTGGTGCTCGTGATCATTAACCGCTGGAGCAATCCGGCAAATAAGCTGTCATGGACATTTTTGATCCTGCTGTCGCCGATCCTTGGAACGCTGCTCTATTTTCTGTTTGGGAGGGAAAATCTGACCAGATATATGAGACGGCATATGGAGAAGTTTAACCGGGAGATTGCGGAGGGGCTGACGCACGATGAGGCGGCGGAGCAGCTTTTGCAGGAGACGGATGCCTCCGTGTACTGCCAGTCAAAGTATATCAGTGATTTCGGTCATTTTCCGGTTTACCGCAATACCGCCACGAAATATTACAAATGCGGGGAGGATATGTTCCCGGATATGCTGGAGGCGCTGCGGAGCGCCGAGCATTTTATTTTTCTCGAGTATTTTATCATCAAGGAAGGAGAGATGTTCCAGACCATTGAGGATATTCTCGAGGAGAAGGTGAAGCAGGGGGTCGAGGTGCGCCTGATCTACGACGATATGGGCTGTATCGGCACGCTGCCGCCGCATTACTATAAGGTTTTGCAGAAGAAGGGCATCAAGTGCGCGGCGTTTAACCCGTTCCGTCCGGTGCTGTCCGTGATCATGAACAACCGTGACCACCGCAAGATCCTTGTGGTGGACGGCACGGTCGGCTTTACCGGAGGCATCAATCTGGCGGATGAGTACATCAACAGGATCGAACGCTTCGGCTACTGGAAGGACACCGGGATCCGGATCGAGGGGGAGGGCGTCTGGAGCCTCACCAATATGTTCCTCGGTATGTGGGACAGCATCGTGCGTTCCACGGAGGATTACCGGAAATATATGCCGTCCGTGTACCAGAAGAAGCCGTTTATGGACGACGGGTTTGTCCAGCCCTACGGCGACAGCCCGCTCGATCATGAGAATGTCGGCGAGAATATTTATCTGAACATTATCAGCAGGGCGAAAAATTATGTCTATATCTTTACGCCCTACCTGATCATCGACCACGAGACGCTCGTCACGCTGCGCAACGCCGCCAAGAGCGGTGTGGATGTGCGCATTGTGACGCCGGGGATCCCGGACAAAAAGATGGTGTTTCTTCTGACGCAGTCCTATTACAGACCGCTTTTGGAGGCGGGCGTGCGCATCTACCAGTATACGCCGGGCTTCATCCACGCCAAGAGCTTTGTCTGTGACGATGAGATCGCCACGGTCGGGAGTGTCAATCTGGATTTCCGCAGTCTGTACCTGCATTTTGAATGTGGCGTCTGGATGTACCGCTCCAGGGCTGTCATGCAGGTGAAGGAGGACTGTATGGAGACTTTCGCCTGCTCGCAGGAGATCGGACTGGAGTTTTGCAGAAAACGTCCGCTTCCGGTGCGCATTTTGCAGAGTCTGCTCCGGCTTTTTTCACCGCTGATGTAGAAAGGCGATGTTTTACAGGAAAAATCGCAGCACTTTCAGAAAATAATCTTTATACTCTGCGGCGCGGATATCGGCGGTATAGCGGATATTGACAGAACCGATCTCCTTTCCGTCGAGATAGTAGACTGCTTTTCCGGCGACGTCGCCTTTTTTCACCGGAGCTTTGGCTTCTTTGGGGAGCTTTAGCTCCTTTTTGATGCCTGCGGTGTCAGAGCCGTCCGTCGAGAGATAGGTAAACGGGCTGTCGTAGGCGATGTCGGCATATTCGGCGATGCCTTTTTTTAGCTCAAGGGCGGGAAGGCGGTCATCGTTGGCGTCGGTGTAGAGACGGCACTGACCGAAGCCGTAGTTGAACAGCGTCACAGCGTCGGCGTTGCGGCTTTTGGAATCCGGCGCTGCCATGATCACGGCGATGAGTTTCATCCCGTCCTTTTCCGCGGTCGCAGAGACACAGTATTTCGCGAGGCTTGTATAGCCGGTCTTTAGCCCGGTCGCATATTCATAGTGGCGGATCAGCTTGTTGGTGTTTGTCAGACCGAACTCCGACGTTCCCTTTGCGGTGGTGTGTGTGATGTTTTCCATCCAGATGGTGCAGTAGTCGTGGATCTGTGGGTGGCGCGTGATGAGTTCGCGGGACATCAGCGCGATGTCGTAGGCGCTCGTCATGTGGTTATCGACCTCCAGCCCACAGCAGTTGACAAAGGTCGTGTCGCTCATGCCAAGCCCTTTGGCACGGTTGTTCATGCGGCGCACAAATTCAGATTCCGAGCCGCCGATATGCTCCGCCATCGCCACACAGGCGTCGTTCGCGCTCGCGACACTGATGCATTTGATCATCGTCTCGACGGTCTGCGTTTCGCCCGGCTCCAAAAACACCTGCGAACCGCCCATGCTGGCGGCGTAGTCGGAGACGGTGACCGTGTCGGTCAGGGAAATCTGTCCGCTTTCGATCGCGTCAAAAATCAGGATCAGCGTCATGATCTTGGTGATGCTTGCCGGGCGCATGATCTCATGTGCATTTTTTTCGTAGATCACCGTTCCGCTGGACGCCTCCATCAAAAGCGCGCTTGGCGCGGAGACGGAGAGCGCGGCGTCTTCCGCTTTTACGGGTGTGATATCGCTAAGAAGTGCTGAGACGGCGAGTAAGAGTCCGAGAAAAAAGGAAAAGTATCGTTTCAAGAAAAATACTCCGTAACCTGCTATTGATACATTCTAGCGGCACGGCACGTACATTATGCGCAGAAATGCTTGAATTTTATGGAAAAGCAAGGTAAAATAGAAACGTTGGAGATTTTTGCGCCATAAGATCAGGAGGCACTGCGATGGATATGACTGTGAAGCTTCAGGTGTTCGAGGGACCGCTCGACCTGCTGCTGCATCTGCTGGAGAAGAATAAAGTAAATATCTATGATATTCCGATCGTGGAGATCACAAACCAGTACATGGAATACATTGCAGAGATGAAGCGTCAGGATCTGAACGTGGTCAGTGAATTTCTCGTGATGGCGGCGACGCTGATCGATATTAAGTCGCGGATGCTCCTTCCTGCGCCGGAGACGGAGGAGGAAGCGGAGGAGGATCCGCGTGCGGAGCTGGTACAGCAGCTTTTGGAATACAAGATGTACAAATGCATGGCTTATGAGCTGCGCGACCGGCAGATGGACGCGGAGCGCGTGCTTTTTAAAGAGCCGACGATCCCGCCGGAGGTCGCGGACTATGAGGAGCCGGTTGACATTCAGGAGCTGGTCTCTGATCTGACGCTTGCGAAGCTCAATGAGATTTTTAAGTCGATCATGAAAAAGCAGGTGGACAAGATCGATCCGGTGCGCTCGAAGTTTGGCAAGATCGAGAAGGAGGAGGTATCGCTTTCCGAGAAGATGGCATATCTCGAGGAATACTGTATGACGCACAGTGAGTTTTCCTTCCGGCAGCTTTTAGAAGCGCAGGCGGGCAAGATGGAGATCATCGTCACGTTTCTTGCGGTTTTGGAGCTGATGAAGGTGGGGAAGATCTTTATTTCCCAGGAATACACCTTTGACGATATTAAGATCCGCTCGAAGATCGTGGCGTGAGGATCGATGAAATGGAGATGCGATGGAAGAGAAGAAGTATCAGGCGGTGATTGAGGCGATCCTCTTTACCATGGGAGAATCCGTGGAGCTTGAGAAGATTGCAGACGCTCTGGAATTAGATAAAAAAGAGACAAAGAGGATTATTGACGGGATGATGGACCGCTATGAGGACGCGTCCTGCGGCGTGCGCATCATAGAGCTTGACGGCGCTTACCAGATGTGCACCAAGAGCGAGATGTACGAGTACCTCATCAAGGTGGCGAAACAGCCGAAACGCCATGTGCTGACAGACGTTTTGCTTGAGACGCTCTCCATCATCGCCTACAAGCAGCCGATCACAAAGGTGGAGATCGAGAAGATCCGCGGCGTCTCCTGCGATCATGCGGTGAACAAGCTCGTGGAGTACAATCTCGTCTGTGAGCTCGGGAGACTTGATGCGCCGGGCAGACCGCTGCTTTTTGGGACGACGGAGGAGTTTTTGCGGAGTTTCGGCGTGCAGTCGGTCGATGAACTGCCGGTTTTAAATCCGGTCCAGGTCGAGGAGTTTAAGCAGGAGGCGGAAGCCGAGATGCACATGAAGATGGATATTTAGTCAGACAACGTTCGGAGGATGACGCGCTTTTGCCGCGGCATCCTCCTTTTGCGTATGAAGCTGCCGTCCTGCGCATATAGATTTATGAATTTAACTTGTGGAGCACAATGTGTATCGACGAATTATAGCGGTGATCCTTAGTATCAGCTTTTTTCTTTTTCCGGGGGCGGAGGTTATGGCGGGGGAGCCGCCGAAGGAGTCTGAGCTGTATGCGAAGTCGGCGGTTTTGATGGATGGCGATTCCGGGCGCATCCTCTACGAAAAAAACGGATATGAGGCGATGGCAAACGCCAGCACGACCAAGATTTTAACCTGCATCATCGCGCTGGAAAACTGTGACATCGAGAGCCAGACGACGGTGTCGTCCTACGCGGCGTCACAGCCGAAGGTGCATCTGGGGATGCGGGAGGGACAGAAATTTTATCTGAAGGATATGCTCTACGGGCTGATGCTCGAATCGTTTAACGACTGTGCGGTCGTGATCGCGGAGCATATCGCGGGGGACGTTCCGGGCTTTGCGGCGATGATGAACCGGAAGGCGGAGGAGATCGGCTGCAGGGACAGCCATTTTATCACGCCGAACGGCCTCGACGGGAAGGACGACGGGGGATTTCACCACACCACGGCGGCTGATCTGGCGCTGATCATGCGCTACTGTATCAGACAGTCGCCAAAGGCGGAGGAGTTTCTTACCATCACGCGGGCGGCGAGCCACAGCTTTTCCGATGTGGAGGGGCAGTCCTCCTACGAGTGCCATAACCACAACGCGTTTTTGCAGATGATGGACGGGGCGCTCTCCGGAAAAACCGGGTTTACGGGGAATGCCGGGTACTGTTACATCGGTGCGCTCGAGCGCGACGGGCGGACGTATATCGTGGCGCTGCTGGCGTGCGGCTGGCCGAACAATAAAACATACAAGTGGTCGGACACGAAGAAGCTGATGAATTACGGAATCGAGAATTATCAGAAAAAAAGTGTGACGGAATTGCCGCAAAAGGAGATTGCACCCATTTCCACAGCGGGAGGGCAGGGAAAGCGGATCGGAGAACATACCTGGACCAGACCCGTGGTCGGCGCGTACGAGGGAACGGAACAGATGCTTTTGGCAGAGGGGGAGGAGATCGCTGTCCGCTATCAGATCGCAGAGGAGCTTACCGCCCCGGTGGAGAAGGGCGATTATCTCGGAAACATCACCTATGAGCTGGACGGGGAGGTGATCGGAGAGCGCAGTGTCACGGCGGGCAATGAGACGAGAGCGATCGATTTCGGGTGGTGTTTTTCACGCGTGGCGGAGCTGTTTTCACTGGGGGATATGCAGGGGTCATGAAAATGTCAAAAATTTAACAATTCGCTTGAAATCTTTGTGGCAATCGACTATAATCTATCCTAGCGGAATTTGTTTTTTACATAAGGACGCACAATTTTATTCACTATGAATCCATATCGCATGATGTGGAAAACAATTTATAGATGGAGGGAAAAAGAATGAATAGTACGAATGGTAGCCCGGCGATGCAGCGCATTCTCGGGTTAGTCGATGAGAACAGCTTTATGGAAATCGGTTCTCTCGTGACAGCAAGAAGCACAGATTTTAATCTGGCGGCGGCAGACACACCTTCCGACGGTGTGATCACCGGTCATGGGCTGATTGACGGCAATCTGGTGTTTATTTACAGCCAGGACGCCTCCGTATTAAACGGTACCATCGGCGAGATGCACGCAAAGAAAATTGCGGCAGTGTATGACATGGCGATGAAGATGGGGGCTCCGGTGATCGGGTTCATCGACTGCGCGGGCGTTCGCCTTCAGGAGTCCGTGGATGCGCTTGACGGTCTGGGACAGATCTACGCAAAGCAGGCGGCTGCTTCCGGCGTTGTTCCGCAGATCGCGGCTGTATTCGGTAGCTGTGGCGGCGGTCTTTCCGTGGTTCCGGCTCTGTGCGATTTTGCATTTATCGAGGAGAGTAAGGGAAAGATGTTTATCAACTCCCCGAACGCCATCGAGGGCAACCGCATCGACAAGTGCGATACCTCCTCGGCTGTATTTGCGGCGGATGAGAACGGCTGCATCGATTCCACCGGAACAGAGGGGCAGATCCTCGCAGACATCCGTGCGCTTGTCGGCATCCTGCCATTAAATAATGAGGGCGATGTGTACACCTGCGAGTGTGAGGATGACTTAAACCGTGTATGCGAGAACATGGCTGCCATGAAGGGCGATCCGAGATACCTCTTGTCGGAGGTTTCCGATGGACGAGTTTTCTTTGAGACAAAGGCGGGCTACGCGAGAAATATGGTGACCGGATTCATCAAGTTAAACGGCATGACGGTCGGCGCTGTTGCCAACTGTACAGAGGTTTATGATGAGGAGGGCAACAAGACAGAGGAGTTTGAGAACGTTCTCTACGGAAAGGGCTGTGAGAAGGCGGCAGAGTTCGTACAGTTCTGCGATGCTTTTGACATTCCGGTGCTGACGCTCACCAATGTAAAGGGTTACAAGGCTTGTATGTGCGGCGAGAAGAGACTTGCGAAGGCGCTTGCGCATCTGACGGCTGCATTTGCGGGAGCTACCTGCCCGAAGGTGAACCTGATCACCGGAGAGGCATACGGCAGCGCCTATGTGGCGATGAATTCCAAGTCTGTCGGCGCGGATTTCGTTTACGCATGGCAGGATGCAAAGGTCGGCACGATGGACGCCGAGATGGCAGCGAAGATCATGTACGCAGACGCTTCCGCGGAGGAACTCTCCGAGAAGGCAAAAGAGTACGACGCACTGCAGGGAAGCGTTGTGACGGCAGCGAGAAGAGGATATGTGGATTTGATCCTTGATCCGGCTGACACGAGAAAGTATCTTGTGAACGCATTTGAACTTCTGTATACCAAGTATGCAGTGACACCGGACAAGAAACACAGAACAAAATAGAAAGGTGAAGTTTATGAAGAAGAAAATATCTCTTATGCTTTGCCTTATCATGATGGTGCTTGGTCTGAGCGCTTGTGGGATTGACAAGGAAACCTTTGATTTCTATGGTCTTAGCTATTCCGACTGTGAGATGATCATGAGTCAGAATGTGGAACAGCTTACCGCCATGAGTGCAGAGGATCTGGCATATGTCGGGGCAAATGTAGACGATGTATTTGCAAAGCTGTTTGAGAACTGGGCAGCTTTGGTTCCGGATTTGGGCGCATATCAGGGAATGGGAGAATTTTCCCTTGACCAGGCGCAGGACACACTGACGTTGGAGCAGATCGTTCAGTATGAAAAACGAGAGCTGTGCATGACGTTTGTGTTTGAGTATAACTATGAGACCGAGCAGGTGGATCTGGTTGACACCAACGTGGATCTTGTGTACACCCTCGGTGAGAAGATGGAAAAGGCGGCATTAAATACCCTGATGGGTATGGGTACTGTGTTTGTGGTATTGATCCTGATCAGTCTGATCATCTACTGCTTCCGGTTTATCTCTGTGATCCAGGATAAGATGTCCGGCAAGGGCAAGGCTGTGGAGGCAGCGCCGGCAGAGGTCGCGGCGGAAGCCGTGGAAACAGCGCCGCTGACCGATGATCTGGAACTGGTGGCAGTGATCTCGGCGGCGATCGCGGCAAGCGAGGGGACATCTGCGGATTCCTTCGTGGTGCGCTCGATCCACAGGAGGTAAATCAAACGAACCATTGGATTCGTTTGATTGAAAGTTCGCCC
>SAMEA3387474__coassemble_1888_pt1 | contig 11210 bp, 10 predicted proteins | sample SAMEA3387474__metabat2_low_PE_013 | metagenome-assembled genome bin SAMEA3387474 (sample SAMEA3387474) | Felis catus | biome: Faeces | place: United Kingdom | collected 2012 | reverse complement strand
GATCATCAGTCCGCCCATCGTGGGCGTTCCATTTTTCTTAAGATGCGACTCCAGCTCCTTGCGCTCGGTCTGACCGATTTTTAATCTGCGCAGAAACGGGATCACGATCGGTCCCAAAAGCGCACTGATGGCAAATGCCACGATCACCGGAATTACGATTTCATATGTCATAATCAACACCTCATATCCTTTTATCTTCGCAAAAGCGTGCCTATACTTTTAACTTTTCTAGTATACGTTATTTTATCCTATTTATCAAGGTAAGGCAAAATGTTTTCCATAATTTCACGCACGACCGGGGCGGCGATCAGACCGCCATAGTAAGTGCCCTGCGGATTGTTGATCAGCGCCAGCACCAGCACCTTTGGATCGTCCGCCGGGGCAAAGCCCAGAAAAGATGAAATATAGCGGTTCGCGCTTCGCGGCAGCGTCTGTGAAGTCGCCGTCTTGCCTCCGATGGAATAGCCCTCGATCTTTGCATTTTTGCCGCCGCCCTCGGATACCACCTTTTCGAGAAGGTACTGCATCGTCTCCGACGTCTCCTCACTGCAGATATTTTCCTGGGTCTCATATTCGAGTTTCTCGACAAGCGTGCCGTCCTCCGTCCGGATCTCCACGCCAAAATGCGGCGTCACCCGCGTTCCCCCATTTATAATAGAAGAAACAGTCGTCACAAGCTGGATCGGCGTGATCTGAAAAGACTGTCCAAAGGAAATGGTCGCAAGCTCGACCGGACCTACATTTTCTTTTTTGTGCATGATGGTCGCCGCCTCACCCGGCAGGTCCACCGTCGTCTTCTGCGTCAGCCCGAACTGATTGAAGTATTTATAATAATTGTCCACGCCGAGCCGCTCGCCAAGCTCGATAAACACTGGATTGCAGGAATTCATGATCCCCGTCTCAAACGTCTCTGCGCCGTGTCCGGTCGTCTTGGCACAGCGGATCCTGCGGTCTTCCACCATCTTGTAGCCCGGGCAGAAGAAGGTGTCCTCCAGTCCTACCACGCCCTCCTCGAGCGCCGCCGTCGCCGTGATGATCTTAAATGTCGATCCCGGCTCGTAGGTGTCGCTGATGCACTGGTTTCTCCACATCTGGTTTAAAAGCTCCTGCTTCTCCTCCCCGCTCACTGTGTCCGTATCCACTCCGGTCAGAGTGAACGGTTCATTCAGGTTAAACTCCGGATAATTGACCATCGCCATCAGCTCGCCGTTCTGCGGATTCATCACAATGATGGAGACGCTGTCCGCCTGCTTCTTCCGGTATGCCTTCTCCGCCGCCTGCTCACAGTACTGCTGGATATTCACATCCATGGAGATATAGAGATCGCAGCCGTTGACGGGCTCCATACGCGTCTCGCCCGCATTCTCGATCTCAATGCCGCGCGCATCCGTGAGCGTCAGGATCTTGCCGTTTGTTCCCTGCATATAGGAATCGTATTTCACCTCAAGTCCGATGATGCCTTGATTGTCCGCGCCCGTAAAGCCGAGTACCTTGGACGCCAGGCTGTCATACGGATAATAGCGCTTGTAGTCCTCATCGACCTTGATCCCCGCCAGACCATACGAGCGGATGCGGTCTCCGGTCTCCTTTGGCACGTTTGTCTTGATACGCTCAATGGAACTCACTTTCTCCACGCGCTTTCTGACTTCCTCCTCGCCCATCCCAAGCTCCGTCACCAGCGCATCGATCACCTTTTCGGGTTCTTCGATCTGGCTGTGGATCACGGAAACCGTACAGACAGACTGGTTTGTCGCCAGCACCGTGCCCGTCGCGTCGATGATCTTACCGCGCGCCGCCTTGATGTCTCTCTCCCTCTCATGAAGGTTTTCCGCCTTCTGTCCGTAGTATTCCGAACAAAACACCATAAGGTATACCAGTCTCCCGATCAAAAACAGCAGTACGAAAAATACTGCCAGAAAGATGATCCATGTCTTTTTCCGGTGGTGCGTTTTATTTCTGACAAACGGCAATTCTCCCTGCATATGCAAAAACCTCACGAAAGTTATCCTTAGAATTTTATTCATACTTTCGTGAGGTTATACATCATTCCTGATTATCCGGTGAAGGGGTGTCCCCCGCTCCGGCGTCCGCGGGCGGTGGTTCGGCTTCCCCCGCTCCGGCATCCGCAGGCGGTGGTTCGGCATCTCCTGCTCCGGCGTCTGCCGGCGGCTCGGCGTCTGCCCCCTCCTGGTTGCCTGGCAGTTCTTCCGTGGTATCCGGCACGTCGGTGAGACCGTCCTCCACCGGAACTTCCGTATTGACAATATCCGTCAGCGCCACAGCTCCGGAGTCCTCGCCCTTGATATCCCAGCCCGCGTGAACTCCCGTGGATTCTTCATCGCGGTAGATATTCATATACGGAAGAACCTCCTCGAGGATCTCGCGTGTGATGTTCTGCGCAAAGGTACTGTGCCACTGTTCTTCCACATTCGGCTCATCCACCACGCAGTAGATCACAAGCTCCGGGTTTTCCACCGGTGCAAAGCCGATGAATGACAGCAGATAATTCACGCCGTCACGCCCCGCTTTCTGTGCGGTTCCGGTTTTGCCTCCCATGGAGTAGCCGTCAACCTTTGCGGTTTTTGCCGTTCCGCCCGTGACTGTCGAATACATATACTGCTTTAATATATCGCTCGTCTGTTTCGAGATGGTCTGGCGAAGCAACGTCGGAGAGATATCTTCGATCGTGTTGCCGTTTTCATCCGTGATCTTTTTCACAACCCTCGGCTGGTACAGATCTCCGCCGTTGACGATCGAGCAGAACGCCGTCGTAAGCTGGATCATCGAGGTGTTAAAGTTCTGACCGAAGGAGTTTGTCGCAAGATCGATCGGCGTCATGTTATCCTTGGTGTAGATCAAAGAATCCGTCCGCGTCTCGCCTGGCAGATCGATATTCGTCTTTTGTCCGAAACCGAAGATCTGCTGGTACTCCGTAAAATTCGCCGCTCCGATGCTGTAAGACATCTGCATCAGCGCGTCATTGCAGGAGTTCATCAACGCCTGCTCCAGCGTCTCCATCCCGTGTCCCTGGCGGTTGACACAGTTGACTCTATGCCCGCCGACCATCTCGTAACCGTCGCACAGATAGGTCTCGCCGCCGAGCAGCGTTCCTGTCTCAAGTCCTGCCGCCATCGTAAATGGCTTCGCCGTCGATCCCGGCTCGTAGGTGTAGGTCACACAGAAGTTCTGCCAGAGCTTATTCAGCTCATCCATCTTCGTCTCCTCATCCATCGCCGCCAGTTCTTCTTCCGTATAGTAAGCGGACAGATCTCTCGGATTGCTCAGATCGTAATTCGGATAATTTGCCATCGCAAGGACGTCGCCATTGTTCGGATCCATGATCACAACGCCGATATGCGTCGCCCCGGCGTCCCCCTCCCTGAAATTATTGGTGTACGCCTCATTAAATTCCGCGATCTTCTGCTCCACGACCGCCTGGATATTGACGTCGATCGTAGAGACGATATTGTTTCCGTTGACCGCGGGTTGGATCGTCTTCTCAAAGTTATTGTCGGTATTCAGATATCCGTATTCCCTGCCGTCAATCCCGTTTAACGTGCTGTTATAGTAGTTCTCCAGTCCGTTCACACCGACATTTCCCGCCGCCGTAAAGCCGATCACAGCGCTCGCAAGCGCGTCATACGGATATTCTCTCTGGTACTCTTTCTCAAACCACACGCCTTTAATGTTCGGATTGACCTTGTTATCCTTCTCGTCCACCGCCTCCTGAAGTTCCACAAACGGCTGTATCTCCTCGTAGGACGCCTTTTTCTTCAGAACGATATAGCGGCTTTCCGGATCCTCCCGCACATAACCGTAAAGTTCATCCTCGGTCAGTTCCGGAAAGCACTGCACCAGCGCCCGGATCGTCGGATCGATATACTCCTCATCGCTTGTCAGCACGGAGCAGTCCAGGATCACGTTGTAGACGGCGATGCTTGTCGCGAGCACCGTACCCTTGGTATCTACAATATCACCTCTCTGGTACGGGATCGTCTGACTGTCATACTCCTGCTGCGACAGCACGATCTTCTCATATTTCTCACCGCTCGTATGCTCAATATACATCAGCCTCCCGATCAGAAATATCAGCATAAATGAAACCACGCCAAACATGACCAGAAGCTTCTTCTGCATCCGCCTGGGAAATTTCGTCATCGGCTTCTTTTTCTTCTTCCCTGCCATCTGTACTCCTGCCATTTCTATTCTTCAGGAATCTCTCCATACTGGTTCATGTAATCGTCGTCGCCAACCGAATAGTAGACAATCTGTGATTCCCTTGCATAGGACATTCCAAGCTCCGTCATAGCCGCCTGCCGCACGCTGTCAAGATTTTTCGCCGTACTGATGCGCTTATAAGCCTCGTCATTGTCCGCCTTCAGATCTGCGATCTGACTCTCCAGTGCAGATATGGTTCTCATGCGCGCCGTAATATCCGACTGAAGCTTGATGTAAACGCCTGCAAATGTGCCAAAAACCAAGACCGCCATCGTCAGAAACGCGACATAGCTCTTGCTTGTCCGAAGCGCCTTCTGCTGATTCCTGCGCACTGCGCGCTGTCTTCTCTTCCGCTCTAACTCCTGCTCCCTGCGGATACGCTCCTCGCGCTCTCTCCGGTAATCCGGCACCGCCTCCACGCGGCGGACCGCATTGCCCTCGATATAATATTCCTTCCGCGCGCCGCCTCTCTGTGCCGTGGCACTGCGGCGCCTGGTTCGTTGCTCCATAACAAATCCCCCCTCTTATTCTCTTCCCTGTCTATGCCGCCTACCTTCGCTCAAAAACGCGGAGTTTCGCGCTCTTGGAACGCGAATTTTCCTCCAGTTCCCTCTCTCCCGGCAATATCGGCTTTCTCGTCACCACAGTACCTTTTGACACCTTCCCGCACACACAGACCGGAAAATCTGCCGGACAGGTACACGGGTTTTCATTTTTCTTAAAAATCGTCTTTACGATCCGGTCCTCCAAGGAATGGAACGTGATAATACAGATGCGTCCGCCCGGATTTAACAAGTCGATCATCTCGTCCAGATGATTTCCAAGCACCTCGAGTTCCTTGTTCAACTCAATGCGGATCGCCTGAAATGTACGCTTCGCCGGATGTCCTCCGGTCGCCTGCACTTTCATCGGGATCGCCGCCCGGATGATCTCCGTCAGTTCTCCCGCCGTCTCCACCGGTTTCTTCTGCCGCGCTGCCACGATGTGCTTCGCGATATTTTTTGCAAACTTGTCCTCCCCGAAATCGCGGATAATGCGGTACAAGTCTTTCTCACTGTATGTATTGACAATATCCCGCGCCGTCAGCGTCTGTCTGTCGTCCATCCGCATATCAAGCGGTGCGTTCTCCTCGCGGTAGGTAAACCCGCGCTCCGGCGTATCCAACTGGAAGGAGGAAACCCCCAGATCCAGCACGATACCATCCACGTGTTCCACTCCGATGGCATACAGTTCTTCCTTCATATTGGCATAATTGCTGCGGATGATCGTCACCCGGTCGCCAAACGGCGCCAGTCTCTCCCCGGCGGCACGGATGGCGTCGGCGTCCTGGTCGATCCCGATCAGTCTCCCCTTTTCGGAAAGGCGCTTCGCCACCTCGCTGGCGTGTCCGCCGCCTCCCAGGGTCCCGTCCACATAGATTCCGTCCGGTCTGATATTCAGATTTTTAATTGTCTCTTCCAGTAATACGGAATAATGTGAAAACTCCACCGGTCTGCCTCCTTCATCAGATGCTAAAGCCCATCTCTGCCATATGCTCTGCTATCTCATCCATCTCATCTTCATCATAAGTATTCTCAAGCCATCTCTCCTTGTCCCAGATCTCCACACGGTTGAGCACGCCGACCAGAACCACATCTTTCTGTAAATCTGCGTATTCCCGGAGCACCGGCGGGAGCAGGATCCTTCCCTGCTTGTCCAGCTCCATTGAAGCCGCGCCTGCAAAGAAGAAACGGGAGAATTTTCTTGCGTCCTTGGAGGTCATGGAAATGCTGCGGAATTTTTCTTCGATGTTCTGCCATTCTTCTGCGGGATACACAAACAAGCATCCATCCAGTCCCTTCGTAACAACAAATTCAGCGCCCAACTGGTCTCTGAACTTGGATGGAACTATCAGTCTGCCCTTAGCGTCCACTGTGTGATTGTACTCTCCCATGAACATGACGCGAACACCTGCCTTCCATGTGAAACCGTCTCGTCAGACACATCTCACCGGATTCCTTCCGTGACTTCAGGTTTTCCACAAAGTTATGAACTTATCCACCACTTTGTACCATTACTCACCACTTTCCTCCACTTGTATGACTATCTTACTCCACTTCACAGAAAAAAGCAACAGAAAATGTGGAAACCAAAATGGAAAAATACGGAAACTCTGTGTTTTTTTGCACATAAAAAAGGCAGGTCAGTTTCCTGACCTGCCTGATCTTCCGATCACCGCCGTCTCTATGTGGCGATTCTCTCTGTCTGCTCTAGGTACTCTTCAATCAGCTTGTCCAGCCTCGTGCTCTTCTCATAGTAATTTTCAAATTCATCCCTCTGCAACAGTGCCTCATTCAGCTCGCTTCTGGCGCTCTCTATCTTCCTTTGTAACTCATAGATTCCTTCCATATGAATCCTCCTTAACTACCAAGATTCTTATGCTCATCCCCTTATCTTGTTTCGCTTCCACCAAGACCAGCAACATATAGTCCCTTCCGTACTATTATATTACTCCCTCATATGGCAAAAATCAACGAAAACCACACGCCACAAGTCTGCATTTTTCGACATTTCTCTGCTATGCCCGACACTCTGCGCGTTTTGCCGCCAGCAGGGACATCATTCCGCAGAGCGCTCTCTGGTTGATATCTACGATATGACGGATGTCATCCTCCACATTATGCTTTCTCCCGAGATATTCCCCGTGCATCATCTGGATAAAATCGCACAGCGCCTCCGCGTTGCCGAAACTCGTCTCCGTGCCCTTTGCACCTTCTTCCCGAATGTCCCGGATATAGGAACGAAGATCATATTTTAATTTCTTCTCATAGGTACAGTGTTCTTTCAGGCTGCCGTCGTAAATCTCATTGTGCGGAAACGTAAAATAATCCGCCAGATAGTGGCTGATCTGCCCCAGATCCATATAGTACTTGCGCCCGTTTTTCCGGATCGCCTTCTGCCCCTCGGACAGACGTTCGATATGTCTTCGGATATCCGGGAAAGTTCCGTTGATCTCATGACGCTTATAGATAAATGACGGTTTGATGTCCGGCAGGATGCTGCCGAGATAGAAAGAAAACTTGTGCTTTCTAAGTCCCTCGTCATTCAAGCTCTCCACCATGTACCTTGCCAAAGAAATGTGTGACTTCTTACGCATTGTAACCCTCCATAAAAAGAACCCATGACCTTTTTCCTAGATTATTGTACTTCGTTCCGTTTCATATTACAAGCAAAATTAGTAACATTTTCGTAAAATTTTTATAAAGCGCAGAGAATGGCGGACGGAGACTGCGGGGCGGGATTTGTGTGGGAACAACTGGTTTTGATTGCTCCCGTACAAAACAGTATTGCAAACCAACTCCAAAAAGCCGGAATTTTCATAAATCCGCGCCTGCAAAATATGATTGCCCGTGTCTTTTCGACGCCAGTACAAACTGCGCGCAGCGTCCACCGGAGAAAGGACATCTTTTACGGACGTTTGTGCTGCTCTTACGCAGACATCCGAGGAACACATAATCGCAGCGACCGGATGTCTGAGATTCATTCTGCGCGCTCTTGAATGGCAGAATGAATCGAGTTTCGGCGCTGCGATTTTATAAGGTCTGCGAGGATGCCTGCTTAGAGCAGCTAAAAAGTCCGTGTTATGTCCTGCTCCGGCGGACGCTGCGCGCAGTCTGTTCTTTCGCGAAAGAGACACAGGTCATTCCCTGCGCTTTCTACCTATTTACAGCAGCAAAAGCTTGCGCACTCTGTCTCCGCACTGCGGCAGGCGTCCCCACCGGCAATGCCGATATGCTCCGCACTGCACTTTTTATCCTTATTAAACGTACAGTTGCACGCCTCGCACGACACGTCATTCATTTTGGAAACGCGTTTTGCCGCGTTGGAGGCTTCGCTGCTTCCGCGCTCCTTAAAGCTGCCGCAGCAGGTCTCATGGGTGCGTTTTGCCTCTTTTCCCTCCACCATGATATCGCCCTTACAGCAGCAGTGATCCTCATTATAAACACATCCGGTCACGGAACAGTCTAAAATTGTCATATGCCATTCTCCCTTCTCTCTGTCATTTTGATCACAGTGTGTCACTGCACTGTTAGTATGACCACAAAAAAAGAGATGATGCACTATTTTTCAATCATGTATCATCTCTTTTCCAATATTTTCCTATGAAGTTATTTCCGCTCTTCCTCCGGGATCTCCCTGCGGATTTCCTTCGTGCGGATCTCCTCGCAGATTGCACTGATAAACTCCTGAAGCGGCTTCACGCCCTCGTCTCCGGCAAAACGGCTTCTGACAGAAACCGTACCGTCAGCCTCCTCCTGCTGTCCGACCACGAGCATATATGGAAGCTTGTCAAGTCTCGCTTCGCGGATCTTAAATCCGATCTTCTCCGAACGGTTATCCACAGTCGCGTCAATACCGTTCTTCTTCAGCTCCTTTAAGATTTCATTCGCATACGTCTCATACTTGTCGGAGATCGGCAGAACGCGCACCTGCTCCGGGCACAGCCAGGTCGGGAATTTCCCCGCATATTTTTCAATAAGCCATGCGAGTGTTCTCTCGTAGCATCCGAGAGAGGTTCTGTGGATGATATATGGACGGACTTTATCGCCGTTCTGATCGATATAGTACATATCAAAATTCTCGGCAATCGCACAGTCAAGCTGGATTGTGATCATGGTATCTTCCTTACCGTACACGTTCTTCGCCTGAATGTCAATCTTCGGTCCATAGAATGCCGCCTCACCGTCCGCCTCGACAAATGGGAGATTCTTTGCCTTTAACACCTCGCGCAGCGCATCCTGCGTCGTATTCCAGTACTCATCATCGCCGAGATACTTCGCCTTATTCTCCGGATCCCACTTGGAGAGACGGAATGTCACGTCCTCTGCCAGACCAAGCGTATCCAGCACATAATGCGCCAGATCCAGACACCCGCGCAGCTCTTCCACTGCCTGATCCGGGCGGATCACAAGATGTCCCTCGGAAATTGTGAACTGACGCACGCGCGTCAGTCCGTGCATCTCACCGGAATCCTCCGCGCGGAACAGTGTGGAGGTCTCACCCATGCGGTAAGGCAGATCGCGATAAGATTTCTGGCTGTTCTTGTATACATAATACTGGAACGGGCAGGTCATCGGACGCAGTGCAAATACTTCCTTGTCCACTTCCTCATCTCCAAGCACGAACATACCGTCCTTGTAGTGATCCCAGTGTCCCGAAATCTTGTAAAGATCCGATTTTGCCATCAGCGGTGTTCTGGTGCGCACATAGCCCCACTCATGATCCTCCAGATCCTCGATCCACCTCTGGAGTTTCTGGATCATCTTCGTTCCCTTCGGGGTGAAAAGCGGAAGTCCCTGACCAATCACGTCTACGGTCGTAAACAATTCCATTTCACGGCCAAGCTTATTGTGGTCACGGCGCTTTGCATCCTCCATGCGCTCGAGATGTGCCGCCAAGTCTTCCTTCTTATTATAAGCGGTTCCATAGATACGCTGCAGGCGCGCCTTGTTGGAATCTCCTCTCCAGTATGCCATGGAGGAGGATGTCAGCTTAAACGCCTTGATCCCCTTCGTGCTCATCAGATGCGGTCCCGCACACAAGTCGACAAAGCCGCCCTGATCGTAGAAGGAGATCTCGGCATCCTCCGGAAGTTCCTCGATCAGCTCCACCTTGTACGGCTCCTCTCTCCCCTGCATCAGCTTAAGCGCTTCCTCTCGCGGGAGGGTGAAACGCTCTAAGGTATGACCTTCCTTGATGATCTTCTTCATCTCGGCTTCCAGCTTGTCCAGATCCTCTCTGGAAAATGCCTCCGCCTCAAAATCATAGTAAAACCCGTCGTCGATCGCCGGACCGATCGCAATCTTTGCCTCCGGGAACAGACGCTTTACCGCCTGCGCCAGCACATGGGAAGCAGTGTGACGGATGACGCGCAGCCCTTCCGGATCGTGCACCGTCACAATATTTAACTCACAGTCTGACGAAATCTCCGTGCGCAGATCCACGATCTCGCCGTTTACCTCTCCGGCACAAGCCGCTCTCGCCAGCCCTTCGCTGATATCCTTCGCGATCTCATATACGCTTTTTGCCCCGTCGTATTCCTTGACAGAGCCGTCCTTCAATGTGATTCTCATACCGACTTCTCCTTTAACAGACAGCACTGCTTATACTTTCTGCCGCTTCCGCATGGACACGGATCGTTGCGTCCGACTTTCTTGCCAACGATGACGGTGCCTGACTTCTTCTGCTCAAGATACAGTCTCTTTCTCGTCTCCTCGTCGAAGATCGACTCCCACTGCGGCAGCTCATACAGCCAGTCCGCCTTCGCATCCACCATGTTCTTATATAATCTCTCTTTATCAAAAGCAAGGCTGACCTTCGTGTCCTCCTCCATCGTATCGATCGGGTTCGGCTCTACCAGACTGTCATTGATCCCGTCCAGAAATCCGGTCATATCCATCACGCTCAGCTCATACTTGTCCGCAAGCTCCTTCACCGTTCCCTCAACTTTCTCGTCCGGGTTGGAAAGAAGCTTCTCATACACGCCCTTCTCCAGAAGGAAATAGCGCTGCCAGAATCTCTGAAGCTCTCCTCTTTCTGTCTTTTCGTTATAGGCGACCTTCTGCCACTGCTCTAATAATGCCATAATTGATTCCTCGATTTCTATTTGTGTATTTGCATCTGTACCGCAGCGCCTGCCTGCGCGCGGATAAAGATACAAAATATATTATAACAAATTTCTCTATGTATTTCAAAGTATTTTTTAGAAAAACGCCATTTTGCGGCGTTTTTCCTTGACGCATCCCACTTTTTCCGCTAGGATAGTTTCAAAACACCACAGAAGGAGAAACCATGAAAAAAGGAAAACGCATACTCGCCCTGCTCGGGGCTGTTTTTTTGATCAGTCTGTACCTCATCACACTTTTCAGCGCGCTTTTTGCGAAAGAAAACGTCATGCAGCTTCTGATGGCATCCATCTATGCCACCGTCGTCATTCCCGTGCTCTTCTGGGC
>SAMEA3387474__coassemble_1887_pt1 | contig 11214 bp, 9 predicted proteins | sample SAMEA3387474__metabat2_low_PE_013 | metagenome-assembled genome bin SAMEA3387474 (sample SAMEA3387474) | Felis catus | biome: Faeces | place: United Kingdom | collected 2012 | reverse complement strand
CGAAGAAGAAGCTAACCCCAATATGGCCAGTTAATTATTATTCAATCTACTAGATTGTGGAGCAGGATTTGCGAGAAAAAGAATCTGTACCTGAATGATGTGATAATGTATCTTTCGTGGACGAAAAATCGGAGACTGCCGCACGGCGTTCGCCTGAGAAAGGACATATTCAGGGACTTTTGTGCGGCTCTTATAAGAGCATCCTGCACAAAACATAATCGCAGCGACCGAATGTTTGAGATTCATTCTGAACTCTTTTTCATAACAGAATGAATCGAGTTTTCGGCGCTGCGATTTTATTGTGTCTGTGGGGATGCTCTTTTAGAGCTGCTAAAAAGTTCATGATATGTCCGGCTTGGGCGGCGATGGGCGGCAGTGGCAAGTTTACATCACTCCACGAAAGACACTGGCATCTTGTAACTGCACATTTTAAATCAGGACGATTCCGCGTGTATATTCACTGCGCGGAGTCGTCTTGCTTTTTTTCAGGGAAAGTGTCTGTTCATACAGATCCGCCGCGAAAACATCTTTTTGCAGCACGGCGTGGGCGTCTGGGGAGAGCAGCGCTGCTGCGTCGGCGAGCTTTGCGATCACCGGGACGGCAGCGCTCTTTTTTAATGAGGAGAGCAGTCCCGTGGCGTCACGGCGGAAGCCGAGGATGCGCAGATAGGGGATATAGCCGAGAGATTTTCCCATCCGGTAATCGTCGTTGCCGATATTTAAAAGCAGATGGATCAGAATCCGTTGGATGCGCGTGTAGGTCACATCGCGGCTTTTGTTTAGTGTGCAGAACTCCGCAAAAGAGGAAAACTGATGGCGGTTTTTCAGCAGACGGTTTGCAATTTCCCCGTTGCAGTCCCCCGTCGCCATGAGGTGTTCTTTTGTGGCGGTGAGCAGAAGGTAGCTGAGCGCCGCAGAAAAATCGTTTTCGGTCAGAAATGGCGAATGGCTCAGATAGTTGGCGAGCGTGGCAAGGGCAGCCTGCGGCATGGAAGCGGCGAGCGCCGCGTATGCAGTCGTGCAGTCTGCGGGCAGATGGTGGATGGTGTTTGGATCCACCCCTTCTGCTGTGAGCAGATTGCGGATGGCAGTTGCCGATGCCGTGGGTGCGGTATGGTCTGCCGAGGGGGCAGTACGGACGGCATCTTCATGGTAGCCCGCGCCTTTCCGCCGGATGAGATATGGGGTGAGGCTGCTGTGATGCCGCCGGAGCGCTTTGAGATATTCGGTGGCGAGGATATTGTTTGGCTCGCGCAGGAGGACTTCCAGTTCCTTTATGGTTTCCGGGCGCACGTTCTCTGCCAGACAGTCGCAGACTGCCTTTCCGCGCGCTGCAGGGAAGGAAATTCCCTCTTTTAAATAGGAAGAAAGTGCATTGCGGTAGGCAGTCGGCTCCTGGGCGAGGAGGTCTGCAATCTGCAGAAGAAGCGGCAGATTGTCGGACTCCGCGCCAAAGCAGATGCCGTCCACACAGCCCATTTTTTCAAACAGCATGACGCCTGCCCCGGCGAAGGCTTCGGCGGAGGCGGTTGCCCAGAGGGTGGGGAGCTCAAGCACCAGATCGACGCCGCAGGAGAGCGCCATGCTTGTGCGCGCGTATTTGTCGATCACGGCGGGCGCGCCGCGCTGCACAAAATTGCCGCTCATGGCGGCAACAATGTAGTCCGCGCCGGTCTGCCGGCGAATGGTCTCAATCTGGTAGGCGTGCCCATTGTGGAACGGATTGTATTCTGCAATAATTCCGATGATTTTCATAGCCCCTCCTGTGACGGTGATTTCTTCTAAGGGCTATGTTACCATATTTTGCAGAAAGGATGCAATGTGGGATATATGTGAAAAAAATAACGTTAAAAATTTGGCAGGAGGTTTTTCATTAAATACAAAAAAACTGGCAAATAGTGGCTTGTCTTGGGGGGAAAGGCGAGGTATACTAATGCTATATGCAGTCGCTATGGGAAGACTGTCTTTAAAGGAGGAAAATTATGAACGTATTGGTTATTAACTGTGGAAGCTCATCGCTGAAATACCAGTTGATCGACTCGGAGAGCGAGGCTGTACTGGCAAAGGGACTGTGCGAGCGGATCGGGATTGACGGCAGACTGGTATATCAGAAGACCGGACTTGATAAAGAGATTACAGAGGCGGCGATGCCTACGCATAAGCAGGCGATCCAGATGGTGCTGGATGCGCTGGTGAATCCGCAGACGGGTGCGATCGAAAGCCTTTCTAAGATCGATGCGGTGGGTCACCGCGTGGTGCACGGCGGAGAGAAGTTTGCGGTTTCCACCGTGCTGACGCCGGAGGTGTTAAAGACGATCGAGGAGTGCAATGATCTCGCACCGTTACATAACCCGGCAAACCTGATCGGAATCGCAGCCTGCAAAGAGCTGATGCCGAACGTGCCGATGGTCGGCGTATTTGACACTGCATTCCACCAGACCATGCCGAAGAAGGCATATCTCTACGGTCTGCCATACGAGTACTATGAGAAATACAAGGTGAGACGCTACGGCTTCCACGGGACGAGCCACAGCTTTGTGTCAAAGCGCACGGCAGAGTTCCTTGGCATGGATCTGAAAGATTCCAGGATCATCGTGGCGCATCTGGGCAACGGCGCGTCGATCAGCGCCGTGTTAAACGGGGAGTGTGTCGATACTTCCATGGGTCTGACTCCGCTGGAGGGACTTGTGATGGGTACACGCTGCGGCGACATCGACCCGGCGATCATGGAGTTTATCGCAAAGAAGGAAAATCTCGATATTGACGGCGTGATGGAAGTGCTGAACAAGAAGTCCGGCGTCCAGGGCTTATCCTGCATCTCCAGTGATTTCCGCGATCTGGAGACGGCATACGACGAGGGAAAAGAGCTGGCGATCGTCGCCATTGATGTGTTCAGTTACCGCGTTGCAAAATACATCGGCGCTTATGTGGCAGCGATGAACGGTGTGGATGCGATCGCATTTACCGCCGGAGTCGGTGAGAATACGCAGATCGTCAGAAAGAAAGTGTTAGAGTACCTCGGCTATCTCGGCATCGCACTGGACGAGCAGGCAAATACGGTGCGCGGTGAGGACAAGGTCATCTCCACCCCGGATTCTAAGGTAAAAGTATGCGTGATCCCGACAAACGAGGAACTTGCGATCGCCAGAGAGACCGTGGCACTGGTATAGAGAAGCTGTCAAGTGAAAAAACTTGACGAAAATTGCAAAGAAGTGATTGACAAACCAAAGGTACCTATGTATAATTGGTTAGGTGTGAGAACCTCGTGCGTGAGAGATACTTGCGGGGAGGAGGAGTAAACCATGCTGATTGATATTTCAGAGATTGTATCCTGCGAGAACAGGGAGATTACCAAAGAAGTTCCGGTGGAGTTCAATTCTTTCGTATCAAAGCTTGGGGAATTCCCAGTCACGAAGAAGGCGCCGATTGATATAAGAATCGCGAACCGGGAGAATAGGCGGCTGCTTATCCAGGGGGAGACCGATTTTACCATATCAGTTCCGTGTAGCCGTTGTCTGGAGGAGGTTCCGACAGACATTCATGTGTCCATTGATAAGGAGCTGACGTTAGACGGCTCTGTCATCGGGGACGAACAGATGGAATCTATTGACTACCTGATTGGATTAAATCTGGATATAGATAAACTTATCTATGGAGAGATTTTGGTGAACTGGCCGATGAAAGTTCTGTGCAAGGAAGATTGCAAAGGAATTTGCAAGGTGTGCGGAATGAACCTGAACAAGGGGAACTGCGATTGCCAGAGAACAGAACTGGATCCAAGAATGGCAGCAATCCAAGATGTCTTTAACAAATTTAAGGAGGTGTAAGTAGATGTCGATTTGTCCAAAGAATAAATCTTCCAAGGGAAGAAGAGATAAAAGAAGAGCAAACTGGAAAATGACTGCTCCTGCATTGGTAAAGTGCAGCAAATGTGGCGAGTTAATGATGCCTCACAGAGTATGCAAGAACTGTGGCTCTTACAATAAGAAAGAAATCATTGCTCAGGATTAAGAAGAACCTGCAGGTGGGAGTGTTTGATACACTCCCACCTTTTCACGTTATCGGGAAAATTATTTGATACATAGTAGGAGAGAATGGCATATGGGAGAAATATTTAATTTAGACAATAAGTTTTTTCAGGGAATGAACAAGGTGATCGACTGTTTACTGCTGAATGCGATGTGGGTATTCTGTTGCATTCCGCTCGTCACTGCCTTTTTTGTGGCGGTGGGGAGCAATGTGGTGCTTTACTGGGCATTTTTCTGGCTGACATTTGCAGTTGCGGGACCGGCAACAGTGGCTCTGTACTATACGGTGAACAAGGTGATCCGCCACGGCAGGAGCTATGTCTGGAAGGAGTACTGGTATGCGTTCCGCAGCAATTTTAAGCAGGGCGCTGCGGCAGGACTGATCGTTGCCGCTCTGGGGCTTTTTATGGTTTTGGACGCCTATATCATGTACCAGTTTGCTGTGAATGGAGGAAAAGGGAGTGTTTTGTATATCGTATTTATCGTTTTCATTCTGCTCATTGCGGTGTGGGGGGGCTATGTGTTTCCCTATATGGCACGTTTTGAGAATGGATTAAAGCAAACCTTGAAAAATACGGCGATTATTGCGATTGCAAATCTTCCGTGGACATTTGTGCTTATGGTGCTTCTGGTGGGCGCGGCGTTTCTGGTGTGGATCCTGCCGCCGCTGTTTCTGGTGGTTCCGTCCGTTTATATGCTGATCGCGAATGTGATCCTGGAAAAGATTTTTGTGAAATATATGTCTGAGGAGGATATCGCCGCAGAGCAGGAGCGCAATCAGGAATTTTACAACTAGAAAAAACTGCCGTATTTCGTATTGACTTATAGAGACAGTTATAATATATTTTGTTATAGGCGCGGGGGGAAACCCCGACGGCGCGGATTGGAGATTGGAATATGCAGCAGAGTAGTGAAGCGAAGATTACGCGGGTTGTTCTGGATGCGATGGGCGGAGACAATGCCCCGGCAGAGCCGGTGCGGGGCGCTGTGGACGCCGTCTGCGCGCGGGCGGACATCGAGGTGATCCTGACCGGACAGCAGGACGTCATAAATGCGGAGCTTGCGAAGTACACGTATCCGAAGGAGCGTATCCGCATCGTACACGCAGAGGAAGTCATTGAGACGGCGGAGCCGCCGGTCAATGCCATCCGGAAGAAGAAGCAGTCGTCGATTGTCGTGGGCATGAACATGGTCAAGCAGAAGGAGGCAGATGCCTTCGTCTCGGCGGGAAGCTCCGGTGCGATCCTCGTCGGCGGTCAGGTGATCGTTGGAAGGATCCGGGGAATTGAGCGTCCACCATTAGCGCCGCTGATCCCGACGGAAAAGGGAGTTTCACTTTTGATCGACTGCGGTGCGAATGTGGATGCCAGATCATCCCACCTTCTTCAGTTTGCAAAGATGGGTTCGATCTATATGGAGAATGTGCTCGGGATGAAGCGTCCGCGCGTTGCGATCGTCAATATCGGTGCGGAGGAGGAGAAGGGCAACGCTCTGGTGAAGGAGACCTACCCTCTTTTGAAGGAATGTGAGGATATCAATTTCGTGGGAAGCATCGAGGCGCGCGAGATCCCGCACGGCGAGGCGGATGTCATCGTATGTGAGGCGTTTGTCGGCAATGTCATTTTAAAGCTGTATGAGGGACTCAGCAGCACGCTGATCGGCGCGATCAAAAAGGGCATGATGAGCACGGCACGGAGTAAGATCGGTGCGGCGCTTGCGCTTCCGGCGCTGAAAGAGACCCTGAAGGATTTTGATGCGACGAAGTACGGCGGTGCGCCGCTTCTCGGACTGAACGGGCTTGTGGTAAAGACGCACGGCAGTGCGAAGGCGACGGAGATCACGAACGCCATTTACCAGTGCGTGACTTTCCAGGAACAGGATATCAACGGAAAAATTAAAAACAATCTGATAAGTGAAATGAAACAGGAAAAGGAGTAAAATGATGGAATTTGAAAAGCTGACCAAGATTATTTCAGAGGTATTGAATGTGGACGAAGAGGAAATCAAGATGGAGACAACCTTTGTGGATGACCTCGGCGCAGATTCCCTCGACGTTTTCCAGATCATCATGGGAATCGAGGAGGAGTTCGATATCGAGATCCCGAACGAGGAGGCTGAGCACATCGTGACAGTCGGAGACGCCGTGGAGAAGATCAAGAATGCCGTAAACGCATAAGAGAGAACCGGATGATATGAAATGGGAAGCCCTTGTTTCTGCAACAAGGGCTTTTATACGATTGTGAGAGTTTTTCTTGTGCTATACAAGGGCTGTAACGCAAGAAAAGTCCTCGCGGAAAGAGAGGAAAGATATGGCAGATTTGGCAGAACTGGAAAAGGTGATTGGATATGAGTTCCGGCAAAAGGGGCTGTTGCGGCAGGCGCTGACGCACAGCTCTTTTGCAAATGAGAAGCATATGAAGAAGCTGTCGGACAATGAGCGTCTGGAATTTCTGGGGGACGCAGTCCTGGAGGTGGTGTCGAGTGAGTTTTTGTACCGCAATTATCCGAAGCTCCCGGAGGGGGATCTGACGAAGCTGCGCGCGAGTATTGTGTGTGAGCCGACGCTTGCGCTCTGCACAAGGGAGATGGATCTCGGCAGATACCTTTTTCTGGGAAAGGGGGAGAACCAGACCGGGGGGAGGACGAGAAAGTCGATCCTTTCGGATGCGCTTGAGGCGGTGATCGGCGCGATCTATCTGGACGGTGGCTTTGCGCCGGCGCAGAGGTTTATCCAGAAGTTTATTTTGACGGATATTGAACACAAGAAGCTGTTTTATGACAGCAAAACGATTCTTCAGGAGGTCGTGCAGGGAAATTTCGACGAGCCGCTTTCCTATGAGCTGCTCGCGGAGGAGGGACCTGACCACGACAAGAGCTTCCGGGTGGCGGCAAAGATTGGCGGGCGGCAGCTCGGCGAGGGAAGCGGGCATACGAAGAAGGCTGCGGAGCAGGAGGCTGCCTATCAGGCATTGCTGCAATTAAAGCCGCTGTTACAGTAGGAGAGAGTTTATGTATCTGAAAAGTATCGAGGTGCAGGGTTTTAAGTCGTTCGCGAACAAAATTCTGTTTGATTTTCACAATGGGATCACGGGGATCGTCGGGCCGAACGGCAGCGGCAAGAGCAACGTCGCGGACGCCGTCCGCTGGGTGCTGGGTGAGCAGAGCGCGAAGCAACTGCGCGGTGCAAGTATGCAGGACGTCATATTTGCGGGAACGGAGAACCGGAAACCCTTAAGCTACGCGTATGTGGCGATCACGATGGACAACTCCGACCACCAGCTTGCGGTTGATTTTGAGGAAGTGACCGTGGCGAGACGCGTGTACCGTTCGGGAGAGAGCGAGTATCTGATCAATGGCAGTCCGTGCCGTCTCAAGGACGTGACGGAGCTGTTTTATGACACCGGTATCGGAAAAGAAGGGTATTCGATCATCGGACAGGGACAGATCGAGCGCATCCTGAGCGGGAAGCCGGAGGAGCGCCGGGAGCTTTTTGACGAGGCGGCAGGTATCGTGAAGTACAAAAAGCGCAAGGCGACCGCGCAGAAGAAGCTGGAAAACGAGCGGGAGAACCTGGTGCGTGTCAACGATATTCTGGCGGAGCTGGAGCGTCAGGTGGGACCTCTGGAGCGTCAGGCGGAAAAGGCGCGCATCTATTTAAAGAAAAAAGAAGAATTAAAGACCTACGACGTGAATATGTTTCTTCTGGAAGCGGACCACATCGACGCGCAGCAGCGGGATGTGCAGGAGAAGTTTGAGATCGCGGACGCGCAGGCAAGAGAGGCAAAGGAAGCCTATGAGCGCGCGAAGTCCGATTACGGGCAGATGGAGCAGGAGCTTGCCGGGCTCGAGGAGAAGATCACATCCCTGCGGGAGAGCCGCAGCAGTTCCACGATCATCAAAGAGAAGCTGGAAGGACAGATCAATGTTTTAAGCGAGCAGATCCATACGGCGGAGATGACGGATGAGCATTTAAAGAGTCGTCTGGACGCCATTGACCGGGAGAAGGAGGAGCGCATAAAATCCCGCGATTCCTACAACCGGGAGAAGGAGGAACTGGAGACACAGCTTCGGGAGGCACAGGCGAGAGGGGAAGCCGCGGCAGAGGAGCTTCGTGCCGTGCAGCAGGAGGTGCTGCGCTGTACGGAGGGGATCGAGAACGGCAAAAATGAAATGATCGCCCTCCTGAACAGGAAGGCGTCCATCAAGGCGAGACAGCAACGTTTCGACACGATGTCGGAGCAGGTGAATATCCGCAAGGCGCAGCTGACACAGCGTCTGCTCGCGCGCAGGACGGAGGAAGCAGATCTCGACGGCGTGCTTGCGGATTACAAAAAAGAGCTTGCGTGTGTCAATGCGGTGATCGAGGAGAAAAAGCGCGAAGCTTTGGAGATGGAGGAGAAGGAGCGCTCGTGGAAGCGGAAATCCTTTGAGACAAGACAGCAGCTGGAGGAGGCGATCGCGCACTACCACAAGGAGCAGTCGCGGCTGGAATCCCTGAGAAACATTGCGGAGCGCTATGACGGTTACGGCAGCAGCATCCGCCGTGTGATGGAGCAGAAAGCGCAGCATCCGGGTCTGCTCGGCGTCGTTTCCGACCTGATCCAGGTGGACAAAAAATATGAGACAGCGATCGAGACAGCGCTCGGCGGCAACATCCAGAATATCGTGACGGAGGATGAGGAAACGGCAAAGCGCATGATCGCCTATCTGAAGCAGAACCGTTTTGGGCGTGCGACGTTTCTTCCGCTCACGAGCGTGGACGGCAGGGGCAATTTTAAGAACAGGGACGCCCTGAACGAAAAGGGCGTGATCGGACTTGCGAACACACTCGTAAAGACGGAGGAAAAGTACGAGGGCGTGACTGCCTATCTGCTCGGCAGGGTGATTGTTACGGAGCGGATCGACGACGCCATCGCGCTGGCGCGCAAGTACCGCTATTCCCTGCACATCGTAACGCTTGAGGGCGAGTATTTAAGCCCCGGAGGTTCGATGACAGGTGGAGCGTTCAAGAACAGCAGCAATCTGCTCGCGAGAAAGCGTGAGATTGAGGAGCTCGAAAAGACAGTCGCGCAGCTTGAGACGGAAATCGCGGCGCACAGAAAGCGTCTGGAGGATATCCGGACGGCGCGTGCACTGCTGGAGGAGGATGTGACGAAGAACAAAGCGGAACTCCAGCAGCAGTACATTTTGCAGAACACGGCGCAGATGAATCTGGAACGCGCCACAGCGCAGAAAAACGAGAGCGAGAGTGTCTTTGCGGGACTGCAGCTCGAGAGCCGGGAGATCGAGAGACAGCTTCTTGAGATCGCAGACAGCAAAGAGCAGATCCTTCAGGAGATCGAGACGGCAAAGAGCCGGGAAAAGGAGATCGAGGCGGAAAGCACGGGATTTCATGAGAGCCTGAACGTCCATGCCGGAAAAGAGGAAACGGCGCAGCAGGCGGTTTCCGCGGTGCAGCTTGAGGAGGCGGCGATCCGGCAGAAGGTGGAATTTGTCCTTCTGAACTTAGAGCGTATCGACGGCGAGATCCGGCGTTACGAGGAGGAACGTGAGGGCTTTTTGCAGGATGCAAACGAGGCGAAAAAGGACGCCGAGAAGAAGCGGCAGGATATTGAGGAGATCAAAAAGACGATCCTCGCGTCGGAAAATACCTGCGCCGATCTGGAAAAGGAGCTGCAGGAGAACCTTTTAAGGAAAGAGGAGGTGTCGGCGGCGTACAAGAGCTTTTTCCAGAAACGGGAGGAGATCGGTGAACGTCTCACAGTGCTGGACAAGGAAATTTTCCGCCTGAACAGTCAGAGGGAGAAGCTTGAGGAGACGCAGGAGCACCAGAACAACTATATGTGGGAGGAGTACGAGCTGACCCGCCACGCGGCGATGGCGCTGCGCGATGAGACCTACACGGATCTGGCTGCGTTGAAGAAGCTGATCGTTTCGATCAAGGATGATATAAGAAAGCTTGGCGACGTAAACGTCAACGCGATCGAGGACTACAAGGAGGTAGCGGAGCGCTATGACTTTTTAAAGACACAGCACGACGACCTTGTGGAGGCGGAGGCGACCCTGGTCGGGATCATCGAGGAGCTGGATGCGGGGATGCGCAAGCAGTTTCTGGAGAAATTTGCGGAGATCCAGGGAGAGTTCGACCGGGTATTTAAGGAGCTGTTCGGCGGCGGAAAGGGAACGCTTGAGCTTGTGGAGGACGAGGATATCTTAGAGTGCGGCATCCGCATTATCGCGCAGCCGCCGGGAAAGAAACTGCAGAACATGATGCAGATGTCGGGTGGCGAGAAGTCCCTGACGGCGATCGCACTGCTTTTCGCGATCCAGAACTTAAAGCCGTCGCCGTTTTGTCTGCTGGATGAGATTGAGGCGGCGCTGGATGATTCCAATGTCGGGCGTTTTGCGAAATATCTGCACAAGCTGACGAAGAACACGCAGTTCATCGTGATCACGCACAGGCGCGGCACGATGGCGGCAGCTGACCGCCTCTACGGTATCACGATGCAGGAAAAAGGCGTATCGACACTGGTTTCCGTCAATCTGATTGAGGGGGATCTTGACAAATAAGGAGGGAGAAATGGGCGAAGAAAAAAAGGGGTTCTGGAGCCGTCTGGTTGCGGGACTCGGCAAGACGAGAGACAATATCGTATCGGGGATCGATTCGATTTTCAGCGGATTTTCCAGCATTGACGAGGACTTTTATGAGGAGATTGAGGAGATTCTCATCATGGGAGACACAGGCGTGAATGCGACTGAGGCGATCATCGGGAACCTAAAACAGAAGGTGCGCGAGCAGCACATCAAGGATCCGGCAGAGTGCAAAGAGCTTTTGATCCACAGCATCAAGGAGCAGATGGATGTCGGCGAGACGGCGTACCGCTTTGAGCAGGAGAAGTCCGTGGTGCTCGTGATCGGTGTCAACGGCGTCGGAAAGACGACCTCCGTGGGCAAGCTTGCAGGCAAGTTAAAGGATCAGGGCAGGCGCGTGGTGCTCGCGGCGGCGGACACCTTCCGCGCAGCGGCGGGCAGCCAGCTTCAGGAATGGGCGAACCGCGCGGGCGTGGATATGATCGGCGGTCAGGACGGCGCGGATCCGGCAGCGGTCGTGTACGATGCGGTGGCGGCGGCGAAGGCGAGAAATGCAGATGTACTTTTATGCGATACGGCGGGCAGACTCCACAAT
>SAMEA3387474__coassemble_1866_pt1 | contig 11351 bp, 9 predicted proteins | sample SAMEA3387474__metabat2_low_PE_013 | metagenome-assembled genome bin SAMEA3387474 (sample SAMEA3387474) | Felis catus | biome: Faeces | place: United Kingdom | collected 2012 | reverse complement strand
CCCTTTAATGCGTGCACCCGCTCCTGCATCTCGTCCAGCTTCTGCGATCTGTACGCCTGCAGCGCCTCAGCTTCGTGTGTGTCATCCAGAAATTTCCGCAGGTACTTCTCGTAGATCTCGCGTTTTTGCATAAACCGCATCATCCCGCTGTCATAATCAATCCCGGCAGCACGCAGTCTCTCCTCATTCATGGCAGTTCCCCCTTCTGTCAGATCTTCCTCTTATAAAGGATTGTACTACCAGGCTTCCTTTTGCGCAATTCTTTTATTTTTTCATCTTCGGCTGGAAAACCAGGCTCGCCAGATAGCTGAAGACCAGGGCTGCGGAAATGCCCGCCGCACTGGCTTTCAGTCCGCCGAGAAATATGCCCAGAAACCCGTTGGCGTCCACCGCCTCCTTCACACCCTTCCACAGAACATTGCCGAAGCCAAGCAGCGGCACGCTTGCACCCGCGCCCGCAAATTCCAAAAACGGCTCATAGATCTGCAAAGCGCCGAGCAGCGCTCCCAGACACACCAGCATCACCATGATGCGCCCCGGCAAAAGCTTTGTCTTTTCCATTAAAATCTGAACCAGCGCACAGATCAGTCCGCCGACCCAGAAGGCATTGATATAATCCATTCTTTTCTCTCCTTTTCGATTTTTCACAGAAATCTCTGTTTACCCGATACGCCGCCGCTACGCGTGTTCGATCACGACCGCGTGCGCAATCCCCGGAACCGTCATTCCCTCGTTAAAGGAAACGGTTGACAAAAGCGCGCCGGTCGGCACAAACAGAATACGTTTCCATCTTCCCGCCTCGATCTTCTTTAAAAAATGACCGGAGAGCGTCACAGCGGAACAGCCGCACCCCGAGCCTCCCGCACCCGTTCCCTGTTTCTTGCCGTCATAGATCTCGATGCCGCAGTCCGCGTGCACCTCGCTGATGTCATAACCGCCCTGCTTTGTCAGATCGAGCAGGATCTCTTTTCCGACTGTGCCAAGATCCCCCGTGATGATCCTGTCATAGTCCGGAACCCGTCTTCCGAAATCCTCCAGATGGCGGCAGATGACGTCCGCCGCCGCAGGCGCCATCGCTGCGCCCATGTTCATGGAATCCCTGATTCCATAATCGACGATCTTTCCCGTGGTGACGCCCGTGATCCGCGCCTTGCTGCGTTTTTTCCCGAGCACAAAGGCGGCGCTTCCCGTCACCGTCCACGTCGCGGACAAGGGTCTTTGGTTTGCATATTCCAGAGGAAACCGAAACTGCTTTTCCGCACTTGCAAAATGGCTGGACGTCATCGCCACGACATGATCCGCGTACCCTGCCGCCACGCACATCGCACCGAGAGACAGCGCCTCGCCGCAGGTGCTGCACGCACCGTAAAGCCCAAACAGCGGCACCTGGTAATCCATCAGACCAAAGGACGTGGCGATCGTCTGTCCCAGCAGATCCCCCGAAAAGAGGTACCGGATGTCCTCCGCCTTTAATCCCGCCTTTCCGACCGCCATCGAAAACGCTTCCTTTTGGAGCGTGCTCTCCGCCTCCTCCCATGTGTCCGCCCCGAATTTATCATCCTGCCCTACCACATCGAAGCAGTTTCCAAGAGGTCCTTCCCCCTCCTTTGTACCCACGATGCTGGCGCTGCTGATAATGTAGGGCGTTTCCGTAAATTGCAGACTCTGTTTTCCAATCTGTGCACTCATAAATCTCCTCCGTCCATCGTTTCTTTTTTTATTGACATAATGGTATGGTCGTCCAAAAATTGCAAACCATTCTTTTTTCGCCGTTTTTCTCGTATTGTAAGAACTGTTTTTCTTTGTTTTCCCATGTATAAAGAATAGATTGACGGTCAAAATATGTGTACTATATGATGGCTTTACGAGGTGGGAGTATGGCATGAGGCATGAAGATATTGCAAAGGCATTAAAAGAATATAGAAAAAAGAATCATTATTCTGTCAAAGATGTCTCTATCATGCTCGGCGAGCGTTCGATGGAGGTTGCTCCAAAGACAATTTACGGATGGGAAAGCGGTCAGGCAAAGCCAAGCGCCGATATGCTTTTGACACTCTGTGAACTTTACAATATCACGGATGTTCTGACAGCCTTTGGCTATCATGAGGACGAATCATTTTTCCATGTAACATCTTCGGAACGCGCGCTGATCGAATCTTACCGAAAACATCCTGAGCTTCAGAAAGCAGTCAATAAATTACTGGATCTGACCGTAGTCAGAAAAACGGGGCAGTCACAATAAATTCTTACAAATCTTATTGTGACTGTCCCGTTTTTATTTGACACAAGAGTAGCTTGCAATGCGTGCCGCTCGTTGTTGGCATAAGGTCATCCCGCAAAACACAAAGACCGTTATTTCCGCTTCATGCCGCGAAGCTCCTCTTTTTTCTCTGCCGGAATCCGGTAAGATTCCAGCATCTTTTGGATCGCCTTATTATAAGTGAAATCATCCAGATGATTGTCAAGCAAAAAGGCGTGTGTCTCGTCCGGAAATTTCGCATACGCCGTGGCTATCCCCCACGCGACGCCCATCTTACAGTAATATCCCTCATGCTTAAGCGAATCCCACACGCGAAGCACATCGCCGATGTATTCCGGCACAAGAAAATGATCCATGAGCATGACCGCCACCACGCGCTGTTCAAATTCGTTCGGGGAAGCCTGATACCGCATCAGAAAATCCCACACTCTCTCACGGTGTTTTTTTGCGATCTTAAATGTCGCGCAGAACCCGTCGTTGACTGACCAGTCGTGGATCTTTGGAATAAATGACGCTGCATAGGAGAGCAGCTCCTCAATGTCCGCCTTCGCGTAGCCGATGACAAATCCCTGCAAACAGATCTCCTCATAGGAATCGTCTGCGGCAGTCTTTAGATAGCTGCGCCAGTCTCCGCGCGCAAGCTCCTTTGCCAGCCCGCGAAGCAGCGGAATCCGCACGCCCAAAATCTCATCACTTCCGGGGATCAGCCCGGAAGTAAATTTCTGAAACTTCTTGTCTGTATGTGCCTCCAGCCAGCTGCGGATTTCCTTTTGCTCCATAACAAAGTCCTCTCTCTGTCCCTTATCTCTCATGCGCCTGCAATAGCGTGGAAACGATACGGTTTCCCTCCTCCACACAGTCGCTCGCCTTCTCAAACTGGATGATACCGTGATACTCCTCCCCGTAAATCGGCGCCTCCATCGTACTGGAACCATAATTGTGCACATCAAGCGGAAGCTGTCCTGCATTGATGATCGCATTGTTCCGCACGATGACGCTGCGGCAGGAGGACAAATACATCGCCAGTCTCGGACAGTCGATAAACGAATTGTCCTCGATCAAAATATCCTCAAACACCGGCGTCCCGGTTCTTCCATCCGGAAGATAGACGCCCATATAAAGCACTGCCATCTGCCATGCGTTCAGGTCACAGTGCCGAATCACATTGCCGCGCAGAATCAGATTTCGCACGCCATGTCCTTCGCTCCAGCGCGACTCGCACCCCGTCTCGATCTGGATCGCCGCTCCCTGAATATTTTCAAACACATTATTTTCCACCAGACCGTTTGACCCCTGCAGCAGCACGCCTCTGGCGCGGTTATTCACAAATCTGCAGTTACGGATGATATAATTATGCGTCTGGAAACGCTTGTTCCAAAGCACCGTATCCGGAGACAAATCCTCCGGCAGCGCATCCTCAAATGTGAGAACACAGCTTCTCTCCTCCGGTCGGTAGCTCACCTCCCGCAGTACCGAGGAAAACCCTGTCGGCGACAGATCGGGATTCCGCAATTCGACCGGATAGCCTGCCTCAAACAGCACCGCCTCCCTGGTCACACGCAGCGCCAGCAGCGTGTGCGTTCCCATAGGTACGATTCCCATCGAGGAATTGTCGTGGATATTGATGCAGTCATCCCCCGCATATCCGAACTCGCAGTCCTCAATGATGAAATTTCCTTGTGAGTTGCAGACGTGCATACAGTCTGTGACAGTCGAGATGCTGCGCACCGTTCCCGGACGCACCGTCACACGACAGCCCTTTAAGTGAAGTCCATGCATATCCCCGTTCCCAACGAACCCATTGCCCGGAGAACCGTAAATCGTTACGCCCTCCAGCGTGACATCTGTGGAATCCTCAATCGGCACTGTCAAAATACTGTACTCAAAGTGACGGAAACGGAAACAATCCCCACGCTTAAAATGTGCTTTTGTAAAACCAGCATCCACCGTATAAAAGCGCAGTACATTCTCACCTGCTTTTTCTTGTTTTGGTAGAAAAATATTGGACAGTTCGCGCACCAGCTGCTGCATCTTCTCATCCGAGACGTCGTCCCCGCTTTTTTTCACATGGTCGTTTTGGTACGGACGAAATTCAATGCCGCCCGGACACCCCGGCGTGTAGCGCGCCGCGTCAAACGGTCCGACAATGGAAAACTTCATATCTGCGGAAACGCTCTCATGCTCCGGAAAACTGCACTCGATAAAGCTTCCGTCCTCCGCCACCTTCGTCACAACGCCGACGCTTGCAAGCGGCGCCTTTTCCCAGTTCCAGTCAAGAATCAGATTCTTTACCAGCACACGCCTGCTTTTTCTGATCGAGAGATAGGAATACAGCGATTCAAAAATAAATTCACTGCCCCCTCCGTCCAGAACAAAATCCTCCATCTCGTCCAGCGAGAGATGTGTATCCGTCTCACAGGATTTGAAATAATAGACGCCCTTTGGCACGATAAGCTTTGCCGCCTTTATGCTCCTGCAATGGGCAAGCGCTCTGGCGAACGCCGCGGTGTTATCCCACTGCGCTCCCGCACGCACACCAAAATCCGCTGCGTCCACCACCCGCTCTGTACGCGGGAGCTGAATCTTCATCTCATGTAGCTGTTCTGTCAGCCTGTCAAATTTTTTCAGATCTGTCATATTTCTTCCTATCCTTTCACGCCGGATGCGACGATACTCTGTTTCAGTTGTTTCGAGAATAGGATCGAGAGCAGGATGACAGGGGTTACCGTCACCACCGCAAGTCCCATCAGCGCGTTTTGCTTCGTTCCCGCATTGTTTGAAATATTATAGAGGGCAACGTTCAATGTCCAAAGCTTCTGATCCTCTGTCACCAGCCATGCCCAGAAAAAGTCATTCCAGTTACCGATGAAAGTCTGCAGCGCGATCAATGAAATGATCGGCTTTGACAACGGCATACAGATTTTACTGTACAGATACAGGCTGCCTGCGCCGTCCAGAGAAGCCGCCTCAAAATAACTTCCCGGAATCTGGTCAAAAAATCCTTTGTACAGATAGACATAAAACCCATATGGATACAAAAATGGCAGCAGCAGCGCCGCATAGTTATTGTAAGCCCCCATCTCGCGGTACATGATCAGCTGCGGGATCATGATACTTGCAAACGGTATCATCATACCCCCGAGAAAGAACAAAAGCACCGCCTTTGACGCCCGCTCGGAAAGCTGTCTGCTTATGACAAATGCACAGATCGAGCAGAGGATCACCTGCGCGACCATGGCAAAGCCGATCACGATCACACTGTTTAACACGAACGTCATAAATCCCATCTTCGCGATACGCTCATTGTTGGGATAAATGTATCTTGGCATATCCAGGTAATATTTAAAACTCTCCAGATTTAACAGATTCTTTACTTTATCCCCAACGCCGACGAGTGTTCCGGTTGTCGGGTACTTCTCTGTCAAAAGAGACGTCACCGGCTCCAGAAACTGCTCCGCGAGACCTTCCTCCGGCAATTCGAGACCTCCCGCAGGGTCAAACTCATAGCCGATTGACTCGTTGGCGCGCACATAGCGATCTTCGTGCAAAAGCACTTCCTCCTTGATCGCCGTGCTCTTATACACGCCGTAGTCACGTTCCATCTGAAGCTTCATCTGGTGCGCCCGGGAGTGGAAAACGGTCTTTCCGTCCCTCATGCCATAGACCTGGATTTCCATAATAGACTCCTCCGAAAGCTTATAGCTGATCCCGAACATTGCCAGAACATTGTCTCTGAACATCGTGTCTCTCATCTGCTCCTCATCAGAAAAATCCATGCCCGTATAATCAAGTACCAGCGAAACGCTGTTTGCCGCATCCGGCAGCAGTCTCGGCGGCACCTCATAAATCTTCGCGTTGTCCTTCATGGAGCTGGATACCGCAAAAATCATCGGGTAGAGCATCAGCGCTGCAAACAAAAGCGAGACGACTGCCGCCACGATTTTGAGGGAGCACTCCGATCTTCCCCACCGGATTTTATTTCTTTTCCCTATATTCTGCATATATATTTCTCCCTCCGTTATACCTTCTCAGCCTTTTCAAAATGCATCTGCATCATGGTCAGCACCGCGATCACAAGCAGCAGGATCACCGATGCCGCCGACCCCATTCCGTAATTTAAATCCTGGTTAAAGGTGTTGTAGATAAAAATTCCCTGTGTCGTGGACGCCCCGCTCGGTCCTCCAGACGCGTACATATAAGGTGCGTCCAGAAGCTGCATCGTCGTGATCACACACATGATCAACTGGATAAACACCATGAACGAAATATTCGGCAGGATAATGTGGAAAATCCTCTTAAATCCGGTGCATCCATCGAGAGCCGCCGATTCCATAATGTCCGTGGAAACGCCCTGGATCGCCGAGAGATACAAGAGCACCGTAAGCCCGCCGCCGAGCACACCCGGGAAGATGATACAGAACTTGACGAGATCGGGATCGCTTAGCCACACCTGCGGCTCTCCGCCAAAAAATTTCACAATCTGGTTTGCCACGCCGTAGTCGGGATGCCAGATCCACTTCCATATGATGACGTTGACAGACGTCGGGATCAGCGCCGGCAAAATATAGAGCGTCGTGAGGCATTTCTGCAGCTTCACCAGCTCGTTGAGCAAAAGAGCCTGGATCAGCGGAATGAAAAAACACATACACAGCTGTAACAGCAGGAAAATAAATGTATTTTTCCATGCGTCCCAGTAAAACTGCGTCTGAAACATACGGATATAATTTTCCAGTCCGACAAACCTCCCCGGCGGGTTGATCGGGTCATAATCAAACAAAGAAATATAAAAGGCGTTTAAAATAGGATAATATTTCAGCCAGACCGTACACGCCATCGGAATAAACAAAATGCACCACGGCGTCACCTTTTTCCGAAAGAGATATCCACCGGGTTTTCCGGCGCCCCTCACTTTTTTCACTATCTGCATTCTCGCACCTCCGCAATTTATTTTTTTCAGTATAAGAAATTTTCTCTTGCACGAAAATATTTGTATTATACTTTCATGTCACTTTTTTTAACCACTTTCCTGCGCGGTCAAAAAAGCTTAAGATATGTGACCTTTTCTCGCATTTCCGTTAAATTTAGTTTATTTTCATAGTTTCCAAAATCTGTTATGATGGTTCCATCAAAAACATCCATGCAAAAAACGCGTGGGAGGAGAAGGAGGATTTTAACTATGAAAAAAAGAATTCTTGCCGCACTGCTTTGTACTTCACTGGCAGCAGGAGCGATCGCCGGCTGCGGAAGCTCCGGCGGTACAGATGAAACAGGTGGAGACAGCACGCCGGAAGCTGCCGGAACAGAGGTTTCCGACAGCACAGACACCGATAAAGAACCGGTAGAGCTGACATTATGGATCACAAGCCGAAACGAGGACGACTGGTCACTGGCGATGGAAGAACAGTTCCTTGCCGAGCATCCGTGGATCACGCTGAACAAGGTCGTAAAGGAAGGTGACCCGGGAAATGAATTTTATCAGGGTGTCGCTTCCGGCACTGCCCCGGATCTTGTCAAGTGCTCCTTTACCATGATGGATTCCTACATCACTTCCGGCATTTTAGAGCCGTTAAATACTTACACGGAATCGTGGGATGAATGGGATAATTTTACACAGGAATATGTAGATATGTTCACAAAAGACGGCTCTGTCTACGGTGTTCCGATCGCCGTCAATCCGATGCTGTTCGCCTACAACAAGGCTCTCTTTGCCGAGGCCGGACTGACGGAGCCGCCAAAGACATGGGAGGAAGCCCTTGAGATGGCAAAAACGCTCAATGATCCGGACAATCAGGTTTCCGGTTATGCCACACTCGCTGCTGAGTGGACAGAGTGGTTTTTCCAGTATTATGTATGGCAGGCAGGCGGTGATCTGACGAAGGAGAACGAAGACGGAACCGCTGAACTGACATTTACCGATCCGGCAGTCATCGAGGCAGCCAAATATTACCAGTCCTTAAAGAGCGAGGGTGTTCTCCAGAGCGACCTGACGCTGAAATTTGACGACCTTACCAAAAACTTTGCGCTCGGCAAGATCGGCATGATGCCGTTCGCATCCGACTGGGTGGCAGACGCCGTTTCTAACGGTATGGATCCCGACGACCTCGGTCTGTGCCTGCCTCCGGCAGGACCTTCCGGCGAGCAGACAACCGCGATCGCAGGCGAATGCTATGTCATCAACGCAAAGACCGACCAAGCAAAGAAAGACGCCGCATGGGAGTACATCTCCTTCTACACCAGTAATGCGTACCTGAGCTCTTTCTATGAGAACCTTGCGACAAAGGGTGCAACCAGCCCGGTCATCATCCCGAGAGACGATATGACCGTTACGGATTTCTATGATTTCCCGGCAGAGTACGAACAGGTACTCGAGGCTGCGAAGGTCATCGGACGTCTGGAGTTCTACGGAAAAGCGGACTTTGGAACCTATGTGGACCGCGCAGTCCAGAAGATTTTGACAGATCCGAACGCAGACCCGGAGACGGAATTTGCAAATGCTCAGAAGCTCTGTGAGGACGAGGCTCTCGCGGCATTCAATGAGGCAAATAAGAAATAGCCTCCCCTTATACACCGGATACAAAGACAGTGCGGTATTTTCCGCGCTGTTTTTGTATCTTTTTCCCGCCGGTTGATGTTATAATAATGAAAAATGTTGAGGCAAAGGGGCTTTCAAAAATTGACGTTAGCAGACGGCACAAATGCTATTCTGGTTTGTGAATGTGGAGAATCTTAGAGTTTCTTAATGTTCCGTCAATTTTCAGCAATTCGACGGCAGGGATGCCGGCGAAAGTCCGAATTGCGCCACGGATGGCGCATGGAGGATGGTTGCGTCCAAAAACGATACCAGATCCGGAACATTTTAGAAACTCTTGGATTCGGAACCTGAACAAAAAGAATACCATTTGTGCTGTCTGTCAGATACAATTTTAGAAGTCCCCTTTGCCTCAACATTTGAAAAAAGCACGCAGTACAGGAGGTTTTTAATGCACACATTTCACCTTATTTCCAGATTACGCCAGTCCGTCAATTCCCGGATCAAAAAACAGCTGCGCAAAGTCGGCATTTTCTGGCGTCTGAACCTTTCCTTTCTGCTGTTACTGCTGATTTCCTCGCTTTTTTTGACCTTTTTTTCTTTTCACCAGTACTCCACGGAAATCAATTTAAACCTCGACCGTTATGTCTCTCTCCTCGTACAGAATGTCCAGCTTAAAGTTGCCGACACGATGAAAAGCTATGAGGATATCGCCTTGCGTTTCTATGACGATGCAGGGGTGCTTGCCGCCATCTCCGAAAACAGCCGGATCGGCGAACCACGGAACGCCGGAGAGACGGAGGCGTTAGAACAGAACACCTATCTCATCGAAAGCAGCCTCTACGCCATGAGCCGGAACCGCAGATATATCGAAAACATCCAGTTTGTCACTCCGGACAGACAGTACCGCATGGTGGAAGAAAGCGGATTTGTGCGCGGCGGCGTCATCCGCGATCTCGACAGCTTTTATGAGAGCAGCTTCTATCAGCTCCCCCGTGAGCACAACGGCTATCCCGTATGGATGGATGACGTATCACAGACGCACATCTTTTTCCCGGATGAGCAATCCGTCTATGGTATCGCAAACATCATCACCCTCGGCGTTGCCGTCTATGAGCCGACAAGCCACAATTTTCTCGGCGTACTGCTGCTCAACATCAATCTAAACGCGTTCTCCAGCTCGATCGAGGGCTACGACGCCTACAAGGACGGCAACACGTTCCTCATCGGCGAAAACGGTGTTCTGACATGGTTCAATCCAAGCCTTGCCGCGCCCTCCTTTCCGGATCATCCTGATTTTTACACGAATATGCTGGAAACCGGGAGCGGAATTACCCGCACTGAGATCGAGGGCAGAAATCTGCTGCTCGCATACCAGCAGATCCCCGACTCACAGATGTTTGCCGCCTACATCGCCGATCTGGACGTCCTTCTGGCAAACGCCGTGAACATCCGCAATCTTTGTATTCTCGTGCTGATCTGCGTGGTCATCGCAACCTTTGTTCTCTCCCACTATGTGACCATCAGCATCTCAGACCCCGTCCGCCACCTGATCCGGGTCATACAAAAGACAGCGGACAGCAGATGGAACGCGCGCTACGAAAATTCCGGAAATGATGAGATCACCATTCTCGGCGACCAGTTCAATGAGATGGCGGAAAAGACAAACCAGCTGATCGAGCAGGTCTATCTCTCCGAGATCCGGCGGCAGCGCGCGCAGATCAGCTGGAAAAATGCACAGCTCGACGCCATGCTGATGCAGATCAATCCACATTTTCTCTACAATACGCTGGACATCATACGCTGGGAAGCCATGTATGAGGCAAACGGCGAAAGTCCGGTCACCCGGATGATCGAGAAATTCAGCCGCCTCTGCCGCATGGGAATGAAAACCGGAAGCAATACCATCCCGCTTTCCGAGGGAATCGAACACGCCACCACATACCTGGACGTCATCAATTTCCGACACAGCGAAAAAATTGAGCTCCGTCTCGATATACCGGATGACGCCTCTATTTTCTACATTCCACAGTTTATGCTCCAGCCGCTGATGGAAAACGCTGTCACACACGCCTTCGGAGACGCGAGCTGCGGCTGCCGGATCACGCTCTCTTGCAGACAGTTCGACGGTTCGCTCTTAATCACAGTCGAAGATAACGGCTGCGGCATGACGCCGGCAGAGGTCGATGCGCTAAACACCTCTCTCGAAAGCAGCGAGACGTCCGACAAACGCATCGGCATCCGCAATGTCCACCAGCGTATCCGCCTTTTTTATGGGGACTCCTATGGTATTCACATTGAAAGTACGCCGGAGAAAGGCACAAAAATTACGATCAGACTCCCCATACGGACCGTATCTGAAAATATGACAAACGACACAGGAGGTTGAAATACATATGAGTTATCAAGTTTTAATTGTCGATGATGAGGAAATCGTCTGCCGCGGGCTCTCCCAGTTCGTGAAGTGGGCAGAACACGGTTTTGAGGTTGCCGGTACCGCGCATTCCGCCGACGACGCATTGACGCTTGCAGAAAATCTGCCCGTTGACGTCGTCTTTATGG
>SAMEA3387474__coassemble_1850_pt1 | contig 11469 bp, 10 predicted proteins | sample SAMEA3387474__metabat2_low_PE_013 | metagenome-assembled genome bin SAMEA3387474 (sample SAMEA3387474) | Felis catus | biome: Faeces | place: United Kingdom | collected 2012 | reverse complement strand
CCATATAAACCGGAAGGTGTTCCTCCGGGGCAAAATAGACATACATTGTGCAATAGGTATCTCCCTCCGTCCCCATCTCCTGTAAGACAATCCCAGCTTCAAACATTTCCGGTGGAGCATAATCTACTACAAAATCCTTATCCTGTGAAGATTTTTCAAAACGCCCTGAATCTCCAACCTGAAAATATTCGGGGCACTGAATAAGAAACCTCTCTTCCCTCATTCTGTATATTCCTCCATAATCTCACTAATATCTTTTTGAAATAACCGCTGAAGCCGGACAACTACATAGACATTGGGCTTTTGCTGTCCGTATTCAATCCTCTGATACGTCCGAAGACTGATACCCAAGACAGCCGCAAGTTCTATCTGTGTATATCCATGAGCTGTCCTGAATTTTCTTAATTTTGTTACTTTCTATCACACTCCTTACGTCTGAGGGATAGCTTCCTGATAAGCAAACAGATTGGATATATAGCTGTTTGCTGTCAATGTGGCATTGTATAAAGCGGTAAGCAGCACTGCCCGGATATTATTGGCTTTCCTTGTACACTGCTTAATTGAGTCTATCACATACTCTACGGTAAACTTATCCAGCTTTTTATACATTCCCTGTACAATGCCAAGAGGTCGTTCTTCCTGATTTACCCTTATGGTCTTTGCATTGGACGTCAAAACATCTACTGCAAGCCCTACAATCTCATTGAGCAGTTTTCTGTCAAAAGGTCTGTCTATCCATATCGCATCATAATCAATCTGATCTTTGAACTGTTCTTCTGCTGCCTGATAGGATAAGATAGGATTATCTCTATACCCATTCCCTATTTCTGTTGTATTCTTTTGGGTACTTTCTGCTGTAGTCTTTGTAGTAATCTCTGTATTTGTCTGCCCGCTATCGGTCTGAGGTACCTCTTTGGGTATCCAGGGCTCTGTTTCCCTGTGGGGGTATGCTCTCTCTTTGAATGGTGACACCCTCTCCCTTTGGAAAGGGACAGCCCTCTCTTCTACAAAATGTATCTCTTCCTCTATGACTGTATGGGGACTGATTTTCTCTGCTTTGGATTTCTCTCTTCTTTTTTCAAAGGAAACCGGATCTGCTCCTGTTTCTTCTGGATAAGTCAATTCTTTTAATCGGTCTACGATCAATTCCAGATACAGAACATTATTTACAACAATCCCATTCATGGAAATGGTTCTAAATACCCGTTTTACCACACCCAGCTTCTCTAAAAATACCACTGCATTTGTCGCTTCTTTTTTGGAAATCCCAAACTGTTCGCTGATCTGCTGGTAACTTCTCTGAAGAAGGTCTGACTTAAATTTCTTTCTTACCCCAATGACCTGTCCGGTTCCTTCATCTCTGATTTCTGTAGGCTTATACCAGTACACAATATCTGCCAGTATAATAATAGCTGTTAGATTTGGCTTTCCACTTTCTCTGATGATTGTCCGATACCACACCTGCGGAATGATATTTCCAGATATATTCAGTTTTGCATTTTCATCTACGATTTCATTTCCAGTGCTATAGATACCTCCATTCATTCGTTTATTCCTCACTTCCCTGCTTCTTTTCTTTTTCAAACAAAGCACTTATTTCTTCATCTGCTCTTTTGCCTGCCACTAGGCACGCATACCAGGAATTAAGGAAAATAGCTGTTACAACAATCATAATCACTTTTATCATCGCTCCGTCCTCCCAAGAAAAAAGGACCAAGCCAGCTAACAGAATCTTTTAACTAACCTAGTCCTTAACATATTTTTTTACAATGTATTGCAACCGAATGGTTTTTCACAAACTTGACCGCCTGTGAGAATGGATATAATTTTGACAGGACCAGTAGCAATAGGTTTCTATCTTTAAGAGCCCCTGCCATTTGATTTTTACTATGAAAAATTCATTCCCGGTCTATGAATTTTCTACCTTTTATGGTATAATAGAAAAAAGACTAAATTGGCGTGAGCCCTTATTTTATAAGGAATCTGCTAACTTAGTCTTATTTTAACATGACCACCGCTTCCCGACGTCCCGACGATCGCCACAAATTCCCCCTCCTCCACCGAAATGGATACGCCGTCCAAAGCGCGGACCTCATTCTCCCCCTTGCCGTATATTTTCTTCAAATTCTTTGTCTCAAGTATCGCCATAATCAGAATCTCCTTATATCTTTTTATGATTTTAGGATAACATTCACTTCTTACAATCTTCTTACAGCCGCACGCAATATTTTTCTTCTGCCCGAAACAAAGATTTCCGGTAACGCAAAACGCAGCCGGTCAACTGACCGACTGCGATGTACAGGGTACTATATTTATCTAATCCTCATTCATCTTCGCCAGCTTCGCCGCCTGGTCTGCCGCAATACACGCGTCGATGATCTCCTGAATATCGCCGTTCATGATCTTATCCAGCTTATACAGCGTCAGGTTGATCCTGTGATCCGTCACGCGCCCCTGCGGAAAATTGTAGGTGCGGATCTTCTCGGAGCGGTCTCCCGTACCGATCTGGCTTCTGCGCGCCTCCGCCTCAGCGTCGTGCGCCTTCTGGCACTCCATGTCATACAGCTTCGCGCGCAGCAGGGCAAACGCCTTCGCCTTGTTCTGAAGCTGGGACTTCTCGGTCTGGCTGTACACGACGATACCCGTCGGATAATGCGTCAGGCGCACTGCCGAGTCCGTCGTGTTGACACACTGACCTCCATTGCCGGACGCACGCATCACGTCGATGCGGATATCCTTCTCGTCGATCTCAACCTCAACCTCCTCCGCCTCCGGCATCACCGCCACGCTGATCGTGGAGGTATGGATACGCCCGCCGGACTCCGTCTCCGGCACACGCTGTACACGGTGTACGCCGGACTCATATTTCATCACGGAATACGCGCCCGTTCCGTTGATCATAAACGATACGCTCTTCATGCCGCCAATGCCCGTCTCATCGACCTCCATCAACTCGGTCTTCCAGTTTTTGCTCTCCGCGTAATGCTGGTACATACGGTAAATTTCTGCCGCAAAAAGCGCTGCCTCGTCACCGCCCGCGCCCGCGCGGATCTCCACGATCACATTCTTGTCATCGTTCGGGTCCTTTGGAAGAAGCAGGATCTTAAGCTCCTTCTCAAGCTCCTCGACACGGTTCTTCGCATCGTTCAACTCCTCTTTTGCCAGCTCACGCATCTCCTCGTCGGACTCCTCCTCCAGCATCGCAAGGGAATCCTCGATGTTCTGCTTACACTGCTTGTACTCCTTATACGCCTCAACGATCGGGCTTAAATCGCTCTGCTCCTTCATCAGCCTGCGGAAACGCTCCGGATTGTTCGCCACATCCGGCTCGCTCAGCTCGCTCATCAGCTCCTCAAAACGAATGATCAAATCTTCCAACTTATCAAACATAATCATACCTCTCTTTTTCTCTCTGCCGCACGTCCCATCTCACTGCCACACTGCGCTGACCACCCTGTCATTGCGCGCAAGATCCCTGATCACACGGACCTCCGTAAATCCGGCGTCCGCAAGCAGCGATGAAACCGCAGCCCCCTGGTCATATCCGATCTCAAGCAGCAGCCGTCCCCCGGACGTCAGATAGTCCTTCGCCCCCGACGCGATCTCCCGGTAGAAAAAAAGCCCGTCCTCCTTGCCATCGAGCGCCTCCTGCGGTTCAAACAACTGCACCTCCGGCATCAGCTTTAAAATCTCTGCCGACGCGATGTACGGCGGATTCGACACGATCACATCGTAGACGCCCGCCACACGGTCAAACAGATCGCTCTGCTCAAACATCACCTGAACGTCATTTAACTTCGCATTCTCCCGCGCCACATTCAGCGCCTGCTTGGAAATGTCCGTCGCACAGCCATCCACCCCCGGCACGCTGTGCAGGATGCTGATGATGATACAGCCCGAACCAGTGCACAGATCCAGCACCTTCATTCCCGGCTGCACCACTTTCAATGCTTCCTCCACCAGAGTCTCCGTGTCCTGCCTTGGGATCAGCACGCTGGAATTCACTTTAAATTTAAGCCCCATAAACTCTGTCTCACCGACGATATACTGAAGCGGCACGTGCTCCGCCCGCTTTTTCAGCGCGATCTCATACTCGTCAAACTCGTCCTGCGGCACTTCCTCCTCCATGTGCAGATAGTAAAAGCTGCGCTCCATCCTGCACGCCGCAGAGAGAAGCAGCCATGCGTCCGTCTTTGCGTCTGCGATGTCCCGCTCCGCCAGGATCCGCTCTCCGAGATTTAATGCTTCCCGATATGTCATACTGCCTCATGCCCTTCCTTCACGAATCTCATTGATGTAAGAACGCCAGTCAAACACTGCCTCCACAGATGCGATACCGACCTCGATCATCGCGTCATCCGGCTCTTTTGTCGTCAGATGCTGCAGCCACATACCGGGTCTGCTCAAAAAATTGACAAGCGCGCTGTCGCTCCGTCCCGCAAGGCGGATAAACTCGTAGGAAACCCCTGCGATCACCGGAATGAGCAGCAGGCGCAGCAACAGCCGCAAAACGCCGTTGTCCACGCGGATAAACATAAAAAATACGATGCTGACCAGCATCACGATGAGAAGAAAACTTGTCCCACAGCGCTTGTGTTCCTTTGAACTCCCGCGCACATTCTCAACCGTCAGCTCCAGACCGTGTTCGATGCAGTTGATGCATTTGTGTTCTGCGCCGTGATACATATACACGCGCCGGATGTCAGGCATCAGCGAGATCGCCCCGACATATCCGATAAAGATCGCCAGACGGATCACGCCCTCGATCAGGGCGAGCAGCATCTGTGACGTCACGAACCGCTCAAAAAACAGCGACAGAAAATACGGAAGCACCATAAAAATGGCAACCGCGAGCACGACCGAAAGCGCGACCGTCCCGCCCATCATAATGTCATCCTGCCGCTTTTTCTGTGGCGTATCCTCTGTCTTTTCCTCCTCCTCAAAAAAAGAGGCGGAAAACATCAGCGTTTTCATTCCCAGCACGAGGGAATCTATAAAATTGAACACACCGCGTATCACCGGTATATTCTTTATCTTCTTACTTATCTTAAGACCGCCGTACTTCGCGGTCTCCACCACAATCTCTCCGTCAGGCTTGCGCACGGCAACGGCGTAATCGTCCTGATTCTTCATCATCACGCCCTCCATGACAGCCTGCCCGCCTATTCCCGAATATCTCATATGTCTCTGCCCAAAATAGATCCCTGATTTTAAAAAGGTTGAGATTATAAAACCTCAACCTTATCTGTAACCGTTCTTAACTTACTGCTGAACACCATATTTCTTATTGAACTTGTCAATACGTCCACGAGCCTGAGCAGATTTCTGCTGACCTGTGTAGAATGGATGGCACTTGGAGCAGATTTCAACGTGGATGTCTTCCTTTGTTGAACCTGTAACAAATGTATTGCCACAGTTACATGTAACAGTTGCCTGATGGTAATCTGGATGGATTCCTTCTCTCATGATCTTCACCTCTTTATAATCTTATCGTTATTATGATCCAACTGTTCCTGATCTCTTTGTACCCGTATACCCGATTCGCATATGATACTTACTGCAAGAGACAGTCCCGAATAAACAGCGTTGTTATTGTACCATAGGATTTCCGGGAAATCAAGTGTTTTTAGATTATTTTCGTCTTTTTCACCATGCCGATATATTCCTGATTGTTTCTGGTGCGTGCAAACATATTTAAAATGTTCTCGACCGCATCGTCCGTCCGCATACCGTTGATCGCCTTGCGCATGATGTCGACCGCCTCCTGCTCCTCCGGCGCAAGCAGAAGATCCTCCCGTCTGGTACCGGATTTTACAATGTCGATCGCCGGGAACACACGCTTTTCGGAAAGCTTGCGGTCAAGCACCAGTTCCATGTTGCCGGTTCCCTTGAACTCCTCGAAAATAATGTCGTCCATCTTGCTTCCGGTGTCCACGAGCGCCGTGGCAAGCACAGTCAGGCTTCCTCCTTCGCGCATATTGCGGGCGGCTCCGAAAAACCTCTTCGGCATATGGAGCGCCGCCGGATCCAGACCGCCGGACAATGTACGTCCGCTTGGCGGAACGGTGAGGTTGTACGCCCGCGCCAGTCTCGTGATACTGTCGAGCAGGATCATCACGTCCTTGCCGTGCTCCACAAGGCGCTTCGCACGCTCGATCACCATCTCTGACACACGCTTGTGGTGATCCGGAAGCTCGTCAAAGGTGGAATAAATGACCTCCACATTCTCCCCTTCGATCGCCTCCTTGATGTCGGTAACCTCCTCCGGACGCTCATCGATCAGCAGGATGATCAGGTGCATCTGCGGATTGCTCCTCGTCACGGACTTCGCGATCTCCTTTAACAGGGTCGTCTTACCTGCCTTCGGCTGGGACACGATCATACCACGCTGTCCCTTGCCGACCGGGGACACCAGATCCATAATGCGCATCGCCACACTGCATCCCGGATGCTCCAGCCGGATCCTGCGGTTCGGGAAAATCGGCGTCAGATCCTCAAAGTTCTTCCTCCGCTGCGCCACGCCCGGATGGTAACCGTTGATGGTGGTCACATACAGCAGCGCAGAAAACTTCTCCTGCTGCGTCTTGACACGCGTATTTCCACAGACAATGTCGCCCGTCTTCAGATTAAATTTGCGGATCTGTGACGGGGACACATAGACGTCGTTCTCCCCCGGCATATAATTCGCACAGCGGATAAATCCGTAGCCGTCCGGCATCACCTCCAAAATCCCGTTTGCCGTGACGCCGCTGTCTAAATTCATGAGCGTCTCATCCGGCGCGCTGTTATCACGCGGATTCTCCCTGGCGGAATTCTCTCTGGCACCCTCGCGCGGTTCGCTCTCCTTCGCCGTCTCCCGTCCCCCGTTCTCACGTGCTCTCTCACCGGACGTCTCCTTTTTCTCCTTCGCCTGCCGCGCATCCTCCGCCAGCATCAGCTCTATCAAATCGCTTTTCTTCATGGCGGAAACATTTTTTAATCCTCTTGCTTTTGCCAGATCTTTCAGCACAATGGCAGAAAGACTTTCATATTTCTCTCTCATCTGATACTCCTTATGCAACTGTCGATTCTCTCACTGGGAATTCTGTCTGATGTGACAAAACGATTCTTCGATATTTGTATTATACACCACTTTTTCCGAAATAGGAAGTCCTAATTTTCTTGATTTGTCAAAATGATAATGGTATGATTGGTATATTCATCCGGAGGTACATTATTTATGGAAGATAAAAATTTAACCGCTGCGCAGACGGCGCTGCTCATGCATGAAAAATGGAACGGCAAACTCGAGACCGTCGCCAAGTCAAAAGTGAACTCCCGCGAGGATCTGGCGATCGCCTACACGCCGGGCGTTGCGGAACCCTGCAAAGTCATCGCAAAAAATAAGGACGCCGCCTACACCTACACGATGAAGGCAAACACCGTCGCCGTGGTTTCCGACGGCAGCGCTGTACTCGGCCTTGGAAATATCGGCGCGCACGCCGCCATGCCCGTCATGGAAGGAAAATGCGTGCTGTTCAAGGAGTTTGGCAATGTCAACGCCGTGCCGATCTGTCTCGACACGCAGGATGTGGAGGAAATCATCTCCACCGTGAAAAATATTGCGCCCGCCTACGGCGGCATCAATCTGGAGGACATCTCCGCACCGCGCTGCTTCGAGATCGAGGAGCGCTTAAAGTCCATGCTGGATATCCCGGTGTTCCACGACGACCAGCACGGCACCGCCATTGTCGTGCTCGCGGGCATCATCAATTCCCTGCGCGTCACCGGCAAGAAAAAGGAGACCTGCCGCGTCGTGGTCAACGGTGCGGGCTCTGCCGGGATCGCCATCACAAAGCTGCTGCTCACCTACGGTTTTTCCGACGTGACCATGTGCGACCGCGCCGGGATCATCGGCAGGGATTACCCGGATTTAAACTGGATGCAGCAGAAAATGACTGAGGTCACCAACCTTGCCAACCGCACCGGAACACTCGCCGACGCACTTGCCGGCGCGGACATTTTCGTCGGGGTCTCCGCCCCGAATATCGTGACGGGCGAGATGGTCGCCTCCATGAACAGCGACGCCATCCTTTTTGCGATGGCAAACCCTGTCCCCGAGATCATGCCGGATGTGGCAAAGGCTGCCGGTGCGAGGATCGTCGGTACAGGACGCAGCGATTTTCCGAACCAGATCAACAACGTCGTCGCCTTCCCGGGCATCTTTAAGGGTGCGCTCGAGGGACGTGCAACACAGATCACCGAGGAAATGAAACTCGCAGCCGCGGAGGCGATCGCAGGACTTGTCTCCGACGAGGAGCTCTCCGACGACTTTATCATGCCGGAAGCATTTGACCCGCGCGTGGCTGAAGTTGTCAGCCATGCCGTAAAATCACACATCACCCGCTGACCCGGCTGTACTCTGACCACACATGAGGAAACCATATGTTATGAATCCTGACAGGACGCCTTCTTTCTGGGGAGACAAACGCTATTTCTCTCTGGATCACTATTTAAAACAGACTTTCAGGGAAAAGATCTACCGCCTCTCACTAAACGGCGGCATGACCTGCCCCAACCGCGACGGCACGCTCGGCTCGGGCGGCTGTATTTTTTGCAGCGCAGGCGGCTCGGGCGACTTCGCCGCCGCGCCGCAGCTCTCCGTCACGGAACAGATCGGGGCGGCAAAGAAACGCATCACGGCAAAGGCAGACTGCCGGAAATATATCGCCTATTTTCAGGCGTATACGAATACCTACGCTCCCGTTCCTCATCTGCGGGAGATTTTTACGGAGGCGATCACACACCCCGATATCGTGGCGCTTTCCATCGCCACCCGGTGCGACTGTCTCCCGGACGAGACACTCGATCTTCTGGAGGAATTAAACACGAAAAAGCCCGTCTGGATCGAGCTTGGCTTACAGACCATGCACGACGATACCCTAAGACGCATCCGCAGCGGTTTTGTGCGCAGACAGTACGAGGATGCCGTTTTTGCGCTCTCCTCCCGGGGAATCCCCGTAATCACCCACCTGATCCTGGGACTCCCCGGCGAAACCCGGGACATGATGCGCGCCTCCGTCTCCTACGTCGCCGGACTGCCCGTGCAAGGCGTGAAGCTTCAGCTTTTACACGTACTGCGCGGCACAGAGCTCGGCGCACAGTACAAAGCGGAGCCGTTTCCGCTCTTTTCACTGGAGGAATACTGTGATTTCGTCGCCGACTGTGTCGCACTTCTCCCACCGGAGATGGTGATTCACCGCTTAACGGGCGACGGTCCGCGCAGCCTCCTGCTCGCACCACTCTGGAGCACGGACAAAAAGCGTGTCTTAAACACGATCCAGAAAAGCTTTCGGGAGCGTGATCTCTGGCAGGGAAAATATTTTCAGAACGATTAGAAAGAGAGACTTTATGGCTGAACCATTTACCATCTACAAGCTTACGATTTTAAATATGCTGGACAAAGTGGATTTTCCGCTGACCAACACACAGATTTCCAACTTTTTTCTGGAGCAGGAATACACGGACTACTTCCGCGTCCAGCAGGTCTTAAACGACCTCTCCGACGCAGATCTGATCCGGTCTGAGTCCACGCACAACAATACGCAGTACTCCATCACCGCCGCCGGGAGGGAGACGCTCGGATTCTTCCGCGACAAGCTGACGGACGCCATCGAGCACGACACGATCGCCTACTTCGAGAAAAATAAGATGGAGCTGCGCACAGTCAACTCGATTCTGGCGGACTATTATAAAACGCCAAATCAGGACTATGCCGTCCGCTGCCAGTTCCGCGAACGCGGCACAAACCTCATCGACCTGACCCTGACCGTCAAAAAAAAGGAGCAGGCGGAGGCGATCTGCAACAACTGGAAAAAGCAGAATGAGGATGTCTACGCGTATCTGATGGATATTTTGATGAAATAAAAGTTAGGAGAATCGTATGTCAAAGCAGGAATTTAAACCCGGAAATATGCTCTACCCGCTGCCGGCAGTCATGGTAAGCTGCCGGTATCCGGCAGCGGACGACCCACAGTGCCCCAATCCGGCGCTGTCCGGCAAACCGAATATCATCACCGTAGCATGGGCGGGTACAGTCTGCACAAATCCGCCGATGCTCTCGATTTCCGTCCGCCCGGAGCGCTACTCCTACCATATGATCGAAGCCTCCGGCGAATTTGTCGTGAACCTGACCACGGAGGCGCTCGTACGCGCCACCGATTACTGCGGCGTCCGCTCCGGAAAGGACGTCGATAAATTTGCGGAACTTCATCTGACGCCGCAGGCGTCCCGCGAGGTCTCCGCACCCGGCATCGCCGAAAGTCCGGTCAATATCGAGTGCCGCGTCCGGCAGATCCTGCCGCTCGGCAGCCATCATATGATCCTCGCCGACGTGGTCGCCGTCACCATCGACGGCGAGTATATGGACGAAAACGGCAAATTCCACTTAAACCGGACCGGACTTGTCACCTATTCCCACGGCGAGTATTTCCTGCTCGGCAAAAAGCTCGGCACCTTCGGTTACAGCGTGAAAAAACAAAGTTCCAGAAAGAAATCCGGGGTAAAGAAAAAGCAGAATACACCGTTGACTTAAAAAAGAGCGAGATGCCTTAAAAACATCTCACTCTTTTTTAATCTGCAATCAACAATTCCATCACAGACTCCCTGACTCCATCAGGAAGATCCATCGCCAAAAGTTCCGCAACGGCATCGACCACTCTTTTTTTCTCGCATACAGAACGAAACAGCTTTTCTTTCTGCTCATATGCGATTCTCATGGGTTCTAAACGTTCAAAAATTTTCTGCTCAATCGGATTTTTTGCAAGAACCAACCCTTCTCCAAAACGTATCCTTATCTCGTTCTCAGTTTTGTCCGCAGCCAGTTCCACCGATAAGCGGTTACAATTTTTATCATAATTTTTTTTGACTATTTTCTGCCCCGTACACACCAGAATATCATCCGTCTCTTTTACTCCAATCACAGTAATGCAGAATCTGCGTTTATCCGGCAGTTCCGGACAGCTTCCTTTTTCCATCCGAATCACCAGCTCAGACCCTCCATCTTTTTCCCACTCAAACAAAAATCTCGTCTCCGCTGTTTCACCCTTTTGATACGCAGTTCCCTCTCCACTGTCCTCACAAAGCAGGAACTCACCACTTTCTCCTGCAAAAACAAGAATTTCCATATATTCCGGAAGATCTGTTCCATTTTTCTCCGCTTCCTCCTTTCCCGCCAGAGGAATAACCGCTCCTTCCTTTACAAAAACAGGTATCTGCTTCATTGGACGGTACACAGAAATTTTTCTTCCTCCACGATACCGCATCCCCGTGAAAAAATCATAATAGTTTTTTTCCTCCGGGAGCCAGACATTTACGCATCCCAGTTTTAATTTTTCATCCTCCGGTTCCGTTATCGGACAAACAATCATTTCCGTTCCAAACAGATACTGGTTTCTCATATCATACGCTTTTTCGTTCTCCGGATAAGCC
>SAMEA3387474__coassemble_1848_pt1 | contig 11472 bp, 12 predicted proteins | sample SAMEA3387474__metabat2_low_PE_013 | metagenome-assembled genome bin SAMEA3387474 (sample SAMEA3387474) | Felis catus | biome: Faeces | place: United Kingdom | collected 2012 | reverse complement strand
CCAATTCATTCAAAAAAACTTTCATTTTAGACTTGACTTTTAATAGTTAGTCTTTTCTGAAACAAATAATTATAATTAGTAACTTTTAAATTAAGAAAATGCAAAAAACAAAGAATATAAATTATAGATATTTACTAATTAAGAACATTATATATGGAAAATGAAAACAAGGCAATTTGTGATTTTGAACAAAAATAGAAAGATAAAATATAAATAATAGACAAAATAGTGAAAATAGAAAAAGAAAATGTTGAAAAAATTTGTTTGTTATGATAAGGTTATAAAAACGGAGAAAAGAAAAATAATTATAAAATAAAAGAAATTGTGAGAGGTGAGAAAATGGGATACGCAAAAGCAGGAAAAAAATCGGAGCTTCAAAAACGAAAACAGCGGCGGATCACTCTGTGGTGCTGGCTGTTTTTGGCGCCGGCGGTTGTATTGTACGCCCTGTTCCAGGGCTATCCGATCTTCATGGGATTTTTTTACTCGCTGCTGGACTGGTCGGGGTTAAGCTCCAATGCAGTGCTGGTCGGTCTCGACAATTACAGGGAGCTTTTGAAGGATCCGCTGTTTTTTAACGCGATCAAAAATACGTTCCTCTATATTCTGATGACGGTGCCTCTGCTTTTGACACTTTCTCTCGGACTGGCGTACCTGTTTAACTCGATTTTAAAAAAGTGTGTCACGCTCTACCGCACGGTATTTTTTCTTCCGGTCATCACAACGACGTCCATTGTCGGTATCATCATGATGTTTATCTTCGGCGGAACGGGAGCGGTCAATCAGCTTCTTGCGTTTTTCGGAGTCGAAGGGGTGAACTGGCTGGGAAATAAAGACACGGCGCTGCTCGTCGTCGCCCTTGTCGGCTGCTGGAAGGATGTTGGTACCTATATGATCTACTGGCTTGCCGCGCTCCAGAGCGTGCCGCAGGATGTGTACGAGGCGGCGCGGATCGACGGAGCCGGAAAGTGGAAAACGTTCAGCAGGGTGGTATTTCCGATCATCCTCCCGATCGGAGGCGTGATCGCAACGCTCTGTGTCATCAGTTCGCTCAAGGTGTTCGATCTGGTGCAGACGATGACAAACGGCGGACCGTTCTATGCAACGGACGTTGCGGCGACGTTCGTTTACCGCACGGCATATGCGGGGAGCAACGGAATGCCCCGGTTGGGATATGCAAGCGCGGCGGCGATCGTATTCGGTCTGATCGTGATCGTCATTGGCGTTTCCGGCAATCTGGTCAAGAGCGGTATTCAAAAAAGAGCGAAGGCGGAGAATAAAGGATGAAAAAGAAAAAGCTTAAAATAGGAAAGATACTGTTGTATCTGGTTTTGACGGTGGTCGGTTTTTTGTGGGTCTATCCGTTTTTGTGGATGGTTGCATCCTCGTTTAAGACGCAGGACGAATTTTTTGCGAACAGCTTAAGTCTGTTTCCGGAATCGTTTACAACGGAGAATCTGGTACGTGCGTGGAACAATGCGAATTTTGGCGTATATTTTAAAAACTCTATTATCGTCACGGTGTCGGTCGTGGTGATCGTGCTGCTCACCACGGCGCTGGCGGGCTATGTGCTGGGACGCTATGTGTTTTTTGGAAAAAAAGTGGTTCTCTCGATTTTTGTCGCGAGTATCACGATCCCGCTGGTGTTTACGATCATTCCGGTTTACGAGCTGTTAAAGCAGATGGGTCTTTCCCAGAATCTTTTGGGCTTGATCCTGGCGGAGGCAGGCGGCGGCCATGTGATCTTTTTGATGCTGTTTTCCAGCTTTTTCGCCTCGATCCCCAAGGAGATGGAGGAGGCGGCGACGATCGACGGGTGCAGCTTTCCACAGATTTTCGGAAAGGTGATGTTTCCCCTGGCAAAGCCGGTCATGGTAACGGTAGTGATCATGCAGTTTATCTGGACGTGGAATTCCTTTCTGCTCCCGCTTACGATCACGCTGAATAATCCGAAGCTTCGGACGCTTGCGGTCGGACTTTATGCGCTGCGCGGAGAAAATGTCGTGGACTGGACGGGGATCGCGGCAGGAGCGAGCATTGCGGTAGTTCCGGTAATTATTATCTTTATCCTATGCCAGAAGTACTTTGTGGATGGTATTGCGGGCGCGGTAAAGAGTTAATTAAGAATAAGAAAGAAAGGCAAGGAGGAAAAAGAATGAAGATGAAAAGGGTGATGGCGGCAGCCATGGCAGCGACGGTTGCTTTGGGGACGGCGGCGTGCGGCGGTGTGAATGTGTCTACCAAAGACGAGCCGCAGAAGGACGAGGTACAGCAGGCGGACACAGAGACAAAGGAACCTGTGGTGACGGGAGAGGATGAACAGGTGACGCTGCGCGTGGTGGACTGGAGCGACAGCACGAAGGCGCGGAGAGAGGCGTTCCACCAGAAGTTTATGGAGGAAAACCCGAATGTAACGATCGAATACACAGTGCTGACCGCGGATCAGTTTAAGGAGAGCGTGATCTCCTCCATCAAGAGCGGGGATGCGCCGGATCTGTTCCCGCTACCGTCCGGGATGAAGCTTCAGGCGGCAGTCGATGAAAACTGGTATCTTCCGCTGAACGACTATCTGGGCGAGGACTTTTTTGCAACGTTTGCAGACGGGGCGCTCAATGAGGGGATCACGACGCTCGACGGAAGCGTGTATGTGCTCCCGGAGTCTGCGAATATCATCAATACGCTGCTGTTTTACAACAAGACAGTCCTGGAGGAAGCAGGCGTGGAGGAACTGCCGGAGACATGGAGCGAGTTTAAAGCTGTCTGTGAGCAGGTGACAGAGGCTGGAAACGGAAAATATTACGGAATCATCGACAGCGGTGCGCAGGCAAATCGTCTGGAGCTGTTTATCCGTTCACTGGCAAGTCTTGAGGGCGCACAGTGCGGCGATATTTCCCAGATGCTTTTGGTGGACGGTCAGAACACCATGAATTCGGACGCGATGGTAAAAGCGTTTGACTATTATGATTCGCTGGTGAAGGCCGGTGTGTTCCATCCAAATTCCGTCACCTTGAAGGCGCCGGAGGCAAGAGCATTATTTGCACAGAATCAGGCGGCGTTTATCTGTCAGGGCGCATGGTGTATCTCGACATGGAAAGCAGAGAATCCGGATCTTGACTTCGGCGTGATGGTGATCCCTGTACCGGATGACGGGGCAAAAGGAAAGCTGCCGTATATCGGAGCGCAGCCGTGGATGGGAATTTCTGCGAATTGCGAGCACCCGGATGTCGCAGCAAAATATCTCAAGGCGCTTTACTCCGAGGAGTACCAGTCCGGACTTGTCGAGGACGGCGGTTTTGTATCGGTCATTGATGCGGTGAATGAGAAATATATGACCGACGAGCAGATGCTTGCCTATTATCAGTTGAACCAGGAGGCGGCAGCGCTGGTTCCGGATCCACTGGTAGGAAATCCGGAAACGGCAGAGGTCTATGCGCAGGCGACAGCAATCTCACCGAATCTGGGCGAGATCGTGCAGGGTGTACTGGCACAGTCTGTGGATTACAAGGCGCAGTTAAAGGATCTTGGAGAAAAGACACAGACAGAATGGGAGCGTGCGATCGAGGCTGCAAAGGAGAGCGGCGCAGATGTAGACGTCAGCGATTTTGAGTTTAAAAACTGGGATCCGATGGAGAACTATACGACAGAGGATTACAGTAACCGCTAGTGTGAAGACAGTGAGCGGCACGCTTTGCGATCCACTCTTATGCCAAAGATAAAAAGTCCCCGGGGCGGCGCACAGAGGCGTCGCTTTGGGGACTTTTTTGATATGTCAAAACCCGCATTTTCAGGGCTTGTCATGACTGTGCAGGCAGTGGTATACTAACAAGGGCAGGGAAAAGGGCACTGGAAGTGCCCTTTTTCTGGCTTTATAGGAAAACAGGGCTGAATCTGCAGCCGTGATTTGGGAAATGGAGGAGTAGAATGAAGCAGATTTATGTGCACGGTCTGGGACAAAAGCCGGACAGTTGGCAGGGAGTAATGGAGCAGTTACATACGGATGAAGCCTGCATATGCCCGGACTTGTCAGAGCTTGTCCGCGGAAAAGAAGTGACATACCCAAATCTCTACACCGCATTTTCTGCCGTGTGCGATGCAGTCGGGGAACCCTTCGCGCTCTGCGGCTTATCGCTGGGCGGCGTGTTAGCTCTCCACTATGCGGCGGAGCATCCGGACAGAGTAAAGGCGCTGGTTTTGATTGGGGCACAGTACAAAATGCCGGAGCATTTGCTGCGGTTTCAAAATGCAGTCTTTCGGTGTCTGCCAAAGGCTGCGTTCCGCTCGATGGGCTTTGAAAAGGATGAGGTTTTAAAACTCTGCAAAACAATGAGTAAACTGGATTTTAGCGATTCCCTTGATAAAATTTTCTGCCCGTCCCTGATCGTGTGCGGCGAGAGGGATCAGGCAAATAAAAGGGCTGCCGCAGAGCTTGCCGGCCGTCTGCCCCATGCAAGACTTGCAAAGCCCGGCGGAGTGGGGCATGAGGTAAACACCGAAGCGCCGGAAAAACTGGCGGAACTGCTCCGTGAATTTTACAGTGATAACTTTGAGAGGGAGATGAGACCATGAAAAAGATAGATCAGGAAGTGGAGAAGATCATGTCCGAAAGGTTTGGAAAAGACACCGTGCTTGCCTTGGCGACAATGGAACATGAAATGCCCTATGTGCGGTATGTCAATGCCTATTATGAGAACGGCGCATTTTATATCATCACACACGCGCTTTCCGGGAAAATGAAACAGATTGAAAATCATCCAATCGTTGCAATTGCGGGAGAGTGGTTTACGGCGCATGGAAAGGGTGTGAATCTGGGCTACTTTGGAAAAAAGGAGAATGACGGGATTGCAAAAAGACTGAGAGGTGTTTTTGTAGAATGGATTGATAACGGACATAATGATTTTAATGATGAAAATACGATCATTTTATGTGTTGAACTGACGGATGGTTTACTGCTTTCACACGGAAAAAATTACAAATTTTAGCGAAGAAGTGGAGAGAAAAATATTGACAGAAAATAAAACTATGATTATAATTCTATCATAGAATATAAGAGTTGAAATAAAGATATACTATGTTTTAGAGACACTGAGTATGAACATATTTATGACATATAATGTCCTTGTGTTAGGAGGTGTTTCCAATGTTTCAGTAATTTATGAAATCAGTATTGTTGCAAAGTTATTTCTAAATGAGATATTTTAGGAGGTATTTTATGGAGAAAAAGTGCTTGCTGAAACGTATGGCATCTAGTCTTTTGGTGTTGACCTTGATGATATGTATGGTTCAATCAGTGGAGATTGTGGCAGCAGATAACGGATCCTGCACTTCTTGTGAGGTCTCCTCACTTCCGAATGTTGTTTCAAGTTATGAGAATGAAGAGGGAGACTTAGTTAAAACTTTTGATAATGGAACAGAGGCAATATATAAAAGCGATGGCAGTATTATTATAAACGATTATGCGCATGTGTTTAGCGATGAAGATGTAGAATCTGTATCTTCACGAGTAGGTGGCTTAAAAGCATTAGGGGAAGCAATATGGTGGGCAATTAATGCATGTTCTGCGATTGAATGGGTTTCAGGACATGATCTCTGTAGGATAGTGCTTAGCCACCTCGGAACAAGTATTGAATATGGGAAGTATTATATTGTATCGGGAGAGTATATTCCAGGGTATATTCCGGGATGTGAACCGATGCACTCGGGACCGTGTAATCAGGGGTATTGGAGATATGAGGTGAGAAAAAAATGATGAAAAAAGTAATGTTTTTTTTCTTTGTCTGTTTTATGATTTTGTTGTCGATTCTTTGTAACATTTTATATAAGAGAAATGTCCTTTCAGGTGAAATGGCATTATTCTTAACATTTATTAATGGCGTTATTTTTTTTGGTGGTTGCTCTATTTGGGAAAAGCATCATCAATAGTCGATTATAAAGGTAAAAAGACTTTTCAGAAAAGAGAATGGTACTTGGATGTTTAGAAAGAAGTGGATGTATTTTGTTGTCATATTACTTCTTATGGTAGGTATATCGTGTGCTTGGTTTTTGCAATCAAATGGTCGAAATGACGTCAAAGTGATTAACTACAGTGAGTTTCAGCAAAAGCTTGATGATCAGGAGAGTTTTATTCTTTTGATCGGAAGAGATGATTGTCCAAATTGTGTGGAATTAAAAGATTTTATCAAAAGCAGTAATTTAGATACGTATGAATTTTTTTATTTAAGATACAGCATGGACAATCAAGAGGCTTTTCTGGCGGAAATAGGACAAATTTTTGATGACATCAATATGATACCCTATTACGCAATCATCAATAACGGTGATATAGTAAAAACTGGGCAAGGGTTTGAAAACGATACCGATTTCATTGAGTTTTTGGATGGGGCATAGCGTTTCCGTTAGAATATGTTGCATCAATGATATGTGGACATATGATTTGCGAAAAGCAAAAAGTTAGCGAATTATTTAAGAGGTTTTTATGACAGTAAAGATGTGAGTGGGATTCTTGGAATCCCACTCTTTCCATTTTGGAATAATTATTTATTGATTTGAAATTAAACTTTTTATTATTGAAAATTCTGTTTTACATTGGTACAATGGGCACCAGAGGAAACGGCGGACGCCGTTAGGAAACGGAGAGAAACAGATGTCACAAAAAAAGAGAATTTTACTGCTTGCAACGGGGGGTACGATTGCGTCCAGAAAGTCGGACAACGGTTTGAAACCGCAGATCACGCCGGAGGAGCTGCTTCAATATATTCCGCAGGCAGCACAGATCTGTGAGATAGAGGCGGTGCAGCTACTCAACATTGACAGCTCCAACATGGAGCCGGAGCACTGGAAGCTGATGGTTCATGCGATCCGGGAGAACTATGAGCGGTTTGACGGCTTTGTGATCGCGCACGGGACAGATACGATGGCGTACACGGCGGCAGCGCTTTCCTATATGATCCAGAACACGAAAAAGCCGGTGGTCATCACCGGGGCACAAAAGCCGATCGACCTTGAGATCACGGATGCGAAGTCCAACCTGCTGGACAGCTTTTTATACGCATCGGACGAGAAATCGCAGGGTGTGCAGATCGTGTTTGACGGAAAGGTCATCGCCGGAACGCGTGCGAAAAAAGTGCGTTCCAAGAGCTACAATGCGTTTTCGAGTATTGATTACCCGTGTCTCGCAATGATCCAGGACGGCAATATCATGCGCTACATTCCGATGCTGCCCTACGAGCAGGAGGTGCAGTTTTATGAGAAGCTGGACGAGAGCGTCTTTTTGATGAAGCTGATTCCGGGGATCAAGCCGAAGGTGCTTGGCAGTATTTTTGAAAATTATGACTGCATCATTGTGGAGAGCTTTGGCGTGGGAGGGATCCCGCAGTCGATCGCGGACGAGTTTTACCGCCTCTGCCGGAAATATCCCAAAAAGCTTGTCGTGATGGCGACGCAGGTGGCGCATGAGGGCAGCGATATGACGGTGTACGAGGTCGGGCACGATATGAAGGCGTACTGCCGTTTTCTGGAATCGTATGATATGACGCTCGAGTCCGTGATCGCCAAGGTGATGTGGATGCTCGGCAACTATGACGTCACAGAGGCGGACGTGGAAGAAATCTTCTACCGGAATATCAATTATGACGTGATATTTGGCAGAAACCGCAGGTGCGAGTGAGGCGGCGGGGAGAGAGGAAAAGAACATGAGTCTGATTACGGCAGTTTACAATTTTTTATGGGGGGATTTGTTTACGATCCGGACAAAGGCGCTCCCCATCCGCTTTTTTCCGGAGATGCTGCGCATCTCGGTGGAGCGCAGCAAGGGGAAAAAGAAAGGCGCGATCTCAGGCGTGCAGGCGCTGATCGTCTCGACGGCGACGCGCGTGGGCATGGGAAATATGGTTGGCGTTGTGGCGGCTGTCTCTGCGGGCGGCGCGGGGGCGGTATTCTGGATGTGGCTGACGGCGCTGATCGGTTCTTCGACGGCGTTTGTGGAGGCGACACTGGCGCAGCTTCACAAGGAAGACGACCCGCTCTACGGCGGTTACCGCGGCGGTCCGGCGTATTATATCCACGACGTTTTTGCAAAGGGCAAGAAAAAGCGCCACTGCGTCGTTGCGGTGCTGTTTGCGCTATCCGGTCTGCTTTGCTGGTGCGGGATCAGCCAGGTCATCAGTAATTCCGTCTCGGAGGCATTTTATAACGCGTTTCGGATTCCTTCGATCGTTTCCACCGTGATCCTTGTAAGCCTTGCCGCGTTCATCGTGCTGCGCAAAAACGCGACGGTGAAGGTGCTCGACGTGATGGTCCCGGTGATGGCGTCGTTTTATTTTTTGATCGCGCTGTTTCTTATGGTAAAAAATATAGGTCTGATGCCGCAGGTGTTACAGAGGATTTTTGAGGAGGCGTTCGGCATCCGTCAGGTTGTGGCAGGCGGCTTTGGCGCGGCGCTGATGAATGGGGTGAAGCGCGGGCTCTTTTCCAACGAGGCGGGTTCCGGTTCTGCCCCATGTGCGGCGGCTGCGGCGGATGTGAGCCATCCGGCGAAGGCAGGACTGTTTCAGGCATTTGGCGTGCTGATCGACACGGTGGTGATCTGCACCTGCACGGCGATGATCATGCTGCTTGCCCCGGCGGAGCTTTTGGAAGGGCTTTCCGGCATGAATCTGCTCCAGACGGCGATGCACTATCATTTCGGCGGGGCAGGCGTGGTGTTTACGGCGGTGACGCTGTGGCTGTTTTCCTTTTCGACTTTTATCGGGATTTTGTATTATGCGCGCTCCAATGTGGCATATTTATTTGGGGATAACTGGAAATCACAGACCGCCTACAAGCTGCTGGCGCTTTTTATGCTCTTTGTCGGCGGACTTGCGACCTACACCTTCGTGTGGGATCTGGGCGACATCGGGATCGGTCTGATGACGATTTTTAACATGATCGCGATCCTGCCGAAATCAAAAGAGGCGATACAGTCGTTAGATGATTATACAAGGCTGATGCGGGAGAGAAAGCAGCAGCGGGAGAGGAGTTAGAAGATGCAGCACAATATTTTAAAAAACAAATATTATCTTTATCTGACGGAATTTTTTGCGGGGATGTCCGTGATGGCGGTGGAGCTCGGTGCAAGCCGTCTGTTGGCGCCGTACTTTAGTTCTTCGCAGATCGTGTGGACGATCATCATCGGCACGATCATGATCGCGATGGCGCTCGGCAATGTCTGGGGCGGAAGGCGCGCGGATAAAGACCCGAACCCCGACAAGCTGTATGTGCGGCTGGTCATTGCAGCGGTCTGGATCGCGGCGATCCCGCTGCTTGGAAAATATGTGATCCTTGCGATCTCGGGCGTGCTGGTGCTCACCGTAAACACAAATTTCCTGATCTGGGCGGCGTTTCTCGCCTGCATGGTGATCTTTGTATTTCCACTGTTTTTGCTGGGAACGGTGACGCCGTCCCTCGCCAGATATACGGTGGACAGTCTGACGGACAGCGGTAAAACTGTGGGAGCGCTCGGTGCGTTCAATACGATCGGAAGTATTATCGGCACGTTTCTGCCGACCTTTGTCACGATTCCGGCGGTCGGTACGGCGGTCACGTTTCTGATTTTTTCGGGGATCCTTCTGGCGCTCGCGCTGGTCTATTTTATCAGCACCAAAGCAAAGCCCGTCACCTGCACCGTCGGTGTGCTCGCGTTTCTCTTTTGCAGTATCTTCGGTCATTCCGGAAGCTTTGCTTTCTGGGAGACAGATCTTGTGTATGAGGGCGAGTCTGTCTACAACTATCTGCAGGTGAAGGAAAACGACAGACGGGTCGTTCTCTCCACCAACGTTTTGTTCGGCGTGCAGTCTGTCTTAAATAAGGACGCGGGGCTGACCGGAATGTATTATGATTATGCGCTGGCGGCGCCGCTGATGGCGGGCGTGACGGAAAAGGAGAGCCCCAAAGTGCTGATCCTCGGCATGGGAACGGGAACCTTTGCGAAGCAGTGTCAGGATTATTTCGGCGATGTGGAGATCTGCGGCGTGGAGATCGACGAGAAGATCACGGAGCTTGCGCATGAATATTTTGAACTGTCCACGGATATTCCGGTGGTCACCTACGACGGCAGGGCATATTTAAACGCCGTGACGGAGAAGTATGATGTGATCATGGTGGACGCCTATCAGGACATCACGATTCCGTTTCAGATGTCCACGCAGGAATTTTTTGCGTTGGTGAAGGAGCATCTGACGGACGATGGCGTGATGGTCGTCAACATGAATATGCACACCGAGGAGGAAGGCAATATCAACCAGTATCTCTCGGATACGATCGCCGGGGTATTTCCGGAGGTCTATACGGTGGACGTGCCGGGAACGACAAACCGAGAGCTGTTTGCGGCGATGGGAGAGGGAAGTCTTGAAAAGCTTTCGGCGGGCGCAGAGGAGCTTGCTAGTCAGGAGTTGCGGGAGATGATGGTTCAGGTGTCGGGGGCGCTGACGCCCTATGAGAAGGGAGAATATCTGCTCACCGACGACAAAGCGCCCGTGGAGCTGCTTGGGATGCAGGTCATCGACGAGCTGATACAGGGAGAGCTTGGCTTTTACAGGGAGATCTTTTAGGAAAAAGGAATTGAGGGGGTTTTGGAGGCGGGCGGCTTTTAGAGACGCCGACACTTCCTTGTTTTGGATGGAACAGTCATATCGTTTTTTTGAAAATAAGTCGTGTAAATATTTCCCTTGTCATGAGGGGCTGGCGGATTTTAACTGTCTGTTTTGCTACTGTCCGCTGTATCATTTGAAAAATTGTCCGGGGAATCCGCGCTATATCGAAGCCGGAGGAAAAAGAATCCGGGAGTGTACGGACTGTACCTTTCCGCACCAGCCGGAGAATTATGATAAGATTATCCGGCTGCTGTAAGACCGGATAAATTGTCAACTATAAATAAAATATAGTTGACAATCGAGAGAAAAAAGAATACGATGTCCTCATGGTGACCGCGATAGGGCGGGAAAACACTGTATGAGGAGGAATACATATGAAGATTTCTACAAAGACAATGGTGTCCGTCGGGATGTTTGCGGCGGTGCTTGGTGTGCTGTCAGTATTGACGATTCCGATGCCAAGCGGCGTGCCGCTGACCCTGCAGACGTTTGCGATGGCGCTCTGCGGCTATGTGCTGGGCGCAAAGAGGGGAACGGCTGCCGTGGCTCTCTACCTTTTGCTTGGAGCGGTGGGCGTTCCTGTTTTTGCCGGCATGACCGGGGGCGTGTCGCGCTTCGTGGGGCCAACGGGCGGCTTTCTGTGGGGGTTTTTGTTTCTCGTGGCGCTCTGCGGCTTTGCAAAGGAGCAGAAGTCGCCGGCAGTCCGTATTCTGCTAAGCCTGTTTGGGCTGGCGCTCTGCCACCTTCTCGGTGTGGTGCAGTATTCCGCGGTGGCGGCGACAACGCCGGCGACTGCCTTTCTCACCGTATCGCTGCCGTATCTGCTCAAGGACGTTCTCTCGGCTGT
>SAMEA3387474__coassemble_1804_pt1 | contig 11812 bp, 9 predicted proteins | sample SAMEA3387474__metabat2_low_PE_013 | metagenome-assembled genome bin SAMEA3387474 (sample SAMEA3387474) | Felis catus | biome: Faeces | place: United Kingdom | collected 2012 | reverse complement strand
CGGAGGAGTGCCCGAAGGGACAGTGCACCAACCCGTACGGCTGGACGAAGTCGATGTTAGAGCAAGTGCTGATGGATATCCAGAAGGCGGATCCGGAGTGGAACGTGATCCTGCTCCGCTACTTTAACCCGATCGGCGCGCATAAGAGCGGCACGATGGGCGAGAATCCGAACGGTATCCCGAACAACCTGATGCCGTATGTGACGCAGGTGGCAGTCGGCAGATTAAAGGAGCTCGGCATCTTTGGCGACGACTATGACACACCGGACGGAACGGGCGTGAGGGATTACATCCATGTCGTGGATCTTGCAGTGGGTCATGTGAAAGCGCTTAGGAAGATCGAGGAGAACGCGGGACTTTGTATTTACAATCTCGGAACGGGACACGGTTACAGTGTGCTCGATATCGTGAAAAATTTTGAGGCGGCAACGGGCATGAAGGTTCCCTATGTCATCAAGGACAGACGTCCGGGCGACATTGCGACCTGCTACTGTGATCCGGCGAAGGCGGAGCGCGAGCTTGGCTGGAAGGCACAGTTTGGCATCCGCGAGATGTGCGAGGATTCCTGGAGATGGCAGAAGAACAATCCGAACGGATATGAGGAGTAGGAAAATTTAATTATAGATCAAACAACGAACGGCAGGGTGCGAGATCACCCTGCCGTTTTGTCAGCATTCAGTTTTTTTACTTCCTCAAGGGAAAGACCGGAATACTCCGCGATCTTTTCTAATGCAAGAGCACCGTCGGTCAGCATACGTTTGGCAACCTCCATCATACCTTCCCTAAGTGTCTGATTTCTCATATCTTCCATAGCCTTACACATAACTGCAATTCCCTCCTTACTCTCTTTGAAAAATTTTACCCGTTCTGCCAGCACTCCATAGTACATATCGGACGGATTGGTGCAGGAAAAATCGTGCATCAGTTTGCCGATCGGCGTCTCATCACGGTACGCGCCGTTTACATACAGAATATGCGAACCGTCCCCAAATTTCTCTCCGGTGTCAAGGAAACAGCGCTCGATCTGATATAAAGGATGCCCTTTTCCGATCACATCATTCTCCGTGATGAAAACGACATAGGTTTCGGGGAGCGCGTCAAATTCCTCACCCTTTTCCAAGAGGTTTGCATCCATCATGCTGCTGTTGTAGCGCGCCCGTTTTCTGCCGGCACCCTTGTCTGCGCGCTGGACTTCTATATTGAATTTTTGTCCGGCGCTGTCCGTTGCGAGCACGTCCAGCCGAACCGAGCGGTTCAGCAGATTTTCTACAAATACCTGCGTGCGGACGTCGACCACATCTAAATCCGGCTTGTCTAAGACAATCCGCAGCACCAGTTCCATACATTCGGTTTTGCCCTCAAAACATTTGGTGAGGAAATCATCGTCAAGCAGACGAAAACTCTTGAGCCGTTTTAAATCCTCCTGATGCTTTTTATCTATCGTTTCAGTTACTGTCAAAATTCCACCTGCTTTCTGTCTGATCTTTATATTCCCATATTAGCACAAACCCTCCGCCTTTTCAAACCATCCCACACTTTTGTTTTTCAAAAAAGTGTATAAAATAGGAACAAAGTGTGTAGGACATTTAGGCGTGGGGGCGGAGTTTTTCGACAAAGCGCCCGCGGCAGAATGGGAACGGCGGACAGTGGGAGAACCTTGTGTATAAAATGCAGCGATAGTGTATAAAATCTGCGGATTAGCCGGAGATCAAGGCGTTTGCAGAGGGGGAATAAAAAATGTATGATCGTGGTAACAACAAGGAAAGCAGAAGGAGGAAACAGAATGGATACGGAAACGATTGCAATGACGATCATTGCGCACGCCGGGGAGGCCCTGGACAAGGCGTTTCAGGCGCTTGACGAGGCGAAGAAAGGCAATTTCGACCGGGCAAAGGAGCTGATGGAGGAGTCGAGGGCGGAATCCACGGCGGCGCACCGGAGCCAGACGGAGCTTTTGGTTGCGGAGGCAAACGACAAGAAGCTTGAGATCAATGTTCTTTTGATCCACTCGCAGGATCATCTGATGACAAGCATGATGGCGCAGCAGTTGATCAAGGAAATGATCTGGCTGCACGAGAACAAGGCAGACAAGGCAAATTAGCAAACAAACATTGGGAAAAGGAGAGAAAAGGTATGAAAATTTTATTAGCGTGTGCAGGTGGTATGTCTACAAGTATTTTAATGAAGAAGATGGAGAAATACTGTGCGGAAAAAGGTGAGGAGCTGGTGATCGCAGCAATCGGAAAGGGCGATGTGGAGACAGAGTGGCATAAGTACGACTGCGTGCTCATCGGGCCGCAGATCTCTTTCGCACTGGATGAGATCAAAGAATGCGTGGGGATCCCGGTTGCAAAGATCCCGCCGGCAGATTACGGCATGGGAAATGCGGCGAACGTGATGAAACTGGCACACAGTCTGGTGGACGGAAAATAAGAATGAACCGGACAGGAGGAGGAAAATTATGAACAGCGGAGCATTAGAAAGATTTGCAAACAGCAAATTTATGACAAAGTTGCAGGAGTTTAGCGTGAAGCTTTCGACCAGTCCTGCATTCTCAACCTTGAGCAACGGTATGGGCGCTACGATGGGTCTGGTTATGATCGGAGCTGTCGTGCAGATCATCTGCGCCATCGGCGGGTTTTTCGGATGGAAAGCGGGAGATACGGTTTACGATTCCATCTACCTTGTGTATAATATGACGATGGGAATTCTGGCATTTTTTCTGGCGTTTTCCCTGGCTTATAATTACGCAAAGAAATTAAAAGTCAATCCTCTGCAGAGCGGATTTACGTCGATGGTATGTTTTCTGCTCTTATGTGCGCCGGTGCAGACGGTGGCTCTGGCAGACGGAACAACCAAGCAGGTGCTTGATTTTGCGGGACTTGGTTCCTCGAGCATTTTTGTGGCGATCATCGTGGGAATGTTCTCCGTGCGGATCACGAAGTTTGCCGTGGATCACAACTGGATGCTCAGGCTGCCGGATTCCGTTCCGGAGGGTGTGTTAAACGGATTTAACAGCATTATCCCGGCAGGCATCAATATCATTCTCTGGTACGGACTCTCCCTTCTGATCGAGAGCTTTACCGGGACGACACTGGCAAACCTCATCATTTATGTGTTGTCGATTCCGATCAACTATCTGGTATCCCCGGTAGGTATGGTCATTGTACTTTTGCTGGCACAGCTTTTCTGGTTCTTTGGAATCCATGGGACAACGGTCATCTACTCCGTGCTTATGATCCCGATGCTCGAGGTTTATGCATCAAACGCAGAGCTTGCGGCAGCGGGTCTGCCATTGCAGTTTAGTTTTATTTTCCTGATGGGTGCCAACGGGATCATGGGCGGCGCCGGAAATACGCTTCCGGTGTGTGTCATGGGTTACAAATCAAAATCAGAGCAGATACGGGCGGTCAGCCGTGCATCGCTGGTGCCGGGATTCTTCGGGATCAACGAGCCGATGGTGTTCGGATTCCCAATCATGTACAATCCGATCTTGCTGATCCCGTTCGTGTTATGTCCGATCGTTGTCATGGGACTGATGGGAATTGCATACTACTTTGGACTGATGGCGTATCCGTCCGTTCTGGTCATGGCGTGTATGCCGCTGATTTTCCAGAACTATATCACGACGCTTGACTGGAGAAACTGTGTGTTTGCTATATTGATGTTCCCGGTATGCTGGATCATCTGGTATCCGTTCTTCAAATTATATGAAAAGCAGTGTATCGCAAACGAGAAAGCGGCAGCAGAGGCTGACGCTGAATAGGAAAAGGAGAGAGTGAGTATGCTTACATTGGGAGTATCGTTGTATCCGGAGCAGGAGACGATCGAGGAGATTGATCGGTATTTAAAAACCGCCTCAAAATATGGTTTTACAAAGGTATTTACAAGTATGTTTTCGGTTCCCGGAACAAAGGAGGAGGTTTTTGCCTATTTTAAAAAATTCTGTGACATTGCACACAGCTATGGCATGAAGGTGTCCGGCGACTGCAATACAGAGTTTTTGGAGAAGATGGGCGCCAGTGAAAAAGATCTGACCATTTTTAAAGAGATGGGGATCGACATCATCCGTATGGATTTCTGCTATATGGATGAGAGGGACGTTGCGCTGATCAACAATGACCTCGGCATCGGCATTGAGCTGAACGCGGCGATGGTGCAGGGCATCGAGCTGGCGTTAAAGAATGGCGCGAATCCGAAGAACTTTTCCGCCTGCCATAATTTTTATCCGGAGAGATACACGGCGGGGAATCTGGAATCCGTAAGAGCGGTCAACAGACAGTTGAAGGAGCTTGGGATCCCGTGCGCGATCTTTATCTCGAGCAACCGTGAGGGAGCGCATGGACCGTGGCCGGTGCAGAATGGCCTGCCGACGCTTGAGGATCACCGCTGGATCCCGGCGGAATTGCAGGTGCGCCATCTGATCGCACTCGGCGATGTGGATGAGGTGCTGTTTGGAAATGCGTTTGCGAGTGAAGAAGAATTTCAGGCGATCCATGAGGTAATGCAGAGTGCATATGTGAATGTTCCTGCGGACGAGTCGCTTGGAATGCTCGCGAAGATTTTGCCGCACGGCGATCTGACAAGAGTACCGTTTCGCGTAGAGCTTGCGGACGGCGTGACCGATCTGGAAAAAGAGATTCTGTTCGACTATCCGACGCACGGCGTTGGCGAATACGTATACTATATGATCCGCTCCCGCTGGACGCGCATCCAGTACGGAAAGCAGTCGATCCCGGCGAGGGAGAGCGGAAAGGAATACTATGAGCCGGGCGACGTTGTCATCGTAAATGACAATTTAAAGCATTACCGCGGCGAGGTTCAGATCGTGTTAAAGGAGATGAAGGTGGATGGTCAGCGCAATCTGCTGGGACACATTCCACCGGAGGAGAAGATCCTGTTAAAAGAAGTGAAGCCGGGCGATACGATCTGCTTCCTACATTAGTATAAAGCAAGGTTTACAGAAAAAGAGAAAGGCGGAGGATAACATGAAGCATGAGTTGGGAATTTCTGTCTATCCGGACTTAAGTCCGTTGGAGGAGATTGAAAAATATTTTGAACTGGCAGGCAGATACGGCGTATCGAGGGTATTTTCCAGTATGTTTTCCGTGGAGGGCACAAAAGAGGAGGTGCTGGAATATTTTAGAAAGCTGATCGTGGCTGCGCACAAGAACAACTTAAAGGTGTCTCTGGACGTCAACCCGATGTGCTTTGAGAAAATGGGAGCAAAGGCGGATGACCTTAGCGTATTTAAGAGCATTGATGTGGATATTTTGCGCATGGACTTAAGCTTTGGGGCTGCCGAGGACGCAAAGCTTGTAAGAAATCCTTACGGCATCACGATCGAGTTCAACAATGCGCCTAAGATTGTGAAGGGGCTGCTTGCGCAGGGGATTGACGCAAAAGATTTTTATGTCTGCCACAACTTCTACCCGCAGCGCTACACGGCGATGAAGTGGGAGCAGTTCCTGGAGAAAAATATAGAACTGAAGGCTTGTGCAAAGGATCTTAGGATCGGTGCGTTTATTTCCTCGACGGCGCTCGGCACACACGGCGTATGGGACGCAGTTTGCGGGCTTCCGACGGTAGAGCGTCCGCGCACGCTGCCGATCGATCTGCAGGCGAGAATGCTTCTGGCTACCGGAAATGTGGACGATATTCTGATCGGAAACGCCTATGCGACCGAGGAGGAATTTAAACGCCTGCAGGAGGTGATGCAGGAGAGCGAGAAATTAAACGGAGAGCTCGACCCGACCTTAAAGATGCTGGTGGATCATGGACTGATCAGCTTAGACAAACAGGTGAAGCGTCTGCGCGTCACACTCGATCCGGAAGTTACCGAGAAGGAAAAGGAAGTGCTGTTTGATTTCTTCCCGCACCTTGATATGGGAGACAGCTCCGAGTGGATCTGGAGAACGAGAATTTCCAGATTTAAGTACAGCCTTCCGGCCGAGGTGTTAGAGCCACGCGCCTGCAAGGATGAGATGTTTGCAGTCGGCGATGTCGTGATGGTAAACGACAACTACAAGCATTACGCCGGGGAGATCCAGATCGTGAAGAAGCCGATCGTAAACGACGGAACGAGAAACAGGATCGGTCATCTGGACGAGGACGAGTACCAGATGATGGAGCTGGTGTACGACGGAGATCTCGTTGAATTTTTAGAGAAATAGGCACAGGAGGGCGCGCAGATGGGTTTTCCAAAGGATTTTATGTGGGGCGCAAGCTCCTAAAGCGCACAGATCGAGGGCGCTTACGACGTGGACGGCAAGGGGCTTACGACGTGGGACTATGACAAGAAGCACATCAATCCGGGGTGCTGCTCCTTTAAATATGCTTCCGACTTTTATCATCATTACAAGGAAGATATTGCGCTGATGGCGGAGATGGGATTTCAGGTCTTTCGTATGTCCGTTTCCTGGGCAAGAATTTTGCCGGACGGAGAAGGAGCAGTCAATCCAAAGGGGATCGAATTTTATAAAAATGTGTTTGCCGAATGTCATAAGCATGGAATCGAACCCTTAGTGACGATTTATCACTTCGACCTTCCGGCGGCGCTGGAGGAGAAGTACAACGGCTGGCACTCCCGCAAGACGGCAGAGGCGTATGTCAATTATTGCAGGGTTCTGTTTGAAAACTTTAAGGACGACGTCTGCTACTGGCTCACGAACAATGAATATAATGTCATGATCTATTACGGGGCGGTGGATATGCTTACCGGGAAGGCAAACGATCTGAACGCCCTCTACAATACCGGTCATCTGCAGCTTGTTGCGATGGCAAAGGCGATTGCGCTGTGCCATGAGCTGTGTCCCGATGCAAAGATTGGTCCAGCACCGAATCTCTGTGCGTGCTATCCGGCAAGTGCAGACCCGAAGGATACGATCGCGGCGATGAACATGGAGGATCTGCGCAACCATATGTGGGTGGATCCGCTGGTGTTCGGCACGTATCCAAAATCGGTGTTCCGTTATTTTGAGCTGAACAATATTATGCTTGACATACAGGAAGGCGATATGGAGGCATTGGCGAATGGCAAGCCTGATTTTATCGGCTTTAACTGCTATGGCAACGAGACGGTTGAGCATTGTGATTACTATGAGATTGACTGGAGCAGTATGGTCGGCGGTGATAACCGCGATATGAGCTATCTCGTCAAGCTGACCGAGAAACCAGGGGTGGGACGGGCAGTGAATAACCCGTATTTCCCAAAGGGTGAGGACGGCCATGCCTTTGACCCGAGCTGCATCCGCATCACCGCACGGAAGCTGAGCGACCGCTACCATTTGCCCCTGATCATCACAGAAAACGGTTATGGACGACCGGATGTTTTAGAGGGGGACGGTACGGTTCATGACAGTTACCGCATCGAGCATTTGCGGGGGATGATCGAGGAGATGCGCGTGGGAATGGACGAGGGAGCTCTGCTCTTTGGCTACTGTCCGTGGAGCGCCGTGGATCTTGTGTCGACGAGAGAGGGCATCACGAAGCGGTACGGCTTTATCTATGTGGATAGGGACGAGGACGACGAGAAGGCAAAGACCTCCCCGATGAAGCGTTACCGCAAGGACAGCTTCTACTGGTATCAGAAAGTCATTGCGACAAACGGTGAGATTGTTTAAGGGAAGTAAAAATGAAACTGAGCAGAGAGATTGTACTGGAATATATGCAGGAACAGGCGGAGGAGCACCCGGAAGGCGTCCGGTTTACAACGCAGGAGCTTTCCGAGGTGTTCGGGATGCAGCGTTCCAATCTGAGCAAGCTTTTAAATGAACTGGTGAAGGAAAACCGGATCAGGAAGACGAACGGCAGACCGGTCTACTATTTTCCGGTGAAGAAGGGGGAGGAGTCTTGCTTTCGTGAACTGGTCGGGGCTTCGGAGAGCTTAAAACAGGCGATCCAGCTCACCAAGGCGGCGCTGCTCTATCCGGGCGGCGCGCTCCCCATTCTGATCAAAGGACCGGACGGCTCCGGGAAAAGTATGCTCGCCTCCCTGGTGTACGAATTTGCCAAGGAGCAGGGGATTCTCGGCGCGGACGCACCGTTTGTGAAGATCAACTGCCGCTATCTGGAGGAGGAGAGCGGGGAGAAGAGAAGGGAAGTATTCTTTTCCGAGACGGACGGTGCGTTTCACAGAGGAAGGAACGGCGTGCTGTTTATTGACCACATCAACTGTCTGGGACCCGGCGTGCAGGATGAGCTGCTGCGTCAGGTGGAAAGCTTTCAGACCTCCTTTACCGATATGGTTCTGATCTATTCGGTGGACGACGCGATCACCTCCTCACAGCTAAGCCTGTACGTCTCAAAATTTTCCATCGTCGTCGATCTGCCCGCGCTCTCGTCGCGGACGCTTCTGGAGAGGTTTGAGCTGGTGCAGCAGTTTTTCCAGAAGGAAGCGGTGCGCATGAAGCGGGAGATCAAGATCAATGCGGAACTTCTGCGTGCGCTGCTGTTATATCCCTGCCAGTTCAATGTCAAACAGCTCAAAAAGGATATTAAGATCGGCTGTGCCAACGGATATGCGAGAAATTTTGACCGGAAGGTGGAACAGATCGAGGTCTCAATGCGCGATTTTCCGGATTATGTGCGCAGGGGGCTTCTCTCGTACCGCAAATACCGGACGCAGATCGAGGCGATCCTGCCGGACAATTACTCTTACATTTTTTCCGGGTGGTACGTCGATACGCTCCGTGAGCCGGAGTGTGCGGAAACGACGGAGAAAAGCCCGGGGGACACGCTCTATGAGATGATCGACAGAAAGGTTGAGGAGTTGAAGGAGCATGGCGTGGAGGGGGATGATATCTCCACGATCCTCCATGAGAATCTGGATCATGTTTTTTACGAGATCGACCAGAGCATGGGCAGAAAGGAGATCGACAAGGAATCCCTGTCAAAGATCGTGGATTCCGGGATCATCGAGCTGGTGCACGGTTTTTTGCGGGAAGCGTCCGAGCGGTTTGAGCGGGTCTATCCCGACGCTGCTTTTTATGCGATCTGTCTGCACGTATCGTCGGTGACAGAACGGAAGCTTGGGACACAGAAGATGACGGATGAGCAGATCGCGAAGGTCGTGAAGGAATACAATGAGGAGTATATTTTCTGCTCAGAATTTGCCGCAGAGCTGAAAGAAAAATTTGACGTCACGCTGCCGGTGGATGAGGTTGCGTTCCTGACGATGTTTCTTTGTCAGGCGCACCGTGGCAGCGCGCTGGAAAACAAACCTGTGGTGCTTGTGGCGATGCACGGAAATGCGACGGCATCCAGTATTGTGAAGGTGGCGAATGCTCTCGTCGGCGACGACAATATCTATGCGTTCGATCTCGTGCTCGATGAGGATATGCAGCAGGTGTATGAGAACCTGAAGCAGACCTTTCTGGATATCGATCAGGGAAAGGGCGTGCTGATGCTCTATGACATGGGTTCGCTGCAGACGATGGCGGGGATGATCGGAGCGGAGACGGGGATTGAGATCAAGAGCGTCTGCGTTCCGGCGACACTCATCGCGCTGGACGCCTCGCGAAAGGCGAGCAGCTATCACTCACTGGACGAGGTGTATCACGAGGTGATGGAGTCCTACCAGCAGGTCTATCAGGAGCTCGAGCAGTCCTCGAGAAACCGGGGAAATCCGCAGGTGATCATCACGCTCTGCATGACGGGCGAGGGCGCGGCGGTCCAGATGAAAAATTATATTGTCTCACACATCCATCTGGAGAATACGGACGTTGTCCCGCTGGCGATCTCGGACAGGGACTATCTGCTCAAGAAGGTCAACCAGATCCAGAAAAAGCAGAAGATCGTCTGCGTCGTGGGTGCGTATGACCCGCAGTTGTACGGGATCCCCTATATCCCAGTCTCAAAGCTTTTTGACACCCCGTCGGACAAGCTGGACATTCTGCTCTCGCTGGAGACGACGCAGGCGGTGACGGGAGTGAATTACAACGCCATCTATGCGTATCTGGAGGAGTCGTTGGAGGGCTTTGACATCCAGCTTTTGAAGGAGGTGCTGCCGTCGGTGCTCGGGAAGATCCGGAAGGCAGCGCGCGGGCTTTCCTCCGACCAGGAGATCGGGCTGTTTATGCACATCGCCTGCATGATCTACCGCATACAAAAGCAGGAGACCGCGCAGCAGAACAGACATACACAGAATATCATCGCGAAAAATAAGCGACTGTATCATGACCTGAAAGAGAGCCTTGCACGTGTGGAATCGGAATTTTATATCAGCATCAACGACGACGAGCTGGCAAATATCATTCAGATCATAAAGCGGTGCTAGTGCGAGCTGTATGGAGAAAGAGCTGCCCTGACTTGTGTCAGAGCAGCTCTTTTGTTTTCCGGGCGAGGTATAGGGGAAGATTTGTGACAGAACCATCCTTTCGGTACCCACGCTTTGAAAAACGAAGGGCGTGTTGGGGATGGTGGTCTGCGATGTATTTTTTGAAGGAAGGCGCCGATCTGTCCTCCCCGGCTTTTACCTCCACGGGAATGATTCCGGTACCATATTGCAGCACGAAGTCGATCTCGCTGTTCTTGTCAGCGAAGTAGTGGGGATCTCCCACAAACTGCCCGCGAAGCTGTTGGAGGACATAGTTCTCGGTCAGAGGTCCTTTAAACTGGTAGTCCGTTTTCAGGAGGATGGCGCTGTTATCTATGCCGGCCATGTGTTTAAGGAGCCCGGTGTCAAATAAAAAGAGTTTGAACTGGTCGAGCTTGTCAAATGCTGAAAGTGGATGCTCCATTTTGGATACATTGTAGACCCGGTTGAGCATACCTGCGGAGACGAGCCATTCGATCGCCTCCTCAAAGTCACGTGCCCTGCCTCCTTCACGCACGGCTCCGTACATAAATTTTTCGTTTGGTTTGGCAAGCTGTGAAACAATGCTGCGAAAGACCATGAGAATACGTCCGCTGTTGACTTTTCCGTTATGTTTGGAAAAGTCATTCTCATAAATCTCAATGAGTTCCTGCTGTATTCTTGATACTTTTTCGGGATCTTTGTACTTGATCCATGAGGCGACACATTCCGGCATACCGCCGATAATGAGGTAACTGTTATATGCTTCCAACAGGCGGTTGTGGAAAATCTCCTCGATCTGCTGTTCCCGAAGGATACTTTCGTAATAAGAAAAGAGAGCCGGGTCAGTCGCGGCAAGAAACTCATCAAACGTAAGCGGATAGATGTCAAGCAGATTGACCATTCCAACCGGATATGATTTTGGCTTTGCAAGAAGCGTTCCAAGCAGGCTTCCGGCAGCAATGACATGATAGTCGTTTGCCTTCTCCTTGAAGTATTTGAGTGTGTTTAGCGCCTCGGGACATTCCTGGATTTCGTCGAAAATGATAAGTGTTTTTTCCGGAAATATTTTCTCCCCGGCAATCATGGAGAGGAGCTCAATGATGCGGTGTGGGTTTTTGCTCGTTTCAAAGATGGATTTCAGCTCATCCTCCTCGTCAAAGTTGAAGTACACGAAGTTGTCGTAATAGTTCCGCCCAAATTCCTGCATAAGCCATGTCTTGCCGACCTGCCTTGCGCCCTTTAACACCATCGGCTTCCGTTCCTCGCTGGTTTTCCAGAGAACCAGCTTTGAAATTGCATTGCGTTTCAAGTAAAATCACCGTCCTTTCTAAGCAGTTGATAGTAGTATAACACATTTTTCTGGATTTTTTAATGAGAATTACACACATTTTTCTGACAAAATTAGACTATTAAATACACATTTTTCTGAAAAGGACAAAGTTTCCTGCAAAGCAAAAAACCCGAAGACCAAAATCTTCGGGTTTTTAAATACCAATATAGTGAGCAGTTCGTAGG
>SAMEA3387474__coassemble_1790_pt1 | contig 11930 bp, 13 predicted proteins | sample SAMEA3387474__metabat2_low_PE_013 | metagenome-assembled genome bin SAMEA3387474 (sample SAMEA3387474) | Felis catus | biome: Faeces | place: United Kingdom | collected 2012 | reverse complement strand
GTGTGCATACGATCAAGGTAGCTGTTTTTCAGGGAACAGACCAGACCATTTTTAAGGATCGCCGGGAGTTTTCCGGGTCGCTGATGAAGCAGATGAACGAAGTGTATGAGTTTATTGATTTCCGTAATCAGACCCGTGCCACCATAGAAAAGCTTTTTCGGTTTGATGTCAGGGATTATCCGGAGATTGCGGTCAGGGAGGCGTTGCTAAATCTGTTAGTACACCGCGACTATTCCTTCAGTGCAAGCGCGCTGATCAGCATTTATGAGAACCGGATCGAGTTTGTGTCTATTGGGGGATTGTTGCCGGGAATTGATCTGGAAGATGTTATGATCGGGATTTCTGTGTGCCGGAATCAGGATCTGGCAAATGTGTTCTACCGCCTGCACCTGATCGAGGCTTATGGCACGGGCATAGGAAAGATTATGAAGGCATACGAGGGTGTGGAAGAAAAGCCCGTGATCGAGACCAGCAAAAATGCGTTTAAGATCATACTGCCGAATGTCAACGCAAAGTATGAAGTGGCAGGCGACTTTGTGCGCGAGGGATTAGGTACCGGTTATTGCACCAGAGAAGCGGCAGGCAGAGCAGAGTTGTGCAGAACGGAATTGAGCAGTGAGGAAGAAAAAATACTGTCATATGTCAGGATTCATGGCTCTGTTACAAAAACCGATGCGGGCAGGATGCTCGGTGTCAGCGATTCTACGGCTTTGCGGGTGATTCGGAAAATGGTAAAAAATAATCTGCTAAAGCAGGTTGGAAAAGCCAGAAATACCAGATATATCCTTTAGGTATCTCTTGACGGTTTTGGTATTTACGAGCATGATAATATCAAATCGTGATTTACTAAATCATGATTTAATGATTGTAAATTTTATCTGAATCATTACCGATATATTATATAGCTTATCATGGAGGATAAGGTAAAAACAGGGAGGTTGTCTATGAAGACGGAGCAATTAGTGCCATTTCTTATTTCCGGGGAGAGTACGGTGGTGGAAGCGTTGCAGAAGCTTGACCAGAATACCCGGGGAATTCTGTTTGTGACGAATCGTGAGCATAAATTACTGGGAACTGTGACAGACGGCGATATCCGCCGCTGGCTGATCAAGACGGGGGAGCTGCAGGGGCAGGTGAGACAGATCATGAATCCAAGCCCCAAGGTGATTTACCGCAAGGAAAAGAGCATGGCGAACGAGTTCATGAAAAAGTATGCGATCACAGCACTTCCCGTTATAAATGCCAAAGGAGTCATTTCTGACATTATTTTCCGGCTTGATACAGAAAAAGAAAACCAGGCGCATCCGGCGCAGATGGCGGATATTCCGGTGGTCATCATGGCAGGGGGAAAGGGGACGAGACTCTATCCCTATACGAAAATCCTCCCAAAGCCGCTGATACCGATCGGGGATATTCCGATCATGGAGCGGATTCTTGACCGGTTTCGTGATTTCGGCGTGCGAAAGTTTTATGCGACGGTGAATTACAGAAAAAATATGATCAAATCTTATTTTTCCGAGGGAACGGCAGATTACGATATCTGCTATGTGGAGGAGGACAAGCCGCTTGGAACAGCCGGAAGTCTGGGGCTGATCGGGGAGCGCTTTGACAGACCTTTTATTGTAACAAATTGCGATATTTTGATTCACGCCGACTATGCGGATATTTACAAGTATCATATGGAATCGGAAAATGAACTGACGATCGTGACCGCCCTGAAAAATATCGTGGTGCCATATGGGGTGGTTCACTCCAGTGAAAACGGGATGATCACGGCGATGGAAGAAAAGCCAAAGCTCTCGTATTTTGTCAATACGGGGATGTATATTTTAAGTCCCAAGCTGTTGGAGGAGATACCGAAGGATACGTTTTACCATATGACAGATCTGGCAGACAAACTCCTGCAGGAGGGGAGGCGGGTCGGAATGTATCCGATCAGCGAGGATTCCTTCCTCGATATGGGAGAGTTTGAAGAGATGCACCGGATGGAAGAGAAGTTGAATTTAAAATCAGAATAAAGAACAGAGGAGACGCAGAACATGAAGAAAGTACTTGTGACAGGGGCAGACGGGTTTATTGGAAGTCATCTGACAGAGAGCCTGCTTGAAAAGGGCTATGACGTGAAGGCATTTGCGTATTACAACTCATTTAACACCTGGGGATGGCTTGACACGCTTCCCAAGGAGAAACTGGATGAAATCGAGGTGTTCACCGGGGATATCCGCGATCCGAACGGGGTCCGGGAGGCGATGAAGGGCGTGGACGGAGTGTTCCATCTGGCAGCGCTGATCGCGATTCCGTTCAGCTATCATTCTCCGGATTCCTATGTTGATACGAACATCAAGGGAACGCTGAATGTTTTGCAGGCGGCGCGGGATCTTGGCACGGAGCGCGTGATGGTCACCTCGACCTCCGAGGTGTACGGAACGGCGCAGTATGTGCCGATCGACGAGAAACATCCGTTTCAGGGACAGTCGCCGTACTCCGCGACAAAGATTGGCGCAGACCGTCTGGCGGAGAGCTTTTACCGGAGCTTTCAGCTCCCGGTCTCTATCGTGAGACCGTTTAATACCTTTGGTCCAAGGCAGTCCGCGAGAGCGGTGATCCCGACGATCATCACACAGCTTCTGGCGGGAAAAGAGGAGATCAAGCTCGGGTCGCTGACGCCGACAAGGGATTTTAATTATGTGAAGGACACGGCGGCAGGATTTATTGCGATTGCGGAGTCGGATCAGACGATCGGACAGGAGATCAATATCGCGACACAGCAGGAGATTTCGATCGGAGATCTGGCAAAAGAAATTATCGCGCAGATCAATCCGAATGCGCGCATCATCTGTGACGAGCAGCGTCTGCGCCCGGAGAAGAGCGAGGTCAACCGTCTGCTGGGAAGCAATGCAAAGATTAAGGAGCTGACGGACTGGAAGCAGCAGTACACGTTTGAGCAGGGAATTGCGGAGACGATCGCGTGGATACGCGGTCACATGGATGTGTACAAGACAGACATTTATAATGTATAGACCATAGATAGCAAAAAGAGGAGAGAGATACGGTGAGCCGGTTGATACCATTGTCAGTCCCCAATTTTGAGGGAAACGAGAGAAAATATGTGGATGACGCGTTAGAGCAGGGGTGGGTGTCCACCGGAGGCGCGTACATCACAAAGCTGGAGCAGCAGATGGCGGACTTTCTGCAGGTGGAAGAGGTGGCGGCGTGCCAGAGCGGAACGTCGGGGCTGCATCTTGCATTGATGGAGTGTGGCGTAGAGCCGGGAGATATGGTGATCGTGCCGACGCTGACGTTTATCGCAGCCGTCAATCCGGTGCGTTACCAGTTTGCAGAGCCCGTTTTTATGGACTGTGACGACAGCCTGTGTATGGATGCCGGTAAGCTGCGAAGTTTCTGCGAAAATGCGTGTATTCTGGAGAATGATGTGCTGATTCACAAGGAGACCGGGAAAAAAGTGAAAGCGTTAGTGGTGGTACACGTCTTTGGAAATCTGGCGGATATGGAAGTGATCATGTCCGTGGCGGAGGAATTTCATCTGAAGGTGGTGGAGGACGCGACGGAGGCGCTGGGTTCCCATTACACATCTGGGCGTTATGCGGGTAAATTTGCTGGTACGATCGGAGATTTTGGCGCATATTCCTTTAACGGAAACAAGATCATCACGACGGGCGGCGGAGGAGCGGTGACCGCACGGGATCCGAAGGCGGTGGAGCATATGCGCTATATTTCCACGCAGGCGAAGGACGATGTGCATTATTACATCCACCATGAGATCGGATTTAATTACCGCATGACGAATCTTCAGGCGGCGCTTGGAGTTGCCCAGATGGAGGAGCTTCCGGAGTTTATCAAAAGAAAACACAGAAATTACGAGTTGTACGCGAAGCTTTTTGAGAATTTTTCACTTGGAAAGCTGCTTCCCTTCCGGGAGGGCACGTATGCAAACCAGTGGTTTTATGCGCTGGAGCTGCGGATGGAAAAGCTGGGGGATATAACCCTGCGCGAGATCATCACTGACCTGCAGGAGAGAGGCGTGCAGACAAGAGCTGTCTGGGGACTGATCCACGAGCAGCTTCCATATAAGGATGCGATCGCATGGGAGATGGAGCGTGCGCCCTATTACAGCAAATGTATTCTGAACCTTCCGTGCAGTACGCAGATCACGGAGGAGGAGATCCGCTATGTGGTGGAGCAGGTAAAGATTGTTTTGAAAGAGAAGACGACAGAATGAAAAAAGTGATACTGACCGGTGCGGGCGGGTGCATGAGAGAGCTCGTCTGGCAGATGCAGGAAAAGAACAAACAGTCGCCGGACTTTGAGATCCTGGGTTATGTCGATCTGCATAAGCCGGAAAATGGCGAAGGGCTTACGGTGGGCGGGCAGACGATCTCCTATCTTGGGGATGATGACGTCCTGCTGAAAAAAAAGGAGCCGGTAAATGTCATGATCTGCGTGGGAGAGCCGGCGCTGCGGCGCAGGATCGCAGAAAAGCTGTCGGCAAATCCGCAGATAAGCTTTCCGAATATCATTTTGGGAAATACAAAAATCTGTGCGGATGTGCAGATGGGGAAAGGCTGCATTGCTAGCATGGACACGAGGATCTCCACAAATGTGACGCTCGGCGATTTTGTTTTTCTGAATACCGGGAGCATGGTCTGCCATGACGGGCGGCTCGGCGATTTTGTGACGCTGGGGCCTGATGTGACGCTCGCGGGGGACGTGCGAATTGGAGACGGCTGCAATGTCGGAATCGGGACAAAAATCATTCAGGGCGTCTCCGTCTGCGCGGATGTGACGGTGGGAGCCGGAGCCGTGGTCGTGCGGGACGTGGCAGAAGCCTGCACGGTGGCAGGCGTCCCTGCAAAAAGAATCAGATAAGGGGTTGGGAAAATGGATGTGACAATCATCGCGGAGGCGGGAGTCAACCACAACGGCAGCATGGAGCTGGCAAAAAAAATGGTGGACGCGGCAAAGTCTGCCGGAGCGGATTATATTAAATTTCAGACGTTTGTGCCGGAGAAGCTTGTCTCACAGTCTGCACAGAAGGCAGAGTACCAGAAGGCGGCGACCGGAGGGGCGGAGACGCAGCTTGAAATGCTGCAAAAGCTTGCGCTTACGAAGAGTGATTTTATCGAGTTGCAGCGCTATTGCAGGGAGAAAGAAATTGGATTTCTCTCAACGCCGTTCGATATGGAAAGTCTGGCTTTTTTGGATGGTCTGGATATGGATTTCTGGAAAGTGCCGTCCGGTGAGATCACCAACCTGCCCTATCTGGAGGCGATCGGAAAAACCGGAAGAAAAGTGGTCCTGTCCACCGGAATGTGCGAGCTGGAAGAGATCGGCGCAGCAGTCCGGGTGTTGGAAAAAAACGGAGCGGGGGAGATCACGCTGCTGCACTGCAATACGGAATACCCGACGCCTTTTTGTGACGTGAATCTTCTGGCGATGCGGCAGATGGCGGAGCGTTTTGGAAAACAGGTGGGCTATTCGGATCACACCGTTGGAACGGAGGTTCCGATTGCAGCGGTTGCGCTCGGGGCGGTTGTCATCGAAAAACATTTTACGCTGGACCGCGGCATGGAGGGACCGGATCATGCGGCAAGTCTCGAGCCGGACGAGCTGGCACAGATGGTTGCAGCCATCCGGCATATTGAACAGAGCCTCGGTGACGGCAACAAAAAGCGTACGGAATCGGAGCGAAAAAACTGTGTGGCTGCGCGAAAGAGTATTGTCGCAAAGCGGAAAATCTGTGCCGGAGAGAAGTTTACGGAGGAAAATCTTACGGTCAAGCGCCCGGGAAATGGGATCAGCCCGATGGAGTGGTACGGGGTGCTTGGAAGAACAGCACACCGGGAGTACGCGCAGGATGAGCAGATCGAGAAGTCGGATGGACCGGGGGATACAGAATGAAGAAAGTAACGGTTGTGACGGCGACCAGAGCCGAATATGGAATTTTAAAGCCGTTGATCGGAAGGCTGAAGGCGGAAAAGGACATAGAGACGCAGCTCGTGGTAACGGGTACGCATTTGTCAGAAAAGTATGGGAATACCCAGCAGGAGATCATAGAGGACGGTAATGAGATCGACAGAAGGATTCCGATTCTGGAGGAAGGGAATCTGCCATGTGACATTTCTGTCACGATGGCGAACGCGACGCGCGGGTTTGCCGTCTATTTTGCGGAGGAAAAGCCTGATGTGCTGATCGTTCTGGGGGATCGGACAGAGATGCTGGGAGTCTGCGCGGCAGCGGTGAATGAGCGGATTCCGATTGCGCATCTGCACGGCGGCGAGCTGACGGAGGGCGCTGTGGACGATTGTATCAGACACGCGATCACCAAGATGAGCTATCTTCATTTTCCGGCAACGGAGGTATACCGGAGACGGATCATCCAGATGGGCGAGGCTCCGGAACGCGTCTATGATGTGGGCGCGCTCGGGGTGGAAAATATTTTGAAAACCCCGCTGCTATCCTATGAGGATATGTGTGCGCAGACGGGGGTGCCCCAAAGCCGGAAATATGTTGTGGTGACCTTTCATCCGGTTACGCTTGAGCGTGGAACGGCCGCAGAACAGGTCGAGGAACTACTTGACGCAATGGCGCGGCAAAGCCAGTATTTTTATCTGGTGACAAAGGCAAATGCAGACGCGGGCGGGGAGCTTGTGAACCGGATGTTTGCAGATTTTGCCGGGAAGCAGGAGAATGTGGCGCTCGTTGCATCGCTTGGGATGAAGCGGTATTTGAGTGCGGTAAAATACAGTGAATTTGTTTTGGGGAATTCTTCAAGCGGTATTATCGAGGCGCCTGCACTTGGGATTCCGACCGTGAATATCGGCGATAGGCAGAAGGGGCGCATCATGGCGCAGACTGTCATCTGCTGCCCGGCGGAAAGCGGAGCGATCGAAGCAGCAATGCGGCAGGCACAGCAGACGGAGCATCGTGTTTCAGACCTATACGGGGATGGTGAGACCTCGGAGAAGATCGTGCGCATTTTAAAGGATTTTCTGCGGCAGGAAAAGAAGGATTTGAAAAAAGAATTTTATGATTTGGGAGTTGTATGAGAAATATAGCGATCATACCGGCGCGAAGCGGGTCAAAGGGATTAAAAGACAAGAACATTAAGCGGCTGAATGGAAAACCGCTGATGGCATACACGATCGAGGCGGCGTTGCAGACGGGGATATTTGACTGCGTACACGTTTCTACCGACAGTGAGGAATATGCGCAAATTGCGAGAGAAAGCGGCGCGGATGTGCCTTTTCTCAGAGAGGAGGCATTGGCTACGGATGGCGCTGTCACATGGGATGTTTTGCGGTGGGTTCTGGAACAATATGCGGGTGCCGGTCAGGAATTTGACACGGTCACGCTTTTGCAGCCGACATCGCCGCTGCGCGACAGCGACGATATCCGCCGGGCGTTTGCCATTTTTCGGGAGAAGGAGGCAGATTCTGTGATCAGTGTGTGCGAGACAGAACATTCACCTGAAATTTGTAATACCTTGGGAGAGAACGGCTCGATGCAGGGCTTTATCGATATGAAACGAGTGGGGCGGCGGCAGGAGCTGCCGACATACTACCGGCTGAATGGGGCGATTTATATCCAGAAGAAGGAGCTTTTGACTGCGGGAAAAGATCTCTATGGGGAGAAAGCGTATGCCTATGTCATGAGTAAAGAACATTCCGTGGATATCGATGATAAGATTGATTTTATGATGGCGGAAGTGATGATGAGAGAGAGATGCTGAAGGGTGTCTCTCTTTTTTTGACATAAGAGTGGGGGGCAAGAGTGTGCTGGTTGACAAAAGAAGGATGGAGAAATGGGAAGTGCTACGAAAATAGTTGAATTGTGGGAGGGGATGGGATATAATGGAGATAGATAACGGATAATTTATAGTTATTTATTTTATGGAAATGCGAGAGAAAATCATTATGAGTAATTACGAAAATTATTTCTTATTGAAACCAATTACAAGGTCAACAGACGAAGATTATCTAAAAGCTTTACAAATTTATGTGGAAGAGACCCCAAAAGAAATTCGAACAAATACTAATGAAATATCTCATTGGTTGGATAAGAAATCCACCAATAAGACTTTTGAAATGTTAGTATTTGTTTTGCTTTTAGATACTAAGGTAGTAGGTTTCTCTCAATTAACTTACCTAAAAAGCCAACAAGTTGTTATTTTGGATTACATTTCTCTAAAGCAACCTTATAGAGAAAACTCTGTATTCCTAGTTTTCCTAAGTATGATGCAAAATTACCTCGCCGAATGTAACAAAGAAATAACTTATTATATAGCGGAAATTGGTAATAAGGACAATGGTAAATATATTGATCGTGAAAGTGCTTTTTATAAACGGATTATCTGTCTGGAAGGATATGGTCAAGTGATGAGTAATTATTACAACCTTCCTTTGGGAATAGACAATCACGAAAGCGAATTTGAAGCTTTAATGTATTTGAAAACAAATGATACTATTGCATATATAAGTAAGGATACCTTTCTTAGCATTGTGCACGCAATATGTTATGAGTATTATTTTGTATGGTATTCAGAGTTTATGGATAGTGAAGAATCAAATCTGTATAAAACCAAACTTGATAAGTATTATTCCTCTATAGAAAAACATAATTGTGAAGTTACACGTATTAGCATTACCTATCCTGAATGTCCTTTATTTTTTTCAAATACTGTGACTAAAACTTCCGGGGTATTTCCGGCGAAAAGAAAAAGTAGTTATAGTCATATTCCAATTTTGGTATTTGCCATATTTATTACCCCCATTGTTTTAGTTGTTATGTATGATGCCATCTTTCCATTTTTGAAAATAGAATTTAGCAATGTCAGTACATTTATTAGCGGAATAATTGCAAGCCTCATGTCTTACTTTGCAATTAAGCGTGGGGATAAGAAGTAAATTATTTTTTGTTGCCTAACAAAATTATATTGCCAGAATGAGTGCGTATCAGAGGAATATATCGAAAAATTTTGTCTAATATGGTATATTGGGCAGCTTTATTTTCATCTTTGTTGTAGTAATAAACAAGAGAACTCATAATGTGAAAAGGATAAATCTTTTGGATGTGCAATCCATTTTGGCGCATAATTTTTGCAATATATTTTAATGAATAAACCCACATTTTATGAGGTCGGTTAAAATACTGAGTTGTTATAATAGAACTATTTGCTTTATAGGCAGAGGTATGCTTGAATTCAAAACTATAACTGTTTTCAAACTCCAATATTAAAAGTCCTTGTCTTTTTAGAACTCTGGTCATTTCACTCAAGGCTTTAGAAACATCGCAATAGTTAATGACGCTTCCAACACAAATGACAACATCAAACATGGAATCTTCATATGGCATTTTTTCAATACTGCCTACGAAATAATTTTTTTTGCTTTTAATTTTATTTTCTGCGATGTCGATATGATACATATCATTGGGTAAGTCATAATCACTCCCGCCAGAACCGGCATTTAAAATTTTACAATTTTCAAAAGAAATTTTATGGATAAATTTTTGGATTTCTTGTTGGTTAAATGTATGCCATTTGTCCCCCGATGGCCAAACGGTATCGACTTCTTCATAAAATTTCTTGATTTCAATGTTATTTAATTTTTGCATTATAGCAAACCTCTTTTCATATAAAAACGGATAACTATAAATTATCCTTCATCCATCCGCATCAAATTCCTCGGATGTTTATTAACCAGAATATCCTTCTGTTTTTTCGTGGAAACGTGCGTGTAAATCTCTGTGGTGCTGATCGAGCTGTGCCCGAGCATCTGCTGGATATAGCGGATATCCACATCCTGCTCAAGCAGCAGTGTAGCGAAAGAATGGCGGAACATATGCGGCGTGATGTGCTGCTCAATTCCGGCGAGGCGTGCATACTGATCGATCATAAAGCGGACGGACTGGTCAGATAATTTTTGGCGGAGTCTGTTCACAAAGAAATATCCGCAATAAGAAATATCTTCACGGAAAGCATCCCGATACAATAGCAGGGCAGCAAGAACATCGGGATTTCCTATTTGCAATATTCGTTCTTTTGCCCCCTTCCCATAAATCAAAACCGTCTTATTTTCCAGATCAATATCCGCAGGTTTCAGCGAGCACAGCTCCGATATGCGCATACCGGTTGCAAACAAAAGCTCGATGACGGCAATATCCCGCAGACAGCAGCGCAGCTGGTATTCGGAGGCAGCGAGGGATTTTTTTCTGTATAGAGCGGCGAGGAACTTCTGGATGGAATGAAAAGGAATTGTTTTTGGTAGCAGTTTTGGCTCCCGGAAACGGATGTCCAGCCGGGAAAGAGGATTTTCTGCTAACAGTTCTTTGTACTCAAGATAGTGAAAAAAGGCTTTCAGGCTCGCAATTTTTCGTTTGACAGTCTTGGATTTGTATGTTTTGTGCAGGCTTGTGATAAAACAGTCCACGGTGTTTCTGGACAGGGCATCGGCTGCACCTGGGGAAAAAGCTGCGTATTGTGTCAGATCGATGCGGTAAGCCTTGAGCGTTTTGGGATCCAGATGCTTGCGGTATTGGCAGTATTCCAGATATTCTGCAATGTGGTTGTCTAAAAGATTCATATGTAAAATTCTCCTTGTTTTTTTACAATTATGATGGCGGGAAAAGAAAATGTCTATGCCCGGTTACTCTGGGAGACGGATGGTCAGGATGCGGAACAGAGTCTTGCCAGCGCTGCGGAAATATCGTAAACTGGTAAAGAAAAGGGGGACAGACCATGACAGTCGATGAAATTATTGGGCAGGTAACAGATATTTGCAGGAAAAATCATGTGGAGCATTTGGCGCTGTTTGGGTCTTATGCGAAAGGGGATGCAACAAAATACAGTGATCTGGATTTTATTGTCTATGGCCCGGTAGATATCGAACATCTGCAGGAGCAGGTGGATGAGATTATGACTTTGAAAAAGATTGACTTATTTGAATATGATTTATGCCAAAACAGATTTTTGAAGGAGGACATGGACAAATATGCAAGAAAAATCTATTAACAGGTATCATAGTTATTGCAGGAGTCTGGAGAATCTAAAAGATGCCAGAGGCAGAGATCCGCAGGACAAGTTTGTCTTAAGTGGCACGGCACAAATGTTTAATTTGTCGTTTGATCTGTCATGGAAGGTGATGAAGGATATTATCAGAGAGTTTCATGGTGCGCTGGAATATCCGACAGGGTCTCCGCGGGAGACGCTTCGGATGGCGCATAGTGTAGGACTGATCGATGACGATTTGTGGTTGGAGATGCTCCGGGCAAGAAATAATCTCGCGCATGATTATGACGGCGAACTGGCGTTGAAATATTTTGAGAATATCACATTGAAATACTGTGTACTTCTGGAGGAGTTTATGAAAAAGGCTTCTGCATACTATCAATAAGAGTGTCATAACATAAAAACCGTATGTGCAAAATGGGTAAAAAACAGATAATGGAATCTACAAACAGCCGTCATTCTGCCATTCTTGGAAAAATATAAAAATTAAATCCTACACAGAAAGAAAATATTGCCAAAATCTGGAATACATTTTAACATTTATTTGGGACAAATGTAGAAAACTATAAATAATGTAAAGGACAAAAGAAAAGTGAAGGATGAGGTGTTATTAGAAAATTTGCCGCGCACTGCAAATCGGATTTTAAATGTTTTGTGGCGCTGCAACAAGGCGATGGGAGTGGAGGAACTGACGGAGGCGCTGAACCGGGAATATGTGGAACATCTGAACCGGAGGGAAGTGCAGAAGTTTGTGAGATTGCTGGTTCATGCGGAATATGTAGAAGCAAGGCGAAGCAGGTTTCACATATACTATCAGACACTTGGATTTGAATATGTGACAGAGGATATCTTGAGTTTCCGCAAACTACAATAAAAAGATAGGTATGTCCTCCCCAAAGTACCA
>SAMEA3387474__coassemble_1784_pt1 | contig 11976 bp, 8 predicted proteins | sample SAMEA3387474__metabat2_low_PE_013 | metagenome-assembled genome bin SAMEA3387474 (sample SAMEA3387474) | Felis catus | biome: Faeces | place: United Kingdom | collected 2012 | reverse complement strand
CTCCGACATCACCCATTCGCCGCATGCCGGAATCGCATACAGCCCCCAGTGAATGAACATCCCGAATCTTGCGTCCATAAACCATTTTGTTCTCTCTCTGATTTCCTGATTCATTTTTCCTCCATTTACTCCGCTCTGAATTCCTCAAGCGCAACCGACGCTCCGCCGTGTTTCCGGCTCTTTTCTGCCGCGAGCGCGATCAGATGTGAGTCAACCGCAGAAACAGCACTGCTTAAGTTGTGTTCCTTATCCTTCTGTGCGATCATGCGCACAAACTGCTTCATCATTGCGGCGTCACTTCCGCTGTGTCCGCCGGAAGGTGCATTTAAATCGATCACCGTCTTCTGCCCGGTCGCAAAATCCACAACCTCGATCCGGTTATCCTCCATCCAGCCGCTGATCTGCCCGTGGCTGCCCTGTAATCGGATGATCCGCTCACAGCGATCTGTAAATGCGCTCATGGTAAGGCTGACTGTCACTCCTCCCTCAAATTCCATGTTCACGATCTGGTGGTCTGCCACATCATTGTCACAGTGATAGACACATCGCCCGTAAGGACCGCTCTTTAACGCATCCAAAAGTCCCGCATCCGTATCGTCCATCGTCACCACACGCCGGAAACCGTCCTCCTTTGCCTTCGGGTGCTCCAGATAAAAGCGCGGTGCGTAGTAAGGGCAGGCGTCTCTGTGCGCGCATCCATCCATACAGTACTGCGGCGCTCCCTCAGGCGCTCTCTCCTCACAAAAAAGGCTTCTGTTCCCAAAGCTGGAAACGCTCTTGCAGTCCGCGTCCACAAGCCACAGCAGAATGTCAAAATCATGGCAGCACTTTGCCAGAATCATCGGACAGCTCTCGCTGCTGTTTCTCCAGTTGCCGCGCACAAAGCTGTGCGCCATATGCCAGTAACCCACACATTCCATGTGCTGGATATTCATCAGCGATCCGATGCGCCCCTCCGCGAGCAGCTCCTTGATTTTCGTAAAAAACGGAGAATAACGCAATACATGGGCAACGCTGATAATTCCGTCATATTCCATCGCCATCTGCCGGATGGCGAGCAATTCTTCTTTGTCCGGCGTAATCGGCTTTTCACACAAAATGTCATATCCCTTTTCGGCCGCAAGCTTTAGCGGCTCAAAGTGCATCTTATCCTGTGTGCAGATCAGCACACAGTCGGCAAATTTCGGACGCTCCAAAAGCTCTCTCCAGTCGCTCGCGCAATTTTCTTCACTGATCCCATGCAGTGTCTGAAACTCCTGTCTGCGATCCTCGCGCGGCTCTGCCACCGCTACAAACTTTAATTCATTCGGATAACGAAGCGCGTAGGTCGCATAGGCGTCCGCCCCGCGCTGTCCCGCTCCGATCAAAATAGCTGTTACCTGCTTCATATCTCCCTCCATCGTCTATCCAAAACACCTTAGCCCTTGACAGCTCCGCCGGAAAGCGCTTCGACAAAAAACTTGTTAAACACGCAGTACAGAATGATCGGCGGAAGAATAATGACAACCATCGCTGAGAAAAGTCCGTTGTAATTTGTACGGAACGCCGTCGTAAACGTCGACAGCAGCGCCGGCACCGTCATCTTATTCCGGTCGATAATGACAAGCGACGCCCAGTAGTACTCATTCCAGTTGTTAAAGAACGCAAGTACGGCAGCGGTCAGGATTCCCGGTCTCGCAATCGGGAAGATGACTCTCCACCAGGTCTGCACATAGCCGCAGCCGTCGATGCGCGCCGCCTCCTCCAGCTCCTTTGGGATATTTCCATAATAATTGCGAATGACAATAAAGCTGACCGCAATACCGCTGCAGGCATAAATCATGATCAGCGCAGCCCGCGTATCATAAATATTGAGTCTGTTCACAAGATTGTACACCGGATACGTCAGAGCTGTCGCCGGAATGAACATCGTCGAATAGAGCATCATGCTGACGATCTTCTTCCCCTTGAACTCCATGCGCGCTACCACATAAGCGGACATCGAGATCATAAGCATACTGACAATGACTGAAACCCCGGCAATCCACATACTGTTGCCGAAATACCGCATCACATGAAGATCCCGGAAAGTGGAGATGTAGCCGTCCAGACAGATCGACTCCGGCAGCATAAAGCCGGGTCTCGCCAGAGGATCCTCCTTAAAACTTGACATCACCAGCCAGACGATCGGCACAAGGGAGACCAGCAATGCCCATGCAAGACAAATATAAGTAAAAATCCTTGTTGCCGTAGATATTGTTTTTATAGGTTTCTGCTTTTTCATTATTTCCTTCCTCCTTCTCCGCTGCCGTGCTTTCTACGGAACGAAATACTATACAGCAGATTAACAAGAACAATGATGACCAGTCCTGCCAGAATCTGAACGACAGCAACCGTATTTGCCCGCCCGAACTGCGTGCGCGGACTTGTGATCGCAAGCTCACGGATGATGTAACTGATACTGTACGTTCCCGCCGCACCCTTCGTCAGGAAGTATACTTCATTATATATCAGAAAGCTTCCGGTCGCCGCCAGAATGGAAACCGTCCGCAAAGTGTCCTTTATCATTGGCAAAACGATATACCAGTCCTGCTTTAAACCGCTCGCACCGTCAAGCATCGCCGCCTCTCGAACCTCCTGCGGCACAGCCATAATATTTCCGAGAATCAGAAGCGTCGTCGTACCGGTAAAGAATATGTAAGCGCCGGTCAGCGCCCAAAACGCCGGTCCTTTCAGCAAAAGGATATTTTCCGTGAACCCCTCCTCAAACACCTGAATGATCGGGTTCACGATTCCGTACAGCGGGCTGTACAGTTGAAGAAAAATCATACCCATCGCAGCCGAAGAAATCATATTTGGAATAATATAAATGTTGCGAACCAGTTTCACCCCACGCATTTTCCGTGAAAAAGCAAGCGCGATCAAAGTCGCCACCGGAATCTGTAAAAAGACTCCTAAAAACGCCCACAAGCTGGAGTTTCGCAGTGCTTCCCAGAAATATGGGTAGGTCGAAAAAATGTATTTGTAGTTGTTAAACATATCCTTGAATCCAAGAAATTCAGGACTTGTAATATTTGTGTAATCCCATTTGCAAAAAGAAGTGAGTACCACCGTAATGATTGGATAAAGATAAAATACGGTAAACGCAATGACAGTCGGCGCCAGAAACGCAAAGATAAATCCTCTCCTGCGCCATGCCTGCCTGCCTTTTGCTCCCGTATCCGCCGTATTCGTCGTTTTCATTGCATACCTCCTCGCCATGAAAAAGAGGGAAAGAGCCATTCCCTTCTTTCCCTCTTTCTGCCTTTGCTCTTTTGATATAACTAGCCGATCAACGCTGTCAGTTCCTGCTTCAACAGTTCGAAGCGCTCATCAATATCAGTTCCTGACACCGCAGATTCCATCAGCGCATTGATGATTGCATTTCCAACATCAGCTCCCCATACGGAGTTTAAGTTCACAACGATTGTCTCAGCCGCGTTTACCTGTGCGCAGGCGTCTGCAAGCTTCATGGTGATCGGATCCCCGCTCTCCTCAGCCAGCTTATTTAAATCAAGCGTCGTGTTGCACGGATTCGCCTGAACGCCGGTAAAGATCTTTGCCTGTACCTCCGCGCTCGTCATGTACTCAATAAACTCCAGCGCGAGCTGTGTTTTCTCCTCGCTCATTCCGTTTGCAACAGAAAGTCCTGCTCCCGCAGTAGACAAGGAAACGTTGCCCGGGAAGATCGCCGGCTCAATGCTGTCTGCAAGACCCGCGTCAATACCGCTGGCATTCCATACGCCGTTAAATAAAACCGCCGCCGTTCCACTTGTATTAAAGTCAGCCATCAGATTGCCGACGTCCTCAGTCGTATGATCCGAACCGTTTGCCTGATCAAACTCCGCCGTCTTTTTAAATGCCTCTGCAAAAGCTTCTGATTCAATCGCATCCACTGTAAGCTCAGACCCAAGAAGCGCTTTCCCTTCCTCGCTGGAAGCAAGCATTGCATTTAACATGAACAGAGAACCCTGACCTGCCGCGTAGCCGTAAGTACCGTCGCCGAGTCCGCGTACGCTCTCCATCGCACTTCCAAAACCTTCCCATGTCGTCAGGTCTTCCGCAGTCACACCCGCTTTCTCCAGAACCGCCTTATTGTACCAGATACCGCGGCTCTCTACCTGATCGTGCACCGTGTAGATATGTCCGTCCACATCGTTCTGTGTGTAGTTGATGCCGACAGCATCCTGCAGGTTATTCTCGTCGATAAACGGTTTTAAGTCATACACAAGCCCCTGGCTGATCGCAGCCTGCGGAAGCGGTGTACCGCAGTCCACCATATCCGGAAAGTTTCCGCCGGCAACCTGAACACTGACGATCTGGTCTCTGTCCTCCACTGCGATCGGTTTAAATGTCACCGGACCGTCTGCATGAGCGCTAGCAAACTCATCATAGATATCTCTCATCACCTTTGCCGCCGGCCACTCACTCTCATCATGGTAATAGCCGTGATAAAACTCAAGCACCTCTCCACTTTCTGCCGCCGGGGTCGACGCAGTCTCTGTTCCCTCAACCGCGGCTCCGCCTTCTGCTCCGGTACCTGTGCCGGTCTGCTCTGCCGGTTTCTCTCCGCAGCCTGCAAGCAGTGCAGCTCCCATCGCCACGGTAAGTACCCCACTGATCCATCTTCTTTTCATTCAAAAACCTCCTTCTGACCTCCACCCTCCCGGGTTTTTGGTCTGCAATTTATGAATTGCCTTTTGTTATGACCATATTGTACTACCTCTCTCCGTTATTTTGAATGAATTATATTGACCAAAAACATGAATATATTTACATTTTGCATACAGATCAGTCAATTTTCCCCATATTTTTGTCTAATTAAACAAAAGGACAGTCAGCACTGCCAACTGCCCTTTTACATCAAATCCATAAATGTCTGTCTGTTTAATTCTCCTGAAAGCACCTCCAAAATATGCTGCTCAAAAACGCTCCTCTGCTCATAAGTCCATAGATTTGTCGGAATCTCAATCTTACGCCCTGCATCCAGAACCGTCTGTGCAGCCTCATATAGCCGAAGCTCCTCCTGATGCTCCGTAATATTCACCTTAGGATTTGCCGGAATCTGCTTTGTTTCATGCAGAATCCGCTCCTGCACCTCCTCGCTCATCATGTATTTCAGAAACCGCACGCTCGCCTCCACACGCCGTTCGTCCTTCGTATTTCCAAGCATATAGCCAAGCCCCGCCGATTCACAGGAAAGCGTGTTCCCCTCTCCTGACGGCAGCAGCGCGTAGCCCGCGTCTATCCCCTCCGAGATCATATTCGCCGCCCATGTTCCGTTGACATACATGGCAAGCTTTCCGCTGTTAAACAGATCCGTTGCGTCCCGATAGCTGTAATCACCTGTTTCAGATGAGGAATAGCGGTAAATCTGCTCCAATCCGTCCAGCAGTGCATCCATCTCGTCCTCAACGATCTCTATGTGATTTTCGCCAACCGCCTCCTGCATCTTCCCTCCGTTGACCGCCATCATATGATCCGCAAAATACAGATACCCTTCCGGCGGAACGAAAAGCGGAACGACTCCGTTCTCCTCCTGCTTAGCCCAGACAGACAACGTTTCACATACCGCCAAAAACTCCTCCCACGTCTGGGGAAGCTCCTCGATTCCCGCCTGCTTAAAAATCTCCTCATTATACCAATAGCCGCCGCTTAGCTGCAAAACATCTGAAATCGTGTAAAGCTTCCCGTCATCCGTCGCCCAGTATTCCAGATTGATCGGTGCAATGCTCTCATAAAATGCCGCATCCTCTTTTAAATACGGCATCAGATCAAGCGCCCGCTGGTTCTCCACCATAAAGCGGTAAATGGAATCTCTCCCCGTTCCACCCAAAAATACAACATCCGGCAGTTCCCCGACCATCAGCATATCCTCCACCTTTCGGATCATTTCCTCATTCGTGGGCATTGAAACAAGCTTTAAGCTTATATCAGGATTCTCCTTCTGAAAATCGCTGTAAATCTGCCGCATTGCCACATGATCTGCCTCCGTGCTCCCCCAGCCGTGAATCACCATAAGCTCCACCGGATCGGACGTCTTTCCTCCGCAAGATGATAGGATGAGGGATGTAAAAAGCATTCCAACAATGGCAAGCCTTCCAAGCGCATTTCTATGACCCTTACGTTTTCTTCTCATGCGTATCCTTCCTCTGATTTCTGTACTCCTTTGGCGACATACCTGTATATTTCTGAAACACCTTGGAAAAATATCCGGCGTCCTCAAATCCAACCTCCACTGCAATCTCATACAGCTTGCAGTCCGTATGCTCCATATATTCCTTCGCCTTCTCCACTCTCCTGTGCAAAATATCATCAAACAGATTCACCCCGCTGCGGCTCTTATAAAGTCTGCTCAGATAACTGCGGTTTGCGTGCAGATACTCCGCAATCTCATCCAACGTGATCTTCCTCAAATAGTTCTGCTCTACATAGTGCACCATCTGCCCATAAAGGCTGTCGGTATCCTCCCACCTCTCATCTCCCTGTCCGCCGCTTAGCTCCTTTCCCTGCCTTTCCAGATTTTCAATCGCTTTTTTAAGCGCCCGCGGCAGCTCCTCCAGCACAGAAACCTTCAGTACATAATCACAGGCGCTATAGCGGAGCGCAGCCCTTGCATAATCAAAATCCGAATATGCGCTTAGAATGATCACCTGTGTCTCAGGACAACGCTCGTACACATATTTGCATACCTCAAGACCGTCTGCTACGGGCATCCGTATATCAGTAATCACAATATCGGGAGCTCCCTCCTGCATCTGCCCGATCAGCTCCTTCCCATTGCCGAACACGTCCAAAAGCTCACAGCCTAGACGATCCCACCGGATCAGCTCCCGAAGCGCCTCCTGCATATATGCCTCATCATCCGCTGCCAATACCTTATACATCTCCCTCACTCCTCTCAATCGGCAAAAGAATCTCCACGCGTGTTCCCACGCCCTTTCTGCCCTGTATTTTCATCTCATAGGCATCCTTGTACAATATGTGCAGCAAACGCTCCGTATTGACAAGGCCCATATGCGTGTGGAAGCTGCCGTCCGTCTCCTCTTTTGCATCCCTTCGCATCCTTGCCGCTTCCTCCTCGTCAAAGCCGACGCCGTCGTCCTCCACAACGATCAGAAGGCGTTCTCCCACCTCCCTGACCTCCACAAGGATCCTGCCGTCCGTCTCCTTTGGCTCTAAGCCATGCGACACTGCATTTTCCACCAGAGGCTCAATCAAAAGCTTCGGAACAAGATCATCCTTCACCGCTTCGCTTCCATAACGGATTTCATAGGTAATCTTTTGCGCATAGCGGCTGTTTTGCAGGAAAAGATAAAAATCAACGATCTCCAGCTCCTCCCGCAGCGGAATCTTGATCCTTTTTTCCCGGAATATCTTTCCCTGCATCAGCTTTGAGAACGCATGCAGTCCCTGATATACCTCCTCGCAGCCGGCAAGCTTTGCCCTTAATCCAAGCATCGCAAGAATGTTAAATTGAAAATGCGGGTTCATCTGCGACTGCAGATAACGCACCTGCGACTGACTGGCAAGCAGTTCCTTCTCATAAACCTGTGTGATCAGATACTGAATGCGCTCCGTCATCTCGTTAAACACCATACTGATCTCATGAAATTCCTCAATGGAAAAGTCATCCATGCGCGCATTCAGGTTCTCCTGACCAAACGCCGCAATGCCCTCCGCAACCTGCTTTAAGGGCTTGGTAAACCGATAGCTGGCACCCAAAACTACCGGCGCCACAAATACGACGCCAAGGATCAGGACAGTGACAAACACAAAAATCGTCTGCCTTAATCCATCATATACATTGCTTATGCTGACTGCAACAGACGAACGCAGCCCAAACCCTCCCGTCTGTACGCTTAAAAGCTGCTGCTTTCCGCCAATCTCCATTTTTCCAAGATAATCTGTTCTTGGCATTTCCTGCCACAAATCCCCGCTTTCCTGCGCGGAGGATAAAAGCTCTCCCTCCTCATCAAACACCGCCCACTTCGCGCCCTCATATTCAAACAGCTCCTCAAACAAGCACTCCACTGCTTCCTCATTGATGACGACAATGCAGACTCCCATCTGCCGCATCTGATCATTGTATATCCGAAGACAGAGGTTTAATTTATCTTTCTCCGAAACAAACCGGTACTGCCTGCTGCTCTCCTTAAATTCTAAAAACATCTGCTGATACCATGCATCCATCACCATCCCATTTCGCACGGTGATCGGATAATAATGCTCCTTGATAAACTGATCCCTGTTATTAAACAGATACACGCTCTCAATAAAGGGGCGGCTCTGCATGATCAGATTTCGTTCCGAGAACAGATCCATGCTGTAATGGAGCTGCTTTTCCATCTCATCTTCCTTATAGCTGTTCTTCTCAAAAAAATCGCGCAACACAAGGCTTTGGCGCAGTGCGATCGCTCCGTCCTGTACAAACTGCACCTTATTCTGAAACTGCCCGTTTGTCGTTGTCAGAATATATTCCATATCCTCCTTCGCCTTCTCGGAGGAATAATACAAAAATGTGACTAACAGCGCCATTCCAAGCAGGAGCATCGCGCACACCGACGTCATCGTCATCCATATCGTAATCTCTGTACTAAGCTTTCGTCTCTTACCCATGCGCCCTGCCTTTTCTCCGTAAAACTACAGTCATTTTAACACGGAATGTTCAAAAATACAATGAAAATACGTCTATGGAATGCTCTCCGACAGACAGAGTGTTCCCCAGCCCGTTGATGTCAAGTGATTGTCATGAACTTTTTTCACTTTTTTCAATTCAAAAGTACGCGAATCCTTACAACCTCGTTGGGGTAATGATGAATAGTTGCTAAATTCATTAAAAATTGACGGGAAGTTAATGCCAGATTGCTTTTACCTGACTTATGCCAAGATCCATACCGAAGTTCCACTCTATCTCAACCCGTTTGTCTTTATAAGCATAAACTTTTTTGATAAAGGTATCAGCCACTTCCTGCGTCAATTCTTCAATGTGTGAGTACCGGATAATCTGTCTCATATCTTCCTCCGCTTTCTGGTACTCATTCTGCAATTCGTCAAGTTTTTGGGCTGCATCCGTTTCCTTTACAGATAAGGAAACGAACCTCTCTGCCAATGCCTCTGCCCGTCTCCGGTATTCTTCCGCCCCAAGCTCCTTTAAAGCATATCTTTCATACAGCCCGTCTTTTTCTGTCTGTACCTGTTTTTGTTCCTGTCTGTATTCTTCCAGCTTCTTCTTTAAAGACCGGATCCCTGCCTGTTGAAAAGAGGACAGATTTTCTTTCTGTTTCACGGCATTTCCCCGGAGCATCAGTTCCTTATTCAGCATAAGTAACACTGTTTCCTCCAGCAGCTCGGCACGCATATAGGTACAGCATTCCGGTATCTGCAATAAGGCGTGTTTCCTGCACTCAAACCGCCGGTATTTATTCTTTCCACGAACCGGCTTATAATTCAGGGAATAACCGCATCCACCACAATACAGTTTTCCAGTCAGCGGATGTTTTTCGCAATTCTGTTTTACAGAATTTTTTCTTTTCGTGGAATTTTCAGGTCTGAATGAAGATACCTGCGCATATATTTCCTCGGAAACCAGCGCTTCGTGGTGATCCGGAATCACCTTCCAGTCCTCCTTTGGCACAGCAGTACCGGTTTTGCTGCCCACTGACTTTCTGACCGTTTTTCCGTATGCCATTTCCCCAAGATAGAAACGGTCATTCAGTATTTTTCTTACAGAGGCAGGACTCCATGAATGTACTTTTCCATCCGTACATTTTTTGTCCGGCTTACGCATCTGCGTAATCGTTGGCACATTTTCCTCATAAAGCTGTCTTGCAATCTGTGTACTGCTTTTTCCCTGCACGTCATCGCTCCCCAGAGCGAGAGAAAAAATATACCGCACGACCTCAGCCTCCCTCTCATTGACAACAACTGTATTCTTTACTTTCCTGCTTTTCTCATACCCAAAAGGAACCTGTCCGAAAACATATTCCCCGTCTGCACATTTGTTTTCAAAAGAAGCCTTTATCTTCACAGAAATATCCTTGCTGTACAGGTCATAAAGGAGCGTCTGAAATGCAGTATCTATCTCTATCGTGTTTCCATGATGCTTCCTGCTGTCATAATGGTCGTTGATTGCGATAAAGCGGATCCCCATAAAGGGAAATATCTGGTTCAGATACGTTCCCATTTCGATATAATCCCTTGAAAAGCGGGACATATCCTTTACAATGATACATGCAATCCGGTTTGCTTTTACCTCCTTCAGCAATTTTTTCATACCCGGTCTGTCCATATTTGTACCGGAGTAGCCATCATCACTAAATTCCACCGTTTCGTAAGTACTTAACTCAGGATCGTGATGCATGTACTCATAAATCTGCTTTCTCTGGTTACTGATGCTGTTGCTCTCGTCCTTATCTCCTTCGTCCTCCAATGACAACCGCAAATATAACGCCAGACGCTTCATCCTATCTCACTCCCTCCATACAGTCCGCAGTAAATGTAAATATTACTTCTATCCGCTTTCCCGGATATACATAAATTTTTGAAATAAAAGCCTCTGTCATATCCTTTGTCAGTTCCTTTCCGCTTTTCAACTTTAACAGGGCTCTGACAGCTGAAAGATATTTTCCACGCAGCTTATCCAGCGCCTTTCTTTCCTTCTGCTGTTCTTCCTGCTGTCTCCTTAAATCTGCCAGTCTGTCCTCCTGCTTCATTTTAAAGGCAACATATTCCTTCTGCGGGATTTTTCCCGAACGGTAATCCATGTAAATGCCGCTTTCCTCATCACCGGAGCGTCTGATCTTCCCCTCAGTCTCACGCAGGTCTCTTTCTGCCTTTTTTATGCTTTCTGCAATCCTCTCCTCTCCATATTCCATATAACTCCTAGGGTTATTAAGGTATACAGCAAACTCCATACGGATAAGAGGCAGAAGAATATCCAAAAGCTCATTTTTTGATATACGGTTGGAATCCGGACATACCGTAACTTTTGTCTGCCCGCCGTTCATACAGAAATACCCGTCAAGCCTTGCCTTCTCTCCGTCCGCATACTGTTTCACATAGCTGTTTCTTGTCATTTTCCTGCCGCAGACTCCACAATACAGCACACTGTCAAAAATATTTTCCCCAATCGGACAGCCGCTTGCAGGATGTTTATGGGAAGCTGTCCTCCCCCGTATCTTTTCACGAACCTCTGCAGCCTTCCGGTATAATTCGCTGTCAACCAGTGGCTCATGTGCATCCTTTGTAACCACCCATTCGTCTTCCGCCTTGTGAATACGGTTCTTTTCATCCCTTGCGGTTATACTGGTTCTTCCCTGTACTAAAGTTCCTGCATAGGTTTCGCTTTTCACAATTCTTTCCACAGAGCCTTTATCCCATCCCTTATAACCGGCATCATTTAGCACATGATAGACTTCCTTTGTTTTTTTATACAGAGCCGGCGGATTGATCCGTCTGCGGTTTAATTCATTGGCAACCGCAGCATAGCTTTCCATTTCAACAAACTTCCCGTAAATAAACTTCACAATAGCTTCTGTATTTTCGTCCGGCACCAGCACCCGGCGCTTTCCATTCCACTCTGCCTTGTATCCATATGGCGGAGGTCCACCCACGTAGGAGCCTTCCTCCCTTCTCTGCTTCAGATGCAGCTTTGCCTTTTTGGAAAAATCTTTTGCATACATATCATTGACAAGGTTCTTGATTTCAGCAGTCATCTGCTTATTTTCATTTCCTTCCCTCCCGGTATCAAAACCATCTGCAACCGCAATAAACCTCACTCCCAAAAAAGGAAATATTTTTTCAATATAATTCCCTGCCTCCAGATAGTTCCTGCCAAATCTTGATAGGTCCTTTACAATGACACAGTTAATTTCTCCAAGCCTGACGTCCTGTAGAAGCCTCCTGAAACCTTCCCTTTCAAAATTACTTCCCGTCTTTCCCATGTCTATATAACAC
>SAMEA3387474__coassemble_1782_pt1 | contig 11988 bp, 10 predicted proteins | sample SAMEA3387474__metabat2_low_PE_013 | metagenome-assembled genome bin SAMEA3387474 (sample SAMEA3387474) | Felis catus | biome: Faeces | place: United Kingdom | collected 2012 | reverse complement strand
GACGCAGATTCCCGTCTTTTCCACCAGCATTTTCACCGACTCGTCAACGACGTCCGGAGAACCTGCGAAAAATCCGCCGCCGTGAATATAGTATAAAACCGGTTTATTTTCCGCTTCCTTCTTATCCTTGTAGATGCGCACCGGGATCTGATAACCGTCCTCTGCCGCCACCGTTTTTTCCTCCACATAAATATCTGCATTTACACATGGTACGCTCTTTTTGGAGTTGAACATTTTTCTGAGATTCGCGATCCCTTTCTCCGACACGTCCATTTTCATAAACCTGGAAGGCATCCATGCAAGGACGCGGAGCTGCTTTTTCATGTCGTTGTAAAGCCGCGGATCCATCGCTCCCTTCTCATCCGAATCGGGCAGGTTTTTCACGAGAAGCGGCGCTCCGTGATACTCTGTCATGGTCTGTCTCTCTTTTAAAAGTCTCACTAACTGATCGTCATATTTTTTACTCATATCCTGCTCCTATCTCGCATATCTGCGTGTTCTCTCATCCGAAATCACGCCTGCATAGCTCATTCCATATCCGAAATCATAGGTGTGTCCTTCGCTGTCCACATAACACTCCATGTCAAATGCCACGTCCTCTTTCTGGCACTCCACGGTTTTCATGTCCTTCGGCATCTGAACCGGAAGAAGTCCCTGCGGCTCAAACTTTCCTGCCAGCACATCCATCACAGCCTCCGGCGTCACACCATATTCGACCAGAAGTACATCCGCATACGGCTCAAACTCTGCCATGACCATCGGATTTTTCAGTGACACGACAGCGATCACCGGTTTCTCCCCCATGATCTCTCTCATCTGCAGCACATTGTCAAGGTCTGCCTCATTGGCTGCCGTGGTGCATTTATTTTTGTAACCGCAGTTCTTTGACTCCTCCAGCGGGTCACCACCTGCCAGGCTCTCTGCTCTGGCTGACTCCGCCTGATACGGACGGTACTGGAGTGTCACCGGAACGTAGCCGTTGCCCCCGGCTTTTCTATCCTCCGGGGAGTACCCGACAGAAATCGGCGACTCCATAAAGCAGAGCGCCGCATCCGCTTCCTCCGGCGTATCCACAACCGTAAAATATTTTGCTGCTGCCTGCTTTCCCGCCGGCACGATCTCTCTGTCACCGGTCGGCTTGCTCATAAAGTCCAGATAAGACCGGCTCTGCCTTGGCGGCACATACAGCCTGATCCCTTCCTTTAACGGCAAAATATTTCCCTTATTTTTGAGCATCGTGATGGACTTCAACTGGGATTCATATCCCTTCTTTTTAAATTCTTCACATCCCACGGTGTTCTCCGACTCCCGCAGATCCAGATATGGGTTCTCAAACAGACCCGTGCGGAAAATATTTAAGAGCAGCCGGTATGCAGATCGGCGAAATCTCGCGTCCGCAGCCTCTTTCCCGTACTTCTCGCACGCCATACTGTATGCCTCCAGCACCGGAGCCGCATCGTTATTTCCGCCAAACTGGTCCACGCCCGCTTCCAGCGCCTTGAAATGGCGCTCGCCCTCGGTCAGTCCTTCCACACCCCAGCACTTTCCGGCAAATTCTTCCTCAGTCGCGCCGATGTCGTGCGTGATCCCCCAGTCGGTACACACGACGCCGTCATATCCCAGCTCCTCGCGCAGAAGATCCCGGATCAGATATCTGCTGTAAGAGTTTCCTACATTTTCGCCGTACTTTTGATCCACGCCATAGGAAATCGTGTAGTACGGCATCACCGCGCCCGCTTTCTTCGTTTTACCGTCGAGCGCAAACGCCCCTTGTGTAAACGGCTTTAGATGCTCCCCGAAATTCTCTCCCGGATACACCGCATATTTGCCGTAGGCGTAGTGTGCGTCCCGTCCGCCCTCTCCGCTTCCTCCGCCCGGAAAATGCTTGACCATCGTATTCACACTGTCCATTCCCCAGCCGTCTTTCGTCCCCTCCGTCGTCTGGAAGCCGTCACAGTACGCCTTTGTCATATCGATCGTCATCTGCGTGTGCTCCCCAAAGGTATCGGCGAAACGCATCCACCTTGGCTCTGTCGCAAGATCAATCTGCGGGGAAAGCGCGGTTGTGATCCCAAGTGCGCGGTACTCTGCCGAACCCATCTCTCCAAATTCCTTTACCAGTGCTGGATCAAAGGACGCTGACAAACCAATCCCATTCGCCCATTTGGAAATCGGCTCCCCCGTCACGCCCATATATTCCGCCGCAGAACCTGCCCCATGTCTCGGGTCGGAGCTGTTGTTTGCAGGAATCCCAAAGCCCGTATTCTCTGCAAGCGCCTGAAGCTTATTGTTCCAGCGGACGGCTGCCTCCGTACTCTCCAACCCCATGATCAGCACATGGCGCACCTTGTCCTTCTCAATAAATTCTTTCTGCTGGTCTGTCAGATCCCACGGCTTCGCACCGCTCTCCTCGTAGCTTTTCCCTCCATAGGTTCCGCCAAACACTGCTGCCATCGGTCCTTTTGCAGGGATGAGCTGATGCGCGCTATACAGCATCAGCCCCGTAATGTCCTCGATCTCCAGTCTCTCCGCCAGATCTTTCGCCCGCTCCTCATAGGGAAGTCTCCAGTCCTCATAGGGCACGAGTTCCCCCGTGCCCAGAAAATCCTTAAACGCATACCCGTCCACGGTCAGGATCTTTACTCTGCTGTCCGCAGAAATTCCCAGTGTCTGCCCGTTTTCGTTCTCGATCAAAACATATCCGTCCTCTTCTTTTCTCCTCCATCTCTGCTCTGACAAATTCAATTCCTCCGTTTCTTTATAGATCAGCATACTCACAAGATCAAACAATGCAAATGACAACAGGATCCCCACCGTTACGTCGCTGGCGAAATGCGCGCCCATAAACACGCGGCTCGCTCCCACACAGACACACCAGACATAGGTAATGACGCGCAGCAGCTTTTTCTTTTCCTGCAAAAACGGAATGATCTCCGGCAAAAGCAGCATGAGAATGACGCCCGCGGAATTCATGGAATGTCCGGACGGGAAGGAGGCGTAGGCATTGTCAAAGCTGCCTCTTCCGCAAATCTGATACCAGCGTGTAAACTCATTGACCGGATCTGTCATCTCACGGAAACGCATTCTTCCCCAGACCGTTTTCAGGGAATTCATCACGATCAGTACCAGCAGGAAATAGATCAGGGCTGCCGCGGCATACCGCAGCGCCTGGTCGCGCTTCCCTGCCGGAACCTGCATGGTGATCCAGATCGCAGTCCCTGCCATGAGAAGCCCGATGAGAGGGATCCACACTTTGGAAACCTCCCCCAGATTATCGCTCAGGTAATTCCATGTCATAAATCCTCCCATCAGGGAAAACAATCCAAACAGCACCCCGCCACCGATCACCGCCGCTGTCTTTTTCACGACGGATTCACGGTTTCGGAAGCGGACGATCATCCCGCATCCCGCCAGGGTGAGGATCGTGAACGGAATCTCGCCCACAACCTCAAGCACCCGCGCAAATGCCGGTTTCTTCGCAATCGCAAGAGAAATCTGCAAATCTGTAAAGGTAAAGATCAAAAGCAGCACAAGCCCTATGCCAAATACAATTCTTCTCTCTTTCTTTTCCATCTTTCTTCCTCCTTCGCTCGCATCTCTGTCAGTGCTGTACCGCATTTTCCCCCTGCATCAGCATTTCCATCAGGTTAAACGGCGGAAGGATGCCGTCGATCTTCTCGTACAGCTTATCGTCAAAGTTGTAGCGAACCTCACATTCCTGGTCAAAAATCATCGTCGGCTCTTTTTCCTCCGTCACAGCCTCCCATGCCGGAAGATCCACGCTCTCCGGTCTGCCGGTTTGGGCAAATGACATAAACGCCTCAAACATCTGTGTCTCCAGCCGCTCGCCGACCTCCGGGATCTGGCATACCTCCACCAGATCCGTATTGTGGAAGAAGAACGGAATGTCGGAGCAGTGCCATGCGATCTTATTGTGGTGGATCGGGAATTCCAGCGTAAAATCGTACAGATATGTTCCGGCCTTTCCCCCTTTTGCATGAAGCTTTGCGATCTGCTTGGACGGCTGCCGCATCACACGGTCAACCGAGAGCAGGTCTGTCACCTTCTTGCCCGGGTAGGTTTCTTTGAACACAGCGATCATTTCATCGGTGTGTTCCCCGTATACCGCCCGCACGATCTCTTTTTCCTGTTCTTCGGTCAACCGGTTCTTATCGTATTGCGCCGGCATAAAAGCAAATTCGCCAAATACGCTTCCCACCATCACAGGGATTTCCAGCGCGTGCTCGCGGAAACCGTAATCCAGCGGATTTCCCTTGTAATAGTCACTCACAAGCGGACCACCGCCGATATATCCGCCCTGCATCGCGATCGCCGGGCTCACCTTGGTGTACGCGTTTACCAGCTCATAATAAGGAATCGTCTCCAGCTTTTCCACCTCATCCACAGAGAGACCGAGTTCCTCAAGCAGCGCCTCCACGATCGCGCGTCCATCGCCCGTGCAGGACGGCATCAGAGAAGCGTTGCTCACACCGCTCATGATCAGCGCTCTGTGGAACAGACCGTCCGCGTCCGCGATCTGCATCAGGTCTGCCACCTTCATGCCGCCGCCAGACTGTCCGAATATCGTCACATTCTCCGGGTCACCGCCGAACAGTGCGATATTGTTGTGCACCCATCGAAGCGCCGCCACCAGATCTGCGTGACCTGCATTTCCGGAGTTCGCGTATTTCCCGCCAAACGGAGAGAGATCAAGGTAGCCGAGTATATTCAGTCTGTGGTTGACGGAGACTACCACGACATCTCCATTCATACACATATTGAATCCGTCATAGGCAACCTGCTCGATGGAGGAGCCTGCAAAATATCCGCCGCCGTGCAGCCACACAATGACCGGAAGCTTCTTTTCGCGATCGAGGGTCTTTGTCCAGATGTTTAAATTCTGGCAATGCTCATCCTGCGGCCAGTACCGGTGCGGAACCATAAGCTCCGCACTCGGCGTATCCTTCATCATGAGCGGACACACAAATCCATAGGAGGAGGCGTCCTTGACGCCCTCCCAGGTGGTTTCCTCCGGCATCCGGAACCGGTCCGCATACGCATAGGGAACGCCTTTGAAAATATATTCTCCATTGTAAAAATATCCCTTTAATTTTCCGCCCGTTGTCTCCAATACGGGTACATCGTCAAAACTGAATTCTGCCATTGTTTTTCTCCTCTCTCACTTCTGTCATGCATTTAACGCTTCTACAAGCTTTCCAACCATTTCCGGATCGAGCCCTGGCACAAACATCATGATGGAACGAAGCGGCATTCCCTCCATCATCGCCTCTATCATTTCCCTGCTGACAACGCCCTCACCGCCCTGACTGTCCGCCATAACAAGCAAACCGATGCCTGCAAATGTACAGGAAGAATATCTTACCCCAGAAATAAATGACAATGGAAAAGTCGTATATAAGACCGATGAATTTGAAGCTACTGTGGTGGAAGATACAGACATGAAGCTTGATGTAGCCGCAAAGCAGAGCGGCGATCCGGCCGCTGCTACCATGACAGCTGTTGCTCTGCCGGATGATATTGAAGAAGAGTACCTTGATCCTATCAAGGTCGATGATGGAAGGTCTGGATAGGATACCCTTTGAGATCAGCGGCGATGTGCCGAACGCTGAAACCGTAGAAGCGATCCAGGAAGTAAAGAGAATGAAGGCCAATCCGAACCTCGGTAAGACCTATTCTGACGTCGATCAGATGATGGGGGAGCTGCTTGCCGATGTATAACATAAGACCTACTACAAAATTTCAGAAAGACTTGAAGCGAGTAAAGAAGCGGGGATTTGATATTTCTCTGCTGACTGAAATTCTGAAAAAACTGGCAGCGGGGGAGCCGCTGCCAGAGAAAAACAGAGATCACCAGTTATCTGGAGACTATGCAGGGTGTCGGGAGTGCCATATTACCCCCGATTGGCTGCTGATCTATGAAGTTGATGGAGACGATCTGATTTTGTATCTTACCCGGACCGGCTCTCACAGCGATTTATTTTAGGGAAAGGAGCAAGGTATATGAGTTGGGACAAAGAGAGGATTGCACAGCTTCAGCTTCCAGATCCGGCGGACAATGATCCGCACCCTCGTCTGCTTTTGGAAGGGCGTGGCATACACGCAGGAGAAGGATTTACAGCCTTGTTCCCCGATGGATGGCATGATATTGCTCTTGAAGTAACTTGGGAGCAAACGGGCCCTGCTTGCTGGTACATATCGACCCCCGGATTTAGAGGGGTATGTCCTGTGGGACTATTCGTAAAAGTATGAAAACGATCCGACAGATAGCCGATGAGATCGGGGTATCAAAGCAAGCGGTGTATAAGCGGTATAAAGGTAAGCTGTATACGGTTTGCGCTCCGTATGCGCATACGGAGCAGGGGGTTTTGTATCTATCGGAACAGGCTGAAACTATAATAAAACAGGACTTTTTTAAGGATGATCGCTCCAATGGAGCGTATACGGATACGCATACGGAGTGCTCCATTGGAGCGGTGCCGGAGCAGTCATATGAGACTGATGTTGTAGCAGTTTTACAGGCTACTATTGACACGCTACAAGGGCAGCTTGAAGTGAAAGACCGGCAGATCGAGCAGCAGGCGCAGACCATCACCCGGCTTACTGACGCACTGGTCGCCACCCAGCAGACAGCGGCAGCGGCCCAGGCCCTTCACGCGGGGACAATCCAACAGCAGCTTCTTTCCGGGGAGGCCGAGGCGGATCAGCAAGGCCAGGAGCCGGAGCAAAAGCGGGGGTGGTTTAGCAAGTTGTTTCGAGGTTAGGACTGTTTGTGCGGGCATAAAAGTAATGTCAAGATGTAGATATATCCAAAAATTAGCCGATATAATGAGTGTTATACTCAAGATTAAATGCGTGAATAACGCAAAGTTTGAAAGGAGCAAATGCAGATGCGAATTGGTGGAACAAATAGTCCTCTGGAAGCAGCTAGGTGGGGAGAAACACCTATAATCAAGAAAAAAGCTGTAGCAGCTTCCCAAAATGCAATGACAGACGATTTTGTTGAGAAAATTCAGGAGTTAGCACGGAAAGATGCTCAAAAAAGTGTTTATATGAGCAAAGAGGCGATTAACCTCAGTCATGCACAGATGGGCAAGTATGTTTCTCCTGACCGTTCTGCTCCGATTGCACAGATGACGCAGGAACTGCAAAAGGCGGAGAAGGCTCACAAAGAAGAAGACCCCACTTTGGAATTTCTCGACAGGCTGTTAGCACAGCTCAAAGGAAAAGGAAGACCGAATCGTATTGTAAAATCTTTCAGCGGGCTGGCTGGTGGCTGTTCTGGTGATCTTCATAGTACCCCTGAAAACCAAGTTGCTACGGTATATTCGCCCGATGGGGAAGAAATTGCGCAATATAATACCAGCGGCGGTGGTTGGATGAATTTAACTACCAAGGCGGAAAATCAGTTCCTTGGAGATTCCAATACTGTTTATAAGCAAGCTTGGGATGCTGCGCGTGCGGAAATTCAGAATGCAGCGCAGAAACCAACGGTTTGTGGAGGAGAAACTGCGACTTTCGATGTTCGAGCCTGATAAGGTTTAGGTTTGCCGTCCGGCTGCACTTTTTCAAGAGGAAGGAGAAGATCTGGTAAAGCTAGAACGGAAACAGGGCTTTTGGAATAAGTTTTTTGGAAAATAGATATAAGTGACTACAATGGATTGGAAGTGATACTGGATAGTTGAAAAAATGTTGTATCATTTGGCTGGATAAGCTATAATAAGCATGAAAAAATAAGAAAAGGGCTGATGGTACGTCAATATCAACAGCTCCAGAGTGAACAAGGTTTTTTGAAAGGGGGTAGAAATAAACAAGGATATAATCAATGAATGTTTGAAAGACCCATAAGAAAGGAGTCAGTTTATGAAGAAAACTTTTGCTATTTCTCTGCTCATTATTGTGTTATTCACTTTGGTGGCGTGTGGTTCAAAAACGGCACAAGATACTGTATCAAAGGAACTTGGACTGTCTGTGTCTGGTGGTAAAGAAGTTTCAAATATTAATACATACAGTGGTAGTGAGGGTCATTCCTGTATTGCAATAAGTTTTGAAGATGAAACTGTTTTGGAAGAAATCAAGGGTAATTCCAAGTGGAAGGAGTTTCCTCTTGATGAAACAATGCAAGCACTTGTCTATGGTTTGGAAGATGAAACAGGTGAGATTGGAGCATTTTTGAGCGATGGACAGGGAAATCTCTTAGTACCAGAAATTCAGAACGGCTATTATATCTTAATTGACCGTCATTCAGATACAAAAACAAATATTTTGGAGCGAGGTTCGTTTAATTTTACTGTGGGATTGTATGATACAGATAGCAGCACGTTGTATTGCTGTAAGCTTGATACTTAAATAACAGCAACGGCTGGCCTATATGGCCAGCCGTTGCTGTTATTTTGTGATATATTAAGAGGTAAAGTCGATATTGATCGTGATTTTGTGAAGCACGCCAGTTTGCTGGGAAAGCCATGCCCAGTTGTTTACCGCAGAGGTAAAAAGACTGTCGTAATTGTTATCCAGTGCAAAATCAAAAACGTCATAGACATGGACTTTGTAGTTTGTACCGGACTTGTTGAGTGTTACAGTGGCGTTGTGGAGAGCATAAAACAAGTCTGAGTTATCAGATTTGGTGAATTCTCTAACAGCACTGTCATGGGATTTGTTACTGTTTTTAGTTGCAGATAAGAAGTCTTTGAAAGTGGAAGTGGTTTTGATCTTTTCTGCAAAGGAGCCGTTATCCTCCTTGTAGTTGATGCCGAGAACGGAGTGTTCAACTGCTTTTGCAGCACAAGGATAACCGGCAAGTTTGGCAGCCTGAGCCGCTGCGAGCCATGCAGCTTTTAGTGTAGCTGTAGAGGAACCCGGCAGGATCATTCTGGAGTCGGTATCATCAGCAGAAGCAGAAACATTGTTGATATAAGCATTTAGCTCGCCAATGGACATTTCTTGAAATTTCTCATATTCAGAAATTAAGAAGTCGCTATTAGAACGAACCAGCGGGTCGCTGCTCTTGGACAGAGTGGCTTCGGTAACTTCCAGATCGGGTACATTGGCCCAGATCGAGAACTGGTCATCAGAAATATCTGGAGTTGTTTCTGCAGCAAAGGCAGGAATGGACATAGCAGAAATCATTACCAGAGCAAGAGCAAGAGAAATAAATTTTTTCATAAGAAAATCTCCTTTGATTTTGGAATGGGTGAGAAATTTGTTGTGGTTGTTCAATTTCCTGTCCCATTGGAATCACTCCTTTCTTATCCATTTCAAAAGAATGATTGTCTATAACTAACTTTATAATTATACAAATAATACTATAATAAAGTAGAATAGTCAATATTTTTTGAATAAATAAACGAAATAAATCCGCTGAAGCGGAGCTGGGTTGAAGAATCTTGGTGAATCTTACGGTTGACTTTGGCTAACTGAATATTGTAAAATTTGCATAGTAAAATAGCCTACTACATATGTGTGCAGTGATTAGAAGGTGAGTCCAATGATTTTATAATTCTCCCAAACCTTTCATCTCTCTATGTCACAAATCCTTAAAGCCATACTCCAAAATAAGGAGGAATAATAAAATGAAAAAAATATTTATTGTAGGAGCCATTTCTGTAGTGGCTGTTACGTGTGCGGGATTTACTTTTGCGGCCGAAGCCCAAGGAGAAATCGCATTCAGGCTCTCACCGACGTTCAACTCCTTGCCAAGCGCCTCAAAGACGGCTCTCGCCTTCGGATCTGCCATCACTTCCCCGAATGTGGAATTCACTGTGTACACCTTCGGAATGACCTTTTCGGATTCCACATGGATCTCTTTCGAGAGTACGATCTCGGACGCAGATGTTCCGATCTGTATCTCGTACGCACCGCTCTCTACAAACCAATCATGGATCTCCATCTCCCAGTAGGCAAATGCACGGCTGCCAAGCGTAAACTCCACGGTCTTCGTCTCGCCCGGATTCAGTTCGATCTTATCAAATCCACGGAGCTCGCGGACCGGACGGACGATGCTGCCGTCCTTCTTTCCGACATAGAGCTGTACGACCTCTTTGCCCGCGCAGTCTCCGGTATTTGTCACATCCACGGTGACTTTTACCTGTTCGGATTCCCGGATGCTCCCCTTTTCTACGGTGAGGTTGCTGTACGTAAAGGTCGTGTAGGAAAGTCCATATCCAAACGGGAAGAGTACCGGCATTTCCTTTGACTCGTAATAACGGTATCCCACAAACACGCCCTCGCTGTATGAGACACGGTCTCTCTCCCCGCCGTAATTTAAGTAGCACGGCGTATCCTGCAGACGCAGCGGGAATGTCTCCGGAAGCCTTCCGCTCGGGTTTACTTTTCCATACAATACATTGGCGACAGCGCTTCCCACTGCCTCTCCGCCAAGATAAGCCTCCACCACCGCTTTCACTTTGGAAAGCCACGGCATCTCAACCGGAGCTCCATTGTGGAGGACAACGATGGTGTTCGGCTGTACCTTTGCCACCTCTTCGATCAGGCGGTTCTGACATTCCGGCATACAAAGATGTTTTCTGTCGTAGCCCTCGGATTCAAAACTGTCCGGAAGTCCGGCAAAGATCACCGCTGCCTCCACATTTTTTGCCGCCTCAACTGCCTCACGGAGCAGTTCCTCGTCTGTCCTGTCCTCTGCGTCGTCATAGCCCTTCGCATAGACAACATCCGCCCATGTCCTTACCGTCTCCAGTGCAGAGTCTACCCGGAAACTGTTGATATGGGAGCTTCCGCCGCCCTGATACCGCGGAGCCTCTGCATATTTTCCGATCAGCGCAACCTTCTTCTCCGCGCCAAACGGAAGGATCTTATCCTCATTTTTCAGAAGTACGATACACTCCTCGGCAAGCGCTCTCGCCGTCTCGTGGTCTTTTTCCCTGTCAAACACGGCTGCCGCATCGCGGTTTTCGGCGTAACGGAACACGATATTCAAAAGTTCCTCGCAGGACCGGTCCAGCACTTCCTCGACAAGCGTTCCATCCTGCACTGCTTTTACGATCTGTCCCTCCGTCACGCGGCTGCCGCCGGGCATCTCCAGGTTACAGCCCGCCTTTAAGGCTTCCACACGGTTGTCCATCGCACCCCAGTCTGTCATGACATAGCCGTCAAATCCCCAGTCCTTCCGCAGCACGTCCGTGAGCATCTCCCTGTTCTCACACAAGTATGTTCCGTTCAGCTTGTTGTAAGAGTTCATGATCGTCCACGGCTTCGCGTTTTTCACCATTCCCTCAAAAGCTGCGAGGTAAATCTCTCTCGCCGTTCTCTCATCCATGTCCGAGCTGCTTGTCATGCGGTGATATTCCTGATTGTTCGCCATAAAATGCTTCGGGCTCGTCCCGACATTTTTACTCTGTACGGCATTGACATAGGCGGTTCCGATCTCCGTCGCCAGAAACGGATCTTCCGAATAATATTCAAAGTTGCGTCCGCAGAGCGGAGAACGCTTGATGTTCATTGCCGGTCCCAGAATCGTGCTGACATTCTCTGCCTGACACTCCTCACCCAGAGTTTCTCCAAGTCTTGCCGCCGCCTCTCTGCTAAAGCCCGCCGCCATCGCACAGCCCGCCGGAAAACAGACTGCCCGGATGCTTCCATTCAGCCCCAGATGATCCGCCTCTTCCTCCTGCTTGCGCAGTCCATGAGGTCCGTCGGACACCATAACCGATGGAACATCCAGTCTCTCTACCCCCTTGGTATGCCAGAAATCAAGTCCTGAGCAGAGGGATGCTTTTTCTTCCAGTGTCATCTGTGCAACGAGTTCTTTGATCTTATTTTTTTCCATAATACATATCTCCTCCTTCATCTTATCTGTCCCCATTATAGAAAAAATCCCCCCTGTTTCTCTACCAACTTTCTATACAGTTTCTCCTTTTTTCTTGTCTTTCTGGCAATTTCGCGCAACGGATCCGCCCCGCAAGGACAAAATTTAACAATAAAAAGAGCAATAATGAATGATCCTTGTAC
>SAMEA3387474__coassemble_1778_pt1 | contig 12018 bp, 11 predicted proteins | sample SAMEA3387474__metabat2_low_PE_013 | metagenome-assembled genome bin SAMEA3387474 (sample SAMEA3387474) | Felis catus | biome: Faeces | place: United Kingdom | collected 2012 | reverse complement strand
TGTACCGACCCCCAAAAGTTAGACCTAAAAATCTAACGATTGGAGGTCGGTATTTTTATGTCTAAATATTCTTTTGAATTCAAGAAGAAAGTTGTTTTGGCATACTTAAATGGAGAAGGTGGATACGGATATCTTTCTAAAACATATGGAGTTCCTGCTAAAAGAAATATTGAGCAATGGGTTCATAATTATCAAACTTTTGGAGATGAAGGTTTACTGCGTTCTCGAAAAAATAATATATATTCTTTCGAAAAAAAGCTCTCTGTTGTAGAATTGTATTTATCAAGTGAAATCTCATATCAAGACTTAGCTCTACAAGAGGGCATTACCAACCCATCTTTGATTGTTAACTGGGTTAATCGCTTTCACGCAGCTGGTCCTGATGCGTTGAGACCACGCAAGAAAGGTCGAAAGAAAACATTGGATAAATCAGATAACACTACGCAAAGTAAACCATTAGAAGAAACTTCCGTTGATACAAGCGCTGAGCATGTAAGAGAACTGGAAGATGAACTTCTAAAATTAAGGATAGAGAATGCATTTTTAAAAGAACTGAGGAGGCTGCGTTTAGAGGACGAAGCAAAAACGAGAGAACAGCTCGGATCATCAGCAGTCTCCGAAGACGATTCAAACTAAAAGATCTTCTCTCATATACCGGAATGCCAAAGGCAACATATATGTATTGGCAAAAGCGTTTTGACAGGGAAAATCCTGATAAAGAAGTCGAGGAAAAAATACTTGAAATTCGTAAAGATCATAAGGATTACGGATATCGCAGAATTCTGGCCGAATTCCGTAAGCAAGGATATGTTATAAACAAAAAGAAAATCCAGCGTATTGTTCAAAAACTTGGATTGCAGGTAGCATCATACACCCGCAAGAGCAGAAAATATAGTTCTTACAAAGGGAAGGTTGGTACTGTTGCTCCGAACAGGATTCGCAGGCGTTTTAATACACATGTTCCTCATCAGAAAATCACTACTGATACTACTGAGTTTAAGTATTATGGAGTTGACGAGAAAGGACGCATGACTATACATAAGCTTTATTTAGATCCGTTTATGGATATGTGCAACGGAGAGATTCTAAGTTATGGGATTGACAAGAAACCTTCTGCCAAGAACATAATGGAAGCTTTAAATGAAGCAATTGAAATTACGGCAGACTGCCCATTCAGAAGAACTTTTCACTCTGATCAGGGTTGGGCTTACCAGATGAAGGCCTATTCTGACAGACTAAAAGAAGAACGAATATTTCAAAGTATGTCTAGAAAGGGAAACTGCCTGGATAATTCTGTCATGGAAAACTTCTTTGGCTTGCTTAAGCAGGAGATTTATTATGGTGTTGTGTATTATAGCTACGAGGAATTAAAATTTGAGATAGAACGTTTTATAAAATACTACAATGAGAAACGAATAAAAGAAAAGTTAGGATGGATGAGTCCTGTTGAATACAGGCTCCATCTTCTAGCTGCATAAAGAAAAACGAGACGACCGAAATCGTCTCGTGAAAGTCTAACTTTGAGGGGTCACCTCATATCCCGCCCTCTCTTTGAAATGCTTATTCAGGAATATCGCCTGTTTCTGTTTGCTCTGCGCTCTTTTTCTCCTCGTCCATCACATACTTGCAACACAGCAAAACCATCTGGTTAAAAGATAGAATGAGGGTATCGCTCAATCATCTAATTTGATGATTTTGCGACACCCCCGTTGGAACAGCCTGAAACAAGCTGTTCTCTATCTCTTTTTATTTACAGTTCTAACTTCTGTACAGACTGCACGATCGCATCTGCAAGCGCCTCAAACTCCGGTGCGTTTGTCTCATCTGCGGAGGAGTTGACAGATACCTGTGCGCCGAGTACGGTGCACTCCTTTAATTCCTCCTCGATATACTCTTTCATCAGAGTACCGGACTTGATCGCCCATGTTCCGTTCTCGATAATTCCAAAGGTACGCTTCTGGAAGTTCAGCGCCTTTAAGTGATGCAGGAAATCATACATTACCGGATAAATTCCAAGATTGTATGTTACCGATGCAAGTACGATGTGGCTGTACTTAAATGCCTCTGATACCAGATAGGACACATGTGTATTGGAAACATCATACATTGCCACATTGGTAACGCCCTTATCGCAAAGCTTAGATGCAAGCTCCTGTGCGGCTGCTTCTGTGTTTCCGTACATGGAAGCGTACAGTACCAGCACTCCCTTCTCCTCCGGCTCATAGCGGCTCCACTTGTCATGCTTATCCAGATAGTAGCCAAGATCATTGCGCCATACCGGACCGTGCAGCGGACAGAACATCTTGATCGGAACCGTTCCGGCTTTCTTGAGCAGAAGCTGTACGAACGGACCGTACTTTCCTACGATATTGCAGAAATATCTTCTCGCATCGTCGATCCAGTCGCGGTCAAAGTTTACCTCATCCGCAAACAGCTTTCCATCCAGTGAACCAAAGGAACCGAACGCATCCGCCGAGAACAGTACGCCGTTGGTGGTGTCAAATGTCACCATCGCCTCCGGCCAGTGCACCATCGGAGCGGCAACGAAGGTAACCGTGTGCTTTCCAAACGTCTTGGTATCGCCCTCTTTCACTTCCTCCTTGCGGTCCTCCACATGGAAACCGAACTGGTGCATGAACATAAATGCCTTCTCATTGCTGATGACCTTACACTCCGGGTAGCGCAGGAGCACTTCCTCCATAGAAGCCGCATGATCCGGCTCCATATGGTTTACGACAAGGTAGTCTAACGGTCTTCCGTTTAATACCTCTTTGACATTATTTAAGAACTCTCTGCAGCCTGCCCAGTCTACCGTATCAAACAGCACCGTCTTTTCATCCAGCAGCAGGTAAGAATTGTAGGATACACCTCTTGGGATCGGATGGATATTCTCAAACAGGTGCAAACGCTTCTCGTTCACTCCGACCCAGTATAAATCCTCTGTTACCTTTCTAACACAGCTCATTTTAATTCTCCTCCTTCAAAATTGTCTCTATTATTTCTCGTTCGATGACGGGATAAAGTTTGCCTTCTCCTCGCCGCAGTCCGGACAGATCCAGTCCTCCGGCAGCTCCTTGTAGCTTGTGCCCGGGCGAACATCGCCCTCCTCGTCTCCAAGCTCCGGTATGTACTCATAACCGCATCCGAGGCAGACATAACGTCCAACCGGTGCCGGCTTCGGCTCATCCACAACAGCCTTCTTCATCTTCACCATCGGCGGCGCCGGCTTCTTTGCCCCCGTATCCAAAGCCTTTGTCAGAAGCGGAAGAATCTCATTTACATCACCGACGATACCATAGTCTGCATTCTTAAAGATCGGAGCGTTTGCGTTGCTGTTGATCGCCACGATCGTAGCCGCGTCCTTGATTCCCTTTAAGTGCTGTCCTGCACCGGAGATACCGCACGCAATATAGAGATTTCCGGTAAACTTCTGTCCGCTCATGCCGACATAACGGTTTAACGGAAGATACTGAAGCTGCTCCGCTACCGGTCTGGAAGAACCGATGGCTGCGCCTGCTGCCGCTGCCAGATCTGTCACGAGCTTCATGTTTTCCTTGCTTCCGATACCTCTGCCGGCGCTGACTACACGCTCTGCCTCGATGATCGGTGTATTGATGTCGATTCCGACTGTAAAATCATGACCGTCTGCCTTTAAAGCCTCCACAAGTGTCTGGACTCTTTCTTTTGCGCTGCCATCCTTTAAAATCATCTTCTTGCGGCTTCCCGTGATCGGTCCTTTCTTCTTGCCTTTCGCCGGAGCTGCCGTTGCCTTTGCTGCTTTTCCGAGAATGTGGGAAGCGATGACAACGTTCTGGATCTCGTTCGTTCCCTCATAGATCGTACAGATCTTCGCGTCACGGTAGAAGCGCTCAACCTCCATACCCTTTAAGTAACCGTTTCCTCCGAAAATCTGAAGCGCATCGTTGACAACCTCAAGACAGATGTCCGATGCATATTTCTTCGCCATAGCGGCTTCCATTCCGTACGGCTCATGGTGCTCCTTCAGCTCCGCTGCGCTGTACACAAGAAATCTTGCCGCACGGATCTTTGTCGCCATCTCCGCGATCTTAAACTGGATCGCCTGAAGCTGCGCGATTGGCGCGTTAAACTGCTCACGATCCTTTGCGTACTCCACAGCCGCCTCATAAGCGCCCTGTGCGATTCCGAGAGCCTGTGCTGCGATTCCGATACGTCCGCCGTCAAGCGTGTTCATCGCGATCTTAAAGCCCTGTCCCTCTTTGCCGAGTAGGTTCTCCTTCGGAACCTTTACATCGTTAAACAGCAACTGCGCGGTAGCGGAAGAACGGATACCAAGCTTATCATAGTGGTCGCCGATCGTAAATCCTTCCCAGCCTTTCTCCACGATAAACGCGCTGATTCCCCGCGTGCCGATGCCCGGCGTAGTCACCGCGAACACCACATAGGTATCTGCCTCTCCACCGTTCGTGATAAAAATCTTCTCTCCGTTTAAGATATAGTGGTCACCCACAAGCTCCGCCGTCGTCTCCGTTCCGCCGGCGTCAGATCCCGCGTTCGGCTCTGTCAGACCAAATGCGCCGAGCTTCTCTCCCTTTGCTAACGGCACGAGATATTTCTTCTTCTGCTCCTCTGTACCGAATGCAAAGATCGGGTAAGTTCCGAGTGAAACGTGCGCCGACAGGATAACGCCTGTTCCACCGTCCACTCTGGAAAGCTCCTCCACCGCGATCGCGTAGCTGATGATATCCTTTCCAAGTCCGCCGTACTCCTTCGGATACGGGATGCCTAACAGTCCCATCTTTCCGAATGCTTTGATCTGCTCTCTCGGAAATTCATTGTTTTTGTCGAGCATAAACGCGATCGGTTTGATCTCCTTTTCTACCCATTCGCGAACCTTTGCTCTCAGTTCCTCGTGTTCCTTTGATGTTGCATAAAACATAATTTTTGCCTCCTTCTCCTATACATAACGCTTTTTACGTTTGCATTTTTACCAAAAAAATGTTTTCCAATTTTTGTATCTATTACATTTTTACCAAAAAAAGAAGGAAAAGTATGTAACCATGGTTACATACTTTTCCTTAATTGTAAAAATCATCCAGAAAATCTTTATTTAAGATCCGGATTTCTTTCTTGTCGACCGCAATGACCTTCTCCTCCTGGAGCTTCATCAGCGTTCTCGACAGAGACGGGCGGGCGACTCCCAGATAATTTGCAAGTGCCTCACGGTTCATCGTGAGCTTTACGACGCCCTCCCCATCTGCCTCCTCCAGAAGCCAGATGGCAATCCTTCCTTTTAGAGAAGTCGGACTTAAGATGTGCATTTTCTGCATCGTCGTCCACTCCTTCTGCGCGAGGATATTTAACATATTCTGAACAAGCTGCCTGTGATGGTCGCACGCCTCATTGCAGAAGCAGGAAAAGAACTCCATCGGAATCTCTAACACCTCCGCCCGCGCAGAGACCTCCGCGCCGTACCAGTAGGACTTCTCCCCGTTAAAAAAATACTGCTCCCCAAAGACGTCGCCCTCCTCGACCTCAAAAAAAATATTTTTGCGCCCCGAGATCAGATTCCGGACAAGCGCCACCTTGCCCGCCATCAGCACATATAAGTAATACGGCGTATCCCCCTGCAAAAAGAGCACGTCGCCCCGGCGGTACGTCTTCATCCGCGCCCTGGAGCACACAAGCATCCTCTGTAAATCTCCACTTTCGATCCCATGAAATAATGCGTTTTTCTCTATCTCCATTCTATCACCGCCCCGGATTTAACACGGTCTGCAACAACAGCAGTTACAAAACATATTCAGACACAGCATACTAAGACACCAGTTTCCGGCACTCGCGTACGGTCTGTCGTAGCTGCTGCCCATACTGCTGTACCATGTGCCCCCGTATTCCAGATGCTGCAAAAACTGGCGGTACTCCATGCTGCTCGGCTCCATCTCGACCGCGCGCTTCGCGTGCTCCATCGCACGGATATTGTTTCCCGCGCCCTGATTTGCCACCGCACTGTAATAGTACCACCTCGCACCTCGCTCGCCAAACGGAACGCTGTTTAACACATTGAGCGCCTCCGCAAAATGACGGTTCGCAATGTAATTCCATGCCGCGCGCATCTGCGTGGACTCTCCCTCCCGCTGGCGGTAAGCACTCCCGCCGGAATAGCCATATCCGCCGTAACCGTCGCTTCCATAGCTGCCAAAGCCGCCGTAGCTGCTGCCCTGCTGCTTTTCCTTCATGATCTGGTCATACGCCTGCTGCACCTCTTTGAACTTCTCCTCCGCCTGCGCCTTATTCGGGTTGTTGATATTCGCGTCGGGGTGGTATCTCCTGCTCAGACTGCGGTATGCCTTTTTTATCTCTTCATCCGAGGCGCTCCGGGATACCCCAAGCACCTGATATGGATCTGTCATAAACTATAACCTCACTATTTGCGTGCCTTCTTTTTTGCCTTTTCTTCTGCCTTTTTCTTCTTCAACTGGAGAAACTCATACTTGGACCAGACGCCGGAATAGAGCACGTTGCGCAGAATATCCGCGTGCAGCAAAATCGGAAGCCGCTCAAAAGACTTCGCGCACTCCGACATCATGCTCGTCAAAAGCAGCCGGATAAACGTATCCATGTCCTCGTCCCGCTCCTTCATCTGCGAGATCAGCGGATTGTAGGAACCCTTCTGCAGATCGGCGTCATAATCCTCATAGGCGTCCATCAGATAGATAAATTTGCCCATGTAAAAACCGAGCGTCCGCAGTTCGCGCGCCCACTCATCCTCCCGCCAGCAGAACACCTCGCCCAGCATCTCGCCGGAAAGTCCCGCCACGGCGTCCAGATTCTTCTCACCGCGCCGCTCGACCTCCTCCGTCCGCTTCATATACTCCTCAACCGTCGCCACCTGCCTCGGATATTTCTGCATGATACGGGCGTAATCCTTGTCGAGGATCTTTGCAAACGCCTTTTTCGAGTACGCCTTATCATCCTTCCAGTCGTCGATGAGATTGTGGTATGCAAGGATCAGATTCATGTCTGCGGCATAATTGGTCGCCTCGTTGATCCACACCGTCTTGCGCTTCGTGGGGTGCAACGCGCAGGTGATCTCCGAGGCTTCATTTGTCAGTTCATAAAGTCCCGTAAGAAGCACCACCAGAAACGTCATATCGTAATTGAGGAGCATCTGTCCCTTCGCCCCGCAGCTCGTCTTTAACTGGCGGCAAAGTCCGCAGTAATACGCCTGATACGCCTTCCGGTCTTCCTCTGTCATGATTTTCTGGTTGATATTGATATAACCAAACATCTCATGTCTCCTAGCTCTTCTTTATAAACTCTTTCTTACATCTCGGGCAGGTGATGCAGATCTTCCCTCTGCCCCTCGGCACACGCACCTTCTGTCTGCAGTCCGGGCATTTGAAAAAACGGTATTCCCCGCGCTGTGCAAACTGCCTCTTCCACGCGTCCCACTTCGTCACCATCCGGTAGCGGAACGTCCGGTATCTCTGGTTCTCGTCATAGCGCTTCTGTATATTCTTCGAAAACATACGGAACCACGTATAAATGATAAGACCCAGACCTCCCCACGACAATACTATATTAAGCGCCGGAACCCACATGAAAAGCATCGACGCCACGATGCACACGAGGGCGGCGATATTGAGCGCCTTTCCAAACTCATCCGCTCCATATCTTCCAGCCATAAATCTCTGTATCTTTTCCCGCATACGATCCCATTCCTTTCCTTAATCCTCCCATTATGGTAATCGCACGAAAATCCTCTGTCAACCTATCTATTGTCTTTTAAGAAACATTTTATACTTTGGTTAGAAACATACAAAAGACCCTGACCATCTGTTCGCTGATCAGGGTCTTAATGGCAGGCAGGGCGATAAGCCGGGTTATGTCACCCTGCAAAGCAGGGGAATGATCATCTGTCTAGGATGACTGTCGCCAGCCACCTCAAGCGACCTACCTAAAGCTGGCGGGCCACGTAAACGCTTTTGTTCGGTCTTGCTTCGGATGGGGTTTACATATGCCCTCCCTGTTACCGGAGAGGCGGTAGTCTCTTACACTGCCCTTCCACCCTTACCACCGCAGCGAACTGCGGGGCGGTATATTTCTGTTGCACTATCCTTGGAGTTGCCTCCACCGGACGTTATCCGGCATCCTGCCCTGTGAAGCCCGGACTTTCCTCACCCCGTCTGGGACGGGCCGCGATCATTTGCCCTACCTGCCCACGTCTACCTACTATACACGAAAACCGGCATTTCGGCAAGTCTTTTACACCGGAAAACACGAACCGCCGATAAACTCACGGATAATGGAATTCTGGCTGATGCCCTCCGTCGGCATCGGCAGAAAGTAATCCAGAAACTTAAGCAGCCGCTTCGCTTCGATGTATTCCGGACACTCCTTGTCGATCGCAAACAAAAGCGGCTCCGCATACAGCTTTAGCACGGCGAGCTCATAGATCAGCGCCGAGTTAAACATCTCGTCCGCACTCTCCTGAAACGGGAAAATATATTTCTCCTCGCCGCGGCGCACGGAATCCCACATAGCGATCGTCTCCTTCGCCGAAGTGCCCCTTGTCCGCGCATCGCGCACGATACGGCGGATCAGTCTGCCGTCCGTCGTCGGCAGATAATTGTGCTCGTCGACATTTAACTGCGTGAGCGCGCTGATGTAGATCTTATACTTGCTCTCCACCGGGAGCGAGTAGGAGAGTCTGTCGTTTAAGCCGTGGATGCCCTCGATGACGAGCACGTCCTCCGCCCCAAGCTGCATGAATTTGTCCTTGTACTCCCGCTTTCCGGTCTTGAAATTAAAGATTGGAAGATTCACACGCTTTCCGGCGAGCAGCTCGTTCATGTCGTGGTTGAAAAGCTCAATGTCGAGCGCCTCCAGACATTCCAGATCCAGATCCCCGTTCTCATCGCGCGGGGATTTGTCCCTGTCTACATAGTAATCGTCCAGCGGGAACGGATGCGGCTTTAAGCCCCTTGCCGCAAGCTGGATCGAAAGGCGGTGGGAAAACGTCGTCTTTCCCGAGGAGGACGGTCCTGCGATCATGATAAACTTCCTGCCGCCCTCGCCGGCGATGCGGTCTGCCAGCCTGCCGATGCGCTCCTCAAACAGCGCCTCCTGCGTCAGAACGATCTCCTGCATCCTGCCTGCGGCGATCACATCGTTTAGCGCCCCGACCGTGTCGATCTCCAACATCCTGCCCCACTCTCTGGACGTCTTTAGCGCGTAAAACAGCTTGCCGGACGGGACAAACGGCGCGACCTTTCTCGCATTCTCATTCGGGAACAAAAGCACAAATCCATCCTCATACACGGTGAGATCATAATAGCGCAGATATCCGGTCGACGGCACCATAAAGCCGTAGAAATAGTCCTTATAGTGGTCGAGCACATAAATGTTGACGCGGGAACTGCGGCGGTAGCGGAACAGTTTTTCCTTGTCCGTCATGCCAAGCTCATGAAACAGGGCGATCGCATCGTCCGTGTTCATGCTGCGCTTCTCGATCGCAAGGTCCGCCGCGACGAGCCGGTCCATCTCCCGCTTCAGATCAGCCAGCTTCGCCTCATCCACCGGGACATATTCTCTGACGCCGTCCACGTTCTTCCAGAGCTCGCAGTAATACCCCTGACCGATGGAATATTTGACGCGCACGCCGATGTGCGCATCTCCCCAGAGATGAAACACTGCCTTCTGCATCAAAAGCGTCACGCTGCGGCGGTAGGTCTTTTTGCCGGTCTTGTCCGCGGTTGTGACAAATTCCAGCGTTCCGTCCCGTTTCACCTGCTTGCCAAGCTCGCGCAGACGGTTGTTGTACACCACCAGCACGATATCATCGTCATACTGCTGCTGATATTCCTGCGCGATCGAAAGAAAGCTCGTACCGTATGGGTACTGTTTCTCCTCGCCCCCGATGACCAGTGTCACCATTTGATTCTCTCCCATAAAATACCTCCCATTCCAAAGCGTTTTCTCACACCGGACTCCCGGCCTTAGACAGCGCCTCTGCATTGATCGCGAGCAGATGCTCCACCTCCGCCGTGCGCTGCGCGACCTCCGGTGTCTGCACAGTCTGGTGCAGACCGCTTAGGATCCCATTTAACGTCCGTCTTTCACGCTCCAAATATTCGCGCAGCACGGGATGCCTCTGCTCCAACAGCAGCCTTCCATAGCACGCCTCACATTCCGACGGCTGCGCTCCTTTTTTTTCCGGCGCGTAATGCACGCGCATCATCGGATAATATTTCCCGCCGTCCTTCACCATCGCCTCGTCGTCCACGCGGTACCCACTCTCCCAGAGAAACCGGCGCACGCGGGCAAGCTCCGACTGCGGCTGCAGGATCAGTTCCTTTGCCCTGCGGCACACCTCCTGCCCCTCCGACAGAATGTGCATCACCAGCCCGCCGCCCATGCCTGCCACCAGAATGGAATCCACCTCGCCCGGCACAAGCGCCGCCACGCCGTCCGACAGGCGCGTCTGTATGTATGTTTCCAGTCCGTACTGCCGGATGTGCTCCTCTGCCCGCACAAGCGGCCCCCGGTTAATATCCATCGCGACCGCACCCGGAATTTTCCTTTCCAGGACCAGACAGATGGGCACATAACCGTGATCCGTCCCCACGTCCGCCAGCCTGTTTCCCTCACTCACAAGGGACGCCGCCGTGGCAAGGCGTTCTGACAGTTTTATCATAGTAAAATCACTCCAAATAATCCTTTAACTTGCGGCTTCTGCTCGGGTGGCGCAGCTTGCGCAGCGCTTTCGCCTCGATCTGGCGAATACGCTCACGGGTCACGTTAAACTCCTTGCCCACTTCCTCGAGGGTGCGCGCGCGCCCGTCCTCCAGACCAAAACGGAGCGTCAGCACCTTCTGCTCGCGCTCGGTCAGCGTGCCGAGCACCTCCTCAAGCTGCTCCTTTAACAGTGTAAATGCAGCGGCGTCCGCAGGCACCGGAACATTGTCGTCCTGAATGAAATCGCCCAGATGGCTGTCCTCCTCCTCACCGATCGGCGTCTCCAGGGAAACCGGCTCCTGTGAGATCTTTAAAATTTCGCGCACGCGCTCCACCGGCATATTCATCTCCGCAGCGATCTCCTCCGGGCTCGGCTCACGCCCAAGCTCCTGTAAGAGCTGCCTGCTCACGCGGATCAGCTTATTGATCGTCTCAACCATATGAACCGGGATGCGGATGGTTCTCGCCTGATCTGCGATCGCCCTTGTGATCGCCTGGCGAATCCACCAGGTCGCATAAGTGGAAAACTTGTAGCCTTTGCGGTAGTCAAACTTCTCCACCGCCTTGATCAGACCGAGATTTCCCTCCTGGATCAGGTCGAGAAACAGCATACCGCGCCCGACATACCGCTTTGCAATGCTGACGACAAGGCGCAGGTTCGCCTCCGCAAGACGCTTCTTCGCCTCCGCATCACCAAGCTCCATGCGCTTTGCAAGGTCGATCTCCTCCTCTGCGGAGAGAAGCGGAACCTTTCCGATCTCCTTTAAATACATACGCACCGGATCCTCGATGGAAACGCCGTCCGGAACCGAGAGGTCGATCTTCTCCACCTCGATCTCGTCCTCCTCGTCGACGTCCAGAAGGATCTCATCATCCGAATCGTCGTCGGTGATGCGCAGCACGTCGATATTGTTGGTCTCCAGAAATTCCAGGATCAGCTCAAACTTCTCCGCGTCCAGATTCATGTCCGCAAAGAAATCGCTGATTTCCTGATACTCCAGCATATTCTTCTTTTTCTTCGCCATCGCGAGCAGCTCTTTTAATTTCTCCTGAAACTTCGCCTGCGCTTCCGCGGTATCAGCCGCCTGTGTCTCCGTCTTTCCCGCCGTATTCACAGTCTTGTCCACATTGTTTCCGGTGTTTTCTTTCTTTTTTGCCATCTTGGTTCATCCTCTCATAGTTCGTTACTATTTTGTCCTTATTCTCCGGTTTTCATCCAGATTTTTCACAAATCCCCTCTTTTTTTACAAATCTATGGAAATGTGTGTTTTTTCCAGTGCCTCGAGCATCTTCTTATCC
>SAMEA3387474__coassemble_1772_pt1 | contig 12073 bp, 7 predicted proteins | sample SAMEA3387474__metabat2_low_PE_013 | metagenome-assembled genome bin SAMEA3387474 (sample SAMEA3387474) | Felis catus | biome: Faeces | place: United Kingdom | collected 2012 | reverse complement strand
ATTCCGTATATCGTGATCGGAACGGGGAGCACACAGGTGTTTTACAATGCTTCTTTTCATGCAAATGAAAATATTACGACGGGAATCCTGTTAAAATTTGCGGAGGAATACGCGAGAGCTTACGCGGAGGGAACAGATTTGTACGGTGTGCCGGCAGGGGAGCTGTTCTCCTCGTACCAGCTCTACCTCGTGCCGATGGTGAACCCCGACGGCGTGGATCTGGTGAACGGGCTTTTAAAGAGTGGACCTTATTACGAGCAGGCGAAGGCGATCAGCGCGGCGTACCCCGCGATCCCGTTTCCGAATGGCTGGAAGGCGAATATTGACGGTGTGGACTTAAATCTCCAGTTTCCGGCGGGCTGGGAGCAGGCGAGGGAGATCAAGGCGGCGCAGGGCTACACGTCTCCGGCGCCGAGGGATTACGTCGGAAGCGCGCCGCTGACCGCGCCGGAGAGCGCGGCAGTGTACCGCTTTACAAGAGTGCACGACTTTTCCCTGATCCTCGCCTACCACACGCAGGGCGAGGTGATCTACTGGAAATATCTGGACTATGAACCGGACAGATCTTATGAGATCGCGCAGTATTTTGGAACGGTGAGCGGCTACGCGGTGGAGGAGACGCCGTCGGCGTCGGGGTATGCCGGATACAAAGACTGGTTTATTCAGGAGTATAACCGTCCCGGCTACACGATTGAGGCGGGACTTGGGGAAAACCCGCTTCCGGCTTCGCAGTTTGACCGGATTTACGAGGCGAATAAGGGCATCCTGCTCGGCGGTATGACACAGTTGTAAAACACAGTGCACGCAGACGTTGAAAAATTGTCCGAGTGATGTTACACTGTGACACATGGAAAGAAAAAGGATCGAGGACACGGAAGGGATTTATGAATATTTGTGGGAGCCGGACGGTGCGGGCGGCGCGCGACTGCTCGGGATGTACGGGCAGACGCCGGACGTTTTGGTGCCGGAGTTTCTTGTGGGGCTTCCGGTGACGGAAATCGGGGATTACTGCTTTGCCGGGCGCAGAAGTGCAGCCCCGGATGACGCGTCGTTGGACGGACAGCGGACGGACGCGGCGTCCCTGCGCAAACTTGCCGGGGATGCGGTGGAATCCGTGATTTTGCCGCAGACGGTCCGCCGGATCGGAAGCTACGCCTTTTACCAGTGCAGGCAGCTTAAAGCGCTTACGCTCGGGGATGCGGTGGAGGCGGTGGGCGGCGACGCGTTTATGAACTGCCACAGGCTGCACCGGATGACGGTGGGCGGGGAGGCTCCGGCGGCGGGGATCCGGCAGATCCTGGCGCAGATCTCCTCCGATATGGAGGTGGATTTTGTGCGGGGAGAAGAGGTGCGGATACGGCTTTTGTTCCCGGAATACTATGAGAGCTATGACGAGATCGCCCCGGCGCATCTGTTTGGCAGAAATATCGAGGGCGAGGGATTTCGCGCGAGACAGTGCCTGCGTCAGGGGGAGATCGATTTTGCGCTCTACGACAGCATTTTCCCGAAGGCTTGTGCCGAGGAGCGGGAGGCGACGTTAAACCGCCTTGCCTGTGACCGTCTGCGCTACCCGGTGGGACTTGCTGAGGAGAGCCGGGAACGCTATGAGGCGTATATCCGGGCGCACGCAGACGCGCTCTGCGCAGAAGCCGTCGGTGCGAGAGACGAGGATGCCGTACAGTTTTTGTGTGAACAGGGGCTGCTCGGCGCGCTGCACATAGACGGCTGCATCCGTCTTGCCGCAGACGCGGAGTGGGCGAAGGGCGTGGCTGCCTTTTTGCGGATGAAGGAACAGTTTTTTGCGGAAAAGACGGTGGAGGAGCGCTACACATTTGATGATTTTTGAGAGAGGGGAGGAAGGAGCACGGCGATGGCAAAGGTAAAGACACAGACGGAATGGGAAGTGGAGATGTCGGAAAAGATACTCGGCTATACCCGCAATGAGATTTATCTGGAACTCCGCTTTCTGGATATCGCGCTCTCGGGGCTTGCGCCGCGTGCGGATGGCGCTGTATCCACGTTTGCGACGGACGGTACATATCTTAATTTTTCGACGGAGCAGGTGCTTCGCGTGTTCCGGCAGAATCCGTTTTTCTTAAATAGGCTGTATCTGCACACGGTGCTGCACTGTCTCTTTTCCCATCTCTGGATCGGGGGGAACCGCACGCCCGCGCTCTGGCACCTCGCCTGCGATATCGCGGTCGAGTATGTGATCGACGGGATGGATAAGGCGTGCACCAGACGGATCTTAAGCTTTACGCGCAGCGAGCTGTACCGGAAACTGGAGGAGAGCGGGACTGCCGTCTCGGCGGCGGTCGTCTACCGGATGCTGCTTGCGACAGAGCAGGAGGACGGCGGCGGAGCGCGTCTGCTTGCGCTGGAAAAAGAGTTTTACACGGACGATCACAGATACTGGCCGAAGCAGCAGGATGACAGTGCAAAGCAGCAGGCTGTCGTGGCGAGTCAGAAAAAGTGGAACAAGATCGCGAGACAGACAAGCATGGAGCAGCAGCGGCGCGGGGACGAGACGCAGGAGGGAGAAGAACTCCTCGCCGCACAGCTTGCGGCAGAGCGCGGCAGGCGCAGTTACCGCGATTTTCTGAAAAAATTTGCGGTGCGGAGAGAGGAGCTGCACGCTGACCCGGATGAATTTGACTTAAACTACTATATCTACGGACTGAAACTGTACGGCAATCTGCCGCTCATCGAGCCGATTGAGAGCCGCGAGGCGAAAAAAATCCGGGAATTTGTCATTGTGCTGGATACGAGCGATTCGACGAGCGGCAGTCTCGTGGAGCAGTTTCTGCGGGAGACGGTCAGTATCTTAAAGCAGAGCGACAGCTTTTTTTCGGATTCCGTGATACGCGTTTTGCAGTGTGACAACCAGGTCCGGGGTGATGTGACGCTCACGGGAGAGCGTGAGCTGGAGCAGTTTCTGAAGGAATTTCGTCTGCTCGGCGGCGGGGGGACGGATTTTCGCCCGGCGTTTTCCTATATCAGCGAGCTTAGGGAGCGCGGGGAGCTGAAATATCTGAACGGACTTTTATATTTTACGGATGGGAAGGGGACTTATCCGAAAATGCGACCGGACTATCCGGCGGCGTTTTTATTTCTGGAGGAATACGAGGAGGAGACAGTGCCTCCGTGGGCAATGCGGCTGAAATTGGAGCCGGAAGAATTTGTGACAGAGGAAAAGGAATTATGAATATTAAGCAGGCAAAAAACGAGATCAAACACACCGTGCAGGCATATCTTGCAAAGGACGGGCAGGGAGAATACAAAATACCGGCGGTCAGACAGCGCCCGGTACTTCTGATGGGACCGCCGGGGATCGGCAAGACACAGATCATGGAGCAGATCGCAAGGGAGCTTGGCATCGGGCTGGTGGCGTACACCATTACCCACCACACGAGACAGAGCGCGGTCGGACTTCCGTTTATCCGGGAAGAAGAGTTTGAGGGGAAAACATACTCGGTCACCGAATATACGATGAGCGAGATCATCGCGAGCGTCTACCGCAGGATCAGGGACAGCGGGCAGCGGGAAGGGATTTTGTTTATCGATGAGATCAACTGTGTGTCGGAGACGCTCGCGCCGACGATGCTCCAGTTTTTGCAGTGCAAGACGTTCGGCAATCAGGCAGTCCCGGAGGGCTGGCTGATCGTGGCGGCGGGAAATCCGCCGGAGTACAATAAGTCGGTGCGCGATTTTGATATGGTGACGCTTGACCGCGTGCGCTATCTGACGGTGGAGGCGGATCTTAAGGTCTGGAAGGAGTATGCGCGCGCGCAGCACATCCACGGCGCGATCTTAAGCTATCTGGAGCTTCGCCCGGACAATTTTTACCGTGTGGAGGCGGATGTGGACGGCGTCCGTTTCGTCACGGCGCGCGGCTGGGAGGATCTGTCCGCGCTGATGGGCGTCTATGAGGAGCTGGGGCTTGCGGTGGACGAGACGGTCGTGATGGAGTTTTTGCACCATGAGCAGATCGCGGAGGACGCGGCGGCGTACTTTGACCTCTACCGGAAATATGAGGACGACTACGGCATCCCTGAGATCCTTGCGGGTAAGGTGAAACCGGCGGTGTTCGCGCGCATTTTCAAGGCGGCGTTTGACGAGCGCATTGCGGTGACAAACCTTCTGTGCGACGGTCTGCGCGGTCTGTTCCAAAAGACCGCGGAGGCGCGTGATCTCGCGGATGGATGGTATGCGTTTCTAAAGGAGTACCGGAGCGCCGTCGCGGAGGATGCGCAGCCGGTGGAACTCTACGGGAGATTGCTGGCGGAGCGGGAGCAGGCATTTTTATCCGCCGCAGAAAACGGCAGCTACACCAGGGAGCAGAAGTCCAGAGGAAAGCAGCTTCTTCGCCTGCTGAAGGAAAACAGTCCGCAGGGAGACGGGGCGAAGGAGTGCTTTATGAGCGCCGCCGCAGGTTTTGAGCGGCAGAAGGAGGCGCTGGCAGCGTTGGAGACACAGACGGCGCAGGCGGTCGAGTATGCGTTTGACTTTATGGAGCAGGCGTTTGAAAAAGGGCAGGAGATGGTCGTCTTTGTGACGGAGCTTACGATGGGAAGCGAGTCGGCGCTGTTTCTGTCCGAACACACCTGCGAGCGTTACAGACAGTACAGCGAGCAGTTGCTGACCGGAACGCGCAGGGCGGAACTTTTATCCGAGCTGGCGCGCGACGGGGAGTTATAAGATAGAAGGAGGACATCATGCAGTCACAGACAGAGCTTAGAAATTTATTACAGAGGATTGACCACAGAGGGTATCCGGCGTACAAGGATACCAGAGGCAGCTATGATTTTGGCAGCTATGTGCTTTCCATCGACCATGTGCAGGGCGACCCGTTCGCATCGCCGTCGAAGGTGAGCGTGCACGTAAAGGGAAGCGCGGCAAAAATCCCGGCACAGCACTATGAGAAGAAATGCAGGCGCATCGCAGTCTGCGATTATCTGCTGCGCCGTTTTGGGAAGGAGCTGGAAAAGGTGTCCTTTCAGGCGAAAGGGTCTGGAAAAAGCGGACTGATGGCGGTCAGCCGTCCGGGGCAGGAGGTTCTTGCGCGCACCGCGTGCGAGATCAATGAGAAGAACGGCGACGTCACGTTGCGGTTTGAGGTCGGATTCCCGGCGAACGGGCGTACGGTCAACGCCCGCGAGCTGGAGAAGATTTTGTTTGATTTTCTTCCGGGCTGTGTGAAGAGGGCGCTGTTTTACGCTGCGCTCGATCAGAAAGCGGTGGTGCAGGCGGCGGATCTGGCGGAGGACGCGCAGTATATCAGGGAGCATTTAAAGGAGCGGGGCTTGTGCGCGTTTGTCGCAAACGGATCCATCCTGCCGAGGGAATCGGGCGTGTCGGGGCGACCGATGAAAAATGCCGTGAAGTTTGTCTCGCCGAAGGAACTCGAGGTTTCCTTTACACTGCCGCATTACGGAGAGATTTCAGGAATGGGCATCCGCGAGGGCGTCACGCTGATCGTGGGCGGCGGTTATCACGGGAAATCCACGCTTCTTAAAGCGCTGGAACTCGGCGTTTATGATCACATTGCAGGCGATGGCAGGGAGTATGTCATCACGGACGCCACGGCGGTAAAGATCCGCGCGGAGGACGGAAGAAGCATAAAAAATGTGGATATCTCTATGTTTATCAGCAACCTTCCGAATAAGAAGGACACGAAGGCATTTTGCACGGAGGATGCGAGTGGAAGCACCTCGCAGGCGGCGAATGTCGTGGAGGCGATGGAGGCGGGTACGACGACTTTTCTCATCGACGAGGACACCAGCGCGACGAATTTCATGATCCGGGACGAGCTGATGCAGCGCGTGGTCAACCGTGAGGATGAGCCGATCACGCCGTTTATCGACCGCATCCGGGAGCTCTATGAGGAGTGCGGCATCTCTACGATCCTCGTTGCGGGAAGCTCGGGTTCGTATTTCCACAAGGCGGACTGCATCATCCAGATGAACCAGTATGAGCCGGTGGAGATCACCGCGTTTGCAAAGGAGGAGGCGAAGCGTTATCCGATGCCGCAGGCGCCCCTCCCGCCGCAGAGGAAGCCGTCTTTTGCGCGCCGCGTCCGCGCGGACCGCGCGTGGAGGGAGGACGCCCGCACGAAGTTAAAGACGATGGGGCGCGACGGGATTTCCATCAACCGCGATACCATCGACGTGCGCTATGTGGAGCAGCTTGCCGACAGTGAACAGCTTGCGGCGCTCGCGTATCTCCTCAAATATGCGCAGCTTCATGTGTTTGACGGGAAGCGCACCCTGACGGAGTGCGTGGACGAGCTGCTCGCCGTGATGGAGAAAAAGGGACTTGCGGCAGTCTGCGAGAGCAGTTATCTGCCGTGCGGTCTTGCCATGCCGAGACGGCAGGAGATCTTTGCGTGTATCAACCGCTACCGGAGACTGTTGGTGTAGGGGGAATGAAAGAATAGTTTTGTCACGAAACAGAGAAAGCTTTTGCCATGAGATTTTGTCATGGCGGAGGCTTTCTCTTGTTATTATGAAAAAGAAAAATATTTATGCAAACAATCAGACAATATATATTGACAAGTGACGTTAAATATAGCAAAATGAAATCAGAAAAATTGACGTATGTAATTTTGGCGCGGGGATAAACACAGATGGATCATTTTTATGTGGCATATCACACGGATATAGGAATTAAAAAGAAAACCAATCAGGACAGTATTCTGTTAAAAGGGATCAAAGACGGTGATCAGGACAGTTTACTTTGTGTAATATGTGATGGCATGGGTGGAATAGAAAAGGGCGAATTGGCAAGTGCAACGGCAGTTCGCGCATTTTCTAAATGGTTTGAAAATGTTTACATACAGAAGGGATCCGCGTGGACGTCAGCAGAGGTTTGGAGCCAGTGGGCAGATTTGTTGGCAGATACAAATAAACTACTAACTACGTATGGAGAAAAACATCATATACAACTTGGAACGACGGTGACAGTGCTTCTTATCACTTCACAGAACAAGTATGTGCTTGGTCATATTGGAGATACCAGGGTATACCACTTTCAGGATCATATGGAGCAGTTGACAGAAGACCATACCTTTGTGGCAAGGGAGGTTAGAAGGGGAAATATGACGGCAGAACAGGCAGCGCAGGATAACCGGAGAAATGTATTGCTTCAGTGTATCGGGGTAAACCAGTCTTTTACACCGCAGTTTCTTGAGGGTAAACTGGGCGCGGGTGACGCATTTCTCCTATGCTCGGACGGGTTTCGCCATGTGGTAACAGAACATGAGATCTATATGTGTCTGAAACCGGAAAAGATACCGGATGAAGTTGCGGCGAAGAAAAATCTGATACACCTGGCAGAGTTGAACAAGCAGAGGCGGGAGACAGACAATATATCTGCGGTTTATATAAAGCGAAAATAGAGCATAAGAGGAAAATAAAGGTGGCAGAACCGGGAACGATTATTGAGGGAAAATATGAAATATTAAAACTCATTGGCAGGGGAGGAATGTCAAGAGTATACCTTGCGATGGATCAGAACCTGAATAAGCAGTGGGCGGTAAAAGAAATTGAGAAACGTGCAAGGGACAAGAACAATGCAGTTGTGATCGCAAGCGCCATGGCGGAAGCCAATATGATGAAAAAACTGGATCATACGTCATTGCCGCGAATCGTGGATATTATCGACAAGGAAAGTGTGATCTATGTCGTGATGGACTACATTGAGGGCGAGACGCTTGGCGACGTTCTGAAAGCATATGGGGCGCAGCCGCAGGAAACGGTGATCGAGTGGGCAAAACAGCTCTGTAAGGTACTGGATTATCTGCACACGCAGAATCCGCCTATTATTTATCGTGATATGAAACCTGCGAACATCATGCTTCAGCCAAATGGAAATGTCAAACTGATTGATTTTGGAATTGCCAGAGAATACAAAGAACAGAATCTGGCGGATACGGTCAGTCTTGGAACGAAAGGGTATGCGGCGCCTGAGCAGTTTGGGGGAAAGGGGCAGACGGACGCAAGAACAGATGTGTATTGTCTTGGCGTGACGCTGTACCATCTGCTGACAGGACAGAATCCCTGCGAGCCGCCTTATGAGATATATCCCATCCGGTACTGGAATCCGCAGCTTTCCAGCGGTCTGGAGACAGTTATTTTAAAGTGTACGCAGATGAATCCGGAGGATCGTTATCAGTCCTGCGCAGAATTGCTGTATGCGCTGGAGCATTACAACGAGATGGATGAGAGCTACCGCAGGAAACAGAAGAAAAAGCTGAATAAATTTATCGGTACAATGGCGGCGGCAGCCGTCAGCCTGGCCGTCGGGATCACTTGTCAGGGAATGAGTGTATATGCGAATAACAGCGATTACGACAACAATATAAAGCAGGCAGAGCTGTCGGCAACAGACGGGGAAAAGATTGGTTATTATGCGAAGGCGATCGATATAAAACCGGAAGCACCGCAAGCATATCTTGGAATCATAGAGGCGTTTAAAGATGATGCGGTCTTTTCGGTGGAGGAAGAGGAGCTGTTTAAGAAAAAAGTAAATGGAAATCTGCCAAAACTGCAACAGAGCAGGGATTATCCGGATCTGGCTTTTGAGATCGGGAAGCTGTACTGGTACTACTATGATTATGGAAGAAGTGAAAATGCAGACAATCAGGTGACACGGATGAAAAGTGCGATCCAGTGGTTTGAAGCCGCCTGCGAATATGGGGGAGAGGAAAGCGACTATTATACAATGGCGAAAATGTATCGTGACATTGGAAAGTTTAACCGTGATATTACGCTGAATGTGCAGGAGGCATCCGATAAGGGAACTTATCTGCCATACTGGCAAAATCTGAGCGGGCTGGTGGATACGGTATCGGGCAGCCAGGAAGAGAATGAGATTGTAAGTCTTGAGGTCTATAAGCTGGCAATCAATGCAGTGGAGACATATGCCAGAAAATTTAAGGCGGACGGGGTCACTGAGGAAGAGATGAAAGCATTGTTGGAAAAGGTAAAAGAAGGGATCGGAGTGACGGAAACTACCACAGATAAGACGGGAGAAATGAAAGAGGACATAACAGAGCGGCTTGGAGCGGCGGAGACTGCGATAGAAAACGCTTTTTCCAATGAACGGGAGGTGAGGGCGTGAGCGCAGAAACCCTGCAGATGATTTCGATTTTCGCTTTTTTTCTGGCAGCAGTTTTTTTCATAGTTGGAATTGTTTTGTTTTTCAGACTGGATGTGAGGTCAATCGTAGATGATCTGAGTGGTAGAAAAGCAGAGCGGCAGATCCGGGAGCTGCGTGAACAAAACATCCATCCGCAGGCAGGGGGAAAAATGACAGAACCGTTGCAGAATCGAAGGAGGGCGGAACTGGAAGACGAAGAGACCACGGTGCTGGAGGAGGTAACAACAGTACTGGAGGAAGAGACAACGGTATTGAAAGAGGGGGAAGGAAAGCTTCTGGGAAATGGTTACCGTCTCTGGTTAAATGAAGTTATCGTACATACTGAGGAGGAAGTTTAGAAAATGAAAGGCTTTTTGTCTGCAAAAGGGAAAAGAATAGGGGCAGTATTTCTTGCAGTACTGCTTTTGCTGGGAGCGGTACCGCATATAGATGACAGAACGGTATTGGCTGCGGAGGATACCGTGACAGAGGAAACTTTGTCGGGGAATGTGGTGACCATGAACGGCACGGTATATACTCCGGGTGATATGTCTACGTCATATTCCGGGGCAGAGGTGACGGTTACTTATGCAGATGGAAAAACAGCATCCGCTACGACAGACGGGAGTGGGAAATATCAGATTGAAATTGCAGACTGGACGCTGACGGAAGGTGATACATATGGAATCACAGTTTCTCCGGCAGTGGCAGACAGCATGAAGTATGAACAGAAAAGCTTAGAGGGCAGCGTTACTGCCGATCACGTGGCGTCCGGGCAGATAAATATAGCGGATATTACGCTGGAAATGAAAGAATATAAAATCAGCTATACGATCACAGATGGCGGGAAAATGATTTTGAACCAGACGGATGAGTATGGCGCAGGAAGTGGCGAGGCTGTCGTGGCATACGCGAGTCCGTATGAGATCAAGGCGGCGGTGACGGATGAAACATTATTTCACCTGACAAGTGTGAAAGTGGATGGGGAAGAAAAACTTACGTCAAGTGAAGTCAATAATGACTGCAATGAAAAGGTCATTCCGTTTGCAGACGGAATGACAGGAGATATGGTTGTTGAGATAACGGCGGAGGCGGATACCTGTCAGATTACAATAAATAAGACGGGAGAAGGAACGGTCAGTTCCACAGAAGGAGTAATAGAGAATGATTCCGTATCTGTGAACGCAGGAACGGATCTTATCCTTGACATTGTACCTGGTACAGATCACAGCATAAAAAATATCCGTATAAACGATACAGACATTCCGGAGACAGATTGTACAGACCAAGGCGATGGAAGTTATCAGTATACGCTTACGGCAGTGCAGGAAGATAAGAAAGTAGAGGTGACATTTGAACCGATTCTGGTTGTGCCGCAGGATTTTGCGGACACAGGCATCCTGCTTCAGGATGAAAATGGTGATACATTGGAACTGAATGAAGAAAATACCTGCTGTGCAAAAAGTGTTGTCATGGAAGCAGGAAGCGGGAAACATTTGCGGCTGGAAGAAAGCGGGATGTTTGCAAAAGAGGTTATGCTGACTGAGACAAAAACAATCGAAACCATTTATTTGAGATCAGAAAATCCGGATGCTTTTGGAACAGATCAGAAAATTGTCCTGACAGCTCCGGTTCGGTTTGTGATTGACACAGACAAACCGAGTGTCCGACTGGATGAGAATCCGATATGGAAGAGTCCGGCGGATACAGTTGCAAGTATCACGGGAACAGCGGGCGACAGTAATCTGAGCCGTGTGGTCTGGTCTGCGACGAGGCTTGATCCAGACAGTGACAAGGACACAATTTTAAATGATACAGTAAATGTCATCGTGCCGGAGGTGAATGGAAGCTTTGCAGTTGAGGTGAAGCTTGCGGAGGGACAGGATACGGATCAGTACTATCTGTATGCTGTGGATGAGGCAGATAATATTTCTGACCCGGCAGAGGTTACCGTATATAGGGATGGAACTGCGCCGGAAATCTCTGATGTCACAATCACGCCACAGATACATTCATATTCGTTTGGAAACTTTGGCAATACAGAGGTTACACTGCAAGTGGCAGCCAACGATGGAAGTAAAGCTTCCGCTTCCGGAATTGAAAAGATCAATGTGTATGCAAAAGATACACTGGCCTATACGGGAACCATTTCGGGCGATCCGGTGGCGGGCGGAGCCGGTGCCACGATTGAGGTGAAGATCCCGGCAGAAGCGGATGCAGCATTTGCAGTTTTGTCTGAGCTGGGATTGACGGCTGTGGATGCAATGGGAAATGAATCAGCAAAATATGATCTGACAGCGTTCGCGGGAGTGTCGGGAGCAGGTATTTCCGATAATCGGCTTATGCTTGAGAAGGATAAACCGGAGATTTCCATCGAACCGTCCAATGAAGCGGACAATCCGGTTTATGTAGAGAAAACAAGTGGCGAGACTCTTTTCTGGTATAAAGAAATACCGGAGACTGCCTATAAGGTGACTGACCGCAAGGATGGCGTGAAGGGAAGCGGAATTGCAGAGAGAAGCGTCTTCTTAAACGGTATACAGATTGACAGTAAAACGGATTACACGACCGTAGTCAGCGATCATGAGGCAGTCGTGCAGGAGGATGACGGGACTGTGACGAGCGGTCAGCTTGCGGCGATGACAGAGGGACAGAATACGTTGGAAGTCAGATTTAGGGATCTGGCAGGAAATGACGGTTCTAACGCTGTAAAGCTCTGTCTCGATAGACATGATCCGAGGATTACCGGATTTTCCATTGAGGATAAGAGCGGTGCGGCAGATAAGCTGCTTCGTCTGATATTTGGTAATTATGCAAGCGGAGAGGTTCAGATCACTGTGAGCGCAGAGGACAGTCAGGATGAGAACGGGCAGGCAACGCCATCTTCCGGAGTGAAGGAGATCACACTCTACCTCGATGGCGTAGCTTATGAAAC
>SAMEA3387474__coassemble_1763_pt1 | contig 12141 bp, 12 predicted proteins | sample SAMEA3387474__metabat2_low_PE_013 | metagenome-assembled genome bin SAMEA3387474 (sample SAMEA3387474) | Felis catus | biome: Faeces | place: United Kingdom | collected 2012 | reverse complement strand
GTTTGGATTATACCAGCCGGAAGAGGGTATCATCAAGAAGGACGGGAAAGAGGTTAAGATCAACAATCCAAACGATGCGAATGAACTGGGCATTGGAATGGTACACCAGCACTTTAAGCTGGTGGAGTGTTTCTCTGTGCTCGACAATATCATTCTGGGCGTAGAACCGAATAAATACGGTTTCTTAAAGAAAAACGAGGCGCGGGTGAAGGTCATGGAGCTTTCGGAGAAATACGGACTTCATATTGATCCGGATGCGATGATCGAGGACATCACGGTAGGTATGCAGCAGCGCACAGAGATTTTAAAGATGCTTTACCGCGACAATGAGATCCTGATCTTTGACGAGCCGACGGCTGTGCTGACGCCGCAGGAGATCAGGGAGCTGATGCAGATCATGAAGAATCTGGCGGCGGAGGGAAAGAGTATCCTCTTTATCTCCCACAAACTTGCGGAGATCATGGAGGTTGCCGACCGCTGTACCGTGATCCGAAAGGGGAAATATATCGGAACGGTGGAGACTGCGCATACGACGATGTCGGAGCTGTCCGCGATGATGGTGGGACGAGACGTGAATTTCCATGTGGAGAAGAAGGAGAGTAAACCGGGCGAGGTGTTACTCTCTGTCGAGGGCATGACGGTTGCCTCCAAGGCGCATAAGAATAACGCGGTGAAGAATGTCTCGCTGAAAGTGCGCGCGGGGGAGATTGTCTGCATCGCGGGGATCGATGGAAACGGACAGACGGAGTTCGTACACGGTCTGACCGGATTGGAGCCGCTGGTATCTGGAAAGATTGAGCTGTGCGGCAAGGATATCACGCACAGTTCCATCCGTCAGCGCAGTGTCATGGGGCTCAGCCATATCCCGGAGGACCGCCACAAGCATGGTCTGGTGCTCGATTACACACTGGAGGAGAATCTGGTGCTCCAGACATATTTTGAGCCGGAGTTTACGAACAAGGTGGGATTTCTGCGCTTTAAGAACATCCGTGAGAACGCCGAGCGCCTGATCGAGCAGTACGATGTGCGCTCCGGTCAGGGACCGGTGACAGTGGCGCGCAGTATGTCCGGCGGTAACCAGCAGAAGGCGATCATTGCGCGTGAGATTGACAAGCATCCGGAGGTGCTGGTTGCGGTGCAGCCGACACGAGGACTGGACGTCGGGGCGATCGAGTACATCCACAAGCAGCTTGTGGCGCAGCGGGATGCCGGAAAGGCAGTGCTGCTCGTCTCTCTGGAACTGGATGAGGTGATGGATGTGCCGGACCGTATCCTGGTGATGTATGAGGGTGAGATCGTGGGTGAGTTTGACCCGAAGACGACGACGCAGGAGGAGCTTGGGCTTTATATGGCAGGAGCAAAGAAAGCGGAGGTGACTGTATCATGAGAAAAATTCTAAAGAACGAGGGAGTGCAGTCACTGCTCACTTCCTTGATCTGTATCATTGTCGGTATGTTTGTGGGATATCTGGTGCTGCTTTTGATCGAGCCGACCGGTGCGTTTGAGGCGATCACGTCGGTGGCGAAGAACTTCCTCGGCTACAGCAGGACAAATATGCAGTTAAAGCACTTGGGCACGACGCTTGCGAAGACAGCGCCGCTGATCATGTGCTCGCTCTCGATCCTGTTCTCCTACAAGGTGGGACTTTTTAATATCGGTGCGGCGGGACAGTATGTGATGGGGGCGTGCGCGTGTCTGTACGGTGCGCTCGGTTTCGGATGGGGCTGGCTGCCATGCCTTTTGTTTGCAGCATTTGCGGGTGCGGCATTCGGTGTGATCACCGGTGCGCTGAAAGCATACTGCAACGTGAATGAGGTGATCTCCGGCATCATGTTAAACTGGATCGGACTCTATTTCACTAATATGGTTCTGACAAACGTCAAGGATGCGTCGAGCGCTTACACCTACGCGCTCAAGGCGAAGGGAAAAGACGCGATCCTGCCGACGCTTGGACTGGAAGAGTTTTTCAGCGGAAATAAATACGTGGGAATCGCGATCCCGCTTGCCATCATTTTTGCGATCCTGGTGTGGGTGGTGTTGAACAAGACGAAGTTCGGTTACGAGTTAAAGGCGACCGGATACAATAAAAACGCGGCGAAGTACTGCGGTATGGCGGAGAAGCGCAACATCATCGTTTCACTTGCCATCAGCGGTGCGCTGGCAGGTCTGGCAGGTGCATTTTTGTACCAGACGGACATCGAGCAGTGGCAGGTGACGATCTCCTCTGTCCCTGCGATGGGCTTTAACGGGATCGCGGCGGCGTTCCTCGGCGGCTTAAATCCGATCGGGGCAATTTTCTCATCCTTCTTTATCCAGCACATTACAGAGGGAGGAACACACGTGGATCTGACGATCTACTGTTCCCAGATTTCGGAGCTGATTTCCGCGCTGATCATTTATCTCTGCGGATTTGTGGGATTCCTTAAGATGGTGATCAACACTTCTCTGGCGAAGTCGGAGGAGAAGCACGCCAGGAAGAAAGCAGAGAAAGGAGGAGATAAATAATGGTGTTATTAGTTCAGTATACAATTTTATTTGCCTGTATTCTTATGCTTGTAGCGCTCGGCGGCTGCTTCTCGGAACATTCAGGCGTGATCAACCTCGGTCTTGAGGGTATCATGGTTATGGGAGCGATGGGAGGAGCGCTGATGATGCGGTATCTCCCGGACGGCACTTCGGCGTTTGTGGTGGTTGTGGCGACGATCCTTGCAGCGCTGCTGATCGGTATGCTGTATTCTACCCTGCTTGCAGTTGCAGCGATCCACTTTAAGGCGGACCAGACACTGGTCGGTACGGCGATGAATATTCTCGGCACAGCGGCGGCAACCGTGATCGTAAAGTCTATCAATACGATCAACAATCCGGACGACCACTCCTCGATCGTGCAGTACATTGAGGAGAAGAAAGCGTTTATTGTCAACATCGGAGGATTTGAATTTAACTGGCTGATGCTGCTTGCAGTTTTTGTGCTGGTTGCCTCCTTTGTGGTTTTGTATAAGACGAAGTTTGGTCTGCGCCTGATGGCGTGCGGTGAGCATCCGCAGGCAGCGGATTCCGTGGGCATCAATGTGTACAAGATGCGCTGGGCGGGTGTGCTGATCTCCGGCGCGCTGGGCGGTCTCGGCGGTATCATGTATATCACCGCAGGCGTGTCCGAGTGGAAGTTTGAGTACGGTGTCGCAGGATTCGGTTTCCTCTCCCTTGCCGTTATGATCTTCGGCAAGTGGAAACCGCAGAATATCGCCCTTGCGGCGCTGCTGTTCGGATTTTTCCGCGCACTGTCGAATGTGTACTTCGGCTTTGACTTCCTCGTGAACTTAAATATTCCGAGCGGCGTCTACAATATGCTGCCTTATATCGTGTCTCTGGTTGTGCTGGCATTTACATCCAAGCGCTCGAGCGCACCGAAGGCAGAGGGTATTCCATATGACAAGGGAGCCCGCTAGGAAAGGAGTGTAAGGCATGGAGGAACTGATCAGGGAGGCGCTGCGGATGCGTGGATATTCGTATGTGCCGTACTCCGGTTTTCGCGTGGGGGCTGCACTGCTCACACGGGAGGGAAAAATCTATACCGGATGCAATATTGAGAATGCTTCCTACACACCGACAAATTGTGCGGAGCGCACAGCATTTTTTAAAGCGGTCAGCGAGGGGGAACGGAATTTTCAGGCGATCGCCATCGCAGGCGGGGCAGGGGGAGCGGCAGAGCTTGACTACTGTCCGCCCTGCGGCGTCTGCCGCCAGGTGATGATGGAATTCTGTGATGAGAAAACGTTTCAGGTCATTCTGGTGAAGTCGGAAACCGAATACCGGGTGATGACTCTGGAGGAACTCTTTCCGCTCGGCTTCGGACCGAAGAATGTGCAGGAATAGAAGAAAAGACACCGTACGGTGCAGAAATGGAGAGAACATGATTTCTACAAAATATTTTGACCATACAATTTTAAAGGCGGAGGCGACCGAGGCACAGGTGGCAAAGATCTGTGAGGAGGCGCTTGCGAATGATTTTGCTTCCGTGTGCGTGAACCAGTACTACACGAAGCTTGTCGCGGAGAAGTTAAAGGGCTCGGACGTGGATGTCTGCACGGTCGTCGGCTTTCCGCTTGGAATGTCCGACACGAGAGTCAAGGCATTTGAGACGAAGGCTGCGATCGAGGACGGTGCGACCGAGATCGATATGGTGATCAATGTCGGCGCGCTCAAGGACGGGAAATACGACTATGTGTTAAATGACATCAGAACCTTAAAAAAGGTGTGCGGCGATGTTGTGTTAAAGGTGATCATTGAGACCTGCCTTCTGACGGATGAGGAGAAGGTGAAAGCCTGCGAGCTCGCAAAGGAAGCGGGAGCAGATTTTGTCAAGACGTCCACCGGATTCTCGACGGGCGGTGCGAAAGCGGAGGACGTCGCTCTGATGCGTAAGACAGTGGGGGATGCGATGGGCGTGAAGGCGTCCGGCGGTATCCATACCGCGGAGGAGGCGCAGGCGATGATCGACGCCGGAGCAAGCAGGCTTGGGACAAGTGCGACGCTCGCGATCATTGGAAAATAATACCGGAAGTACAGAGGAGTTTTCACATGAATACGATATTGCTTGGAATTGCGGGGGGCACCGGGAGTGGAAAGACGACGCTTGCGAACAGGCTGGTTGACAGTTTCGGAAGCGATGAGGTCAGTATTCTGCGCCATGACAATTATTATAAGCGCCATGACGAGATGTGCTATGAGGAGCGCACGAAACTCAACTATGACCATCCGGACGCCTTTGATACGGAGCTTTTGTGTGAGCATATCCGTATGCTGAAGGCTGGAAAACCGATCCATATGCCGCTCTACGATTACTCCGCACACAACCGTTCCGACCGGACGGTTCTGGTCCATCCGGCGCCGGTGATCGTATTGGAGGGGATTTTGATCTTTGCAGAGCCGTCGCTCTGTGAGCTGATGGATATCAAGGTGTTTGTCGATACGGATGCGGACGTGCGCATTTTGCGCCGTATCATCCGCGACGTCAAGGAGCGCGGACGCTCACTCGACAGTGTGATCAACCAGTATCTGACGACGGTCAAGCCGATGCACGAGCAGTTTGTGGAGCCCGGCAAGCGGCGCGCCGACATCATTATTCCGGAGGGCGGAGAGAATAAGGTCGCGCTTGATATGCTGATCGAGAGAGTGCACAAGCATCTTAGGGGGATGTAGGAAAAGAGAGGAGGGTATCTGGTGGAAAAGACAGAAAATAGAAAGATGCTCATTGTTTTTGGAATCATCGTGACAGCGCTTCTGGTGATACTGGCATCCATCTTAGGACTGCATATACCGGCGGTTCCGGTCTGTGTCATTGTGCTGCTGGAGGCGGGAATGGCAGTCTGCCTGCACGATGTGCAAATCTGGCTGCACGGTCTGGTGATCGCAGCACAGGTGATCGCTGGAGTTGTCACAGGAAACGTTGTTTTCATGCTGTTGTGCTGCGTGATCTATCTCGTCGGGATTTTTGCATTGAAGTATTTGAGAGATTAGAAAAAAGGACTTTTGTGGGGGCGGCAGGTCTTGCAGAAGTCCTTTGTTGTTGACATAAGAGTGGCACGCAAGGTGTGGCGCTCGTTGGTGGGAGGACATCAGGTGGAGAAGGTATTGATTTTCAGTTCCAGAGAGATCTGTTACAGTTCCGGTAATTTTTTTGCACATCAGCTTGCGGCGGCGTTTGAGGAGCTTGGTTTCCTGGCGGAGGTCTGCGAGATTGCGCCGGACGACGATCTGGACGCGGCGCTTGCGCCGCTTCTTTCCGGCACATACCGTCTGGCGGTGGATTTCAATTCCATGCTTCCGCGTATGGAACTGGAGGATGGAAGCCGCTATCTGGACAGGCTGCGCGCACCGTTTTTTGATTATATTCTCGATCACCCGCTGTTTCACTATACGGGGCTGACGAGCGGGGCGAGAAATCTGCACGCGCTGGTGCTGGATGAGGCGCAGGAGGCGTATGTGCGGGAGTATTATCCCGGCGTAGCGGATGTACATACGCTGCCCCTCGGCGCGACGCGCGCACTGTACGACGGGGAGAGGGACGCAGAGTGCCGCATTTTGTTTCCGGGGACTTACGATGACCCGGAGTCGGTCTACGCGGTGGTGGAGGCATCGGATGAGCCGCTGCGTCGGCGGATGAAACGGCTGATCGAACGGCGCATCTGTAAGCCGCTTGTCCCGATGGAGCAGGCGTTTCGCGAGGAGCTTGCGGCGGAGGGAACAGAGTTGGAGCGGGAGCAGTTCGCGCTGCTTATGAACGGGATGTACGCGGTGGACGCCTATGTGCGCGATTATTTTCGGAAAAAGGCGCTCGATATGCTTCTCGCTGAAAATATTCCGGTCACGGTTATGGGGACGGGCTGGGAGAAGTACCATGAGAAAATCGGGCAGAATTTAAGGCGGGAGCGCGGCGTGCCGTTCGGACTCTCGTTTGAGCGGATCGCCAAGGCACAGATCCTGCTGAATGTGTCGCCGATTTTTAACCGGGGGATGCACGACCGGATCGTGGCGGGGATGGCGAACGGAGCAGTTGTCCTGACGGATGGAAACCCGTATCTGGAAAAGTATTTTGCGAACGGACGGGAAATGTGTTTTTATTCACTGACGGATGACAGAGAGCTGACGGGGCAGGCGGAGCTTCTGCTTGCGGACAGAGATCTGCGGGAACAGATCGCAGAGCGGGCGTACCGGGAGTTTGCAGCGCACCACACATGGCGATGCCGGGCGGAGCAGATACTCGCATGGGCGGATGAATGTGCGGGGATGGGAAGTGAGAGGAAACTCCATTCATAATCGTGAATAAATATTCATATGTGTATTGAAATTCAGAATAATATTGTTTATAATAGGGAGAAATCATGCAAAACACGAATAAATATACGAAAAATTATCAGAAGGAACTGGAGCGGGAGCTTTCCCGGATGGAGGCGGCGGGCGAGGTGCCGTCGCTGCTGATGCACAGTTGCTGTGCGCCGTGCAGTTCTTACTGTCTGGAATATCTGTCGGACTATTTTCGTATCACAGTGTTTTACTACAATCCCAATATTTATCCCGAGGAGGAATACCGGAAGCGCGTGGAGGAACAGCGGGATTTTATCCGGCGTATGCCGGCGAAATATCCGGTGTCGTTTGTGGAGGGCAGCTATGATGTGGCGCGCTTTTATGAGACGGCGCGGGGACTTGAGGATCTGGCGGAGGGCGGCGAGCGATGTTTCCGCTGCTACGAGCTGCGCCTTCGGGAGGCGGCGGAACTGGCACGGGAGATGGGAATGGATTATTTTACGACGACGCTGTCGATCAGTCCGCTCAAAAATGCGGGAAAGCTCAACGAGATCGGAGAGAGGCTGGGCGCAGAGTATGGTGTCCGTTATCTCGGCTCTGATTTTAAAAAGAAAAACGGTTACAAGCGCTCGGTGGAGCTGTCGGAGGAGTATGGGATGTACCGCCAGTATTACTGCGGCTGTGTCTTTTCCAAGAGGCAGCGGGATGCCCAGATCGCGGCGAGGGAATAGGAGCAGAAGAACAGGGAGGAATAGAATATGGCACAGTTGTGGGGAGGAAGATTCACGAAGGAGACGGACGAGCTGGTATACCGGTTCAATGCGTCGATCATGTTTGACAGAAGGCTGTACCGCCAGGACATTGAGGGGAGCGTGGCGCACGTTAGGATGCTCGGAAAGCAGGGGATCTTAAGCGATGCGGAGACGCAGCAGATCGTGGACTGTCTGGGAGAAATCCTCGCGGGGGTGGAGAGCGGCGAGCTTGCCATCACGGAGGAGTATGAGGACATTCACAGCTTTGTGGAGGCGCAGTTGATCGGGCGGCTGGGCGCAACCGGAAAGAAACTTCACACCGGAAGAAGCCGAAATGACCAGGTGGCGCTTGATATGCGTCTGTACACCAGAGAGCAGGTGCAGGAGACGGACGTGCTGCTAAAGGAGCTGCTCGCCGTGATCCTGCGGATCATGGAGGAACACACGGAGACGATCATGCCGGGCTTTACCCATCTGCAAAAGGCGCAGCCGGTGACGTTGGCGCACCATATGGGTGCATATTTCGAGATGTTTAAGCGCGACTGCCTGCGGCTGCGCGATATTTATGAGCGCATGAACTACTGTCCGCTCGGCTCGGGCGCGCTTGCGGGCACGACCTATCCGCTCGACCGGGAATATACGGCGGAGCTGCTCGGTTTTTACGGACCGACGCTAAACAGCATGGACGGCGTGTCCGACCGCGATTATCTGATCGAATATCTGGCGGCGTGTGCCACGATCATGATGCATCTGTCCCGTTTTTCGGAGGAGATCATTATCTGGAATTCCAACGAGTATCAGTTTGTGGAGATCGACGACGCGTACAGCACCGGAAGCAGTATTATGCCGCAGAAGAAAAACCCGGACATCGCGGAGCTGGTGCGCGGAAAGACCGGGCGGGTGTACGGCGCGCTGCAGTCCCTGCTCACCACGATGAAGGGGATCCCGCTCGCCTACAACAAGGATATGCAGGAGGACAAGGAACTGTCTTTTGACGCGATGGACACGGTGAAAGGCTGTATTGCGCTCTTTACCGGAATGCTTGACACGATGAAATTCCGCGAGGGGAATATGCGCGCATCGGCAAACGGAGGCTTTACAAACGCGACGGACGCGGCGGATTACCTGGTCAGCCACGGCGTGCCTTTCCGGGATGCGCACGGGATCGTCGGGCAGATCGTGCTCGCCTGCATCGATCGGGGGATCGCGATCGACGACATGGAGCTTGGGGAATTGCAAAAATTCAGTCCGGTGTTTGCCGGGGACGTTTACGAGGCGATCTCGATGGAGACCTGTGTCAACAAGCGCCTGACGATCGGAGCGCCCGGAAAAGAGGCGATGGAGCAGGTGATCGCCATCGAAAAAGAATTTCTTACAAAATAGGCATTGCATTTTTGTGCAAAATGGCATAATATATTTACTATAAAGACACTTGTCCGTGATGTGCGGACGAGAGGCGAAGATAAGAAAAGTAAGGAGATCGGGAATCATGAGTGATAAGTTAAAAGTTGGTATCCTAGGCGGAACGGGTATGGTCGGGCAGAGATTTATTGCGCTGCTGGAAAACCACCCGTGGTTTGAGGTGACGACCATTGCGGCAAGTCCGAGAAGTGCCGGCAAAACCTATGAGGAGGCGGTTGGCGGACGCTGGAAGATGGACACACCGATGCCGGGGGCGGTAAGGAAACTTGTGGTCATGAATGTCAACGAGGTGGAGAAGGTCGCAGCGGAGGTGGATTTTGTATTTTCCGCCGTCGACATGACAAAGGAGGAGATCCAGAGGATCGAGGAGGCATATGCCAGGACGGAGACTCCGGTTGTCTCAAATAACAGCGCGCACCGCTGGACGCCGGATGTTCCGATGGTGGTGCCGGAGATCAACCCGGAGCATATGGAAGTGATCAAATATCAGAAGGAGAGACTTGGCACGACACGCGGGTTTGTCGCAGTAAAGCCGAATTGCTCGATCCAGTCTTATGCGCCGGTGCTGACCGCGTGGAAGGAGTTTGAGCCGTACGAGGTGGTGGCGACGACCTATCAGGCGATCTCGGGAGCGGGAAAGACATTTGCGGACTGGCCGGAGATGGTCGGGAATATTATCCCCTACATCGGCGGCGAGGAGGAGAAGTCGGAGAAGGAGCCGCTCCGCATCTGGGGTCATGTCGACGATGGGAAGAAGCAGATCGTTCCGGCAGAGTCTCCGGTGATCACCTGCCAGTGTATCCGCGTTCCGGTGCTGAACGGACACACGGCGGCAGTTTTTGTGAAATTTAAGAAAAAGCCGACGAAGGAGCAGCTCCTTGACGCGCTTAAAAATTTCCGCGGTGTGCCGCAGGAGCTCGGACTTCCGAGTGCGCCGAAGCAGTTTATCCGGTATCTTGAGGATGACAACCGTCCGCAGGTGGCGCTGGACGTGGACTATGAGAACGGTATGGGTGTTTCGGTCGGACGTCTGCGCGAGGACAGCGTTTACGACTGGAAGTTTGTGGGGCTGTCCCACAATACCGTGCGCGGCGCGGCAGGCGGCGCCATACTCTGTGCAGAGCTTTTGAAGGCACAGGGATATATCGGGAAGAAATAAGGAATCTTATATAATATAGAAGAAGGGCAGCTTCTGATGATTTTGCGGATCATCAGAAGCTGCCCTTTTGCAGTTTATTATGGCGTGATCGTGTGTGAAGCACACGTTTGGTCTTTGGTGCTGTCGCAGTCCATAGAAGCGATATAGAGCTTTAACAGGCGGATGGCATATTCCCGTTGCCGTGGCGTACACTTGGAAAGAATATGTACCAGCGCTGTTTCATCCTCCTTCTGTCTGGCGAGCTCCTCCTCGGAAATTTCTCCAAACATCATAAAATCAAGGCTCATGTCGAGGTTGTCTGCGAGAGACAGCATGGTTTCTACGGACATACCGCAGATGCCGCGCTCAATATCGGAACAGTATTTGGCAGCGCGGTCAATCCGCTCTCCCAGTTCATCCTGCGATAGTCCGAGTTGTATTCTTCTCCTGCGAATCCGCTCGCCAACTGTAATTCTATCATAGGTTTCACGTTTTCGGTTCATAGTATCCTCCAGTCACATTCTTCTCAAGTCACACAAATATAGTATCTCAATTTTGAAATTGAATAGAACACCATGCAAACGTAAATTGGAATCGCTATATAAACATGAATAAAAAATACGTTTACAACAAGATATTGATTGACACAACCTAAGAATTGTGATTAAATAGTGGTGTTTAAAACATGAATAAAAATATTGTTATAAACGTATATGATATTTTTGGTATGAAAATAAGAGAGACAACGATGGGAAAAAGAATGATAGACATTCACAACCACTCACTGTTTGCGGTGGATGACGGAGCGAAGGACATGGAGGAATCGGTGGAGATGCTCCGTCATGCGTATGCAAAGGGGGTGGAGGCTGTGATTTTGACGCCGCATTACCGGCACGGGATGTTTGCATATCCGAAGGAGCGGATCACGGAAAATTATAAAGCGTTGTCCGTGGAGGCGGAGAAAATCGGCATCGGGCTGTATCTGGGATGCGAATACCATGTAGACAGCGATATTGTGGATGCGTTTACAAGCGGAAGATGCGCTGCGCTCGCAGGGGGAGATTATGTTCTGACCGAGTACTCTTACGGGACAGAATACGGCGTCATGCTGCAATATACCAGACAGCTTGTCTCCTGCGGATACATTCCGGTGATCGCCCATGTGGAGCGCTATGCGTGCATCCAGAAGAAACCAAAGCTCTGTGGGGAGCTTTCAGATCTGGGGGCTTACATTCAGATGAATGCCGACAGTGTACTGGGGATTGACGGACGGCAGTTGGAACACGTTTGCAGGAAGCTGCTAAAGGGCGGCTTTGCGGATATGATTGGAAGTGATGCGCACGGAGTGCACCAGAGACAGAGCCATCTCGGACAGTGCTATGAGTACGTGCTGAAAAAATACGGTGAGGCAGACGCCGACAGACTCTTTTATAAGAATGCGAAGAGAGTGCTGGAAAATGCTGCGGACTAGATGATAAAAGCGTTGAAAGGAACTTGTCATGCAGGAAAAATACAGGGACGATGAAATTGAAATTGATCTGAGGGAGCTGTTCTTTGAGCTGCTTGCGCACTGGAAGGTGATCGTGCTTTCCACGGTGATGGTTGGCGTGATCGCATTTGTGATCAGTTTTTTTCTGCTCACGCCGCAGTATGAGTCCACATCCATGCTGTATGTGCTCTCGAAGAGCACGTCGATCACGAGCGTTGCGGACATCCAGATGGGATCGGATCTGACGCAGGACTATCTCGTTGTGGTGAAGGGGAGACCGGTCATCGAGCAGGTTGCCTCAAATCTGGGTCTTGAGGAGAATTATGAGGAATTAGTTGATAAGATCACGATCAACAACCCGACAGACTCCCGTATTCTGGAGATCACGGTGCGCGATCAGGATGCCGGACGGGCGAAGAATATCGCGGATGAGATCGCGGAGGTGGCGTCGGCGTTTATTTCGGAGAAGATGGATCAGGATCCGCCGACGATCATCCAGAAGGGATATGCCGACGGTGAGCCGGTGAGCCCACACA
>SAMEA3387474__coassemble_1742_pt1 | contig 12352 bp, 6 predicted proteins | sample SAMEA3387474__metabat2_low_PE_013 | metagenome-assembled genome bin SAMEA3387474 (sample SAMEA3387474) | Felis catus | biome: Faeces | place: United Kingdom | collected 2012 | reverse complement strand
GTATATCCCAGCTCATTTGCGTAGGATTTTGCAAACATTACAAGCTCATCGCTGGTAAAGATCGGGATATTGATCTTCTCAGAAAATCTTGCGGCAAATTCCGCATCCCTGCTAAGCGCCTTGCGGATTCCCTTCGGCGTATCCTCTATGATCACCAGTACGCCGCTGGTATCGCGCGCAAGAAGTGCGCCCAACTGGTGCGCCGTGCTCTTTGAAATGCCTCCGGCGCGCTCGATGATCAGGCAGCCTCCTGCCACCTTCCCCAAAAGCACCGCCGGATTCTTCTGGTTCAGTGTGGACGCCTCGATCTTGCCGATGCGTCCGTCCGGCTTGCCGCACTCCTTCTGGAGCGCCTTCACCACACTTGTCGCAAGCACAGTCTTACCGCTTCCCTTTCCACCCTGAATGATCATATTGCCCGTAGCCGCACTCTTTCCCGACGTCAGTCTCGCCGACGCGCCCGTAAGCGCCTGGCAGAGCTGCTTTTCCATGCCGCTGATCGGCACAAAGTAGGTGAAAAGCTCCCGCTGCTCTTTGGAGAGCTTGCGGATCACGTGTCCATCGTCCTCCTCAGAAACAGAAACCTCCGGCACTGCCACCTGCGGCTGTCTCACGCGCTGTGTGGACTGCCGTGTGCCGGATGCGGTCTGAACCTCCGTCTGGATATCCCGCGCCATCTGCGCCAAAAGCTCCGCCTCGATCTCCTCCGCTGTTCTTTCCTGCGCTGATTCTTCCTCATATACCGCCTGCTCCGGCTCTGTCATTTCCGGTTCGACAGTCTCGGCAAATTCCGGCTCTGTCATTTCCGGCTGTACGACCCGGAATCTTTCCCGCGCCGTTCCTGCCGTCTCCAAATCCGCGGTCCGGAAATCTGCCATTTCCCCAGTTGCAGAACCCGCTGTCTCCAAATCCGCGGTGTCCACGGCCGCAAAATCCTCAAGCTCCCGCTCTGTGGCACCCGCAAATTCCCCGGCACCCGGTGCCGTCTGCTCCGGCTCGTCCCAGAGCACCGATCTGATGTCTATCTCCGGTAAAATCTCCTGCTCCGGCTCTGCAAAAGCTGATCCCGCACCTGCCCCGGTATTGCCAATATTGTCAATGTTCTCGATATCTCCGGCACCGCTGCCGTAGCCGCCTGCCATCGTCCGCACTGCCGGCGCAACGCTTTCCGATACCAGGCCGGCAGCCGCAAGCTGCTCGTCGATCTGTGCATTTTCATTGGAGAGACGGTCGATCTCCTGCTGCAAAAGCTGGTTCATATTTGCAACCATCTCTGCCGCCCTGTCTTCCGCGATCGGCTTGCCGCCTAGATACTGCTCATCCAGAAGATCTTTCGGCGTAAGCCCAGAATCCAGCTTCGGGATCACATCCGCCAGACGTTCCATAATATCGCCCGCCTCCTGAAGCGCCCGTGCCTTGGCGGATTCCAGTTTGCGCTGCTCTGCCTCCAAAAGCGCCGCCTCCGCCGCGCGCTTGGTCTTTTCCCACTCGGCGAGAACCTCGTCAATGCAGAGCTGTCCCGTGATCTGCGACTCCATATGCCCGTGCTCCGGCACATACAGACTCATCTGTCCGTCCCTGTCCTCCGCCAGAAACTCCCTGAAATTCGTCTTTAAGGAATCGTCAATCTCAGCATCCGTCTCGATATGCGGCATTTCCGCCGTCTGCTGTCTGATCACTTCTTCATCCTTTGGGATCTGCAAATACGGGATATCCTCGACCAGCTTCTTGATATTGTCCATGCTGTCGTCCACGGTCTCCTTCTCCGTGGCTTCCATGATCTGCTGCATACTCTTTTGCAGCTCCTCCTGGAGATTCTGTGTGTTAAACCGCTCCGGATTGAGTTTCACCTTCGGAATCTGTACCGTCTCGCTGATGATCTCGCCGGACTCCAACGGTTCATCCGGCGTCACCTCGATCATTCCCTCTTTTTTCTGACGGAATCCGCGGTATTTCTCCTCCTGCTGGCGCGTCAGCGGCTGGTAGAGCATCTTGAGCTCCAGCGCGTGCTCCACATACGGTCCGTCGCCAAACCACAAGATCAGCTCATCGCACGCTTCAATACACTTCTCACTCATCCCCGCCCGGTGGTACAGACAAGCGAGCTCAAACGCCCACTCCTCCAGATATTCCTGCTCTTTCAGTTCTTCCAGTATGGCAATCAGCGTATTGACGTCCGCGCCCTGCGCCTTGCTTATCTCATAACGCAGTACATATTTCAGATTGTCATGCGGTGCAATCTCGACAAACTCATCGTAGTATTCCTTCGCCTCACTGTAATTTCCCATCTTGATGGCGACTTCCGCCAGACGGTAAATGATCATGCGCCCGATGGGCGAACGGTCATACGCCATCAGAAGAATATCACGGCTCTCCTCATAGCGCTCTACCTTCTCGTAGATCTCGCCTGCTTTCATCAGTGCGTTGACATTTTTTATCTTGTGCCAGTTAATTGTATCTGCAAGCTCCGCCGCCGCTTCGTACTTGTGCTCTGCGGCGAGAGACTTCATCTGATCCAGCTTTATCTTGTATTCATATTTATCCAATCGTGCCACCTCAAAATGCCCAAATTTATCTATTTTCTTTAACTTTTAGTTTATCATACGCATCTTAAGATGTCAAAAATTATCGCCGCAGAAAACGCTCCCGAAGACATAAATTTTCAGCGCTCCGGATGCTCTGTCTCCTGCTCGTCAGAATAGATGAGTTCATTCGTCTTTTTATCCACCCGCAACAGTTTCACATAGCTTGCCGTATCGGACACAAGCCCGCGCTTTTTGAGCGCGTAAGCCAGCAGATTCCGCACGATGTACTGGAGCACCGCCATGACCGGAACGCCGAGCAGCATCCCCGGAAATCCCCAGAGACCGCCAAATACCAGAATGGAGGTCACCACCCAGAACGGCGTAATTCCGGTCGAGTCGCCAAGAATCTTTGGGCCGATGATATTTCCATCGATCTGCTGCAAAATAAAGATAAATATCAGGAAATAAAGCCCCTGCACCGGATTTTGCAATACGACGATGATAAAGGACGGGATCGCCCCGATAAACGGTCCGAAAAACGGGATTACGTTTGTCACGCCGATGATCACCGCGAGCAGCATCGTATCAGGCATTTTCATAATGGCAAGCACAATGTACGCCAGCACGCCGATAATCGCGGAATCCAGCAGTTTTCCGGAGATAAAGCCGCCGAATATCTCGTTGCTCTTTCGCACCGTCTTGATCACAAGATTTGCACGTGCCGGTTTCAAAACCGCGTAAACAATTTTCTTCGCCTGCCCCGCAAACGTCTCTTTGCTCGAGAGCACATAGACAGAGACGATCACACCGACGAGTATATTGGTCACAAGCTTCACACCGTAGATGACACCGCTTGTAATAGAGGCGAGATATACCTGTGCCTGCGGCAGCAGCTCTTTCTCCACAAAAGTCTGGAGCATCACGCCCGCCTTCTCAATTCCGTCGCTGACCATCTCCGCCATCTGAGAATCCCCTTTTGTAAAATCCTCGACCCACCGGATCAGATTATTGACCTCGCTCGGAAATACGGAGATCATATTCTGGATACTGCGCGTCACCGACGGAACAACCACCCAGAACAAAAGGATCAAGATCCCTGCAAGAAACAGCAGCGCCCCTGCAATCGCCACGGCGCGCCCCAACTTGCGTGCGCGCTTCTCGCTTTTCATGCGCGGCAGCGCAAGCTTCAGCAGATATTTCTCAATAAACATCATAACCGGATTCAAAAGATATGCCAGGATCACGCCGATCGTGATCGGCTGCAAAATCCAGACCAGATTCCTCCAGAAATCCGCAAAACCGTGATAACGGTATACCATAAAGAAAAACAGTATACAGCCGCACACTGTCCCAAACGTCAACAGTGCGATTGTCAGATACTGCTTCACATCCCAGCCTTTCCCTTTTTTGTCTTCCGAATTGTTCCCTGTCTCTTTCCCGATGCCCAACCTGCTCTTCCTCTTTCTCTTATAATAACGACAATGTCAGACGCCGCTTTCGCGCCGCCTGACATCTCCTCTACGTCCATTATAACCGATACCGTATTTTTTTCAATCGGAAGAATCTTTATTTTATAATTTTAACGAATCTATAACCTCCTTCAACTGCGCCGCCGAAGCCTGGAGTTTCTCACTCTCCTCCGCACTCAGCGGGATCTCAAGCACCTTCTCGATTCCATTCTTTCCGATGACGGACGGGATGCTGAGCGCCAGTCCGTCCAGTCCGTATTCGCCCCGCAGCTCCACGGAAACCGGAAGCACCGCCTGCTCATCCTTTACGATGCTCTCCGCAATACGCGCAACCGCCATGGCAATTCCGTAATAGGTCGCGCCCTTTCGCTCTATGATCTGGTACGCACTGTCCCGCACATCCTCATAGATACGCTTCATGGAATCCTCATGGCTGTAATGCCCGCGCAGCTCACAGAAATGATTGAGCTCGATCCCCGAGATATTCGCGCCGCTCCACACCGGAAGCTCGCTGTCGCCGTGCTCGCCAATGATGACCGCGTGCACGCTGCGGCTGTCCACATCCAGATGGCGCCCGAGCAGATGTTTCAGACGCGCGGTATCAAGAACGGTTCCCGATCCAAACACCCGCTCCACCGGATAACCGGAAATGCGCTGCGCCGCATAGGTCAGCACATCCACCGGATTCGCCACCATCATGAGGATTCCCTCAAAGGAGGTCGCCGTGATCTGTGGAATGATGGATTTTAAGATCCCTACATTTTTCTCGATCAGATCCAGCCTTGTCTCGCCCGGCTTCTGGTTGGCTCCTGCTGTGATAATGATCAGGGCGCAGTCCGCCACATCCTTGTAGTCACCCGCATAAATATCCATGGATGCCGTATAGGGAAGCCCGTGGCTTAGATCCATCGCCTCGCCTTCCGCCTTTGCATGGTTTGCGTCAATTAACACCATCTCTGAAAAAATCCCCTTCTGCATCAGGCTGAACGCGATCGACGCCCCCACAAATCCACATCCGATCACCGCTACTTTTCTTGCATTCATCATAATTTATATATCCTCTCTTTCCATTCTGATTTCGTTATAGTCTTAGTGTACCCATTTTTTCCATAAAATTCCGTTGTTAAAACAACAAAAAAGAGAAAAGTTAGTTTCAACAAACTCGAAACACACTTTTCTCTTTTCTATGGTAATTATGCCCTATAATAATTGATCAGACAGCCCTTTAAAATAATCTCGCGCTCATCGTCCGTCATTGCGCCAAGTTTTAGCGAGAACTGCCGCAGCTTAGTGCCATCCACCACATACGCGGTAATCTCGCTGCGCTTCTCCTCCACCGCTTTACGGATGTCCGGCAGGAAAAGATAGTCGAGATTGTGGAACGGCAACTCGCCCTCCGGGATGATAAACGGCAGCATACCCCAGTTGATCAGATTCGAACGGTAACGCTTCGTCGCATACTCGTTGGCGATGTTCGCCCAGCCGCCGAGCACTTTCTGGCAGGACGCCGCCTGCTCGCGCGCCGAGCCGTCTCCTGGCTTTACCGCAAAAATCGTGCTTCCGAATCCGAGCGTCCCCGGCTTTTGCCCCTCTCCAAACTGCTTGTCCGGAAATGCCCTGCCGATGGCTTCCATGACCGGTCTTAATTCCTCATACGCTTCCACCGGGCAGCTTCCCGCTTCAAGCGCCTTCTGCGCTTTCTGGATCTCCTTCGCGCGCCCCACATAGAGCGGATCTTTTCTGGAAAGTGCAAACTCTGCCAGTCCAAGTGGATTGGATCGGAAGGAGGACGTCTCACCGGACGGGATCAGCTCGTCGGTCGTCGTCACCGGATCGTGGATCTCGGAGACAACCTTGAGCACCAGATTCTCCGGCAGCGCGCTCATCGCCGGCCAGTCCTTGATGTTTGGTCCAAGCTGTATCTCCACAGACTCGTCCGCCACACCCTTGCTGTCAAATACACGGTTCTCATAAATCGTCTTATCAAAGAAATATTTTGGCTTTGTATATACTGCATCCACGTCGGTCGCGGCTGTCAGATACCCCTTATTTGCTGCGGTTGCGGCAATGGAACGCGCATCCATCAGCGCCACGGAAGCCACCTGTCCATTCTGTACCTTAGAGCCCTCGCGGTTCGGGAAGTTTCTCGTGGAGTGGCGGATCGAAAATGCGTTGTTTGCCGGGGTGTCGCCCGCACCGAAGCACGGTCCGCAGAACGCGGTCTTGACGATCGCTCCCGTCTGCATCAGCGTTGCCACCGCGCCGTTTTTCACGAGTTCCATGTAGATCGGCGTGCTCGCCGGGTAAACACTCAGAGAAAACTCATCCGGTCCAATCGACGCGCCCTTTAAAATATCCGCCGCATCACAGATGTTTTCAAAACCGCCGCCCGCACAGCCCGCAATGATTCCCTGATCCACATAAAGTCTGCCGTTTCTGACCTTGCTCTTTAGATCAAGCTCCACCGCGCCGTCAAAGCTGACCTTTGCACGTTTCTCACAGTCATCCAGAATATCCATCAGATTACGATTCAGTTCCTCGATCGTATAGGTATTGCTCGGGTGGAACGGCATCGCGATCATCGGCTTGATCTCGTCCAGGTCAATCTCGATCATGCCGTCATAGTAGGCCACCCGGCCCGGATTTAATTCTTTGTAATCCTCTGCCCTGCCGTGAATCTCATAAAACTCCCTCACAGCATCGTCCGTTCTCCAGATGGAGGAGAGACAGGTTGTCTCCGTTGTCATCACGTCCACGCCAATACGGAAATCCACGCTCAGACTGGAAACGCCCGGTCCGACGAACTCCATGACTTTATTCTTCACATAGCCGCGGTCAAACACCTTGCCGATGATCGCAAGCGCCACGTCCTGCGGTCCAACGCCCTTTTGCGGTGTTCCGGTCAGATAGACACCAACCACATCCGGCATATCAATATCATAGGTTCTGGAAAGAAGCTGCTTTACCAGCTCGGGACCGCCCTCTCCGACTGCCATCGTGCCGAGCGCACCGTATCTCGTATGGGAATCAGAGCCGAGGATCATCCTGCCGCCGCCTGCTAACATCTCACGCGCAAACTGGTGGATCACCGCCTGATGGGGCGGCACATAGATACCACCGTAGCGCTTCGCGCAGGTCAGTCCAAACATATGGTCATCCTCGTTGATCGTGCCGCCCACCGCACAGAGACTGTTGTGACAGTTCGTCAGCACATACGGAATCGGAAAACGCTCCAGTCCCGACGCGCGCGCTGTCTGGATAATGCCGACAAACGTGATGTCATGCGACGTCAGCTTGTCAAACTTAATCTGCAATTTCTCCATATTGCCGGAGACATTGTGTTCCTTTAAAATGCCGTAGGCGATCGTCTGCTCCGCTGCCTGCTCTCTTGTCACCTCTGTTCCGGTCAAACTCTTTACTGCTACCGGCGCATCCTTCGTATCTGCCACCAGCCTGCTGCCATCTATCAGATACACACCGCTGTCGTATAACTTCATAAAGCGTTCCTCCTCACTTTTTGATATACCCATTTTGCAACAACTTCTTTCAAAAATCAAGACTTTTACACGTTAAAATATTACCATTTTAAATCATCATTCCAATTCTGCCCGATACAGTGGGAAACGGATAGTCGCACGGAACAAGTCTCCGTCCACGGTGATCTCGAGACTGCCGCCCATCAGATTCGTCAGATTCTTCGCGATCGAAAGTCCGAGACCGCTGCCCTCTGTCGTGCGCGAGGAATCCCCCCGGATAAAACGCTCCGTCAGATCGTCCACACTGCTGTTTTCCATTGCAAGCGAACGCTCCGACACATTTTTGATGGAAAAGACAGCCTGATCCTCCTGCTGGCTGACCTCAACATAAACCCTCGTTTTCTCCAAGGCGTATTTTGCAACATTATTGTACAGATTTTCAATCACGCGGTAGAGATGCCTGCCGTCCGACCAGATATAGACCGCCTGCTTCGGCAGTTTCGTCACGATCGTCAGCTCCTTGGTCTCAAATTTTTCATTGAACTCACCGCCGGTCTGGCATACCAGTTCCACAATATCGATCTGCTGCATATCCAGTTTCACATTGCCGGAACTCACCTTCGACGCTTCCACCAGATCCTCCGTCAACTGCTTCAGACGCTGTGACTTCTCATCCAGAATCCGCACATAGTTTTTGACACGCTCGTTTTCAATGTCTTCTATTTTGATCAGATTCACATAATTGATGATCGAAGTCAGAGGCGTCTTGATATCATGCGAAACATTGGTGATCAGATCCGCCTTCATGCGCTCATTTTTTGTGTTATCATCCACCGCGTGCAAAAGTCCGGCGCCGATATTGTTGATCGCCTCCGCCAGCTTTCTGTCCTCTCCGTGCAGATCATCCACATCGATCTTGGAATTTAGGTCACCGTCGGCGATCTCCTCCACGCCTTCAAGAATACGGTAGTGCTCCACCGCCTTGCGCAGCATCAGGTATGCCTCCATACCACAAAATACAGTAAGCAGCAGCATAGCCCCAATGCTTTTATAGTGGAACGCGCCCAGCGCCAGCACAAAACAGACCACGAGATGCACCGAAAATGTGATCAGCACACGCACCGTCACGGAGCGCTCACGGAATGTCTTTTCCAGTCCCCTGCCGAGCCAGCACACCAGACTGTTTTTCCACATCACCTCCGCCTTAAGGCGACGCACCATGCTCAGATAGAAAATCAGAAAAACTGCGTCGATCAAAAAGCTGACGCTTCCAGACGCAACAAGAAGTCCTGATACATCCCATTTCTGGTTCGCGACCTTTGCCACCACGTACAAAAGTTCACTCGCGATCAACACAAAAACTGCGATCAGAATCTCCGTCTTGATCCGGTCGACAAAACTTAAGCTGATCTCCTCCGAGTCCTCGCGACGTCCGGCAGCCAGTGTCAGATACACAAGACTGACAAGCCAGCCGATCATGCCGATGATCACACCTACGAGACTAACCTTGGTCCACGGATGCAGTCTCGTATATTCCAGATTCGCCTCGTACAGATCGTCCTTGGCGGACAACTGCGTATCCACGCCGATCACCAGTACGACATCCTCAAGCGGCCAGTACATCTTACTGTTATAGCCGTCAAAAAAGTAATTTTCCAGCCCGTGGATATCCGTGCCAAATTCCTTATTCTCCATGTCATAGAGCAGATAGTCACCCATCGTCTTGGCTTCCATCAGGATCGTCTGCGTGTCAAAGACCTGTCCCTCCTCGGTGTCCGGCTGGTTGGTATACCAGACGCCTCCTGCCTTGTACCAGTAACAAAAGTTGGTGTTTTCCTGCTGAAACTCATTGTTGTAGCGCAGATATCGCTTCTCTTCCTCCGAGCTGCGAAATTCGCCCCGCTGTGTCAGCAGCATATATTCGCTCAGATCACTGCACTTTTGCTCCATACATGACAGATAGTAACCGGAATTTAAAAATTCCTCCGTCCCGATGTCCGCCAACTGGAGAATATTTTTGTCGATCAGCGCCACGAGCAGAAATATACTCACCGTCATTATCACTGTAAAAAATGAATGAAGCAGCACACCCGTGATTTTCATTCCATAGCTGTAAGATTTATTTTCCATGAAAACTCCTAGCTTTTATCTATCTTGTATCCAACGCCCCAGACCACCTTCAGATAGCGCGGCTCCTTGGGATTGATCTCTATCTTCTCACGGATATGGCGGATATGAACTGCCACCGTATTGTCCGCGCCGATCGCATCCTCATTCCAGATATTCTCATAAATCTGGTTGATGGAAAAAACCTTGCCCTGATTCTTCACCAGAAGCAGCAGGATGTTGTATTCAATCGGCGTCATCTTCACAACCTCACCGTCCACAGTCACCTCTTTCAAATCGTCGTTGATAGACAGACCGCCAACGGTGTAAACCTCTCCGCCCGCATCCATGGCATTGCCAAGCTGCGTATAGCGGCGAAGCTGCGACTTCACACGCGCCACCAGCTCCAGCGGATTAAATGGTTTCTCCACATAGTCGTCCGCCCCGATATTCAGCCCCAGGATCTTGTCCGAATCCTCCGTCTTTGCCGAAAGGATAATGATCGGAATACTGCTCTGCTCCCGGATTTTTAATGTCGCGCGGATGCCGTCCAGACGCGGCATCATCACATCCATAACAAGAAGGTGCACCTCGTTGTCCTTTAGCATCTCCAGAGCTTCCTCCCCGTCGTATGCCTTTAACACCCGGTATCCCTCCTGCTGTAAATAAATATCTATCGCCTCTACGATTTCTCTGTCGTCATCACATACCAGAATTGTCTGTGCTGCCATCGCGTCTCCTCCTATCCCTTTCTGCATGGTGTTTTTACTCATTTTATCAATAAAATATAAATTGTAGTAGACGGGATTTCTTAAACTTTCATTAAGATTTCGTTTTCTACAACTGCATAAATAGCGGCTTTTTAAGCGTTTGTTGCTAACGCGTTGCTAACCGCTAATTGTTTTCACTGTCATTTTTCCCTCTTTAATTCACAACTTCTTCAATGTCGACGAGCTCCTGCTCTATGATTTTTTGCATATTCGGGCTGATCTGTGCCGCGTCGATAATCATGTCGATCCGGTCGTCCTCTCCCAGGCTTGCATCAAGCATCCGTACTGCCTTTAATGTCGGCGCGCACTGTTTTGTGATCCAGTTTAGCTTGTCCTCAAGCATATTATGCTTTTCCGGTGCAAGCGTAAGACGCACCCGTTTTGCCCCCTGCTTTGTAAACTGTGCCCAACGCGGGTCAATGTCCCATGACCGCCTTTCCTTACTCACAGTGGGCGTTAAAAACGCCAGATAACGGTCAATGATCCCGAAAGCTATATCCCCCACGTCGCTATGGTCGATCAGGCTGCTGACTGCCACTTCTGCCCGTTCATCCTTCAAGCGGATTTCAAAACGGTTCCGAATGTCTGCCGTCTCCATTTCAATACCGCATTTTACGTACTGTTCATAGTCTTTTTCGTAAATGCAGAAATAAATGTCACTTTTCAGCGACCCGATATAGAGAGTGTTTCCCCGGGCAAGCTCGCTGTCCTCGTCCTCTTTTACCAGAACGCCGCTTTCATAAAATTTATACTGTTTGAAAATGGACGAGTATTCATGCCGCTTCAGCTTTTCCGCCATTTCTGCTATATCCAGAATCCCCGCACGGTCATTGATCGCAAGGTCGATACGCTTAATCACCGCGTCTTCGCTCTTTGCCGCCGCGAGAAACTGCACCCAGTCCCTCCTTTGGGCAAGTAAATAAATTTCAAACTGACGGCAGCCGCGCCCCTTTAGCTCAAGCAGGCATCCCATGCTTTCATCTGATGACACCATCACAACAATATCTCCCAGATAATACTGCATCTCATAGCCATAAAATGCGCGGGACTCAAGCAGCATATACTTTGTTTTCATGCACAGTATGTCCTCAATCACATGAATAGCATCCGTCGTCCTAAACCTGATCCGCACATAGTCAAGCGTAATATCCACCTGCGCATCCGGATCGTAAAATTGCAAGAAGTAGTCCAGTCTTTCCAGAAGATTCTCCGATGGTTCACGCTCCCCAGTTTCGATTTTGTTTAAGTGCTCCCTTGAAATCCCCAGTATATCCGCAAACTTCCTTTGACTGAACCCGGTCTTTTCTCTTCTTTCCCGTATAATGTTTAATTTTTCCAGTTGCGACGTCGCAACTTCTCTTTCTGCCCTCTCTATTGTGCTCCCTCCCTCTCATTTCCAGTCTGTGCAGCTTCTGCCCCTTTTCCCCTCTTTCCTATGCGGAAAGCGCCCCCTTTTCCCCTTTCCCCTCTCTACGGGGCACAGGGGGCTAATTGTCGCGTCTGCTGTCACAGTCCGCTGCTGCTTTCACTTATTCCCTGCATTTTTTTCACAAGGTATCCGCAAGGTATTAGAAAGCTTATAACATGTTGCTGATACGTTTATCATTTCTGGGATTGCAAAAGAATTTCAGATGTGTTATAGTGAAATTACAAAGGGAAACCAAGAAGCGGCTTACCCTGAATGTTAATTTACAAACCTCTTACGAGGTCAGCCGTCAACTATTCGCGGTAGTTGGCGGCTATTTTCTTTTACCCTCTTTAATCTGGTAAATCAGACTAATGAGGGAAACAACAAAGATACCTATCTGGATTAAATCCGAATATGTAACCATTGTCACCCCTCCTTTCTTTCGTCCGGAGGGTAAACCCTCCGAAGAGGGCAAGCCGCCTCGCTTTGGTTTCCCTGAGCTTTATTATAACAAGTCCTTTTTCTCTTTACAATACCTTTATTCTTGAGTTTCCGCAGTTCTGTCCGCAGAACTCCCAACCAGAATGACTGATTATAC
>SAMEA3387474__coassemble_1739_pt1 | contig 12382 bp, 9 predicted proteins | sample SAMEA3387474__metabat2_low_PE_013 | metagenome-assembled genome bin SAMEA3387474 (sample SAMEA3387474) | Felis catus | biome: Faeces | place: United Kingdom | collected 2012 | reverse complement strand
GGCTATTTTGAGGAGGAGGGCATCACCGTAAACCTCACAGAGTTCCAGGATGGTCCTACCATCATCGCAGCGATGGAGTCCGGAAGCATTGACGTCGGATACATCGGACAGGGCGCACACAAGCTCTGCATCGGCGGTCAGGCTACGATCTTTGCATTATCCCACATTTCCAACGGCGATGCGCTGATCGGTGGAGAGGGTATCTCAAAGGTTGAGGATTTAAAGGGAAAGAAAGTTGCTTACTCATCCGGTACATCCAGTGAGGATATCCTTGTAAATTCCCTGACAAAAGCGGGAATGACAATGGAAGACATCGAGGCGGTTGACATGGACGCTTCCGCGATCGTGACAGCAATGTTATCCGGTGGTGTTGACGCGTGTGCGACATGGTCACCAAACAGCCTTACGATCTTAGACGAGATGCCAAATGCCACAAAGCTGACAGATAACCTTACATTTGCAGACCAGACGGTATCTTTGGCAAGCTGGATCGCAATGCCGGATTACGCAGCAGAGAACAAGGACGTACTGGTAAGATTTACAAGAGCATTATTCAAGGCAATGGATTATGCGGCAACCGAGCATCAGGAGGAGACTGCTGAATTAGTTGCAGCACAGGTTGCTCAGGACAAAGATACCGTATACCAGCAGCGCGGTGATGCAGAGTGGCTGACCGGAAAAGAAGTATCGGAGGGCGCAGCAGACGGAACCGTAGAGGGTTACTATGAGCTTCAGAAGAAGAACCTGATCGACAGCGGTGCGGTTGTGTTCGAGGAAGGTCAGACAGAGCCTGCAGTAGCTGATTATGTATTACTTGACGTAATGGTTGAGGCTGGTCAGTATTAAAAATGAAAAAGACAGCTTCCGGCAGATGCGGAGGCAGTTGAGAGATAATAGGGCTGCTTTCGGTAGCCCTATTGCTTATTGTAAAGGAGGAAAAACAATGTTTCATGATTACTATTACTACAATAAAGAGCAGCTTCTGGCAGATCCAAAGATCCCTCTGATCGTGATGGAGGACAACGCCACGGTGTTTGAGGCGATGGCACAGGAAATGGCGGAAGAGATTAAGAGAAAGAACGCGCTCGGTGAGAAAACCGTATTTATCTGCCCGGTAGGACCAGTGGGACAGTATCCGTATTTTGTGGATCTTGTAAATAAGGAAAACATCAGCCTGAAAAATGTGTGGTTCATCAATATGGACGAATACTTGACGGATGACAAACAGTGGATCCCGAAGGAGCACAGATTAAGTTTCCGGGGCTTTATGGACCGCACGGTCTACACAAAGATCAAACCGGAGCTTGTGATGCCGCCCGAGCAGCGCGTATTCCCGGATCCGGAGAATCTCTCTTATATCCCGGAGCTGATCGAGGAGCTCGGGGGTGTGGATATCTGCTTTGGAGGTATCGGCATCAACGGGCATGTGGCGTTTAATGAGGCGTCCGATGAGCTTAGCCCGGAGGAGTTCCTCGCGCAGAAGACAAGAGTGCTTCCGATTTCGAAAGAGACGAGAGCGGTCAACTCGATCGGGGATTTAAACGGAGCGATGGACGATATGCCACACTATTGCATTACGATCGGTATCTATGAGATTTCCCATGCGAGAAAAATCCGTCTCGGCTGTTTCAGGGACTGGCACAGAAGTGTGGTCAGACACGCCGCATACGGTGAGAGAAGCGCACATTTTCCGGTGAGCCTGCTGCAGGGACACCCGGATATCAATATCAGATTTACGGAGTTTGTGGCAAATCTGCCGGAATAAGGGGAGAGGATGAAAATGGAGAGATATTTTATTGTCAATGGTGAAGTCTATACAGACGGAGCATTTGAGAAGAAAACCATAGAGATCTGCGATGGAAAGATAAAACTGCACGATCCGTCTGCGGAAGTTCCTGCCGACGCGGAAACGGTTGCCGCCGCGGGTAAAAAGATCGTGCCGGGCTTTATCGACGTGCACACGCACGGCGCAGTCGGCGTCGACGTCAACGCAGCGACAGCGGAGGATCTGGAGAAGATCAGCCGCTTTATGGCGGGCAACGGCACCACGGCGTGGCTCTGCTCCGTGCTCACGGATACGAAGGAGCAGACGGAGTGGTGTATCGATCAGTTTAAGGAGCACAAGCGCATGGAGCATCAGGGGGCAAATCTCCTTGGCATCCATCTGGAAGGACCGTTTTTGTCCAGCGAATACAAGGGGGCGATGCCGGAGTATCTGCTCCAGAAACCGAATATGCCGCTGCTCCGCGAGTATCAGGAGCGCGCGGAGGGGAATATCCGGTATATCACGATCTCTCCCGAGGTGGAGGGGATCACGGACGATATTCCGGCGATGAAGGAGCTTGGGATCACCGTTTCCATCGGTCACTCCGGAGCGGATTACGATACAAGCTGGAAAGCGATCCGCAACGGCGCTGCGTGCTGCACACACACCTTTAACGCGATGAAGCTGATGCACCAGCATTTTCCGGCGATCATGGGAGCGGCGCTGGAGTCCGACATCTACTGCGAGGCGATCTGCGACGGCAGACATCTGCATCCGGGCGTGGTGAGACTTCTGCTGAAGGTAAAGGGAAACAACCGTGTTGTGGCGATCACGGATTCCATCATGGCAGCCGGACTTCCGGACGGCAAATACAAGCTCGGCGTGAATGACGTCGTCGTGGAGGACGGCGATGCGAAGCTTGCGGAGAATGGCGTGCGTGCGGGAAGTACCTTAACGCAGAACGTTGCGTTGAAAAACCTGCTGTCCTTTACAGGAAAACCGCTGGAGGAGATCCTTCCGCTTCTGACAGAGAATCCGGCGAGACTGGTCGGCGTCTACGACAGGAAGGGGTCGATCGCCGACGGCAAGGATGCGGATCTTGTGATTTTGGATGGGGAGAATGAGATTTTCATGGTATTTGCGGAGGGAAGAAAAATTCATAGATAAGAGGCATGGATAAGCGGACCTTTGTGTGTTATGATAGGAGCAGAAACTGACAGACAAAAGGGGGATAGTATCCGTGTTAATTATACTGACAGCGGTTCTTGTGATCGTGTCCGTCTGGATTTTGTGCATGAAGAAGTCAAAGGAGTCCATTTATCTGTTTGGGCTGTGCTTTAGTCTGATGCTCGAAATCTGCGGAGTGATGATCTTCATTGCGAAGAAGGGCGGGATTTCCGGGGAGGTGATGCACTTCCTCTACATTTCAAGGGACATCCGCAGCAGGATCCAGTTTTTCCTGATCACACTGGATCAGATGGGATTTCTGGTGGCGTTGGGGCGGACGCTGTTCCCCCTCTTTCTCATCCAGATGGCGATGAGCTATTCCATGATCGGATCTGCCCGCAAGAGTACATGGCTTCCGAAGCTGGTGGCGGTGCCGCCGGCTGTCACGCTGGTGCTTTACTATCCGGCGGTCTACCGGAGTATGACGGTGGATCATCCTTCGGTATACAAGGGGCTGGGAAACATCACGCTGTTTTGGATCACACTGTATCTGATCGCCGCGGTGCTCCTGCTGCTGAAAGAATTTACGGAGATTACCATGAAGTTCTGCCGCAGGCAGTTTTCCATGATTATGATTTGCCTGATTTCGCTTTTGGGTATATACTGTCTGTATTACAGACAGGATCCGGGACAGATCTACCATTTTTACGAATATGGGCTTGCAGCGGCAGGCGGGGTCGGATATCTGCAGATCAAGCCGTCCCTGCTCAGCTATATCACACTGGTGGCGACCAGTATCATCTGCTGTATCCTCGGTTTTTACAGTTTTTTCAGGTATGCGCAGGGCAATTATGAGGCAAGCCGCGAGGATGTGGTGATGGAGCGCAAGTTTGACACGGCGAAGGTCGGTGTGTCGATGTTTGCACACGGTATGAAGAACCAGCTTCTCTCCTGCAGGGTGATCTATAAGCGCATCGGACAGCTCTACGAGAAGCAGGAGGTGGACGCGGCGCAGGTGAAGGAGTACGTGGATGCGTTGGAGCAGATCAACAGTACGATGCTGGTGCGCATGGAGGAACTGTACCGCTCCGTAAAGACAAGCGCGATCTATCTCATGCCGGTGCGCATGGAGGAGATCGCCCAGGACACGCTGATGCGGTTCCACCAGAAATATCCGGATGTGACGGTCCGTGTGGAGGGAGATATGGATCTGACGGTGCTCGCCGACAAGACGCATCTGTGCGGTGCGTTAAATAATCTTTTGATCAACGCGCAGGAGGCAGTGCTTTCCGCAGAGCGCGGGGATGCCGGGGAGGTGGCGCTACTGTGTCACAACGAGCGGCTGTATACGGTGATCGAGGTGCGGGACAACGGGACGGGAATGAGCAGAGGCAGTATGAAGAAGGTCTTTGAACCGTTTTATTCGAGCAAGAATTCCAATTCCAACTGGGGAATGGGACTTTACTATGTCCGGGAGATCGCAAAGAGCCATCTGGGTTCTGTCCGTGTAGAAAGTAAGGAGGGAGAGGGAAGCAGCTTTTTTATCCTGCTCCCGAAGTATTAGACCGATGAATGGAAAAATCAGGATCCTGATCGCGGATGATTTTAAACTGCTGCGCGAGGACATGAGCGAGCTCTTGTCGAGACAGCCGGATATGGAGGTTGTGGGATGCGCGGCGAGCGGCAGGGAGATCACGGAGCTTGCGGCAAATACCGGATATGATCTCATCCTCATGGATATCGAGATGGAATGCATGAACGCGGGCATCACTGCGACCGAGAAAATACGCGAGCAGAATCCGTCCGCAAATGTCATTTTTCTGACGGCGCACGAGACGAGGGAGATCATTGTGACCGCGATGGGGGCGGGAGCGGTGGACTATCTGGTCAAGGGGTGTCCCGACGAGGAGCTGCTTATGCATATCCGCTGTGCCTACGAGGGACATCCGGTCATGCAGAGCATGATCCATGAGACGATCATGCAGGAGTATGTCAGACTGCAGAGAAGCGAGCGGAGTTTATTATTTTTTATCAACAATATCTCCAAGCTTACGGCGACGGAGCGCGAGATGATCAAGCTTCTTTTGCAGGGGTTAAAAGTCAGCGAGATCGCAAAGATCCGCTGTGTGGAGACAAGTACGATCAAAACGCAGATCAAGGGGCTGCTGCGGAAGTTTGGATGCAGCAGGACAAAGGAGATCGTGCAGATCATACACGAATTAAATATCGAGCATTTATTTTAGAGAGAAAGCGGGACAAAGGAGCATATGGGGGAAAATATTTTGATTGTGCACGGGGGCGGACCGACGGCGGTGATTAACGCCTCCTTGTACGGCGCGGTGACAGAGGCGAAAAAACATCCGGAACTGGACCATATCTATGCGGCGAAAAACGGAACGGGCGGACTTCTCCGGGAGGAGTTTCTTGAGCTCTCCGAAATACGGCAGGAGGAGCTTACGCTGCTTTTGCAGACGCCGGGGAGCGCCATCGGCACATCGAGGGATCAGTTGGAGCAGGAAGAATACGACCGCATGGCAGACATCCTGAAAAAGAAAAATATCCGTTATGTGCTCTTTAATGGGGGCAACGGAACGATGGATACCTGCGGGAAACTGTATCAGACCTGCCAGCGCAGGGGATTTGACGTGTGCGTCATGGGGATCCCAAAGACGATGGACAATGACATTGCGATCACGGATCACAGCCCGGGCTTTGGAAGCGCGGCGCGCTACATCGCGCAGAGCGTCAAGGAGGTCTGTGCGGACGTGCGCGGACTGCCGATCCATGTGGTAGTGATCGAGGCTTCCGGAAGAAATGCGGGCTGGATCACAGCGGCGAGCGCACTCGCGGAGGACGGGGACGGCAACGGACCGGATCTGATCTATCTGCCGGAGCGACCGTTTGACGAGGACAGATACATAGAGGATGTAAAGAGACTTCTTGAGAAGAAGTCAGGCATCGTGGTCGTGGCGAGCGAGGGACTGCGCGACGCGGAAGGGAAACCGGTCGTGCCCCCGGTATTTCAGGTGGGACGCGCCACCTATTTCGGGGATGTGAGCGCACATCTGGCGAATCTTGTCATCAAGCGTCTCGGCTATAAGGCGAGAGGTGAGAAGCCGGGACTGCTCGGCAGAGCGTCGGTTACGATGCAGAGCGCGGTGGACAGAGAGGAAGCGGTGCTCGCCGGGGCGATGGCTTGTGCAGAGGTACTAAAGGGCACGAACGGCAAGATGGTCGCATTCCGCCGGATCTCCACCGAGCCTTACAGGGCAGAGCCGTTTCTGGTGGATATCGACGAGGTGATGATGTACGAGCGGACGATGCCCGACGAGTATATCAATGAAGCGGGCAACGGTGTGACAGAGGCATTCAAGGAATGGTGCAGACCGTTGATCGGTGGGGAACTGCCGAAAATGACAGCGTGGAATCAATAAATTATGATAAATGGAGGAAAAAACTATGTTAGTACCAATGAGAGCAATTCTGGATGCTGCGGATAAGAATGATTATGCGCAGGGCGCGTTCAACGTGAATGCGGTATGCCAGGCAAAGGCGGTGATCGATGTCCATGAGATGTTCCGCAGTCCGGCGATTTTGCAGGGTGCTGATCTGGCGAACGGATTTATGGGCGGACGTACCGATTTCATGAACGCGACGCTGGAGGATAAGAAAAAGGGAGCAAAAAATATTGCCGACGCCGTGAAAAAATACGGCACCGACAGCCCGATCCCGGTTGCGCTGCACTTGGATCACGGCAAGAATTTCGATTCCTGCGTGGCTGCGATCGAGGGGGGATACACGAGTGTTATGATCGACGGAAGTTCCCTTCCGTTTGATGAGAATGTGGAGATCACCAGAGAGGTTGTAAAATATGCGCACGCGCGCGGTGTTTCCGTCGAGGGTGAGCTCGGCGTGCTCGCGGGCGTGGAGGATCACGTATTTTCTGCGGACAGCACTTACACGAATCCCCTGAGTGCGATTGAATTTTTCAGAAAGACCGGTGTGGATGCGCTGGCGATCAGCTACGGTACGATGCACGGCGCGAACAAGGGAAAGAATGCAGTGATCCGCAAGGAGATCGCGATCGCCATCAAGGAGTGTATGCGCCATGAGGGCATCGAGGGCTATCTGGTAAGCCACGGCTCCTCCACCGTTCCGCAGTACATCGTGGAGGAGATCAACGGACTTGGCGGGGAGATCACAAACGCTTACGGCATCGACGTCAACCAGCTCATCGAGGCAGGTCACTGCGGCATCAACAAGATCAATGTGGATACGGACATCCGTCTTGCGGTGACACGCAATATGAAAGAGCTGTTTGCGGCGGATAAGAAGCTCCAGACAAGCGCTTCCATCGGGGAGATTTACGAGCTTCTGCAGAAAAATAAATCCGCGTTCGACCCGCGTGTGTTCCTGCCGCCGATCATGGATACGCTGATGTACGGCAACGTGCCGGACGACGATGTGGCGAGAATCTGCAAGTGCGTGGAGGACGGCGTGAAAGAGGTTGTCGGCACGCTGATCGTGAAGTTCGGAAGCTACGGCATGGCTCCGAAGGTTGAGGTGGTGACACTCGACGAGATGGCAGAGCGCTATAAGAAAGCCGGAATTTAAGGGAGGGCGTTATGAAGCATATCTATCTGAATTTAAAGAGATTTGACGTTCCCACGGAGTTTGGCGGCGTCAACCGCCTTGCGCCGATGGGCGACTGGGCGGCGCACATTGTGACAAACACGCAGGACGCGCTGCGTGTGTATGATCCGGCGGAAGTGGAGTTTGGGATGTATTTTCCGGAGATGCATCTGCTTGGCGCAGCGGCGGCGAAAAACGAGAACAGCCCGGTAAAGATCGGATGTCAGGGCGTCTACCGTGCAGACACCGCTGTGGGCGGAAACTTTGGCGCGTTTACGACCAACCGTCCGGCGTCCGCGATGGCGGCGGCGGGCTGCGAGACCACGATCATCGGACACTGTGAGGAGAGAAATGACAAGGCGGGGATTCTCGCCGAGGCGGGTGTGACCGATACGGACGCGGTGAACCGGCTGTTAAATCAGGAGATCCGGTGCGCGATCGCAAGGGGCATGACGGTGCTCTACTGTATCGGGGAAAAGAGCGAGGAGCAGGAGCATTGGCAGGAGGTGCTCGGCAGACAGCTTGAAATCGGGCTTTCCGGCGTTGACACCTCCAGGGTTGTGATCGCCTACGAGCCGGTCTGGTCGATCGGACCGGGCAAGACCCCGGCGGATCAGGAGTACATCACGAAGATCGCGCGCTTTGTCAAGGAAAAGACGGGCGGCATGGATATTGTCTACGGCGGCGGTTTAAAGCAGGAGAATGCGGCGATGCTCGCTTCGATCGACGAGATCGACGGAGGTCTGATCGCGCTGACACGTTTTTCCGGTGAGATCGGATATTATCCGGAGGAATATCTGGAAATCATCCGCCTTTATATGAATGGCGGAAACTAAAAGGAGGAAGGTAACATGAAAATTGATTTTGAGTATGGGCAGGGCACGATGGCGGCGGAGCTGCCGGATAACACAGACATTTTTATCCCGGGTGAGACGGTAAAAGACCCGGACTATATCCCGGAGGATAAGCTGGAGGAGGCGTATCTGGAGAGTCTGGCAAATCCGATCGGAATGCCGACTTTGACAGAGCTTGCGCACAAGGGAAGTACGGTCACGATCATCGTTCCGGACCGCGTGAAGGGCGGCGAGCAGCCGACCAGCCACAGAAAGCTGAGTATCAAATACATTTTAAAGGAACTGTATGCGGCGGGCGTTGAGAAGAAAGATATTCTTTTTATCATCTCAAACGGGCTTCATCCGAGAAGCAAGGAGTCCGATGCGCTGGCAATCTTTGGACCGGAGCTGTTCCATGAGTTCTGGCATACCGGACAGATCATCAGCCATGACAGCGAGGATGCCGAGCATATGATAGACCTCGGAACGACCCACAGAGGCGATCCGGTTTACATGAACAAGTATGTGTTCGACTGCGATATTCCGATCCTGATCGGACACGTGCAGGGCAATCCTTACGGCGGCTATTCGGGCGGCTACAAGCACAGCGCGACAGGGATCACAAACTGGAAGTCGATCGCAAGCCACCATGTGCCGTCCGTGATGCACCGTGACGATTTCACTCCGGTCAACGGTGGAAGCTTAATGCGCAACAAGTTCGATGAGATCAGTATGCACATGGAGGAGAAGATGGGACATCCGTTCTTCTGCTGTGACGCGGTGCTCGACACTTCATCCAGACAGATCGCGATCTATTCCGGCTATGCAAAGGAAATGATGCCGGAGAGCTGGAAGCTGGCGGACAAGAGAACCTATGTGCACTGGGCGGAGAAGAAATATGACGTGCTGGTATTTGGTATGCCGCAGAAGTTCCACTATGGTGACGGCATGGGCACGAACCCGATCATGATGATGCAGGCGCTTAGTGCCCAGGTGCTCCGCTATAAGAGGATCATGAGCGATCACTGTGTCATTATCTGTGCCTCCACCTGCAATGGTTATTTCCACGACGAACTGTGGCCGTACTTGAGAGAACTCTACACGATGTTCCAGCACGACCATATGGATACGCTGCCGGATATGAACCGCTACGGCGAGTATTTTGCGACGAATGAGGAGTACATCCGCAAATACCGTTTCTGCAACGCATTCCATCCGTTCCACGGATTCTCCATGATGTCCTGCGGACATATCGCGGAGATGAACACCAGCGCGATCTATATCGTCGGTGCGGAGGAGCCGGGCTATGCGAGAGGCATGGGCTTAAAGACGAGAGCGACCTTTGAGGAGGCACTTTTGGACGCGAAGAAGAAGTTTGTGGGCGAGAACCCGAATATTCTGGCGCTTCCGATGACCTTCAAGAAGGCGGCGGTACATCTGTGCATGAAGAATCCGGCGGACGACTGCATGGATGCCTATGGACACCGCGGGGGATGCTGCGGCTGATCCAAAGAGAGAATAGGGAAGTGCAATACGAAAAATGGACTGCGTCTGCAGCTCCATTTTTCGTACTGTCAGGCGAAGGAGAAAGTGCATGGGACTGTTTAGAAAAAATGCAGGAAATGTGAAGACAGGAGAAGCGCAGGGCGAGAGTACGGCGTCTTTCCGGGCGTTTGCAGGAAAAATACTAAAAAACACAAAGCTGCTGAATCAGAATGTCATGCAGTTAAATTACATTGCAGGCAGTACAAACAATGCGGTGAAGGCGGTCAACGGCTCGATCAGCGAGATCAGCGATGGCAACAATGAACTGTCGACCAATATCAGTGAGATCAAAGAGATCTCGGATGAGATGGGACAGGATATCGAGTCGGATATCCATGCGGTAAAAAATCTGGCGGAGTCTGCGGACCGGATGACGGAGAGCAACAGCCGGGTGATGGAATATTTTGAAGAACTGTTGACGGAGAACAGGGAGACATCGGCGGGGATCGAGGAAGTGGCAGTCAACACGAGATTGACGAATCAGGCGGCGCTTGAAGTGCTTGAGGCGACCAGACTGATCAACGAGATCGCGAACAGGACAAATCTGCTCAGTTTAAATGCGTCGATCGAGGCGGCGCGTGCCGGTGAGGCGGGACGGGGCTTTGCCGTTGTGGCAAAGGAGATCCAGGAGCTTGCCGAGCGGAGCAAGAGCAGTGCGGAGAATATCGGCAGGATCATGAAGGAGCTGGAGGCAAAATCAAACGATTCGGTGGACAGCATCCGGAAGATCCAGGAGACATTCCGGCACCAGACGGAGAATCTGGAGAATACAAAGACGTTTCTTGGTCAGACTGAGGATCATATCGGGCAGGTACAGGAGCGTGTACATTTTCTGAAAGAGAATATGGATAAGCTGGAGCTGTCAAAGAATGTGATCCTGGAAAATATGAAGGAGCTTGAAAAGCTTGGTGCAAACAATTACGAGGCGACGGAGATGATCGTCTCTGACTTTGGAAAAGTGGTGAAGAATACCGGAAGGATCACGGCGATGGCATTTGACCTTTCCAATGTCAGCGAGGAGTTAAAACACGCATCCAGGTTTTACATAGAGGAAGAGGATGCCGCAGTGCAGGAGAAGGAGGAACACCTTAAGATTGGCTATATGCCGAATTACGGAAGTCTCTGTGCGGTCGTGGCGGCAATAAAATTAGGACATTTGCAGCAGGAAAATATTTCTGTTGAGCTGAAACAGTACGGCAACGGCAACCAGATTGTCGATGGGCTAAAGAACGGCGAGATTGACGTCGGCTATATCGGAGACGGCGCGCACAGGCGTTGTGTGGAGGGGGATGCGGTGGTATTCCTGCTGTCCCACATTTCCAATGCGGAGGCGGTGATCGGAAAGAGAACATCCGGCATCCGCAGTTTAAAAGCGCTGGCGGGAAAGCGGATCGGTACGGTTGCCGGGTCGACCAGCGACACGATCTTAAATTTTGCGTTAGACAGTGTGGAACTTTGCAGGGAGGACTGTGAGATCGTGGATCAGAGGGCGGAGGAGATCGTAAAGGGTATGCTGAACGGAACGCTGGACGCCTGTGCACTCTGGTCGCCGTATACGCTGGAGGTCCAGAAAAAGCTCGGCGGCGATGCGGTCGTGCTCGCCAATAACATGAACTTCTCAAACCGCATGGCGTCGCTGTCCTCGTGGGTAACCGGAAAGACGTTTGCATCGCAGAAAAGAGACGTTCTGGTGCGCTTTACAAGAGCGCTGTACCGCAGCATGAACTACCGTGCGATCGAGGAGAATATGCAGAGAGTGGCGTCGTGGGTGGCACAGGTCATCGGAGCCGACGAGAAAACAGTCCGCGGGCAGCAGTGGGATGCGGAGTGGTCGACTGCCGGATTTGTCGCGATCGGTGCGGAAAACGGCACGGTAAAGCAGCTTTATGAGACACAGCAGAAACAGTTTTTGAAGGCGGGGGATGTTGCATCTGCCGTTCCGGTGGAGAACTATGTGCTGCTTGATGTTATGACAGAGGCGGCAGAGTAGGAAAGTGAGGAGAGAAAAATGTTACCAGTGATTTTATTTTTGATCTGTATCATCGCGTCGAGCGTCGGGGCGATCGTGGGCGCCGGCGGCGGCGTGATCATCAAACCGGTGATGGATATGCTGGGGCTTCTTCCGGTGTCGACGGTCAGTTTCTGTTCGGGGTGCACGGTGCTTGCCATGTCTGTCAGCTCGCTGATCCGCAACAGAAATGACGGCATCCGGTTACAGTTAAAGACAAGTACGGCGCTGGCACTCGGCGCTGTGTTCGGAGGACTTTCGGGTCAGTGGCTGTTTGACGTGGTGAGAACCGGCTTTGGCAATGAGCGGATGCTCGGGGCGATTCAGTCAGCCTGTCTTGTGGTTGTCACGATCGTTGTCCTGATCTATGTGAAAAACAAACATAAGCTGACCTCAATGCACGTGGAAAATTTTGCGGCTTCCGTGCTGATC
>SAMEA3387474__coassemble_1725_pt1 | contig 12503 bp, 5 predicted proteins | sample SAMEA3387474__metabat2_low_PE_013 | metagenome-assembled genome bin SAMEA3387474 (sample SAMEA3387474) | Felis catus | biome: Faeces | place: United Kingdom | collected 2012 | reverse complement strand
GTTCTGAAGTAGAACTGCGGACGATAGTTGTTGAAGAACGGAGTATGACGACCACCCTCATCCTTTGTTAAAACGTAAACCTGAGCTGTGAACTTTCTGTGGCAAGTTACAGTACCCGGTTTTGCAAGAACCTGACCACGAACGATCTGGTCACGGTTGATACCACGAAGAAGTGCACCGATGTTATCACCAGCCTGTGCCTCGTCTAACATCTTACGGAACATCTCGATACCGGTAACAACAGTCTTCTGTACTTCCTCCTTAACACCAAGGATCTCAAGCTCGTCGCTTAAGTGAAGTGTACCTCTCTCAACACGTCCGGTAGCAACGGTACCACGACCTGTGATTGTGAATACGTCCTCGACAGGCATAAGGAACGGCTTGTCTGTATCACGCTCCGGATCCGGGATATACTCGTCAACGGTGTCCATTAACTCCATGATCTTGTCGCCCCACTCGCCGTGCGGATCCTCAAGAGCCTTCAGTGCAGAACCCTTAATGATCGGGCATCCCTCAAATCCGTACTCCTCTAACTGCTCTGTAATCTCCATCTCTACGAGCTCAAGAAGCTCCTCGTCGTCAACCATGTCGCACTTGTTCATGAATACAACGATATACGGAACACCTACCTGACGGGAAAGTAAGATGTGCTCTTTTGTCTGAGCCATAACACCGTCAGTTGCAGCTACTACAAGGATAGCGCCGTCCATCTGAGCAGCACCGGTAATCATGTTCTTAACGTAGTCAGCATGTCCCGGGCAGTCAACGTGTGCGTAATGTCTCTTCTCTGTCTCGTACTCAACGTGAGAAGTGGAGATGGTGATACCACGCTCTCTCTCTTCCGGAGCCTTATCGATGTTCTCGAAATCTGTTGCTGTGTTACCTGCAACTCTCTCGGAAAGAACCTTTGTGATAGCTGCTGTCAAAGTTGTTTTACCATGGTCTACGTGTCCAATGGTACCGATATTACAATGTGGTTTTGTTCTGTCAAACTTAGCTTTTGCCATTTTGAATATCCTCCTTAAATTGATGCCACATGGGCTGTTGTTATTATTTAAAATAACTCGGTTAATTCTGATTATATAAAATAATCATAGGTTTTTCAAGCTATTTCTTACCGGATTTCCTATAATTTCATAGGAAATCCGGTTATTTTTTCAGAAATCTGTACGAAAAGATTATTTTGCCTTGTCAGCAAGAACCTTCTCCTGTACATTCTTCGGTACCTGCTCATATTTCTCAAAGAACATTGAGTAGTTACCACGTCCCTGTGTTCTGGAACGCAAGTCGGTAGAGTAACCGAACATCTCTGCAAGCGGAACGAATGCGCGTACAATCTTACCGCCGCCGAGATCATCCATACCCTCGATACGTCCACGACGGGAGTTGATGTCACCGATTACATCGCCCATGTATTCCTCAGGCATTGTAACCTCGACTTTCATGATCGGCTCAAGCAGCACGGCACCTGCCTTGTGCATAGCCTCCTTGAAACACATGGATCCGGCGATGTGGAATGCCATCTCGGAGGAGTCGACCTCATGGTAAGAACCATCGTATACATTGGCGTGCACGCCAAGTACCGGGAAACCACCAAGGATACCAGCCTGCGCTGCTTCCTCGATACCTTCTCCGACTGCCGGGATATATTCCTTCGGGATCGCACCGCCGACAACGGTAGACTCAAACTTGAATGTCTCCTCTGCGTTTGGATCCATCGGCTCAAACTTAACCTTACAGTGTCCGTACTGTCCACGTCCACCGGACTGCTTTGCGTACTTGTACTCAACGTCAACCGGCTTTGTGAATGTCTCCTTGTAAGCAACCTGCGGCGCACCAACGTTTGCCTCAACCTTGAACTCACGGAGCAGACGGTCTACGATGATCTCCAGATGGAGCTCACCCATACCTGCGATGATCGTCTGACCAGTCTCCTGATCTGTATGTGCACGGAATGTCGGATCCTCCTCTGCAAGTTTTGCAAGAGCCTCACCCATCTTGCCCTGTCCAGCCTTTGTCTTCGGCTCGATTGCAAGCTCGATAACCGGCTCAGGGAATTCCATGGACTCTAAGACTACCGGATGCTGCTCATCACAAATGGTATCACCGGTTGCTGTGAACTTGAATCCGACTGCTGCTGCGATATCACCGGCATAAACCTTGTCCAGCTCGGCTCTCTTATTCGCGTGCATCTGAAGGATACGTCCTACACGCTCCTTCTTGTCTTTTGTTGCATTCAGTACATAGGAACCGGAGTTCATTGTACCAGAGTAAACTCTGAAGAATGCCAGCTTACCAACAAACGGGTCAGCCATGATCTTGAATGCCAGAGCGGAGAACGGCTCTTCATCAGAAGAATGTCTCTCCACTTCATTGCCTTCCAGATCCGTACCCTTGATCGCAGGTACGTCAACCGGAGACGGCATATACTCGATGATCGCATCGAGAAGCTTCTGTACGCCCTTATTTCTGTAAGCGGTACCACAGCATACCGGGATCGCACGGCACTCGCAGGTAGCGACTCTCAATGCTTTCTTCATTTCCTCAACAGATGGTTCCTCACCCTCAAGGTACATCATCATCAGGTCGTCATCCAGCTCGCAAACCTTCTCTACCAGCTCGCTGCGGTAAAGCTCTGCCTCCTCTGCCATATCGCCAAGATCATCGGTAACAGTGATGTCATCACCCTTATCGTCGTTGTAGATATAGGCTTTCATCTCAAAGAGATCGATGATTCCCTTAAACTCATCCTCCTTGCCGATCGGCAGCTGGATGATGATCGCATTTTTCCCCAAACGGGTACGGATCTGGTCTACACATCCGTAGAAGTTTGCACCTAAAATATCCATCTTATTGACAAATGCCATTCTAGGTACGTTGTAGGTGTCAGCCTGACGCCATACATTCTCGGACTGAGGCTCTACACCACCCTTTGCGCAGAAGACGCCGACAGCGCCGTCGAGCACGCGGAGTGAACGCTCTACCTCAACCGTGAAGTCAACGTGTCCCGGAGTATCAATGATATTGATACGGTGCTCCAACGCACCCTCCTTTGGCTTTGTAAACTCCTGCAAAGTCCAGTGACAAGTCGTAGCGGCTGATGTGATTGTGATACCTCTTTCCTGCTCCTGCTCCATCCAGTCCATGGTCGCAGTACCCTCATGAGTATCACCGATTTTGTAATTAACACCGGTATAGTAAAGAATACGCTCTGTCGTTGTGGTTTTACCCGCATCGATATGAGCCATAATACCAATGTTTCTGGTTCTCTCTAATGGATATTCTCTTCCAGCCAAGGTATTTCCTCCCTAAATTAGAAACGGTAGTGAGCAAACGCTTTGTTTGCCTCTGCCATTTTGTGCATATCTTCTTTTCTCTTCACAGATGCACCCGTGTTGTTCGCTGCATCCAAAAGCTCGTTTGCCAGTCTCTCTTCCATGGTCTTCTCACCGCGGTTGCGGGAGTACATGGTCAGCCAGCGAAGAGCTAATGCCTGACGACGGTCCGGTCTTACCTCGATTGGCACCTGATAGGTTGCACCGCCAATACGTCTTGCCTTTACCTCAAGAACAGGCATAACGTTGTTCATGGCTTCTTCAAATACCTCAAGTGCAGGCTTCTCTGCTTTCTCCTCTACTCGCTTGAAAGCTCCGTATACAATCTTCTGTGCGACACCCTTCTTACCATCTAACATAATGCTGTTGATAAGCTTGGTAACCACTTTGCTGTTGTACATCGGGTCTGCTAATACATCTCTTTTCTGAGTATGTCCTTTACGTGGCACGGTTCTTCCCTCCTTAATCATAATTTACTATACAGACGTGTCTGTACGCAGACACCTGTCTGCATTGCCCGGCTCCACACTCCGAACCGGTGGACTTCATTTCGATTAATTCAACGGTACTCACATAGTGTTCGCGCGGAAATATATCTCATTGTGAAACAATCCCAACACTAACCTCTAGTTTATGCGGTCTGATAAAAAAATACACAGACACACAGATATGTGATACTATTGGTTGCTAAATCACTCCATTATTTAGCTGCTTTTGGTCTCTTAGCGCCGTACTTGGAACGAGCCTGCTTTCTGTTAGCGACACCTGCTGTATCAAGAGTACCACGGATAATGTGATATCTTGTACCTGGCAAGTCCTTAACACGACCACCACGGATCAGAACAACGCTGTGCTCCTGTAAGTTGTGTCCCTCTCCCGGAATGTAGCTTGTTACCTCGATTCCGTTGGAAAGACGTACTCTGGCGATCTTTCTAAGAGCTGAGTTAGGTTTTTTAGGAGTTGCTGTCTTAACAGCGGTACATACACCTCTCTTCTGCGGAGAAGAAGTATTGGTTGCTTTCTTCTGTAAAGAGTTGTAACCCTTCTGAAGTGCCGGTGCAGTAGACTTCTTAACAGATGTCTGACGTCCTTTTCTTACTAACTGGTTAAATGTTGGCATTATTTTCACCTCCTGTAATTAAAATGAATACGTAAACGCGCGCTCTTATGCACGCTAAATCATTATATAAAGGCAGCCCCCGGATGTCAAGTGTTTTCTTGCATCCGGGGGCAGTTTTTACTGCGCAGGCTGTCTTTTTTCATTTATTCTTCGATCGTCTCTTCTTCCGGCACAATCTCCTCCAGTGTGTAATCCTCATCCATCACACCGTTGTCATCGTAGTCCTCGAAGTCGTCGTAATCCTCGATCAGATCGTCCTCCGCCTCAAAAAGCTCGGAGTCAAGTCTGATGTTGCGGTAACGCTTCATACCGGTACCGGCCGGGATCAGCTTACCGATGATCACGTTCTCCTTCATACCGATCAGTGGGTCTACCTTACCCTTGATCGCAGCCTCCGTGAGAACCTTTGTGGTCTCCTGGAAAGATGCGGCTGACAAGAACGAGTTGGTTGCAAGGGAAGCCTTGGTGATACCGAGAAGTACCTGCTTGCCCTCTGCAGGCTGTCTGCCCTCTTTCTCCAGCGCCTCGTTGGTATCCTCGAAATCGAGGGTATCTACAAGCGTTCCCGGAAGCATATCGGAATCGCCGTTCTCCTCCACACGGATCTTCTGGAGCATCTGGCGCACGATCAGCTCAATGTGCTTGTCGTTGATCTCCACACCCTGAAGGCGGTATACACGCTGAACCTCGCGGAGCATATAATCCTGAACCGCGCGGACACCCTTGATCTTTAAGATGTCATGCGGGTTGACAGAACCCTCTGTCAGCTCATCGCCTGCCTCAAGTGTTGCTCCGTCCACGATCTTGATGCGGGAACCGTAAGGGATCAGGTATGCCTTCGTCTCTCCGGTCTCATTGTTGGTGACAACAATCTCACGTTTCTTCTTCGTATCCTTGATCGTAGCCACGCCGCCGAACTCGGTGATGATCGCAAGTCCCTTCGGCTTTCTCGCCTCGAAAATTTCCTCGACACGCGGAAGACCCTGTGTGATATCGTTTCCTGCCACACCACCGGTATGGAACGTACGCATCGTAAGCTGTGTACCCGGCTCACCGATGGACTGTGCCGCGATGATACCGACTGCCTCGCCGACCTGCACCGCCTGACCAGTTGCCATGTTGGCGCCGTAGCACTTCGCACAGACTCCCATGTGGGAACGGCAGGATAATACGGTACGGATCTTCACTTTCTTAAGCGGCTCGCCGTTCTCGTCCACGCCCTTGCTCATCACGAGCGCTGCACGCTTCGGAGTGATCATATGGTTTGCCTTCACCAGCACATTTCCCTCTGCATCGCAGATCGTGTTGCAGGAGAAACGTCCCGTGATTCTTTCCTGAAGGCTCTCAATCTCCTCTTTTCCATCCATGAAATCGGTCACCCACATACCCGGGATCTCTCTTCCGGTGCCCTCACAGCAGTCGGACTCGCGCACGATCATGTGCTGTGACACGTCTACCAGTCGTCTCGTCAGGTAACCAGAGTCAGCCGTACGGAGCGCCGTATCAGAAAGTCCCTTACGCGCACCGTGCGCGGACATGAAGTACTCCAGTACGTCAAGACCCTCACGGAAGTTTGACTTGATCGGGAGCTCGATGGTACGTCCTGTCGTATCTGCCATCAGTCCTCGCATTCCGGCAAGCTGCTTGATCTGCTTATCGGAACCACGCGCTCCGGAATCCGCCATCATGAAGATGTTATTGTATTTGTCAAGACCGGAGAGCAGCGCCTGTGTCAGCTCATCATCTGTCTCCTTCCATGTCTCTACAACTTCTTTGTAACGCTCCTCCTCCGTGATCAGACCACGCTTATACTGCTTTGTGATCCTGTCGACGGTGTCCTCCGCGTTCTTGATCAGCTCCGGCTTCTGCGGCGGCACGGTCATATCGGAAATAGATACGGTCATCGCCGCTCTCGTGGAATACTTGTATCCCATCGCCTTGACAGCGTCGAGCACCTCAGCCGTCTTGGTCGCGCCGTGGATATTGATGACCTTCTCCAGAATCTGCTTGTTCTGCTTCTTTGCGACAAGGAAATCAACCTCAAGCTTCAACTCATTTCCCGGAATGGTTCTGTCCACAAAACCAAGATCCTGCGGAATGATCTCATTAAAGATAAATCTTCCGAGCGTAGACTCGACAATATCTGTCAGCACAGTGCCGTCCGGCATCGTCTTTGACATCCGCACCTTGATCTTGGAGTGCAGTGTCACCGCGCCGTTCTCGTAAGCCAGGATCGCCTCGTTTACATTCTTAAAGAACTTGCCTTCGCCCTTGGCGCCCTCTCTCTCCTGCGTCAGGTAGTAAATACCAAGCACCATATCCTGGGAAGGAACCGCAACCAGTCCGCCGTCGGACGGCTTTAACAGGTTATTCGGGGAGAGCAGCATAAAGCGGCACTCTGCCTGCGCCTCCACAGAAAGCGGAAGATGCACAGCCATCTGGTCACCGTCGAAGTCCGCATTGAATGCAGTACATACGAGCGGATGCAACTTGATCGCCTTACCCTCTACAAGGATCGGCTCAAACGCCTGAATACCAAGACGATGCAGGGTAGGAGCACGGTTTAACATCACCGGATGCTCTTTGATCACATCCTCTAAGACATCCCAGACCTCCGTCTGCAGGCGCTCCACCATCTTCTTTGCACTCTTGATATTGTGCGCGGTACCGTTTGCCACAAGCTCCTTCATCACAAACGGCTTAAACAGCTCGATCGCCATCTCTTTCGGGAGACCGCACTGGTAAATCTTCAACTTCGGCTCTACGCAGATAACGGAACGTCCCGAATAGTCGACACGTTTTCCGAGCAGGTTCTGACGGAAACGTCCGGATTTACCCTTCAACATATCAGACAGAGACTTTAACGCACGGTTGCCCGGCCCCGTTACCGGACGACCACGGCGTCCGTTGTCGATCAGTGCATCCACCGCTTCCTGAAGCATACGCTTCTCATTGCGCACGATAATGTCCGGCGCGCCAAGCTCAAGAAGTCTTCTCAAACGATTATTGCGGTTGATGATCCTTCTATATAAATCGTTCAGGTCGGAGGTTGCAAAACGTCCTCCGTCAAGCTGGACCATCGGACGTAAATCCGGCGGGATCACCGGGATCACGGTCATGATCATCCACTCCGGCTTGTTTCCGGACTCGCGGAATGCCTCCACCACCTCAAGTCTCTTGATGATCCTTGCTCTCTTCTGTCCTGTCGCATCGGTAAGCTCCGCCTGAAGCTCTGCGGAATCCTTTTCCAGATCGATCGACTGGAGAAGCTCCTGGATCGCCTCGGCTCCCATACCGACACGGAACGCGTTGCCGTACTGCTCTCTCGCATCCTGATACTCGCTCTCAGAAAGAACCTGTTTGTACTGGAGCGCGGTATTTCCACCGTCCAGCACGATATAGGAAGCAAAGTACAGCACCTTCTCAAGCGTTCTCGGAGAAAGGTCAAGAATCAGTCCCATGCGGGAAGGAATCCCCTTAAAGTACCAGATATGGGAAACCGGAGCCGCAAGCTCAATGTGTCCCATACGCTCTCTACGAACGCTTGCCTTTGTAATCTCAACGCCACAGCGGTCGCAGACTACGCCCTTGTAGCGGATTTTCTTATATTTACCACAGTGACATTCCCAGTCCTTGCTCGGTCCAAAAATCTTCTCGCAGAACAGACCGTCCTTCTCCGGCTTTAAAGTTCTGTAATTGATGGTCTCCGGCTTCTTCACCTCGCCTCTGGACCATTCCCTGATCTTCTCCGGTGAAGCCAGACCAATTTTAATCGCATCAAATGAAATGGACTGGCCTGTCGCCTCTCTCATATTAGTTTCTGGCATTATGACACTCCCTTCTAATGCTCCGCCTGCGGCGGCACTGTTTATTCTTCGTCAAGAACATCCTCTGCATCATCGTAGAAATCGGCATCGTCCTCCTCTGCCTCCTCCTCAATATCAACCAGCTCCTCGTTCTCTGTATCAAACTCTTTCTGGGAGAATCCCATCTTCGCGAAGGATTCACTGTCCTCGAAAGCAAAATCCTTATCACCGGAAATGATAGAGTTGAGATCCGTGTTGCCGTACTCGCTGGTCTCTATCAACTCCACTTCATTTCTGTCCTCGTCTAACACCTTAACGTCCAGACCGAGTGACTGAAGCTCTTTTAAGAGCACCTTAAAGGACTCCGGAATACCCGGCTCAGGGATATTGTCTCCCTTGATGATCGCCTCGTAGGTCTTGACACGTCCGACCACGTCATCGGACTTCACTGTCAGGATTTCCTGCAGGGTATAGGATGCACCATATGCTTCCAGCGCCCATACCTCCATCTCTCCGAAACGCTGTCCGCCGAACTGCGCTTTACCGCCGAGCGGCTGCTGTGTTACCAGAGAATACGGTCCGGTAGAACGCGCATGGATCTTGTCGTCTACCAGATGGTGCAGTTTCAGGTAGTGCATATGTCCGATGGTTACCGGTGAATCAAACGGCTCTCCGGTACGTCCGTCGCGGAGCTGCACCTTTCCGTCACGGGAGATCGGCACGCCCTTCCAGAGCGCTCTGTGCGCACGGTTATCATATAAGTATTTCAACACATCCTCGCTCAGTGTGTCTTTATATTTTGCCTCAAACTCTTCCCACTCGAAGTTTACATAGTCATTTGCAAGCTCCAGGGTATCCTGGATATCGATCTCCTTCGCGCCGTCAAACACCGGGGTCTCAATATTGAACCCAAGCGCTTTGGCAGCAAGGCTTAAGTGAATCTCAAGCACCTGACCGATGTTCATTCGGGAAGGTACGCCCAGCGGGTTTAACACGATGTCAAGCGGGCGTCCGTTCGGCAGGAACGGCATATCCTCCACCGGGAGCACGCGGGAAACGACACCCTTGTTACCGTGACGGCCTGCCATCTTATCGCCGACGGAGATCTTTCTCTTCTGGGCAATGTAGATGCGCACCGCCTGGTTTACGCCCGGAGACAGCTCGTCGCCGTTCTCTCTCGTAAACACCTTGGCGTCCACAACGATACCGTACTCGCCATGCGGCACCTTCAGGGAGGTATCGCGCACCTCTCTCGCCTTTTCACCAAAGATCGCGCGCAACAGTCTCTCCTCTGCGGTCAGCTCTGTCTCTCCCTTCGGGGTAACCTTGCCGACCAGAATATCTCCGGCTCTCACCTCCGCACCGATGCGGATGATTCCGCGCTCGTCGAGATCCTTAAGCGCATCGTCGCCGACACCCGGAACGTCTCTTGTGATCTCCTCCGGTCCCAGCTTCGTGTCGCGCGCCTCCGCCTCGTATTCCTCAATATGGATGGATGTATACACATCATCCTGTACCAGTCTCTCACTCAAAAGGACAGCATCCTCGTAGTTGTAGCCTTCCCATGTCATAAATCCGATCAGCGGATTCTTTCCGAGGGCAAGCTCACCGTTCTGGGTGGACGGACCATCCGCGATCACCTCGCCCGCCTCCACGCGGTCGCCCTTAAACACGATCGGTCTCTGATTGTAGCAGTTGGACTGGTTACTTCTGGAGAACTTCGTCAGCTTGTAGACGTCTCTTGTTCCCTCGTCGTTCTTGATCACGATCTTGTTGGACTCAGAGCTCTCCACAACTCCTGATTTCTTCGCAACCACACAGACACCGGAGTCTACCGCAGCCTTGGTCTCCATACCGGTACCAACAACCGGAGCATCTGTCGTCAGAAGCGGCACCGCCTGACGCTGCATATTGGAACCCATCAGCGCACGGTTCGCATCATCATTCTGCAGGAACGGGATCAGCGCCGTAGCGACGGAGAATACCATCTTCGGGGATACGTCCATGTAATCAAACATGGTCTTCTCATACTCCTGCGTCTCATCCAGATAACGACCGGACACAGAATTACGGATAAAATGACCTTCCTCATCCAACGCCTCGTTCGCCTGCGCCACATGATAATTGTCCTCCTCGTCCGCCGTCATATAGACAACTTCGTCAGTGACACGCGGATTCTTAGGGTCAGTCTTATCAATCTTGCGGTACGGTGCCTCGATAAATCCGTACTCGTTGATCCTCGCATAGCTTGCAAGAGAGTTGATCAGACCGATGTTCGGTCCCTCGGGCGTCTCGATCGGACACATTCTTCCGTAGTGGGAATAGTGTACGTCTCGCACCTCAAATCCTGCACGGTCTCTGGAAAGACCTCCCGGTCCCAGCGCAGACAGACGTCTCTTGTGGGTCAGCTCACCCAGCGGGTTGTTCTGATCCATAAACTGTGAAAGCTGGGAAGAACCGAAAAACTCCTTCACCGCAGCCGTCACCGGCTTGATATTGATCAGGCTCTGCGGAGAGATTCCGTCCAGATCCAGCGTCGTCATACGCTCGCGCACCACGCGCTCCAGTCTGGAAAGACCGATTCTGTACTGGTTCTGCAACAGCTCGCCGACTGCGCGGATACGTCTGTTGCCCAGATGATCGATATCATCGTCATGCCCGATCGCATACTCCAAATGCATATTATAGTTAATAGAAGCAAAAATATCGTCCTTTGTAATGTGCTTCGGAACCAGATCATGCACATTTTTGTGGATCGCTTCCTTTAAGTCTTCCACATCGGTATACTGCTCCAGCAACTGTGCCAGCACCGGATAATACACGAGCTCCGTGATACCAAGCTCCTTCGGATTACAGTCTACATAATGCCTTAAATCTACCATCATAGAGGACAGAACCTTAACATTTCTGGTCTCGCCCTGAATCCATACAAAAGGAACTGCCGCATTCTGGATGTCGTCTGCAAGGGAACGGGTCACCTCTGTGCCCGCCTCCGCGATGATCTCCCCCGTATTCACATCAACGACATCCTCCGCAAGAACATGTCCGTTGATACGGTTCTTAAGCGCCAGCTTTTTATTGAATTTATAGCGTCCGACCTTTGCCAGATCATATCTTCTCGGATCAAAAAACATCGCATTGATCAGACTCTCCGCGCTCTCAACAGTCAGCGGCTCGCCCGGTCTGATCTTCTTATATAATTCAAGAAGTCCCTCCTCGTAATTGGTCGCAACGTCCTTGCCAAAGCTTGCAAGGATCTTCGGCTCCTCGCCGAACATATCGACGATCTCCTGGTTGCTTCCGACGCCGAGCGCACGGATCAGCACAGTGATCGGCACCTTTCTGGTTCTGTCTACACGAACATAAAACACGTCATTGGAGTCTGTCTCATACTCTAACCATGCGCCACGGTTAGGGATCACAGTACAGGAATACAATGTCTTACCCACTTTATCATGGGCAATTCCGTAATAGATACCCGGAGAACGCACCAACTGGCTTACGATTACTCGCTCCGCACCGTTGATCACGAACGTGCCCGTCTCTGTCATCAGAGGAAGGTCACCCATGAATATCTCATGCTCGTTAATCTCATCAGTCTCTTTGTTGTGAAGTCTGACCTTGACCTTCAAAGGAGCTGCGTATGTGGCATCTCTCTCTTTGCACTCCGGAATCGTGTACTTCACATCGTCTTCACACAATGTAAAATCAACAAATTCCAGACTCAGATGACCGCTGTAATCCGCGATCGGAGAGATATCATCGAAAACTTCTTTTAAGCCCTCTTTTAAGAACCACTGATAGGAGTCTTTCTGGACCTCTATCAGATTCGGCATCTCTAATACCTCTTTCTGTCTTGAGTAACTCATACGCATGCCTTTTCCAGCTTTCACCGGACGTATTCTGTTTTTCTCCATTGACGTTTCACCTCTCGTTTTTATTAAAATAAGAATAATAAAAAATTGTAGCTTTCATCATTCCCCGCCCAAATCCCCTAAAACCACAAGATAAAGTATTAAGAGATTGCAGCGTACACTAGGAAAAAAGGGCGCAATAAGCCTAAAGTTCCACAATAGTGCAACTTATATGTTAGCACAAGTGTCAAGTGCACGTCAAGAAGTTTTCTCCGAAAAAAAAATGAACATTCCCATCGGGCGGTGGAAATGTTCATTTTCTCTGTATCTTTTCTTATAATTTAAAGCGGTACCCCACGCCCCAGATCGTCTCGATATACTGCGGCTT
>SAMEA3387474__coassemble_1704_pt1 | contig 12719 bp, 9 predicted proteins | sample SAMEA3387474__metabat2_low_PE_013 | metagenome-assembled genome bin SAMEA3387474 (sample SAMEA3387474) | Felis catus | biome: Faeces | place: United Kingdom | collected 2012 | reverse complement strand
GTGTATGTAAAGAGTGATGCGGGCGTGAAGGTGCGCTGTGGGGAAAAAGAGGAGGTTTTGGCGGCGGGAACGCTGATTTCTGCCGGGACGTATCTTGCTGGGCAGACGGACGGCACCCTCGTGGTGCGGCCGGAGCAGGAAAACGGCTTGATTTTTCTGTGCGATGCCGCAGGAAATGCGGTTTCGAATGGATATCCGGGTGCGATCGAGGTGCGCTCTTATGCAGAAGGCTACACGGTTGTCAATGACGTGCCGTTTGAGACCTATCTGTGCGCAGTCGTGCCGAGTGAGATGCCTTCCAGCTACGCGCCGGAGGCGTTGAAGGCGCAGGCGGTCTGTGCGAGAAGCTACGCCTATATCCAGTTGCTGCGCGCGGATCTGGCAGAGTATGGCGCGCATATCAATGACAGCACGTCCTATCAGGTGTACAATAAGACGGCGGCGACGGAGGCTACAAAGCAGGCGGTCTATGGCACGGCGGGAAAACTGCTGCTCTATGAGGGAAAGCCGGTTGAGGCGTATTACTTCTCGACTTCCATGGGGTATACGGACACCGCAGAGGTCTGGAATGTCGCCGACATGGCGCCATATGGTTATCTGAAATCTGCCTGCCTGAACAGAGACGGCGCGGGTGTGGATCTGTCGGACGAGGAGACATTCCGCAGCTATATCCGTCAGAAGGCGGAAGGGTATGACAGTGACGTCAAGTATTACCGCTGGTTTGCGACTGCGGATTACAGGGAAAAGACACAGGAGATCAATCAGATCCTGCTCGCCAGAAAAGCGGCGGTTCCGGGAAATATCCGCTGTTTTGCGGCGGGGGAGGATGCGGAGGAGCCGGAAGTCACCGCGCAGACGCTGGAGGGATATGGCAGGCTGGTCGGCATCTCTGTGCAGGAGAGGAGCCGTGCGGGCGCGATCCTGACTCTTGCGCTTCAGTATGAAAAGGGAAGTGTGCTCGTGAAAAATGAGTACAATATCAGAAAAGTTCTGGGCGCAGGCGTCGGTAAGATGGTCTATGCGGATTCCACAGAGAGCACCGGTGTGACGATGCTGCCGAGCGCTTTTTGCTCCATTGCTGTGCAGGAGGACGGCACTGCGGTGCTCTCCGGCGGAGGCTATGGGCACGGTCTTGGCATGAGCCAGAACGGGGCGAACGGCATGGCGAAGGCGGGGATGAATTACGAAGAAATCTTGCAATATTTCTACCAGAATATTACAATCGGTAGTATAGAGTAAACTGAGTATCATTCGGTGTGACGGAGAGGAAACGGTATGGTCTGGAAAATAGCTGCCAATCTGAAATATTTTATGAAGAAGTGCAGACAGGATAAAATCAACGCTTACGCGGCGCAGGCTGCCTTTTTTATCATATTGTCTATCATTCCGTTTCTGATGGTATTTTCCTCGCTGCTGCAATATACGTCGGTGACGGAATCCATGCTGCTCGATGTGATGCGCCGCCTGATACCGGAATATCTGCTGCCGTTTTTTGTCTCGCTGGTCGATGAGGTGTATAACCGCTCGATGGGAATTATCTCGGTGACGGCGGTGGTCGCCATCTGGTCGGCGGCGAAGGGCGTGCAGTATCTGGCGGACGGCTTCAATTCCGTAAATGATCTGGAGGAGACGAGAAACTGGTTTGTGCTGCGGTTCTGGGCGATCATCTACACGGTTGTATTTCTGGCTGCGATCGTGCTCGCGCTGGTCGTTTTGGTGTTCGGCAATTCCCTGCGCGCGCTTGCGGCGCAGTATCTGCCGTTTCTTACGCATCTGGCAGGGATCCTCTCGCATCTGCGCGGAGTTGTGATGCTTGTGCTGTTCACGCTGTTTTTTGATATTATCTTTACGACACTGCCGAACCGGAAGCTGACCTTTAAGGGGCAGCTTCCCGGCGCGGTGTTTTGCAGTGTTGGCTGGTATCTCTTTTCTGCCGGGATCTCGATCTATGTCGATTATTTCAATGGATTTTCCATGTACGGAAGCCTGACGACGATTGTGCTTGTCATGCTGTGGTTTTATTTTTGTATGTATATCATGCTGATCGCAGCGGAGATCAATGTGGTGTTTGGCGGGCATTTTAAGAGACTGTCGCGGTGAGGGCGCAGTGCATCAGTACTGGTAGCGCTTTTTGTACCGGAGAAACAGCGCGGCGGTCAGGAGAAACGCGAGGAACTCTGCCACGGGTGTTGCGAGCCAGATGCCCGTGACGCCGAGGATCTCCGGGAGGATCAGCATCGCCATGACCATAAATACGAACGAGCGCAAAAAGGCGAGCACGGCGGAGACGGCTCCGTTTGAGAGCGCGGTAAACAGACTGCTGCCAAATACGTTAAAGCCGATCAACAGCAGCGCCGGCGTGCAGATGCGGTTCCCGGCGACAGCGAGGTCATAGACCGGATTGTCCGGCCGGGTAAATACTGCGACGAGCGGCTCCGTGGCTGCATAGGACAGAATGACAGCCGCAAGTGCGATCGAGCCGATCACCTTAAGGCTCATCCGGACCAGTTTTTTCAGCTTTTCGTGTTTTCCCTCTCCGTAGTAATAGCTTATCATCGGTGCGACGCCATAGGAATATCCCGTGTACAGGGAGGTGGCAAACATCAGTACATACATGATGATCGTGATCGCAGCGACGCCGTTTTCCCCGACGTATGTGAGCATGGCACGGTTAAACATCAGCGTGACGATTCCCGTCACCAGCGCCGACGCCATCTCCGAGCTGCCGTTTGCCGCCGCACTCACAAGGGTTTTTGCGCGGCAGACAGGTCTGGCAAAATGAAGTAGGCTTTTTCTGCCGGAAAAAAGAAAGAGACCCACCACGGCAGTGACGGTATACCCGAGTCCGGTTGCGATCGCAGCGCCTCCGATCCCCATGTCAAAAATAGCGATCAGTACATAGTCGAGCACGATATTTAAGACGCCTCCGGCGATGGAGCAGACCATCGACAAAAACGATTTTCCGGCGGCGATCATGTAGAGCGTAAAGTTGTTCATCAGAAGGATCGGAACCACAAACAGCAGGTAGCGGTTTAAGTACTCGGTACAGTATGCGGCGACTGCGGCGGACAGAACCATCCCGGAAAAAATGCGTCCGACCAGAAGATAGCCGACAGCGGACATAAAAAGCCCGGCGATCACATTTACGAGGATCAGGAAGGTGAAGTCTTCGTTCGCCTCCGCTGTTTTCTGTTCCCCCATCTTGCGCATGATCACGGCGCTGCCGCCCGTGGCGAGCATCGTGGAGATGGCGGTGACCAGGGAGATCACGGGGGCAGTCAGGTTGATGGCGGACAGCGCCTCTGTTCCGATGAGGTTCGAGACGAACAGACCGTCGACCATCGTGTAAAAGGACATAAAGACGGTCATGACGATGGTTGGTATGGCAAATTTCAAGATGTTTTTCAGCGTAACCGGCCGAAGGTATTTGTTTTCCATAAGAAAAATCTCCTTGTCTGTGTTTTTGTTCGGGAACAATATAAACCGTACGGTAACAGTACGGTCAAGAGAGTTTAGAAAATATTTAGAAAGACGCGCCGGGAAAAAGTGCTTGATGTTTCCGGTTCGCTGTGCTAGAATACCAGATAGGTAAACAACGAGTGACACGCTGCGCGAGCCGCTCTTATGTCAACAACAGCAGTCTGCTGTGGAAAAAGGCAGTGAATGTGTGGGGATCATCCCGTGTATCATATGGATACACAGTAGAGCACTATAATCCTTTCAGAGAGAGTGGGTCACCGGCTGTAAGCCCGCTTAAGGCAAGGTAGGAATCGAAGTTCGCACAGGAGCCGCATCTGTGAACGAGAGTAGCAGGTGACGTCGATGCACGTTACGCATGGAAAGCGCTTTTGAAAGCCGCGTTTTGCGGCGGAAAAGAATCAGGGTGGTACCGCGGAATCATTCGTCCCTAGAGAGACGGATGACTCCGCGGTTTTTTATGTGCATTGACAGAATATGAGAAAAGGAGTCTATGATGAAAGAGAAACTTCAAAAAATCAGGGAAGAAGCAATGCGCCAGATCAGTGAGTCGAAGGATCTGGGCAGACTAAACGACGTCCGCGTGGCGATCCTCGGAAAGAAGGGCGAACTGACGGCGGTGTTAAAGAGCATGAAGGATGTCAGCCCCGAGGAGCGCCCGCTGGTCGGACAGCTCGTCAATGAGACGCGAGAGAGCATCGAGCGGATGCTGGAGGAGACAAAGGCGAAGCTTGAGGCGGCGGAGCTTGAGCTGAAGCTGAAACAGGAGGTCATCGACGTGACCCTTCCGGCGAAGAAAAATAATGTCGGCCACCGCCATCCGAACACCATTGCCCTTGAGGAGGTGGAGCGCATTTTCACCGGAATGGGCTACGAGGTCGTGGAGGGACCGGAGGTCGAGTACGACTATTATAACTTCGAGGCGCTGAATATTCCGGCGAACCATCCGGCAAAGGATGAGCAGGATACCTTCTATATCAATGACAAGATCGTGCTCCGCACCCAGACCTCGCCTGTCCAGGTGCGCGAGATGGAGAAGGGGAAGCTTCCGATCCGCATGATCGCGCCGGGACGCGTGTTCCGCTCCGACGAGGTGGACGCGACACATTCCCCGTCCTTCCATCAGATCGAGGGACTTGTCATCGACAGGCATATCACTTTTGCAGATTTAAAGGGAACGCTGGCGGAGTTCGCGCGCGAGCTTTTCGGGGAGGACACGAAGGTAAAATTCCGTCCGCACCATTTCCCGTTTACCGAGCCTTCCGCGGAGATGGACGTCACCTGCTTTAAGTGCGGCGGAAAGGGCTGCCGTTTCTGTAAGGGCGAGGGCTGGATCGAGATCCTGGGATGCGGCATGGTGCATCCGCGCGTTTTAAAGATGAGCGGTATCGATCCGGAGGAGTACTCGGGCTTTGCCTTTGGCATGGGACTTGAGCGCATCGCGCTGCTCAAATACGAAATCGACGATATGCGTCTGTTATACGAGAACGACCAGAGATTCCTGGGACAGTTTTAGTCGGAATGGAGGAATGATTAGTATGAAAACATCATTGAAATGGATCAAAGATTTAGTTCCGGGATTGGAAGTGACCCCGCAGGAATATATGGACGCCATGACATTATCCGGCTCTAAGGTGGAGGGATATGAGCGCATGGACGAGGATCTGGAGAAGATCGTGATCGGTCAGGTGAAGAGCATCGAGCGCCATCCGGACGCAGACAAACTGGTGATCTGCCAGGTGGATGTCGGCGCGGAGACGATACAGATCGTCACGGGTGCACCGAATGTGACGGAGGGCTGCAAGGTCCCGGTCGTTTTGGACGGCGGCAGGGTTGCCGGAGGTCACGACGGAAGTAAAACCGAGGGAGGCATCCGGATCAAAAAAGGAAAGCTGCGCGGCGTGGAGTCGGATGGCATGATGTGCTCCATCGAGGAGCTCGGCTCCACCAGAGATATGTTCCCGCTTGCACCGGAGAACGGTCTGTATCTTCTGCCGGAGGATGCGCCGGTGGGAGAGAGTGCAGTGAGCTATCTTGGGCTTGACGACGTTGTGGTTGAGTATGAGATCACATCCAACCGCGTAGACTGCTTCGCAGTGCTTGGGATCGCGCGTGAGGCAGCCGCAACCTTTGGCAGGGAGTTTGTGCCTCCGGTTGTCACGGAGACCGGAAGGGACGGAGACGTCAACGACTACATCAGGGTGCGTGTACAGGACACGGACCTCTGCTCCAGATATACGGCGAGAGTTGTCAAAAATATTAAAATCGCGCCGTCGCCGGAATGGATGCAGCAGAGACTGCGCGCGCAGGGCATCCGTCCGATCAACAACATTGTGGATATCACCAACTATGTGATGGAGGAGTACGGACAGCCGATGCACGCCTACGATCTCGACATGATCGCAGGGGGTGAGATCGTTGTCAGACGCGCGTCAAAAGACGAGAAGTTTGTGACTCTGGACGGGCAGGAGCGCACGCTGGACGATTCCGTCCTGATGATCTGTGACGGCGAGAAACCGGTCGGCATCGCGGGCATCATGGGCGGCGAGAATTCCATGATCACGGACGGCGTGAAGACGATGCTGTTTGAGGCGGCCTGCTTTGACGGCACGAACATCCGCCTTTCTGCCAAGAAGATCGGGCTTAGGACGGACGCTTCCTCCAAGTTTGAGAAGGGATTGGATCCGAACAATGCCATTGAGGCGATGAACCGCGCCTGCCAGCTCATCGAGGAACTCGGCGCGGGCGAGGTGGTCGGCGGCGTTGTCGATGTCTACCCGGAGAAAAGAGAGGGGAGAAGGATCCCATTTGAGCCGGAGAAATACAACCGTTTGCTGGGGACAGAGATTGCACCGGAGACGATGCTCTCCTACTTTGAGCGTCTGGAGCTTGGCTATGATAAGGAAAAAAATGAGGTAGTGATTCCGTCTTTTAGACAGGATCTGGAATGCAGTGCGGATCTGGCAGAGGAGGTTGCAAGATTCTTCGGCTACGACAAGATCCCGACCACGTTGCCGAGCGGCGAGGCGACGACGGGAAAGCTCTCCTTTAAGCTCCGCATCGAGAGCGTTGCAAGGGAGATCGCAGAATTCTGCGGCTTCTCGCAGGGCATGACATATTCATTCGAGAGCCCGAAGGTGTTTGACAAGCTGCTGATCGCGGCGGATTCCCCGTTGCGTCAGGCGGTCGAGATCACCAATCCGCTCGGTGAGGATTTTTCCATTATGCGGACGGTGTCGCTCAACGGTATGCTGACCTCGCTCTCCACAAACTTTAACCGCAGAAACAAAAATGTCCGTCTCTACGAGCTCGGAAACATTTATCTGCCGAAGCAGATTCCGGTCACGGAGCTGCCCGAGGAGCGGATGCAGTTTACGCTCGGTATGTACGGTGACGGTGATTTCTACACGATGAAGGGCGTGATCGAGGAGTTTTTGTATAAGGTTGGAATGACGGCAAAGGCGCAGTATGACCCTGACGCCGGACGTCCTTTCCTCCATCCGGGACGTCAGGCAAACGTGATCTATAACGGTGCGGTGATCGGCTATCTGGGCGAGGTGCATCCGGTCGTTGCGGCAAATTATTCCATCAAGGAGCGCGCATATGTGGCGGTTCTGGATATGCCACAGATCGTGTGTTGTGCGACCTTTGACCACAAATACGAGGGTATCGCAAAATTCCCTGCTGCGACGAGAGACATTTCGATGGTCGTGCCAAAGAATATTCTGGCGGGCGATATTGAGCGGGTGTTCGACGAGAAGGGCGGCAGTCTGCTCGAGAACTATGAGCTGTTCGATATCTATGAGGGCACGCAGATCAAGCCGGGCTACAAGTCGATCGCTTACTCTCTGTCCTTCCGCGCAAAGGACCGCAATCTCGAGGAGGCGGACATCACAGGCGCAATGCAGAAGATCGTGGCGGCGCTTACGGAGATGGGAGCAGAGCTGCGCAAATAGTTTTGGAGAAAAATATGGACGTAAAAGATTTTTATTATGACCTTCCGCAGGAGCTGATCGCGCAGGATCCTCTGAGCGACCGCTCCGGCTCAAGGCTCATGGTACTCGATAAAAATACAGGGGAGATCGAACACCGGATCTTCCGCGATATCACGGAATATTTAAGACCGGGGGACTGTCTCGTCATCAACAATACGAAGGTGATCCCGGCGAGGCTCTACGGCGTGAAGGAGGACACCGGCGCGAAGATCGAGGTGCTCCTCTTAAAGCGAAAGGAAAACGATGTCTGGGAGACGCTGGTAAAGCCGGGGAGGAAATGTAAGCCCGGGACAAAATTAAGCTTTGGCGAAGGACTTTTGACGGGAGAGGTCACAGAGATTGTCGAGGAGGGCAACCGCCTGATCCGGTTCCACTACGAGGGGATTTTTGAGGAAATCCTGGACAGGCTTGGACAGATGCCCCTGCCGCCCTACATCACGCACCAGCTTGAGGACAAGAACCGCTACCAGACTGTCTACGCAAAGTACGACGGCTCCGCGGCGGCACCGACGGCGGGACTTCACTTTACGCCGGCGCTTTTGGAGCAGGTGCGGCAGATGGGTGTGGAGATCGCAGAGGTGACGCTGCACGTCGGTCTTGGAACGTTTCGCCCGGTGAAGGAGACGGATGTCTTAAAACACCATATGCACTCCGAATTTTACCGGATCGACCAGAGCGAGGCGGATAAGATCAACCGCGCAAAAAAAGAGGGACACCGCGTGATCGCTGTCGGCACGACGAGCACGCGCACGCTGGAATCCGCTGCGGACGAAAACGGGTATCTGCGGGAGACGAGCGGGTGGACGGAGATCTTTATCTATCCGGGCTACCAGTTTAAGGTCATCGACGGTCTGATCACGAATTTCCATCTGCCGGAGTCCACGCTGGTCATGCTGGTGTCGGCGCTTGCCGGGAGAGAGCACGTGTTAAACGCCTACGTCGAGGCGGTGGCGCAGCGCTACCGTTTCTTCAGTTTTGGCGACGCCATGTTCCTGACCGATCTGCACACAAAGTAGTTGTCAGATGTCGCAAAATCGGATAAAATAAGGGCAGCAAACAACGAGTGGACGCTTCGCGAACCACTCTTATGTCAACCAGCGAGGGGTGCAGGATATGGAGAAGAGGAGACACAAACGGCTGGATTTGGATGTCTCGGTAGAGCTGGAACAGCTCGGGGAAAACGGGGGAACAACATTTCATTTTACGCACGTGGACGTGACGGATATTTCCAGGAGCGGTATCGGGTTTACCAGCACAAAGGAGCTTGCCGTGGGAACCTGCTATGATGCGAAGATACAGATCTGGACGGGGGAGATCATCTGTGTGGCGATCGAGATCGTGCGCCGCGCGAAGCATCCGGATGATTACAGGTACGGTTGTCGGTTTACCGGAATGTCGGATGAGGATGCCGTGAAAATTGATGTATATCAGATTTTTCACGATATCTAAAGGTTGACAAACGGTGCGATCAAAACTATAATAAGAAAGATTAGAGAATCATTTTATGATAGGTGTATAAAACCGGGGAGAGATACACTTCTGGCTGTATTTTGCTTTCCGGTTTTTTCAGTCCGTGAGATCATTCAGAAGAAGGGGATACGTTATGGAACAGTTCAAGGGAAAAATTGCGTTTGGCGGGATTGCGATCGGACCTGTCCGCACGATCGGGAGCAGTCACCAGATGGTGCGCAGAACAAGAGTGGAGGATGTCACGCAGGAACTTAAGCGGTTTTCCGATGCGAAGGAATGTGCCATTGAGGAACTCAAAGCTTTATATGAAAAGGCGCTTCCGCAGGTGGGTGAGGAGCACGCCGCGATTTTTGAGGTGCATCAGATGATGCTTGACGACGCGGATTACTGTGAGGCGATCGAGCATATGATCGCCAGCCAGCAGGTGAATGCAGAGTTTGCGGTTGCGACGACCGGAGACAACTTTGCGGAGATGTTCGCGTCGATGGACGATGACTATATGCGTGCGCGTTCTGCGGATGTGAAGGATATATCGGAGCGCGTGATCCGTATTCTGTGTGGTGTTCACGAGAGCACAGACGGAGGCCAGCACCCTGCGATCATCCTTGCGGATGATCTTGCGCCGAGCGAGACGATACAGCTTGACAGGAAGTCGGTGCTTGCCTTTGTGACCAGAGAGGGTTCTGTCAATTCCCACACAGCGATCCTGGCTCGTATGATGAATATTCCGGCGCTGGTTGCGACGCCGGCGGGCGAAGTGGCAGACGGCACGCTTGCGATCGTTGACGGCAGACAGGGACTTTTTATCACGGATCCGGACGAGGAGACGAGAGAGAAGTATGAGAAGCTGCTCGCGGCAGAGCAGGAGCAGAGGAAGCTGCTCGCGACCTTAAAGGGCAGGGAGAGCGTGACAAAGAGCGGCAGAAAGATCCATTTGTATGCCAATATCGGCGGGGTTTCCGATGTTGCTGCCGTACTTGAAAATGATGCGGAGGGCATTGGTCTGTTCCGCAGTGAGTTCTTATATTTACAGAATAACGATTATCCGACGGAGGAGGAGCAGTTTTCCGCTTACCGCCGTGTGCTCGAGATGATGGCGGGCAAGAGGGTGATCATCCGCACGATGGATATCGGAGCGGACAAGAAGATTGATTATTTCAATCTGGATGAGGAGGAGAATCCGGCGCTTGGATACCGTGCGATCCGCATCTGTCTGGATCGTCAGGAGATTTTCCGCACACAGTTGCGCGCACTCTACCGCGCAAGTATTTATGGAAGACTTGCAGTCATGATACCGATGATCGCATCCCGTTGGGAGGTGGTCGAGGTGAAGCGCATCATGGCGGAGGTTCGCAGCGAACTGGACGCACAGGAGATCCCTTACGGAGAGATCGAGCTCGGTGTGATGATCGAGACTCCGGCTGCGGTGATGATCGCGGACGAGCTTGCGCAGGAAGTTCAGTTTTTCAGTATCGGAACCAATGATTTGACACAGTATACTCTGGCGATTGACCGGCAGAATAATAAGCTGGACCGCTATTATGACGCACACCACCCGGCAGTGCTCAAAATGATAAAGATGGTTGTGGACGCGGCACATGAGGCAGGCATCTGGGCTGGTATCTGCGGAGAACTCGGCGCAGACACAGAGCTGACCAGAACCTTTGTCGAGATGGGAGTGGACGAGCTGTCAGTGGCGCCGGGAATGGTATTGCCGATCCGCAAGGGTATTTTGGAAGCAGAATAAAAGGAGGAAAAAACAATGAAAACATTTGATCACGTAGTGAAGGATGAACTTGGAATCCACGCAAGACCGGCAGGTATTCTGGCAAAAGAGGCAAAGAATTACCAGAGCAAGGTTACGATGAAGAAGGGTGACAAGGAAGTTGATCTGACCAGACTGATGGCAGTGATGGCTCTCGGTGTAAAGCAGGGCGAGAAGGTTACAGTAAGCGTTGAAGGTCCGGATGAGGACAGCGCCTGCGCAGCTCTCAAGAAGTTTTTTGAGGAGCAGGTTTGATCCAGGTAGAGATCTGCTGCGGCGGATATGAGGATGCGGCGGCGGCAGAGCGCGGCGGGGCAGGGCGTGTCGAGTTAAACAGCGCGCTCTCCCTCGGCGGGCTGACGCCGGACATCGGAGATCTGCTCTTGTGTAAGGAGAAACTTTCTGTCTCTGTTGTGGCGATGGTGCGCCCGCGCGCAGGCGGTTTCTGCTATACCGCAGGCGAATTTCTCAGTATGTTAAAAAGTGCGGAGAGGATGCTTTCCTGCGGGGCAGACGGACTTGCATTTGGGATTTTGACCCCGGAGCGGCACATTGATCTGCCGCGTACCAGACAGATGACGGAACTCATACATTCTTATGGAAAAGACGCGGTGTTTCACCGCGCCTTTGATTGTTTAGAGGATCTGCCGCGCGGCATGGAAGAGTTGATAGAAATGGGAGTGGACCGTGTCCTCACAAGTGGAGGCGCTCTGACTGCCCCGCAGGGAGCCGGGATGCTTGCCCGCCTGCAAAAGCAGTATGGCAGCCGGATCGAGATCCTGGCGGGATGCGGTGTGCGCAGTTCCAATGTCAGGGTGCTGATCGCAGAGACGGGAGTTTTCCAGGTGCACAGCTCCTGCAAGGGAGTAAAAACGGACGATACTGCGCACGGGAAAACAGTTTCCTTCGCGATCACCGAGGACGGGCAGTGGAATACTTATCCCTGTGTGGACGAGGCGGAAGTCAAAGCCTTTTGTGCTAAGGTGCGGGTGTGAGATTTCAGCGCTCATAGATGGTATAGTGGTGACGCTGTAACAGTGCGACCGCCGCATCCAGCGAGTCGCGGTCATACATCTCCAGACGCAGCACGCCGTCCTCAAATTCACGGTTGTGGATGATGCCGATATTTTTGATGCTCAGACGGTTGCTGGCGAGTATGGTCGCCACCGTTGCGATCTGTCCCGCCTCGTCGAGCAGGTCGAGATACAGTTCATACACCGGCTTCAGCACGCCGTTTCCGCGTATATTGATGGAATCACGGTAGTCTCTGGCGGCGGAGAAGGCGTCCGTCAGCGCCGTGCCGTTTTCTGCGAGGATGTCCTCACGCGTCTGGGAGAGCATCCGGATAAAAGTGTCGATCAGCCGGACGAGGGGCTTTTTGTTTGACAGACAGATGTTTTCCCACATGACCGGGGAGGAGGACGCGATGCGCGTGATGTCCTTAAAGCCTCCGGCGGCGATGGTTTTCATCGTCTCGTCGCTGTCGTCGCAGGCGCGCACGAGATTGACCAGATTGTAGGCGATCACGTGCGGCAGATGGCTGATGGCTGCGGTTGCGTAATCGTGAAGCTCGTAGTCTAAGACCATCGGGATTGCTCCGAGCGATTCGGTCAGCTCCGTGAAATCAGCCAGAGCCTCCGGCGTTGTCCGGGGGGTCGGCGTGATGATGTAATATGCATTTTCAAGAAGTGAGTCGCGGGAACTGGAAAGTCCCGTTTTCTCTGAGCCCGCCATCGGATGACCGCCGATAAAACAGGAATCAAGTCCGAGCGTAAGAACTTCTTCGTGAATACTTGTCTTTACACTTCCGACATCTGTGAGAATACTATCTTTACTTATATAGCGTGCGATTTGTTTTAGGTAAGCAGTATTACAGGAAACAGGTGCACATAAGAAAAGATATTTACAATCGGAAAAATTATCATCAATGGTAGTAGCGACCACATCAATAACAGATTCCTGCGTGGCTAATGCAAGCGTACCCTTATCTTTGTCAAATGCGACGATTTCAT
>SAMEA3387474__coassemble_1703_pt1 | contig 12734 bp, 10 predicted proteins | sample SAMEA3387474__metabat2_low_PE_013 | metagenome-assembled genome bin SAMEA3387474 (sample SAMEA3387474) | Felis catus | biome: Faeces | place: United Kingdom | collected 2012 | reverse complement strand
TCAGGTCAAGCACCTCCGTTGGGATCACCATCATATTGCAGATGTCCCCACCCTCTTTGTAAATGAGTTCACAGATTTTTCCAAGGACACCCTTGATATCATAGGTATAGATCGCCATCGAATTGTGTTTATTTCCAAATATTTTCTGATACTCCTTAAACACTGCCTGCTGCGTGACAATCCCAAGCAGCACGTTGTTGTCGCCGGTGATCGGAATAAAACGGACTTTGGAGGTGATAAACTTTGCTGCCGCCTCCTCGATCCTGGTGTTCTCGCTGATGGTGTCAATCTTCGTTTTCATAAACTCCTGCACCTTTTTCGCGACAAACTCATCTTTTGTTCCCTGGAAGTTCTTGAAATATTCCTCGAACATATACTGCTTCGACAACACTCCGACAAACTCCCTGCCGTTTACCACCGGCAGAGAAAGCAGCCCCTGCTCGTCAATAATGCGCATCGCCTCCTCCACCGTGTTGTCCACGCTGATGCACGCCAGTCTGCTAAACGGCATCATAATCGCTTTTACTCTCATAACTCGCACCTCCTATATATTTTCAATCTGCCAGTCGATGGGATTGATTCCATGTTCCTTCAAAAATTCATTTGCCTTGCTAAAATGCCCGCACCCGAAAAATCCGCGGTATGCCGACAGCGGGCTCGGATGGGGCGCCTTTAAGATCAGATGCTTTGGATTCGTCAGCATCGGTATCTTCATCTGCGCCGGTCTGCCCCATAAAAGGTAGACGATGGGACGATCCTGCGCATTCACCGCCTGGATCACCGCATCCGTAAACTGCTCCCAGCCTTTCCCCTGATGGGAATTTGCCTGATGTGCCCGCACGGTCAGAACCGTATTCAAAAGCAGTACGCCCTGATCCGCCCATTTTTTCAGGTAACCGTTATTCGGAATATAGCAGCCCAGATCATCGTGAAGCTCCTTATAAATATTCTGCAGGGACGGCGGTATCTCCTTTTGTTCCGGGAGTACAGAAAAGGACAGACCATGTGCCTGATTGACATTGTGGTATGGATCCTGCCCAAGCAGAAGCACTTTCACCTTGCTAAGGGGCGTAAAGTGAAATGCATTGAAAATATCATCTGCGGGCGGATAAACCACCGCCCGGCTGTATTCCTCCCGCACAAACTGATACACCTCGCGGTAATATGGTTTCCGAAACTCTGCCTCCACTGCCGGAAGCCAGTCATTCTCTATCATGGACATCCCGCACATCCTCCTTATCGATTCTGCTTATCTGCGCACGGGTACGCCGCGTCCTGCAAGATACTCCTTCAAATCCGCAATTTCCAGTTCCTTGTAATGAAACAGTGACGCCGCCAACGCCGCATCTGCACCTCCGGCAGTCAGGGCGTCATAAAAATGCTCTTTTGTTCCTGCGCCTCCCGACGCGATCACCGGAATACCGACATTCTCCGCGATCTGCCTGGTCAGTGCAATGTCATATCCCGCCTTTGTTCCGTCACCGTCCATGCTGGTCAGAAGAATCTCACCCGCGCCCAGACGTTCCGCCTGCATCGCCCATTCTACCGCATCCAGTCCCGTATCGATCCTTCCGCCGCACTTGTAGACGTTCCACCCCAAACCGTCCTCGCGCCTTCTCGCATCGACTGCCACCACCACGCACTGGCTGCCGAACTTATCCGCAGCCTCCGCAATCAGCTGCGGCCGGTCGATCGCCGAAGAATTGACGGAAATCTTGTCCGCTCCCTCGCGCAGAAGCGCTCTGAAATCCTCCACTGTGCGGATCCCTCCGCCAACTGTAAACGGAATGAACACCCGCTCCGCCACACGGCGCACCATATCTACCACGGTTCCCCGCGCATCCGAGGTCGCTGTGATATCCAGAAATACAAGTTCATCGGCTCCCTCCTTATCATAGGCTGCCGCGATCTCCACCGGATCTCCCGCATCTCTTAAATCAGCAAAATGAACCCCTTTTACCACGCGCCCATTGTTCACATCCAGACATGGAATAATTCTTTTTGTAAACATAGGAAAGCCTCCTATATCTGTGCAAAATTTTTCAGTATCTGCAATCCTGCCGCCCCGCTTTTTTCCGGATGAAACTGGCAGGCGAAAATCCGGTCTTTTTCCACGGAGGCATGGATCTCCACGCCATACTGCGTGACAGCCTTCACGACCGCCAGATCCTGCGCTTTCAAATAGTAGGAGTGCACAAAATACACATACGGCTGCCCTCCCTGACCGGTGGGAATATCCCGAAACAGCCTGCCCTGACCGCGGAGTTCCAGCGAATTCCAGCCGATGTGCGGGATCTTAAGTCCTTCCTGACCGGGAATCCGCAAAATCTCTCCATCCAGAAGATGCAGCCCTTCCACGCCGCCGCTCTCCTCGCTTCCGGCAAAGAGAAGCTGTAAGCCCAGACAGATGCCAAGAAGCGGTTTTTCCTTCTCTGCCACCTCTTTTACCACCTTGTCCAGCTCGTATTTCTTCATCTGTTCCATCGCCATGCCAAACGAGCCGACTCCCGGAAGCACGACGCGCTCTGCGCGCATAATTTCATCGCGCTTTCTGGTGATCACACATTCCTCTCCAAGCGCGGCAAACGCCTTTTCCACACTCCGCAGATTGCCGGCGTCATAGTCAATAATCGCAATCATCCGTCTCTCTCCATCTATTCTGCAGCATCTGCCATATATCCGGCATCTGCCAGCACCTCACCCAACCGGGCAGAATACTCACCTCTGTCCTCGATCGCATACAGCTCAAGCGCCCGCTCTCCGGTCATTCCAAAACTGCTTAACGCACCCTCCGTCTGTGTTCTCAGCTTCTCCAACTCGCCAGTACAGCCGTACTCCTGCGCGCTTGTCGCATACTTTTCACATCTGCCCACCGCGCGAACCAGCGAATCCAGCGCCATGTCATAGATTCCAGCCTCCATAAATGTCTGGTAAGCATCATACTCTCCCGCCACATTTCCGGTCAGACGGTACTTCTCATACAACGCAACATCCTGTTCCTGGATATTCAAACCGGAAACCTGCTGATACGCCTCAGCATAATTGCCAAGCGCAAACTGCTTTCCTGCATTTTTCATGCTCGAGGAATAGCCAAACAGATTTGTTCCGAGCAGTACAAGAACCAGAAAAGAAGCCGCCATTGCAAAACAGAGGATCACCGGCTTTTTCGGCAGCGGCGGCGCATTGTCCGGCTCCTGCGGCTTTTTCATTCTTGCTTTTTTCGCCTTCTGCTCCATCCGCGCAGCCTTCGCCCGTTCCTTTTTCTCTGCCTTTTCCGCTTTTTTCTTTGCTTTCTTCTCCGCCTTCTCCTGTTTCTTTCTCGCCTCTGCCTCCTCTTCTGTCTCTGCAACTGCGGACGACTCCGGCTCTGTCGTCTCACTGCCGCCCCCTTCTAACTCCTGCAGCAGACGGAGTTCCTCCTCCGACAAACCATCTGCATCCGCCGGCGAAAAATCTGCCGCTGGCTCCGGTTCCGTCTTCTCCACTGCCCCACCGCTTTCTTCAAGCTCTTCCTCTCCAAAAAGAACCCGTGATATTTTCTTTAAAAATCCCGACGATTTCTTCTTTTCCTTATCTTTTACAGTCTCTGCCTCCGGTTCTTTTTCTCCCAGTTCTCCGGCAGATCCCTCCTCAAAATCCAAAGACAATATATCATGCGGCGTTTCTTCACTCGCCGCCAGATCCACTGATCCAAGGATATCCTCAAGCGCTGCCCCCGCAGATCCCAGCACATCCTCCAGTGTATCTTCTGCCTTTCCTGCTTCTGCCTTTCCTGCTTCGTCCTTTGCCACTGCTCCCGCATCGCCCGTCCCAACTTCTGACAACATCCCGTCATCGCCAAGGTTTAATCCCCCAAGCAGGTCATCCAGACTGGTATCCTTATCTGACGCATCCGAAAAATCTGATGCCGTCTCATCCGTATCCTCCTGCTGACCGCTCTCTGCAGGCTCCTGCTCAAACTGCCGCATAAATTCGTCTGCGTTCCCGCCGGAGAGAAAATCATCATCAAAAGAATCGAAATCCCCATCCTTCTTCTCTCCGTCATCCTCTTTCATAGAATTCAATAATTCATCCAGATAATCTTCTGTATTGCCCATCCGGCACCTCCATAGCTTAAATCTAATTTGGGGATGTGATGTTACATCACACCCCCTCTTCACTTCCGTCTCACTCCATGCTCTTGTCAATCAGACTGTCAATTGCTGCCACAAGGCTTCCGATCTCCGGCTTGGTCAGCTGCGCATCCGCCCCGAGCTGTTCGCCCTTGATCCGCATCTCCCGGTTCACAAGCGAAGAGAAAATGATCACCGGTATGCGCTTCATTGCATCATCCGACTTTACCAGCTTGGTCAGACGGTGTCCGTCCATCAGCGGCATCTCAATATCCGTAATGACACAATGCACTTTCTCCCTGACAGTCCCCTCTTTCTTAAACTCCGTGAGCTTATCCCATGCCTCCTGGCCATTCATCGTAATGATCAGATTCGTATATCCCGCCTTCTTCAGACAGTCTGTGATAAGTCTGCTAAGGAGCGGGGAATCCTCCGCGACCAGAATCGGAGATTCACAACGCTCACGCTCTGTCATATTGTCAATATCCGATACTTTCAGTCCGGTCTCCGGGCTGATATCTGATACGATCTTCTCAAAATCAAGAATGATGATCAGCTCTTTTCCCATCTTGATGACGCCGGTGGAAGCACTGTTCTGCTCTGTATTGATCGTAGCGTCCGGCTTGATGATGGACTCCCATGACACACGGTGGATCCCGATCACCTGATCCACATGGAATGCAATATTTAACTTATTGAAATTCGTAATGATAAACAACCCCTTATCATTTTCTGCCTCCGGCATTCCCAGACAATTTTTCAGATTGACAACCGAAATCATGGTATCGCGCGGCATAAAAATACCTTCGATACTCGGATGTGCATTCGGTACCGGGGTCACTGGCTGATATGTCAAAATCTCTTTGATCTTTGCCACGTTAATACCATAATGGTTTCTGCCCAGCGTAAACTCCAAAACCTCCAGCTCATTCGTTCCTGACTCCAAAAGAATATTTGTATCCATTCCGCTCTCTCCTCCTGCGTATTCTTACCGCAATACTTGTCCGTATTATAGCACAATAATATTAAAATTGCATTATTTTTCAATTATTTTCTAAAACTATTTGATAATTTCCGTCTGTCGTCACAAGAAGTTCTACACCCTCTATTGTTTCCACATCCGCCGGAATCTGAAACAGCAGTACAGCCTCTTCTGTCTCTCCCGCCTGCAGTGTGAGATCCATCGCAGAAAAATCACCCGGCAAAACCGTCTGCTCCGACGGACTCGTGATATCTCCATTCAGTAGCACCTGAAACTGTGGCATAACCGACAAATAGTCAACTTCAGCCGGTTCCGTTCCGGTGTTCACAACATCGATCCGCAAAACAAGATACTGTCTGCCGGCATCCGGATAAAGTGCATAATAGCTTCCTTCCATATAGCTGTCTGTAAGCTCCGCTCCCGCATAGGCAAGCACGAGATTCTGCCCGCCAAAAAGCTCGTCCAGTGTCGCCGGCGTATACGCTGTCTCTGCACTGGTCTCTGTCCCCTCCGGCTCCGCTGTCTGCTCCTGCTGCACCGTTTCCGTCGCTTCTGCCGCCGGAATCTGTGTACTCTCCTCCGGCACTTCCGTCTCCTCCGTACCGGTTTCTTCCACCGGGGTCTGCACCACGGACAGTCCCTCATTCTGGCAGGTGTTATACTTTGTCACAATGTGCGCTGAATAATTTGCGATCAGCTTCTGTTCATTCTCCGTGAGTTCATATGGTTCTTCCCCACATCCGCTCATCAGTGCGGCCGCCATCATCGCCGCGATTGTCATCTGTACTCTCGTTCTTCTCATATGACCCCTCACAAAATATCATTTACTATACCTATGTTAGCATTTTAAGGAAAATATAGCAACACCAAAATCCCATCCTATCTATTTTATCAGTGCTTTCCCATGTCCAGCTCAAACCAGAACTCCACACCATTCTGATAATTCTTCACGCCGCAGTCCCGGTGAAAAGCTTCCATCACCGCTTTTACAATGGAAAGACCGATTCCGCTGCCGCCATACTCTCTTGTATGCGCCTTATCGACTTTATAAAACTTGTTCCAGATCTTCTCCAGGTCTTCCTCCGGTATCGCCTCGCCGGTATTAAACACACTCACCCGGACAATATCCCCTCTCGCCTGATACCGCACAGCGATTTCTTTGGGGGCTTTCGCATGGTGGATCGCATTGCTCAGATAATTTGTGATCACTTCCTCCACCATAAACTCGTCCGCCCACACATAAAGCGGTTCCTCCGGACATTCCGCTACCGTGATCCCGTTCTGCTCCAAAAGGATCCCTGACGAATGGATGACTCCGCCGATCAGCTCTGTCAGGTTAAAGCGCTCCATCATCACGGTTTCCCCACCGGATTCTAACTGGTTTAACGTCAGAAGCTTTTTTACCATAAGATTCATCTTCTCCGCCTCATCCATGATGACCTCGCAGTAGAAGTCCCTGCTCTGTGCATCCTCGTTGATACATTCCCGCAGTCCTTCTGCATAGCCCTGGATCAGCGCAAGCGGCGTCTTAAGCTCATGTGATACATTGGCGAGAAACTCCTTGCGCATCTGGTCGATCTTCGTCTTTTTCTCAATATCTATCAAAAGCTGGTTGTTCGCACTTTTCAGTTCGGAAATCGTCTGCTCTAACGTCTCTGACATCTCATTCATGTGCGTCCCGAGCTCATCGATCTCATTCTGCCGCACGCTGCGCACAGCATACTTTGCATCGAAATCAAGCTCTGTCATGCGTTTGGAAAGCTCCGTCAGCTCCACCACCGGATTCGTGACCCTGCGGCTGACAAATACCGCCACCAAAACACTCACCGCAATCGCAAAAATCCCGATATAAAACAAAAATTTGTTCGACAGTTTCACACTCTCACGGATGCTCTCTAACGCCGAACGCATCAGGATCATATCGCCATTGGAAAGCGTCCCGTACAACACCAGATATTCCGCATTCAGCCTCGTGTCAGTTCTGCGCTCGATCATGTAAAATTCTTTTTCTACCAGAGTTGTGACCGTCTCGTCTGTCCCTCCGAAAATAATATCCATAAATTCAATCAGCATCTTCTTCGGATCATTGACCGAGGAGCGGACCACTGCCTGATCCGGTCCACTGATCAAAACGGTGATATTTCCATTCGCACAGAGATTGTCAAACGCCACATCGAACCTGGGATCCTCCAGCATTCCCTCCGCGCTTGCCGCATCGATCACCCGGAAACCTTCCTCCAGTTCTCCCTGCTTGTTAAGCACGTAATAACGCTCTAAAAAAACCGTGTTTAAAAGCCAGCAGAGAAGGACAGTTCCAACCACCATCCCGGAAATGATCATCGCAATTTCCCGTGTGAGCGAACCCTTTTCTCTTTTTTTCAATAATTTCGCAATACTTGTCTTCATGATCAGCAATACCGTCCGGCACTTCCATCCGGACACTCAAATTTATATCCCATCCCCCACACAGTCTTTATATATGTGCCCTTTTCTCCTATTTTTGCCCGCAGTTTCTTGACATGCGTGTCTATCGTACGCGCATCCCCAAAATAATCATAGTTCCACACATGGTTTAAAATCTTTTCCCGCGAGAGCGCAATCCCCTCATTTTCCAGAAAATACGCCAGCAGTTCAAACTCCTTGTAACTCAGTTCCACCGCAGTTCCATCCACTGTGACCAGATGCGCCGTCTTATCGATCACAATCCCGCCCTTGGAGAGAATCTCATTCTCTTCCTGCTGTCTGCCACTGCGGCGCAAAATTGCCCCCACACGCGCCATCAGTATTTTCGGCGAAAACGGTTTGGAAATATACTCATCCCCTCCGAGTTCAAACCCGTTTAACTCGTCGCTCTCCTCGCCTTTTGCGGTGAGCATGATAATCGGCACTTTTGAACCTGACCGTATCTCGCGGCAGACTTCAAATCCATTGCAGCGCGGCATCATGACGTCAAGGATCAGCAGCGCGATATCCTTTTCCCTGTAAAAAATATCAAGCGCCTCCTCGCCGTCTCCTGCCTCAAGCACTTCATAACCCTCGCGTACAAGAAAGTCCCTCACCAGCTTGCGCATCCTGCTCTCATCATCCACTACCAGAATTTTTATTTTCTCCATCTGTCCGCATCCTCCCTATTTCCGGTTGTCTTTATTCTAGCAGTCATTTATGAAAAATCTGTGACGCCTACTCGTCCCTGATTCCAAGCTCCGCCTCTTTTTGGCGTATCACACTCTCACGTTCTTCCAATTCTTCTTCCCATCCCGCATAGCGGTTGATCAGCTTCTGTTCATAATTGACGATCGTCGGGCTTCCCGCCGTCGCAGAGATCACAAACATCGCCGCCACGCAGACAAACAAAATAGCCGCAACACCGCTCATAATACGGTAACGGTTTTTGTAATCAACATTCACATAGCGCTCCCTGACGGTTTTTCTGGTCTTTGGATTCTCATACCGCGCGCGCATCTGTCTCTCCAGAAGCGTATGCCGCACCGGGATCGGCAGTATCTCAGCTTTGTCCACCGACGGCGCCATCTGTAAATACTCCTGCAATTCTTTGAGATAAGAAAGTCCTGCCGCTGTCTCAAACAGACGCTCCCGCACAAGTTTATTGTAAACCTGAAGCACCTTTTCGGGCTGTTTCATATCCAGCTTTTCTTTTACGATACGGATCCCTTCCGCCTCCTTTTCCGCCTGCCTCATCTCCGCACTATTGGCAAACAGAAAGCCGTTTACGATCATTTTTTCCTTTTGTTCTTCCATAACCCCACATCCTCTTTTTCAATTATGCCGTTTTCTATGCTTTATTGGATCAGGGGGCAAAAGGCGGTTTTCAGAAATGGGATTGGCAAAATGCACAAATGGTATTCTGATTTTTGCATATGGAAAAGCTTAGAAATTCTTAATGTTCTGCCAATTTCCAGCAATTCGCCAGTTGCAATTTGTAAAACCCCTTTTGACACCCTGATCTTTATTATAAAAAAAGCTGTGGGGAAATGCAATGGCAGGATTACCGCTTCTCATCCCACTTTCTGTTTGTTTCCAAAAAACGGTCATAAAAATCCTGGAGACTCTCTGTTCCGTTCCCGGCCTTCAGCATATGCTCCCGCATCGCCAACATCTCCTCATGTGTAAAAGAGTATGTCTGTACCGGTGTGTCATTCTCAAGATTATCAAATGCTGCCCGCAATGCAGCCGCATACTCCAGATCCGTTTTCCAAACGGAATCATCCGCCAAACCGCCATTTTCATATGACTGCCCATAGTAGTGCTCATTGATAAAACGCGTTGTTTCCGCCGTCTCTGCCGGCATCGGCGCGGTGTCGACGATATGCACGGTGATCTGCTTTTTATAGATACTTCCGGCACTATCTACCACCGTCAGATTCTCCGTACAACTTCCACTCTTTTGAAACTGCGTGAAATCTGCTGGTGCATAATCCGGTATGGAAAAAGACGTAGCGTTTTCGTGAAAACCCGGAAGAATCGGGCTGCCGTCCTCGCGGTCGGATGCAGTCGCATGGCTTAAGATCTCCTCCTGCGTGATAAAGCCACTCTGTGCCTGCTCCAGCGTATAGTAAAGATCTGCCGCCTGAATCCACGGGCAGTCGTCCCACACTGCATAGAGAGTGATCGTAGCACCATTCTGATCGGTAACGCCTGCTTTTTCTGCGAGTGCTTTTACATCAATGGCTTCTCCCACTTTCCATTGTGGTTCCAGGTCGTCTTTTTTATCTTCCAGAGACCACCCGAGGAATACAGACGGATAAACCTTCGTTTTCTGCTCTGCTTCCGGCTGTTCCGCTGCCTGCTCCGCTCCGGATTCCTCCGGCGCTGTGTCACCGTTGCCCTCCGGCTTCTGTGTCACCGGAAGATCCGTTTTCTCTACAGACGCCCCGGCTTCTGTTCCCGGCTCCTCTGTTGGTGGCATCACTTCGTCAACTTCCGGTTCTGTCTCTGTGTCCGGTGGCGTCGTTTCATCTGCTTCCGGCTTATCCACCGGTGGCGTCACTTCGTCAGTTCCCGTTTCAGTCTCCGGCTGTTCCTCCGACGGCATCGCTTCGTCAGCTTCAGACTGTCCTTCCGGTTCTCCCGCTTCTGCTTCTGCTTCTTCCGGCTCTGCCGTTAAGCTAAGCGCACCGGACAGCACCTGATCCGTCACATTCACGCCGTCCTGCGTGTACTTGGCATAATAAGTTTCTCCATCCGGTAGCATGATCTGTTTGTCATACTGCGTTGTGATATTGTCAAGATGCGTCACCTCTCCGCTATCGTTCGGATGGAATGCAACCGTATAGGCGTTGGCTTCTGCCTCTGCGCGCATGGAAACATTACCGTTTGGCATGGTAAAGGTGTAGTCCTTGTTTGCCGTGTTGTAACTTCCCGTCCACCCCTTCCAGTGATAGCCCGGTTTCACTGTCGCACCAATCGTTACTTTACTGCCGTATGGATAATTTCCTCCACCCGTTACCGATTCGATTCCAGCGCCTCCCTGCACATTGAGCCTATATTTTGGTACTGCGCTGGAAGATGCCTTCCACATCTGATCGATCCAGTAACCCGTGTTCGTGCCGTCCGCCCGAAGATAACCATGAAAACCTGCGCTGTTTTTAAAGACTGTGCTGCCTGCTCCCTTTGGCTTGCACTGCACCGTATAGCTGATCGTGCTGCCATTCATCATGGACGCAACAGAGTTACCAGAAAATGTCACCGTGTTGCCGCTTATCGCTCCCTGAATCGTGGTGCTGCCATTTACCACCGCCGTAGCACTGGTTGGTGTTAAGCCGCTGTCGATCTGTACCGTCATATTTCCGTCATAGATTCCGGTGTCCGGTGTGGATGCAACGTTTTTAAATTCACCCTTTACCGTCACGCCGGAAGGGCTGTTCACTGTCGTTGTCTGGGTGCCTGCAAAATCAGGATAAGCAATATCTACCGCCATTCCGAGAAGAAACGAGGTTGCCCATGCCGTATTCTGTACTGTCAGGTTGATACGGTTTGCATTGTTTCCGATATTACTGTTAATGTTCGATAAATCCATGCGGATGCAGCCGTTTCCGTAATCTCTCCCATTTACCAGAGTTCCGTTCCTATATAATCCGGCAGAGTAGGTTGTATTGGAAACTACCCTGCCAATCAGCCCACCGCTGTTGTTATAGGTGGAGATATTTTCTGTCATTGGCTTGCTAGTACTGGAATTTGATGCCCCGAAAAACACCTGCCCAGTCGCGACTCCGGATGATTTTGATTTCAGACCATTGCCAAGCGTCAACGTTGAACCAAAATCGGTTGCCATATAAAACTTCGCCCCCATATCAAGCTTTACTGCTCTGACCGGGAAGCTGTCATCCTCTTCCACTACAATCAACTGCCATGACCCGGGGGATTCCCCGCCCGTTCTGTCGCCATCCTGTCCGTAATTCCACATGGGAATATTACCGACAGCATAATTGCCATATCCGGCTCTTTGAACATACTCCGTTACATCTGTTGCCATACAAAACAAGCTTTTCATGCCCGGATTAGGATGAACTACGCGCAAGTCGTTAATCGCATAAGTCGGAAAAACTGTATATCCTCTACCATCTGAAGTAACAAACCGAACCGGACTTGTTGCTCCCTGTGGTGCCCTTGTCTGCCATACGAGATACGCATACTTAATCTGACTTGTACTGGTGGATCTGTTTAATGCCGCTACGGAACTGTTCGCATAGCCACCACCAAGATCATTGTGAATCCGCTTTCCCAATGGGATTCCGTCCGGCGTATAGTACGCATAATGGTTTGTGTTTCCCGTATAGCTTATCTGGTATCTGCCAACACGCGTACCGATCAAAGTTTGCGTCGTCTCCTGCGCAGTTACTGCCGCATTTACCCGTTCCGGCATTACCATTACAAGGCAAAAACACGCCAGAATCACCGCGATCACTCTGTCAATATTCACTTTTCTGCCATATTGCAACCTATCTCCTCCATTCTAATCTAATGCCAAGTCGATGACCCGCCTAAATCTGTACCATCATCTGCACCACCCTGTCCTGGCGGTACTATAACTACTTCATCATCCGAAAATTCCGGCGATTCCCACCAATTATCAGATGGTGCCCCACTGTTACCAGATGTATCGCCGTTTCCTGCATCTGTACCACCAGTATTTCCCGCATCAGTGTTACCACTGTTATCCGGAACTGTCGCACCGCCCTGATCTGCTCCGCCTGCATTGCCGCTGTTATCCGGAGCCGGCACACTGCCACTGTTGTCCGGAGCCGGTGTACCGCCGGTATTTCCGGTATTCGCATTTCCGGTATTGCCGCTGTTATCCGGAGCCGGCGTACTGCCGCCCTGATCCGCGCCCGCATTACCCGGTGCTGCCGTACCGCCTGCATTTGTTGTGCCATTTGTACTGCCTCCCGCGCTCTTTGCCGGAGCACTTACTTTCTGATCGGACAGATACTTGTCACTCACATATCCTTCTGCACCGTTATAATCAATCCGGTACCAGCCCGTATCTGCCTGCCCGGTCACGGTCACTTTCTGTCCTGCTGTTAAGCTGCCGAGCTTCTCATGATCGGAGCCAGGACCCTTTCTGACATTTACGGTCTGCGTGGCATACTTTGTAGCAGACAGTTCTGTGACGGCAAATG
>SAMEA3387474__coassemble_1655_pt1 | contig 13264 bp, 10 predicted proteins | sample SAMEA3387474__metabat2_low_PE_013 | metagenome-assembled genome bin SAMEA3387474 (sample SAMEA3387474) | Felis catus | biome: Faeces | place: United Kingdom | collected 2012 | reverse complement strand
TAAAAGAACGTTTTTTACACTATGTTTCTTACTGGACGACGTCGGACGAGGACAATCTGGAAAATGGAAGTCCCCGGATCCCGTCCAGCCACAGACAGTTTGATCTGGGTAAGGTTTTGGAGCAGGAGCTGCGCGAACTCGGTCTTAAAAATGTCACGCTGACCGACCACTGCTATGTGTACGGTCTTTTGCCTGCCACCGCAGGCTACGAAAACAAAAAGGCTGTCGGATTTATCTCCCACATGGATACCGCGCCGGATTTCCCCGGAAGGGATGTAAAGCCCCAGTGTATTCCTGATTATGACGGCGGTGATGTTCTGCTCGCGGGAAGCGGGGAACATTTAAAGGTATCGGATTTTCCATCCTTGAAGGCTTTAAAAGGAAGAACACTGATCACGACGGACGGTACGACCCTTCTTGGCGCGGACGATAAGGCGGGCATCGCAGAAATCATGACCGCGGTGGAGCAGATCATCGCCTCCGGCAAACCGCACGGGGATATCTGGATCGGTTTCACGCCGGATGAGGAGGTCGGCTGCGGCGCGGATCTTTTTGATCTGGACTATTTTAAGGCAGATTTTGCGTACACGCTCGACGGCGATTATGAGGGCGAAGTTGCCTACGATAACTTTAACGCCTCCAGCGCGGATTTCACGGTCTCCGGCGTCAGTGTGCATCCGGGTGAGGCGAAGGACATTATGGTAAATGCGGCGCTTATCGCCTGCGAGATCCAGTCGATGCTCCCGGAGCAGGAGACGCCTGCACATACCGAGGGCAGGGAAGGATTTTTCCATCTGACGGATATGAGTGGCGACGTCGCCTCGGCGAAACTTTCCTATATCGTGCGCGATCACGACAAGGCTTCCTTCGAGAGCCGCTTAAACAAACTGCGCACCATAGAGGTCGAAATGAACCAGAAGTACGGACCAAAGACGGTCTCGCTTGCGATCACCCACTCCTATGCCAATATGTTAGAGGTCATCGACCAGCACCCGTATGTGGTGGAAATCGCAAAAAGAGCGATCAGTGACGCAGGCTTAGAGCCTCTCTCACGCCCGGTGCGTGGCGGCACGGACGGGGCGAGATTAAGTTTTATGGGACTGCCATGCCCAAATCTTGGCACCGGCGGCTACGGTTTCCACGGTCCTTATGAGCACATCAGTGTCGAGGGCATGGAGACAGCCGTTAAAATTATTCAAAATATTGTAGCCATCATCGCGGAGGAGGCATGATTTTCTGCGGGATGGTTCTTGTGATGAGGAGTTTATTATGAGAACAAATGCAGCAGAAAAAACAAATGAAATTATCCACGGCGTGATCTGGAAGCAGCTTTTATTCTTTTTCTTCCCGATCCTTTTAGGCTCGTTCTTCCAGCAGCTCTATAATACCGCAGACGCAGTGATCGTCGGGCGCTTTCTCGGCAAGGAGGCGCTCGCCGCTGTCGGCGGCTCTGCCGGAATGATCATTGCCCTGATCGTCGGGTTTTTCACAGGTCTGACCTCCGGCGCTTCCGTGATCGTTTCACAGTTTTTTGGCTGCGGGGACAAAAAGGGTGTGAACAACAGCATTCACACCCTCTATGCCCTCTCGGTTGCAGGCAGCATCCTCATCACCATCATCGGTATTGCGACGACCCGTATGTCGCTTGCCGCCATGAATACGCCCGGAGAGCTGATGGAAGACTCCATCCTTTATCTGAATATCTATTATGGCGGTATTTTCTTTACGTTTATTTACAATACGGGTTCGGCGATTCTGCGGGCGCTCGGTGATTCCAAACGCCCGCTCTATTCCCTGATCGTATGCTGCATCATCAATATCATCCTGGATCTGCTCTTTATCGGCGTTTTGGGGATGGGAGTTTCCGGCGCTGCGATCGCCACAGTCATCGCCCAGGCGATCAGTGCGTTTATGGTGACATGGTATCTCATGCGCTCTCCGAATCTGTGCCAGTTTTCACTGCGCCGGATCCGCTTTCATGGCGCCACCTTAAGATCCGAGCTGCTCCTCGGGCTTCCGGGCGGAATGCAGTATGCCATGTACAGCATTTCCAATATTATCATCCAGGCGGCACTCAATACCTTTGGCACAGACACTGCTGCCGCGTGGGCTGCCTATGGAAAAATGGATTCTCTTTTCTGGATGGTCAGCAGCGCCTGCGGACTTGCCATCACAACCTTCGTCGGTCAGAATTATGGCGCGGGTCAGATGTACCGCGTCAGAAAAAGCATCCGCGTCTGTCTCTGGATGGATCTGGGAGTTTCGGTCTTTATGTCGTTATTTTTTATCGTGCTGCGCATCCCGCTGTTCCATATTTTTATCGACGACGCGGCAGTTGTCGAAATCGGAACTCAGATGCTCTGGATGATGACGCCGTTTTACGCTACTTTCGTGCTCACGGAGGTCCTCTCCGGCGCGCTCCGGGGTATGGGTGATGTGATCATTCCGACCATCATCACGGTGGGAGGTATCTGCGTCTTGCGTATTGCATGGATTTTCCTTGCCGTGCCGCTCTGCCCGACGCTGTCCTTTACCCTCGTCAATTATCCGCTCTCGTGGATACTGACGTCCGTGCTGTTTTTGATCTACTATATTTACCGCATGAAAAAAATGAAGTCGTTTTCGTCCCTTTGATTTTATTTTCAGAAATACAATATTTTTTCTTTTCATTGCATATCTTCCGTTTCTCTTGTAAAATATTTTCATCACCAAAAGGAGTGTTTGAAATGCAGATTTTAAAGAGAAACGGTCTTTTTCAGGAATATGACCAGACAAAAATTAAAAACGCGATTCAGAAAGCATTTCGTGGGATGGGGGAAACCATCTCCGAAGAGAACTTATCCCTTCTCCTTTCTGAAATTCAGGAACATATTACGGACGGTTCCAGTGTGGAGCAGATCCAGGATTATGTGGAGGAAAGTCTGATGCGCCACGGTTATCTGAAGGTAGCAAAAGCCTACATTCTGTACCGGCAGCATCACGCAGAACTCCGCCAGGCGGCGGACGAGCTCACAGATCTCGTTCACGACCCTGCCCTGTCCCCACTGCTCGCCCGGATCCAAGAGGATTTTCCTGAGGATGTTTATTCGCTTCAGCTTCTTGTTTTAAAATTCCGCTCCTTCTATAAGGAAGATATGACTCTTTCCGAGGCATATGCGACTCTGGAGCGTGCAAGCGTGGAACTGATCAGCAAGGACGCCCCACAGTGGGAAATGATCGCCGCGCGCTTCCTCTCTCTCGATCTAGAGCACCGGATCAGGGAACAGGAGGAGGCTTTGGGATTTTCGGACTGGTATGGAAAACTCTCATGGCTGACAAACGAAGGTTATATCGGAACCTTTCTTCTTGAGCATTACAGCCGCGAGGATGTGGAGGAACTCTCTTCCTTTTTAAAACCGGAGAGAAATCACCTCTTTAATTACAGCGGTCTGGATCTTGTCGCCAAGCGCTATCTGATCTGTGACCACAGTCACCGCCTTCTGGAACGACCGCAGGAAATGTTCATGGGAATTGCGATGCACCTTGCAATCCCAGAAAAAGACCGCGTCCACTGGGCAAAAGAATTTTATGAGATTTTGAGTACCTTAAAAGTCACGATGGCGACGCCTACCATGTCAAATGCGAGAAAACCATTCCACCAGATGAGCTCCTGCTTTATTGATACGGTGGAGGACTCACTGACCGGAATTTACAAGAGCATTGACAATTTCGCGCAGGTCAGCAAGCACGGCGGGGGCATGGGACTTTATTTCGGCAAGGTCCGCGCGAACGGCAGCAGCATCCGCGGCTTTGAGGGCGCTGCGGGAGGTGTGATCCGCTGGATCAAGCTGGTCAATGACACGGCGACCGCCGTCGACCAGCTCGGCGTCCGTCAGGGGGCTGCGGCTGTCTATCTGGACGCATGGCACCGCGACCTGCCGGAATTTCTCCAGCTCCGCACAAACAACGGCGACGACCGCATGAAAGCCCACGATATTTTTCCGGCGGTCTGCTATCCCGATCTGTTCTGGAAGCTTGCAAAAAATAATCTGGACGCAGACTGGTATCTGATGTGCCCGCACAATATCTATGCGGTAAAGGGGTATCATCTGGAGGACTTCTACGGCGAGGAATGGGAATCCCGCTACTATGACTGTGTGGCGGATGACCGCATACAAAAACGCATCATGAGCGTCAAAGAAATCGTGCGCCTGATCATCAAATCCCTTGTGGAGACAGGGACGCCGTTTGCCTTCAACAGGGACACCGTCAACCGCATGAACCCCAATGGACATCAGGGGATGATCTACTGCAGCAATCTCTGCACGGAAATCGCGCAGAATATGAGCGCCATGCACGTGGAAGAACCGGAAACGATGCAGATCAACGGGGAGACTGTCGTGGTCCAGAAAACCAGACCGGGCAATTTTGTGGTCTGCAATCTCGCCTCGCTGACGCTCGGTCGCATGAATGTAACTGACGACAACGATCTGTGGCGCACGGTTTCCACCATGGTCCGCGCCCTTGACAATGTGATCGATCTGAACTATTACCCGATCCCTTACGCGCAGATCACAAACCAGCAGTACCGCGCGATCGGTCTTGGAACAAGCGGTTACCACCATATGCTGGTCAATCAGGGATTTTCCTTTGAGTGTCAGGAGCACCTGGACTTTGCAGACAGCCTCTACGAGAAGATCAATTATTACGCATTGAAAGCTTCTATGGAACTCGCAGAGGAAAAAGGCTCTTACGATTATTTCGAGGGAAGCGATTTTCAGACGGGCGCTTATTTTACAAAGAGAGATTATACTTCGCCCGAATGGCAGAAGCTGGCGGAGGAAATCCGCCGCAAGGGGCTGCGCAACGGCTATCTTCTCGCCGTCGCTCCGACCAGCTCCACCTCCATCATCGCAGGAACCACGGCAGCCGTCGATCCTGTCATGAAAAAATATTTTATGGAGGAGAAAAAGGGGAGCATGATCACCCGCGTTGCGCCCGACCTGAACCAAAAGACGTTCTGGCTTTATAAAAATGCGCACCACATCGACCAGACATGGGTCGTGGACGCCGCAGGTATACGCCAGCGCCATATCGATCAGGCGCAGTCCGTAAACCTTTATATCACAAATACATTTACCTTCCGCAGGCTCTTAGAGCTTTATATCCGGGCATGGGAAAAGGGCGTCAAAACGCTCTACTATGTCCGCAGTCAGTCACTGGAGGTAGAAGAATGTGAGTCCTGCTCGTCTTAAGCCGGATTCACGCCATTTTTCAGGAGGAACACATGGAATTACAAAAAAAGGCTCTGTTTAACGCACAGGGAGACACCGATGTGCGGAAACGCCGGATGATTGGAGGAAACACCACCAATCTGAACGATTTTAACAATATGAAATACACCTGGGTCAGCGCATGGTACCGTCAGGCAATGAATAACTTCTGGATTCCGGAGGAGATCAATCTCACACAGGACATCAAGGATTACCGCCTGTTGAAGGATGAGGAGCGGACTGCCTATGACAAGATCCTTTCCTTCCTCGTCTTTCTCGATTCGATACAGACGGCAAACCTGCCAAATATCGGGGAATATATTACTGCAAATGAGATCAATCTCTGTCTGACGATCCAGGCGTTTCAGGAGGCTGTACACTCCCAGAGTTACAGCTATATGCTCGACTCCATCTGCTCTCCCTCCAAGAGAGACGAGATTTTGTACCAGTGGAAATTTGACGAGCACCTTTTAAAAAGAAACGAATTTATCGGCGAACAGTACAACGCCTTTTTAGAGCACCGGGACAGAGAACATCTCGTGAAAACCATGATGGCAAACTATATCCTCGAGGGAATCTATTTTTATTCGGGATTTATGTTTTTCTATAATCTCGGGCGCATGGGAAAAATGTCCGGCAGCGCGCAGGAGATCCGCTATATCAACCGGGATGAGAACACGCATCTGTGGCTGTTCCGCAATATTCTCCTGGAGCTGAAAAAGGAGGAACCGGAGCTTTTTACCCCGGATCATGTGGAAGTCTACCGCTCCATGTTAAAGCGCGGTGTGGAGGAGGAGATCGCATGGGCAGAATATGTCCTCGGCGACCGCATCGAGGGTCTCACGATGGAAATGATCTCCGATTATATTCACTATCTTGGCAATCTCCGCGCCACCGGACTGAATTTTGAGCCGCTCTATGAGGGATTTACCGACGTGCCCGAGTCCATGAAGTGGGTCAATGTGTACAGCAATGCGAACCTGATCAAAACAGACTTTTTCGAGGCAAAGTCAACTGCCTATGCAAAATCAAGCGCGATCGAGGATGATTTGTAAATTGCTGTGAAGATTCTTTTATTTCTACTCTGGTGTTTTTGAAATAGTTGTGCTATAATAGCTTACGTGGTTGAAAAATGTCGCTATAGCTCAGTTGGATAGAGCGACCGCCTCCTAAGCGGTAGGCCGGAGGTTCAAATCCTCTTAGCGACGCCAGCGAACAATGCCGAAAGCCTTTATTTTCAAGGGTTTTCGGCTTTTCTATTATTCAGATAGGAAACTTAATTGCCTGCCAGTTTGTAAGCAATTAAGCTTTGTGATTTTATAAGAGAAATGGTATTATAGTTTTATGTTAGCTTTGGATGGAGAAGCCTCTCTTGGTGGGATTCAAATGATGTATAAATTGTTTGATGAAGATGGTAATGAACTGACTGGTTCTGGTAATATAGAAAGCGGAGCCTTTAAACAATTTATAGATGAATAAATCTCAGTTTATCAGGAAGTTAAATGGCGTGAAAAAGAAGAATTGTTTGTAATAAAGGAGCGGTATTATTCATGACTGTCAATCCAATAGAGGATATTCTCAGAAGAAATCATGTTGATTTTCAGCAAATAAATATATCCAAAATTCCATGTTTTATGTCAATCCCAGATAATGTAAAAGAATATCTAAAATGCATGGGAAAGACAATCAAATGGCATATAACACAATTTGGTAGTGCCTGGACAACACTATATAGCGTAAATGATTTAATGGGCTGCCAAGAAACTGTATGTAGCGATAACAATTTATTGGTAATTGGGAACGGATTAAATGGAGATTTAATCACTATTAACTTGAAAAACAATCATGTGGGATATGTTTTTCATGATGATTTATGGGAGGATAATTATTCTACCATTGAAGATATTTACCGTGAATTACCATTTAGGATTGAGGCTTTCTTGCAAATGGTTTTTGAAACAGAGTCCTATCCAATGGATGGAACAATGGCGGAAGAAATGATTTCACAATAATAACAATTCCCATTTGTTGGAGGATTGAGTAAAGTAGAAAATCGGAATTTGAGGTAAGCACTATGATAACGATAGATGAATTTTTACAAGAGATTCGACAAATAAAATGGTTTGAACATAGTAAAAAAGCTACGGACGAATATCATGTAATATACTCAGTTTTTGAAACCTATGATGATTGGAATGAGCAAATGCTAAAGACATGGGAGCCACATATTTGTTCATTAGAAAATATTGCAGTTCAAAAAATCGGAAATGAGCAAATAGATAAAATTTTTTCAATCGTTTCATTGGAAATCGGAAATGTGCTTTGGAAAGAATGGAGCGATTTTATCGAAAAAGAGAATTTAGAGGAAGAAACTGGTCTGGAAGATGAAATATTGGATATGGTTAAACGAGATGTATCATGGGCGTGTATAGAAAAATCACTAAATATGCAAGGCTTTTTCAGTACGTTACTTGAAATCTATAAAGACGGCTACTTTCCTTGTGCGTGGATAGGAGATTATCCTAACGGAAAAGCTGTAGTGCTATAGTAATTTGAGTTTGCCTATGAATGAAAGGACACCGCCTATGAAAAAAGCCGCCGCTCTGCTTTTCTCAGTCTTATTTTATATCGGAGCTTTTGCACTGGCATTTATATGTGCGTCAGAACAAAATCTGCTTTACTTTGCCTGCATACTGCCCCCGATTGTAGCTCTGTACTTTGTGATTGCCGGAAATATTTTCGCCCACCGGCTGTGGCTGAACCGCTGGCTGTTATGGTTTGTGTTGAATTTTGCTGGAGGGATATGCAGTTGGGGGCTTCTCATACCGTTGAGAACCATGCCACCGGTCGGGATAAACGAAACAATCCCACCAAAACCGTGTATGTGGTTTATTATCAGACTCCAGATGGCACGGGCTGTCAATGGAAATTGGAAACCAGCAACGACAAAGATTATGCAAATCAGATTCTTGCCAAAGGGGAAAGCGTAGATCGCCGTGTGCTGTCCATCAATGAAAATGGAAAATATATGATTGTGGACGCTGATCTGACGGCTGGTATTATATAGCAGGACAACAAAAGCCGTATCTTTGGATAGTTGGACTGTCTGGCGGTTATCTTGCACTGTGATTTGTGGTGTGGCTGGTTATGAAACGGCGTACAGTAGAGGAACAATAGAAAGCAATAAATGGGAAGTTGCAGAGGAGAAGTTGAGCATGAACCATGATATAAACTTAAATATTCATTATAGTGTGCCTAAAGAAATATGGGAAAAGATAGACAAAATATATGAATCAATGCCTTATTGGATAGGAAGCAAGAGTGAACCTCAATGGATAGGAAAAGATATAGATTTGTGGGCTTCTGTTGAACCAAGCGGAATACAGATTGCTGGAATAATGCCTGATGATATTTGGGAAGAATGGTATAGCCTACTAAAAAAACGATTAACAGAAGTTTTAGGGTATGAAATTGGTGAACCCGAAGAAGGGTATGATTTTAGGTATTTTGACTAACTGGCTTCCAGTTGTTAAGGAGTGTTATCTTCAGGATGTCGATGTCGAGTAGCGTGTGAAAGCAGAAGTTGTGGAGGTTAGTATGGAAGAATTATTGGTTTATGCACTTTTACTTTATCAAGAATTGGTAACAGAAACTGAGTACAATAAACGACTTGATGAAATGTTTCTCAACACTCCCGAAAACAATGATTTATTCAATGACTTACTCTATTTAGAATATGAAACAGATATTAAAAAAGCTATTGTATATGTGAGGACACACATTAATTACAATAATATGGACATTAATTTATTTGGAAAAATTTTGATGAGTAAATTGAAAGAGGTCTATAAAAATTATTCGGATATAAGAGAATTTGCATATCGAATGTATAGCTTATGGGAGGCTTTGCCCGGAAATCTCCAGGATATAGAACCGTTTTGGACACTTAGTTATGCTGATGATCCCTTATCATGGGGAGATGAGGGACAAACCAGAAATATTTATGAGAGTATGTTGTGTTACTATGAAGATTAAACGAATAGAACAATTCCAGATTGTAGAAAAGGCAAGAGAAATACAATGATGATAATTAATGCAGTATTTCATATTTATGAATACAAACAGCTTAATGGATGCGAATTCTTGGATGGAAGATTATTACACGATATAATTTTATCGGATGAATTAATTGTGTTAGAAAATATTGATATTAACTATTATAATCGTAATTGTGATAAAGATGGTATGTTAATAGTTAGTGATGATATTCCTTATGAGGTGGTACGAATAAATAAAATATTTTCGTATGGTGAAAACTGGGAAGGTTTGCCTGCTGGAATGTCAGCACGTCTTGAGTGTCGCTGTAGTATAAAAAATTTGAAAGATTTGTTGTTATGTAAAATAGAGGAAATATTATAACTTTCAGTTTATCGGAGAGTCGAATATTATGGAATTAAAGGCAATAACTATAATCCAAAAAGAATATACAGAATATGACGATTTCTTTCTATCTTGCGAAGCGTTTATAGGGCCAGAAAATGAACCATATGTATACAGAGTTTACGATTTTAATGTAATAAGTATAAAAAGGCTTTATAATCAGTTTTCTGATTACGGTATTATGTTAAATACAGGTTGGATGATTATGAAATTTTATGATGAAGATGAAATTAAGCAAAAAGTAACCGAATTGGTAAGAAAATTCAATTCAGAAAATGATGACGAATTTTATTTGAAATTAAGTCGTTATCTAAGACTACAAGAAGAATAATTGGCAGTTTCCAATTTATCGGGAAATTAAGCAAAACAAAAATCGGAAGTTGCGAATAATAAATTGAGAGAAAATTGTTATGAGTGCGATAATATATGAGAATAAATTTATTGCTGAGAAACAGGCTTTTATTAAGTTGCTTATTAAAGCTAGAATGATTGAAATAACATATTCAGAAACATTTAATTTGATTTTTAGTAAGCATATAAACAATTCAAACAGCAATAGTTATGAATGGACAATAAGAAAAATGAATTTAATTATAGATGCTCCTTTTTGGGTGGGTGAAAAACAAAAATGGGAGGAATTAAGGAAGGCTGACAACAGTTTACTTGTAATGGATGATAATATGCTGGCTTATGAATTGGTCAATATTAGATACAATAATTTAATTCAGGTTCAAAATATTGAGTTTTTTGAAAAATATTTATGTATTACATTAGATAATGACAAAGTATTATCCATCGCATATGGTAGCGATTCAGATTACTCATGGATTTTGGAAGAATATAGCGATAAAAATGAGCATGAAAAAATAGCAGTATTTTGTCAAGGAAATGAAATAGTTGGTCAACATATTACTGGGGTGATGTAAAAATGATAAAAGTAATTTTTATAAATCCAAAGGGAAATAAAAATGTAATAACTGATTTAAATCGTACGAAAAAAGAGATTATTGATCATTTTGATGAGTTTTGGATGCAAGGGAGCGGAGATGGATACATAGAATTTTGGGTAGATGATAAAAAGATTTCAACTCTTATGCTCGGTCCTAACATTCAATATGGTTTATATTTACACTATATTAACTGGACTGAAAAGGAAGATTTATTGTCACTTTATGATGAAAATAGATTAGCTGAGGTTGCTGAAACTGCTGAGGAAATATATGCTTCAATCGGTTTGTTTTTACCAAAGAAAAAAGCATGGAAAGCAATACAGTATTTTGTGAAAACGGGAAAGCCTCTTTCTAGTATAACATGGATTACACCAAAGGATATTCCTGAAAGCGGAAACTGGTAAAATTCCCATTTATTGGAGTATTGAGTAAAGTAGAAAATCGGAAGTTGCTACGAGGTAATTATCATGGAAAGTCGGAATTTTGTTAAGGAGGATGACGATGAACTTAGACAGTATCAGGTCTATTCTTCCCAATTTTCAGATGTGCAATTTCAATATGTTTAACAAAATTATCTTATTGAAGTGGGAAACAAAATTGGATGAGTATTATTGGGAAAATCATACAAATCTTATACTAGAGATGGTTTCAGATGAAAATTATAAAATCATCATGGAATTTCTGGATGTAGAAAGTTGGTATTTTGATGGAAATGGACAAATCATGGGATTTTATATTCAAGATATGAGTGAAGATGGATATGAAAACGATGTAAGATATAGGGTAGGTGATTATGAAGAAGATGCGATTAAATTCTATTGTTCAAATGTTGTCATTCAGAAATTTGAAAAAATTCTGCCATAGTATTTTTGTTTATCAGGAGTTAGACTGAGCAAAAACAAATTAGGATAACAATTCCAGTCTGAAGAAAAAAGAAGTCCTATATTTATGAAGTACCATTAGCAAGGAGGTTCCCGCCCATGAAAAGAACAAACATTATTGCAACTGTCAGCACCCTAATCGCACTGTTCTGTGCTGTCCTGCTTTTCTTTAATTGGAACCCGGAAGCCCTTTTCAAATTAAATGAGCCGACGGTTTCAATGAGCGATATAGAGCAAGACAGATTGACTGACTTTAGAGGTTCTCCAGCCGGTGCGGATATTCCACGGCTGAGCGGTGCAGAGGATTTTTCAGAAAACTTCTATTTATCAGATTATGTGACAGCAGAACCGGTGGGGATTGTTCAAACCGGTATTTCCAGTCTTAGCCCTTGGGAAGACCGTTATTATAACCAAAGAGTCAAAGGCAAAACTACTGGACGCCAAATCCGCCGACCGGAAATTACTTCATCCGACTGGGATTTGTTGGGCAGCTATCAGCCATATTACCTATTGGAGCTTCCAGACCATACCTATATCGTGGCACAAATCCCACAAGAAACAGCGAAGGCAATCGAAAAGGGCGAAAGCGTTACGCTTCCTTTAGGTCAGAAAGTACGTATGCCCAGTGCTGTCCGGAACGAACTTTCTGCCATCTGTGAGGAATATGGAGCAGATATGGACAGTGTGTTCTATGCTTTTAACGACAAGTGGCAGGAAGAACACCAATTCATCTTATTGCTGTTACGCTTCGGAGCTGCCGCCATGCTCTGGTTTGTGCTTGCCGTGGGACTGACGCTGGTCGGGTGGAAACTGTTCAAAAGTGAGGAAGTATAAAAAGCGGAGGAGAAAAGACCTATGAATCAACGGTTGAGAAGATCCACAACGGGGAACAGCTTCAGAAATATGAGGACATGACCGGAGGAATAAAAGGCGGTGAAGATGTGGCATTCTTCCAGTATCTCCCGGTGAATATGAAGAAGATGATTATATGTATTACCTGACGGAATACTACATTCTTTATTCTGAAGATTCTTCCTGCGATGTAGAGTGGATAAAGAAACACGCAAGAGATCAGAAACTGTATCAGCATGGCAGGATTGAAATGGAACAAATTAAAAGTAACTGGTATCGTTTAGAGGTAACTTATAGCTTAAATTCATAGAAAGAAAAAATTTATGAGTTTATGAATAAATCGGAAGTTGTGAGGAGGCGAGCAAATGACATCAGAAGAAGCGAGAGCAAGAATTGCCATTCATGCTGGAAGTGCAGAAGGGTTTACGGCTGGTTATGTATATGCTTTAAGGTATGGTTTCTGCAATTTGGAAGATGTTCAGCAAAAATTCGATGACATCTTTAAGTGTCTGAAGGTTTTGAAAAAATCTTCTTGTTTTTTGGACAAAGAGTTGATTGTAGATTTAAGTCAGATACTATGGCAAAGTATTTTATATGTGAATAAACAGCTATCTGATTATCGTGTAATAGGCGTATTTGCAGAAGTTTTATCAGAAGTAATGATTGATTTTTGGGGAGATACCCAAGAACCTTTTGTAGCCTTCGATAACTATAAAGAAAATTATGATAACATAATTCCTCAATTTTCCAGTTCGAGGGATAAGTCGGAAATTGACCGAGCAGAATGAGGGATATTTCTTAAATAACAATTCCAATTTGGAGGTTACTTATTTATGAAAACAAAGGCTTTTTTTGAAGATATAATCACTAAAAATAATATATTGTTACT
>SAMEA3387474__coassemble_1625_pt1 | contig 13586 bp, 11 predicted proteins | sample SAMEA3387474__metabat2_low_PE_013 | metagenome-assembled genome bin SAMEA3387474 (sample SAMEA3387474) | Felis catus | biome: Faeces | place: United Kingdom | collected 2012 | reverse complement strand
CATTAAGACGCTCTAAGATTCTCCACATTCACAAATCAGAATACCGCTTCTGTGATTTGCCATGCCCGGCTCCAAAAATCTTTTTGTCTCCGGTATCTGAAAAGTTAATAAAAAGTTTACAAATCATTTGATGCGGTTGTTGTTGTGGTGGCGCCCAAAAAGTGGTACAATACTGATATTGTGCGGGAAATCTGCCTTTACGGAGAGACTCGCAGGAGAATGAAATGCGCTTTCCGGACGGGGGTGCAGAGACAGATAGGAGTTTTTATGGGTGCATTAACCAAAATTTTCGGAACTCACAGTGAGCGGGAACTTAAGAGGATCTACCCGATCGTCGACAAGGTGGAGTCTTACCGCGACGCTATGGGAGCGCTTTCCGATGAAGAATTGAAGAATAAGACAAAAGAATTTAAGGAGCGTCTGGACAAGGGAGAGACGTTGGACGATCTGCTGCCGGAGGCATATGCGACTGTCCGCGAGGCGGCGAGGCGTGTGCTCGGCATGGAGCATTACCGCGTACAGATCATCGGTGGTGTGATCCTGCATCAGGGACGTATCGCGGAGATGCGTACCGGTGAGGGTAAGACGCTGGTGTCTACCCTTCCGGCATACTTAAATGCGCTGGAGGGCAAGGGCGTGTGCATCGTCACCGTCAATGATTATCTGGCAAAGCGAGATGCCGAGTGGATGGGGCAGGTACATGAGTTCCTCGGCTTAAAGGTCGGTGTGGTGTTAAACTCCATGACCAACGACGAGAGAAGAGAGGCGTATAACTGCGATATTACCTATATCACTAACAACGAGCTTGGATTTGATTATCTGCGCGACAACATGGTGATCTACAAGGAGCAGCTTGTGCAGCGCGGACTGCATTATGCGATCATCGACGAGGTGGACTCCGTGCTGATCGATGAGGCGCGCACACCGCTGATCATTTCCGGACAGAGCGGCAAATCGACGAAGCTGTACGAGGCGTGTGATATTCTTGCCCGCCAGATGACGCGCGGCGAGGATATGCCGGAGTATTCCAAGATGGACGCCATCATGGGGCTTGAGCAGGAGGAGACGGGTGATTTTATTGTCAATGAGAAGGACAAGGTTGTCACGCTGACGCAGGAGGGTGTGAAGCGTGTCGAGCAGTTCTTTAAGATCGAGAACCTCGCAGACCCAGAGAATCTGGAGATCCAGCACAACATTATTCTGGCGCTGCGTGCGCATAACCTGATGTTCCGCGACCAGGACTACGTCGTGAAGGATGACGAGGTCATGATCGTTGATGAGTTTACCGGACGTATCATGCCGGGACGCCGTTATTCGGACGGTCTGCATCAGGCGATCGAGGCGAAGGAGCACGTGAAGGTGAAGCGCGAGAGCAAGACTCTTGCGACGATCACCTTCCAGAATTTCTTTAATAAGTTTGAGAAGAAATCCGGAATGACAGGTACGGCGCTCACGGAGGAAAAAGAGTTCCGCGATATCTACGGCATGGACGTGATCGAAATCCCGACGAACCGTCCGGTAGCGCGTGTGGATAAGCAGGACGTGGTATATAAGACAAAGAAAGAGAAGTTCCGCGCGGTGGTGGAAGCCGTGAGGGAAGCGCATGAGAAGGGACAGCCGGTTCTGGTGGGCACGATCACGATCGAGACGTCGGAGACGGTCAGCGCTATGTTAAAGAGGGAGGGAATCCCTCACACCGTACTGAATGCAAAGTTCCATGAGATGGAGGCGGAGATCGTGGCGGGCGCAGGCGCGCACGGTGCGGTTACGATCGCGACCAACATGGCGGGACGTGGTACGGATATCAAGCTGGACGACGAGGCGAAGGCGGCAGGAGGTCTTAAGATCATCGGCACGGAACGCCATGAGTCCAGACGTATTGACAATCAGCTCCGCGGCCGTTCCGGACGTCAGGGAGATCCGGGTGAATCCCAGTTCTTTATTTCCCTGGAGGACGACCTGATGCGTCTGTTTGGTTCGGAGAGACTGATGTCAGCGTTTAATGCACTCGGCGTGCCGGAGAATGAGCAGATCCAGCACAAGATGCTGACCTCCGCGATCGAGAAGGCGCAGATGAAGATCGAGTCGAACAACTACGGCATCCGAAAGAATCTGCTGGAATACGACCAGGTGATGAATGACCAGAGAGAGATCATTTACAAGGAGCGTCTGCGCGTACTCAACGGTGAGAATATGCGCGATGCGATCTTTAAGATGATCACGGACCGCGTGGAGAACAGTGTTGACACCTGCATTTCTGCGGATATTCCGAAGGAGGAGTGGGATCTGAACGAGTTAAACCAGCTTTTGATCCCGATCATTCCGATGGAGCCGGTGGATGCGGACGACGTTGACGGCGTGAAGAACAACAAGGAGTTAAAGCATCTGTTGAAGGAGCGTGCGGTGAAGCTCTATGAGGCGAAGGAGACGGAGTTCCCGAATCCGGAGCAGTTCCGTGAGCTGGAGCGCGTGGTGCTGTTAAAGGTGATCGACCGCAAGTGGATGGATCACATCGACGATATGGACCAGCTTCGCCAGGGGATCGGCTTACAGTCCTACGGACAGAAGGATCCGCTTGTCGAGTACAAGATGGCTGGCTTTGATATGTTTGACGATATGACGGCAAGTATTCAGGAGGATACCATCCGTCTGCTGTACCATGTCAAGATTGAGCAGAAGGTGGAACGCGAGCAGGTGGCGAAGGTGACCGGAACGAACAAGGATGATTCGGCTACTAACGCGCCGAAGCGCCGTGCGGCAGCCAAGGTATATCCGAATGACCCGTGTCCATGCGGCAGCGGCAAGAAATACAAGCAGTGCTGCGGAAGGATGGCGTAGCAGTACAATGAGGATGCAGAATGTATTTTTGGAGCAATAGGAAAAAGGTAATGGTTATGATACTCGGGATGTTTCTGCTTCTGGGTATCATAAATATTGGCGCATCGTTTCAGAACAACCGGATGTTGCTGTCCATGAATTTTTGCAACAGTTATGAAGAGATTATAAAGGGAAAAACAGAGCGGCAGGACATGGACATCAGGGATGCGGTGAAGTTTAACGGATGCAGGATCCCCTATGCGGCAGCGCTGAATACATTTTATATTTCCCAGGATACAGACAACGGGAGTTGGGGAGGGTATTTTACCCCGGCTCCCGGATATGAGATCTATTTTCATGTGGATGAGATGTGGGGGAACAAGCAGGCCGCCATCGAATCAAATTACAAATTTTCTGTTCTGATCGAAAAGGGGGAGCAGTACCGGACGGCAAATCTGGTTGTTTCCGGGCTTCCGGTTCTCGCGCTGAACGAGTCCGGAGAAATGGGGGCTCCGTTGTCTATGGTATTGCTGGATGCGGATGAGGAGAGCTGCTATGAGGGCTTTTGCACCTGCCGTATGAGAGGGCAGACCTCGACGACGTTTCCGAAGTTCGGGTATAAGGTGGAACTGTGCGACAAGGAGCTGGACGAGGTAAAACATCCATTGCTCGGACTGCGAAACGATGACGATTGGATTCTAAATCCTCTTTACGGGGATTCCACCAAAATCCGTGAGAAGTTAGGTTATCAGATATGGGAAGATATGCAGGCGTATAATAAGACCGAGGATCTGTCTTCGAATATTACCTATGTGGAGCTTGTCTTTAATGACACTTACTGGGGATTGTATGGACTTCAGGAGCCGGTGGATGAAAAGATGCTGTCTCTGAAAGAAAATGAAATCTATTACAAGAAAACAGATACGAGGATTCCACTGGAGGAGTATTTTGTGACGGAGGACGGACAGGAGTATATCCCGGGCTTCCGCATCAAATATCCGAAGGTCGAGGATATCAGGGCGGAGGACTGGGAACCGCTGCTGCCGTATGTGCAGAATTTCTGTTATGATCTGTACGATCCGCCCGAGGAAGTGGCGGACATAGAGACGCTGACCTCGCTGCTCAATTTTGAAAACGCGATGGATTATAAGATTTTTCTCGCAGTTATTGCAGGGGAGGACAATATCTCTAAGAATATCAACTACTGCCTGCGCTACGAGGACGATGGATTTAAGATGCACATGATGCCGTGGGATTTAAACCTCAGCTTTGGGGACACCGGACTGCTGGCGGATTCCATATACGACAGCTCCTATATTGAGACAAATATGGACAGCAGGGAGTTTGTCACACTGTACCGGTCAGATCCGGAACTTGTGGAAGAGACCATCCGGACGAAGTGGGAGGAATACCGCAAGTCCTTTTTGAGTGAGGAATATTTAAAGGGGCTGGCAGAGAGTTATATGGCGGAGCTGGTGCAAAGCGGAGCGATGACCCGTGACAGTGAGCGGTGGCCGGAGTGCAACAATTCGAAAGATCCGAGTGAGATCTATGAGTTTCTGGAGGGACACCTGAAATATCTGGATGAATATTTCGCATCGGAGGACTGGTGGGAGAGAGACCCATTGCTTAGGGAGGAAAGCTGATGTACCGCGTAGAGAGAAAGTATCTGTGTTCGGATTATGAAATGCAGGTGTTAAGGCAGCGGCTGGAGGCGGTTCTTCCGAAGGACAGCCATCAGGAGCGGGAGAGTTACACTGTGCGTAGTCTTTACTTTGACACCTATGAGGATGAATATTTTTATGAGAATGAGAACGGGGTAGACGACAGGAAGAAATACCGCATACGAATTTATCCGGACTCGGATGAAAAAATTGCGTTTGAGACGAAACTCAAAAGGCGTCAGAAGTGCAGGAAAGAGAGTTTTTTGCTGACGCGGACGGAATGTGAGAGGATCATACGGGAAGGATATGAGCCAGGCGCGGGAGATCTGTTTCCCGAAGCGGGGGAGACGCCGGTGAGAAACCGGATCGCACTCCTGCGAAAAACCAGACTTTTGCACCCCGTTGTGATTGTGGAATATGAGAGGAGTGCGTTTGTCTATCCGGTGGGAAATGTGCGCGTGACCTTTGACCGGAATATCGTGGCAGCGCCCTATACAGGAGATTTTTTTGAGGGAAATTTCACAAGGATTCCGGTTTTGCCGGAGCATATGCACGCTCTGGAAGTGAAGTACGATGCGTTGCTTCCGGATTTTATTGCGCTGCTTCTGGATCTTGGTAATCTGCGCGCGGTCACATTTTCCAAATATTATATGTGCCGTCAGTCGGCAGAGTTGAAAAAAATGCTTTAGTAGGAGAAAATATGAGCACGAAGGATGTTATAAAGAAATCAATTATTGAGTCTTTTTCGGTGGAAACATCGGAGGTCGAGTTCTGGATGTTGATGGCGGTTACCCTGCTGGTGGGTATTTATATTTTCTTTATCTACCGTTTTATCAGCCGGGACGGCTTCTATTCCAGAGATTTTAATAGGACGCTGGTACTTCTGGCACTGGTGACGGCAGCGATCGTCTATGCAATGCAGAGCAATCTGGTAATCTCTCTCGGTATGGTGGGTGCGCTGTCGATCGTCCGTTTCCGTAATGCGGTGAAGGAACCGATGGATCTTGTCTTTTTATTCTGGGCGATCAGTATCGGAATCATATGTGGGGCTGGTCTGTACGATGTCTCCGTCAAGTTGTCGCTTGTGATTACGGTTGCTTTGTTTGTGTTAAATTATGTACCGTCCCCAAAATCTGCGATGGTGCTGGTGGTAAACGGTAGAGAGGTAGAGACACTTGCCAAAGTGCTTGAAGTGGTAGGACAGCAGGCGAAGCGTTATAAAGTCAAGTCGAGAAATATCACGACGCACGGTGCAGATATGATCGTGGAGTTTCGCGGTGCCCAGGAAGAGAAGCTGCTGAAGGACATTTTTTCATGTGAAGGTGTTACTAATGTAGCAATTTTGGATCATATGGGTGAGAGAAGATTTTAATTGTGTCTGTAACTCTCATATTCTATAATCGTCTTGGTAAAGATTAAGTAGCAGGAGGAACATAAAATGTACAATGTAAGAAACGTGACGAGAGATATTGTGTGGATTGGCGCGAGCGAACGCAGACTGGCACTGTTTGAAAATATTTTCCCGATTCCAAGAGGAGTATCCTATAATTCATATGTGCTTCTGGACGAGAAAACAGTCCTTTTTGATACTGTGGATGCGAGCGTGGCAGGACAGTTTTTTGAAAACCTGGAGTATGTGCTGGGAGAGCGTGCACTCGACTATCTGGTAGTCAACCATATGGAGCCGGATCACTGTGCCATGATCGGTGACATCGTGCGCAGATACCCGGAGGTTCAGATCGTCGGCAATGCCAAGACATTTGGCATGATGCAGCAGTTTTTCGGCACGGCTTTTGCAGAGCGTGCAGTTACGGTGAAAGAGGGAGAGACTTTAAATACTGGGAAACATACGCTCCATTTTATGATGGCGCCGATGGTGCATTGGCCGGAAGTGATGGTCAGCTATGATGAGGCGGATAAGGTGCTGTTTTCCGCGGACGGCTTCGGTACGTTCGGAGCGTTAAACGGCAACATTTTTGCGGACGAGCTGGAGTTTGACCGCGAGTGGCTGGCGGATGCGAGACGCTATTATACCAATATTGTCGGAAAATACGGCGCGTCCGTGCAGGCGCTGTTAAAGAAAGCTGCAGGGCTGGAGATTGCGGTGATCTGTCCGCTGCACGGTCCGGTGTGGAGAGAGGATCTGGACTATATTCTGGAGAAATACCAGAAATGGAGCACCTACGAGGCGGAGGAGCAGGCGGTGGCGATCTTATATGCGTCCATGTATGGAAACACGGCTTCCGCAGCGGATGCGCTGGCGGGCGCACTGGCAGAGAGGGGCGTGCGGAATATCGCAGTTTATGACGTTTCCAATATGCACGTATCGGAGCTGATCAGCGAGATCTTCCGTGTCAGCCATCTGGTGTTTGCGACGCCGACCTATAATGGCGGCATCTATCCGGTGATGGAGAATCTGTTTGCGGATATGAAAGCGCTGAATGTGCAGAAAAAGACGGTCGCGCTGATGGAGAACGGCACCTGGGCGGCGGCAACGGTGAAGCAGATGCGCGAGAAGCTTGCCGAGATGAAGGACATGACAGTTCTGGATGCGCAGGTGACGGTGAAGTCTGCTATGCTTTCTGACCAGAGCGCGGAGCTTCTGGCGCTTGCGGATGCAGTTGCAGAGAGCTTGAAATAAAGGCGGATGAGAGCGAAGATTTTAATTATTGAGGACGACCCTGTGATCCGCAAGGAATTGCAGACACTTTTGGAGGGAAATGGCTATGAGACGTCTGCGATCGAAGATTTTGCGGACGTCATGGCGCAGGTGAGGCAGATACAGCCGCATCTGATCCTGCTGGCAAAGATCGCGTCTCTGCTAAAACGCGCTTATCCGAAGGAGCAGGAGCGCAGACTTTCGCACGGCGGCGTGTCGCTGTGTCTGGAAAACGGAACGATGGAGGCGAACGGAGCGACGGCGGAGCTGACAAAAAATGAGACGAAGATCATGTACTATCTCCTGATGCACGCGGGAAAAATCTGCACAAGAGCCGATCTGATCGAGTATCTGTGGGATAACCGGCTTTATGTCGATGACAATGCGCTCAGTGTCAATATCGGCAGGATCAGGGAAAAGCTGGCGAAAGATGATTTGTGGGGTGGAACACTAACTAGTGTTCTGCCCGTCCTTTTTTTGTTTTTGATAAAAATGAAATCAGCGTTCAGAATGAATGCGTAGCCACCACTGACAGCGTGGTGAAATGAGGGGATTGGGGAGAACCCTAACAAGCATTTTTGCATAGGACGGCGAGATCCGGAATCGGGCAAAAAGAGTGAACTTGTCCAAGTTTACACTGCTTGCCAATTTGTTATTGCTATTATTACAACATTTATAAAACTCTGGAGATTACATTTTTCGATGCTTTCAGGGCAGGGTTTTGTGATTATGAGTAGAGTTTTATAATTTCCTCGGCAATGGTTCGCTTAGAAATACAGCGATCCATTGCCTGTTTTTCTATGTAACGGTGAGCTTCCGGTTCACTCATGGTAAGTTCACTGATCAAAATCCATTTTGCCTTGTTGACCAGACGGATTTCAGCCATTTTTTCTTCGATGGATAAGGATTTCTTTTCAAATTGGCGAAGTCGTTCCCTGGCACTTTCCATCCAGTTAAGGGCATGAATCATAGTTGGTTTTGAGGTTGGCTTTGGAAGTGTGAATACTCCATATTCAGCAACCCTGTCATGAATATCTGCATGTACATCACTCTTTGCTAAAAGAAGAACAGCCGATTGTTTACTGGTACAAATGTCGATGGCAAAACGAGTACCGGCATCATCCGGCAAAGGAGCGTTAATGATCACGAAGTCAAAAGCTTTTTCGGCAAGCGCTCGTTTGGCTGCACTGACACTCGTGACGGTATAGATAGGATAATATCTTGTTTCGGGGAGCAGATCAGCAAAGGCAGAGGTGAAACTATCTGTTGCAGACACGATGAGTATACTGTAAACACGTTCTCTTAAACTCATTTTGCACCTCCTCCTTTTTCTGTGGTTTGAATTATTTATTGCAATAAATATCTAATATAGCATCTGGTATATGATCTTTTATAAAACGACTGTTTACAGCTGCAGCACACGCAGATTTGAAATCGCCAGGCAGCTGTCCAAATTGTGCTAATGTATCAGCATCTGCTTTATAGAGATTGATATCAGCAGGGCTTGGTAATTTCAGTTTATTCTGAATGCCATCCATAATTGCATAGATCAGTAAGGCAAATGCCAGATAAGTATTAGCAGATGGATCTGGAGAACGAAGTTCTGCACGGCGATATTCCCCTACAGCAGCAGGAACTCTCACGAGCTGGGAACGATTCTCGCTGGACCAGGAAACATATTTTGGCGCTTTATTACTGCCGAAACGCTGATAAGAACTTTCAGTCGGGTTTAAAAATACAGTCATATCAGCAACCTTATCCAAAATACCTGCAATCATATAATCCATGTAGTCTGTATCATCCTTTGATTTTACAGATATATTGATATGGAATCCGCTTCCTGGTTTATCTTCTAATGGCTTTGGGCTGAAATCTGCATACAGTCCATTCCGTCTTGCAATCGTCTTTACAACAGTCTGGAACGTCATAGCATTATCAGCAGCAGTTAAAGGATCGGAATAACGGAAATCAATTTCATTTTGTCCCGGTCCTTCCTCATGGTGAGAGCTTTCCGGCTGGATTCCCATTTGTTCCAGAGTTAAACATACTTCGCGGCGGATATTTTCTCCTTTGTCTTCCGGAGCAATATCCATATAACTTGCATTGTCATACGGGATTTTTGTCGGTTCTCCATTTTCGTCCAGATGAAAAAGATAAAACTCCTGCTCTGCACCAAAGAAAAACTGATAACCGGCCTGTCCGGCGTCTTGAACAGCTTTCTTCAAAAATGAACGTGTGTCACATTCAAAGGTACGTCCATCGGGATAAGTAATGTTACAGAACATTCTTACTACACGTCCATGCTCCGGTCTCCACGGCAGAGGCATTAACGTATCGGGCTCCGGATGAAGGAACAGGTCGGAATGATTTTCATCACCAAAGCTAGCGATTGCGGACGCATCAATGGCAATGCCATATTCAAAAGCTCGAGGAAGTTCCTGTGGCATAATGGATATGTTTTTCTGTTTGCCAAATACATCACAAAAGGCGAGGCGGATAAATTTTACATCTTCTTCCTGCACATATTGCATAACCTCTTCTTTTGAATACTTCATAAGCCTACCTACTTTCTTTTAAATATATTGATCGTTTAATTTGCTACATACATCTGTTTATATGGATTTTTGCTGTCTGGTGTAACGACTGTAAACGGAACAGATAAAAGCTCTTCCATAGAGTACCCAAAGTCTGAACAATATTCAGAAAGATATTTTTTGATTTCTTCCAGATCTTCGGTGGTGGTTCTTCTTGTTGTTACCTGTTCCGGAAAGCGGATATCTTCACAATTCCCGCGCAGGAACATCTTGCCGCCATGCATTCCGGTACATGGGAAATTCCCGACAATTCGTTTGTCACCTCTGTGAAGTCCGAGAACGATAATGATTCCGCCAGCCTGATATTCTCCAAGAAAGCTTCCGGCACATCCACCGATGATCATGACAGGAACCTTTTCTTTATAAGCCTTCATATGGATTCCGGCACGATATCCGGCATTCCCCTGTACATATATCTTGCCGCCGCGCATGGCATAACCGGCAGCATCTCCGATATTTCCATGAATCAGGATTTTTCCTTCATTCATGGTATCACCAACAGCATCCTGTGCATTGGCATTTACAGTGATCTGTGCATTGTTTAAATATGAGCCAAGGGCATTTCCTGGTATTCCGTTAATCGTAAGTTTTTTATCGGACATTCCAGCAGCGATAAATCTCTGTCCGCAGCATCCCAGCAACGTACAGTCTCGGTCTGTCTCGCGAAGCGCTTCGTTTACAGCTTTGTAATCTAAATTTGTAGCATCAATGACCTGCATATTATACCACACCTCCAAAAAATTGTTTACGCTTTTCTACAGAAAAGGCTGTAGAAGTAGCAGTTTTTTTCAAACGGTCAAAATCTATAGAGCTTAAAGGAATGCGTTCCCGTATCAAAGAGGTATAGATTCCGGCACGATCGGTTGCTCCAATCAGAATGAAACCTGTCAGATACCCATCTTTTGTAAACAGTCGTTTTAAAGTGTTTTCTGTTTTTTCCTCATATAGTTCGCCGCCCTGTTCGGCTGCATAGTAGCTTCCGGCAGTCATGGCATGTAATCCAAAGAACCCTATGGAGTTCATGGGGATTGCTTTGTCGAAGACAGATGATCCACCAGCCATATTGATTCCTGCACAATTTCCCTGCATGTATGCGTTTGGCAATATGGCAAGGACACGCTTTCCATGGAAGGAAATATCTTCGCCTTCCGTACAGTCACCTGCAGCATAAATATCGGGAATAGAAGTTTCCATTTTTGTATTGATCAGAATTCCACGGTTTACTTCTCCGCCAATCTCTTTTATGAGAGAAGTATTAGCACGGACACCGACGGCGAGTACCAAAACATCAAAGGTAACGGTTTTTCCGCTTTTCATGACAGCCTGATTCTTTTCAAAAGATACAACGCTGTCCCCTAATAAGAATTGGATGCCATTCTCCTCCAGATGTTTTTGTATCATGGCGGCACATTCTGTATATCTATCACTCTCCTGCATGAGAGATACTAAGTATCTCAAGTTCTTTTTCTGATAATCCAATGCCACGTAGCATCAGACGGTTTCCGCGCAGTGCTTCGATGGAATTGATGCCCATACCACCCATCAGCTCTTTAATTTCATGTTTCCATGCGGTCATCAGATTGATCAGGCGTTCACTTCCCATTTCTGGATTCAGTCTCTTGACAAGCTCCGGACGCTGGGTTGCGATTCCCCAGTTGCATTTACCGCTTTGACAGGTACGGCAGAGGTGGCACCCAAGAGCTAAAAGGGCAGCAGTCGCTACATAACAGGCATCTGCCCCCAGTGCAATGGCTTTTACCACATCAGCAGCACTTCGGATGCTTCCACCGACGACCAGTGATACATTGTTTCGGATACCTTCATCGCGAAGTCTCTGATCAACAGCGGCTAATGCAAGTTCAATAGGAATACCTACATTGTCACGGATTCTGGTAGGAGCAGCTCCTGTACCACCACGAAAACCATCAATAGCAATAATATCAGCTCCACTGCGGGCAATACCACTTGCAATGGCAGCAATATTATGAACAGCAGCAACCTTTACAATAACCGGCTTCTTATATTCCGTAGCCTCTTTTAAAGAGAAAACAAGCTGACGTAAATCTTCAATCGAATATATATCATGATGCGGAGCCGGTGAGATTGCATCAGATCCCTCCGGAATCATACGGGTACGTGATACATCACCGACAATTTTTGCTCCCGGAAGATGTCCCCCGATACCAGGCTTTGCGCCTTGTCCCATTTTGATTTCGATGGCAGCACCAGCTTTTAGATAATCTTCATGGACACCAAAACGTCCGGAAGCGACCTGTACGATCGTATTTTCTCCATAGCAGTAAAAATCTTCATGCAGACCACCCTCACCAGTATTATATAAGATGCCAAGCTCGGCTGCAGCCAGCGCCAGAGATTTATGGGCATTGTAACTGATGGAACCATAGCTCATAGCGGAGAACATGACAGGCATGGAAAGCTCCAGCTGTGGAGGCAATTCACAGTGTAATGTGCTATCTTCGTTACGCTGTACTTTTTGTGGTTTTTTGCCCAAATATACTCTGGTTTCCATCGGTTCTCGCAGAGGATCAATGGAAGGGTTTGTTACCTGCGAGGCATTGATCAGAATTTTATCCCAGTAAACAGGCAGTGGTTTTGGATTTCCCATGGAGGATAATAGTACACCGCCGCTGTTTGCCTGTTTATAAATTTCTTTGATCGCATCGTTTGACCAGTTTGCGTTTTCGCGCAGCGTACAGTCACTTTTTACAATTTTCAATGCCCTGGTTGGACAAAGAGAAACGCAGCGCTGGCAGTTGACACATTTGGATTCATCACATCTCATGCGTTTTTGTTCTTCGTCGTAGCTATGTACTTCATTGGCACATTGGCGTTCGCATACACGACAGGCAATGCATCTGTTTTCATTTCGGATGACTTCAAATTCCGGATAGATAAATTCAACACTCATTAAAATGCACCTTCCTTTACTTTCACAATGACTGGTTCGCCGCCAGCAGGAGCCCAGATGTTTTCAGCATTTGGTTCCATAGTACGGATAGCTGCTTCTTCGCTGGCAATGAATACTTTATCGTCTTTTTCGCCGACTACCATAGAACGTAGCTTCAATCGGTCATTCAGAGCCATCAGTCCGCCATCAAATCCTAAAACAATGGAGAAAGGACCGGTAACAAGCAGACTTGGGAACAGGGTTCTAAGATAGGTGTGTTTTTTCTGATCCTCTAAATCTGATTTGGCAGCAATGGTGCTCCAGAATGGAGCAGCAATGACGCTTGCAGCCTCACCAAGGGTAAGTCCCTGTACACGGAGCAGATAATCCATGATATAGGTAATGACTTCGGTATCGGTCTGGAGTTTACATTTGTAACCAAACATCTCGATAAAACGGCGGTTCGCATCATAGGAGGAAATTTCGCCATTATGTACGATAGAATAGTCAAGCAGGGTAAAAGGGTGTGCGCCGCCCCACCATCCGGGAGTGTTTGTCGGATAGCGTCCGTGGGCAGTCCAGGAGTATCCCTCATATTCTTCCAATTTGTAAAATATGCCGACATCTTCCGGAAAACCGACTGCTTTGAAGGTTCCCATGTTCTTGCCGCTGGAGAATACATAAGCACCGGACATTTCTGCATTGATTTTCATAACCGTTCTGGCAACAAATTCTTTTTCATCCAGTTGAAGGGAAGCCAAAACGGATTTTAATGGAGCGACAAAGTATCTCCATATGATCGGTTCATCTGTGATCGCCGGAATCTTACGGGTTGGTATGATCTCAGACTGCACAATTTCAAAATTCTCTTTTAAAAATGCTTCACATTTTTTTCGTGTATCACGAGTATCAAAAAACATATGCAATGCATAGAAATCTTTATA
>SAMEA3387474__coassemble_1615_pt1 | contig 13701 bp, 13 predicted proteins | sample SAMEA3387474__metabat2_low_PE_013 | metagenome-assembled genome bin SAMEA3387474 (sample SAMEA3387474) | Felis catus | biome: Faeces | place: United Kingdom | collected 2012 | reverse complement strand
TCATACCAGAAAAAGGGGATTTGTTCACAATTTATTTACTCATGCGTTTGTCGTGTTTTTGCCACAATATTTTTGACGGGTCATAGCTGTACTACCTCTCATGCACCGCGCCCACCAGTTCCTTCAGGCTCTCCACCCGGTAACGCTCCATATAGCTTTTGATACCGTCGACGATCTCCTCTGTGACGCGCGGGTTTGTAAAGTTTGCCGTCCCGACCGAAACTGCCGTCGCGCCTGCGAGGATCATCTCGATCGCATCCTCCGCCGTCATGATCCCACCCATGCCGATGATCGGGATCGAGACAGCCTGCGCGGACTGGTACACCATGCGCACTGCCACCGGATGAACCGCAGGTCCTGACATCCCTCCGGTGCGGTTTGCAAGCGCAAAGCACCTTCTGTGAATATCGATCTTCATCCCCGTGATCGTATTGATCATCGAGAGTGCGTCCGCGCCTCCGGCCTCCGCCGCGCGCGCCATCTCTGTAATGTCGGTCACATTCGGCGACAGTTTCATGATGACCGGCTGCTTCGCGTGGCGCCTGATCTCTCTTGTGATCTCCTCCACCATCTGCGGATTCTGACCAAATGCGATCCCGCCCTCTTTCACATTCGGGCAGGAGATATTGATCTCAAGCAGATCCACGGGCTGATCCGAAAGGCGCTCCACAACCTCCACATATTCCTCCGTCGTATGTCCGCAGACATTGACGATGATTTTCGTGTCAAACTTCTTTAAAAACGGAATGTCCCGCTCGATAAACAGATCGATACCCGGATTCTGGAGACCGATCGCGTTTAGCATACCGCCGTACACCTCCGCCACACGCGGCGTCGGATTACCCTCCCACGGCACGTTTGCAACTCCCTTCGTCACGACTGCACCAAGCTTGTTTAAATCCACAAACTCCGCGTATTCCTCCCCAGAGCCAAACGTTCCCGAGGCTGTCATCACGGGATTCTTCAGCTTCACTCCGCACAGATCAACGCTCATATCCATCAGAACTCCACCTCCTCGGCACGAAATACCGGTCCCTCTTTGCAGACCCTCTTATTTTTTACATTGGAGTGCGCATCCTTCTCCTTTGACCGGCATACGCAGGCAAGGCAGGCGCCAATTCCGCACGCCATGCGTTCCTCCATCGAAATCCAGCACTCAATATGGTTCTCAGCGGCATAGTCCTTTAATGCGCGAAGCATCGGTGTCGGTCCGCAGGCATAGATGACATCGGCATGCAGATCATTTGCCCGTATGGCATCCAGAACATTTCCCTCTGTCCCAACACTGCCGTCCTCCGTCGCCACAAAGACCTCCCCGTACTGTTTCAGCTCGTCTGCTAAAAAAAGCTCTCTGTCACGGTAGCCCAGCACAATCTGTTTCTCACAATCAAGCTGCTTTGCCAGCTCAAGCATCGGTGGGATCCCAATGCCTCCGCCGATCAAAAACGCCCTTTTCTTCTGCAAAACAAATCCGTTGCCGAGCGGTCCGACCACCTTCACCTGCGCACCCGCACAGAGGTTTGAAAACTCTCTCGTCCCCTCTCCTGCAATGCGGTATACAAGCCGCAGACCTCCATTTTCCCTGTCGATCTCACAGATACTGATCGGGCGCGGGAGCAGTCTGCTCCCCTCATTACAATACAGTGACACAAACTGTCCCGGCTTTGCGTGCGCAGCGATCTGCTCCGTCGCAAGCCACAGACTGTAAATATCCGTCGCAATCTCCTCCTGGCGAATGACGCGCGCCAGTTCCTCGAACTTTTCTGCCATAGTGAAATCCTTTCTGAATCTTATGCTTTCTCCTCATAGACCACATGACCGCCCACGATGGTCATGCGCACTTTGCCGGTCACTTTTCTGCCGTGGAACGGCGTGTTTTTACTCTTTCCCGCAAAGCTGTACTTGTCGATGGTATATGTTTTTTCCGGGTCAAAGATGACAAGATCCGCAACCTTCCCCGGCGCAATATCGCCTTTATCCAACCCGATGACCTTCGCCGGATTGTAGCTCATCTTCTCCGCCATCTGCATCGGCGTCAGGTAGTTCTGCGCTACCAGCTCCGTGTAGGTAAGGCTTGCCGCCGTCTCAAGTCCGACGATGCCAAACGGCGCGTTCTTCATGGACGTATTCTTGTCCTCAAAGGTATGCGGCGCGTGGTCTGTCGCGATCACATCCATAATGTCGTCGCGCAGCCCCTCCTTCAGCGCCTGCACATCCTCCTTGGCTCTGAGCGGCGGGTTCATCTTAAAATTCGTATCCGCGTCCGCCTCGATCGCCACTTTTTTCTCCGGGTCGATCGTCGGCTCGATCTTATGTATATCGTCCGAAGTCAGCGTAAAGTGATGCGGGCAGACCTCCGCTGTCACGGTGATGCCCTCCATCTTTGCGTGCTCTACCATCTTGACAGAATTTTTTGTGGAACAGTGACATAAATGCAGCTTCACTCCCGTCTCACGGCACAGCATAATATCGCGCGCCACGATCACATCCTCGACGGAGTTCGTGATCCCCTTGAGCCCCAGCTCCTTCGCGTGCGCGTCCTCATTCATCACGCCGCCGTTGACCAGATTGATGTCCTCACAGTGGGCAAGCACTGCAATCCCATGCTCTGCCGCCCGGATCATCGCCTCGCGGTAAAGCTCCGCGTTCATCACGGATTTGCCGTCCTCACTGATGGCAGGGATCCCCGCTGCGACCATTCCGTCAATGTCCGCAAGTTCTTTTCCCTGCTGCCCCTTCGTGATCGCCCCGACCTGGAGCACATTGACGATGCCGACCGTTCTCGCCTTATTGTGGACATAATTCACGACGTCCGCATTGTCCACGACCGGCTTGGTGTTCGGCATCGCAAGGATGGTCGTAAATCCGCCGTGTGCCGCCGCACGGCATCCCGTCTCGATCGTCTCCTTCTGCTCAAAACCCGGATCGCGCAGATGCACGTGCAGATCGACAAATCCCGGCATGAGAAAGCAGCCTGCCGCGTCGACCTCGCGGTCCGCCGTCTCCTCTATTTTCTTTTCCATTTTTACCACTGTTCCGTTCTCGATCAGAACATCACAAACCTCGTCCGTATTCGTCGCCGGATTTAACACCCGTCCGTTCTTAATGATGATTTTCATTCGTCCTCCTTATAATTTCCCGTAGAGTTCCATCGGTACATACGCCCTGATATGGATGCCTTCCGGCTGGTATTCCTCGTCGAGCAGCTCGCCCTGCCTGCGGATCTGCTGGAGAATCCCCGCATTGTCATAGGAGATCACACGCTCCACGAGCACCTTGTCCTCCCGCAGCAGCTCTGACAAAAGCTCCTTTAGCTCCTCCAGTCCGTCTCCGCTGCGCGCCGAAATGCACAGTGTCTGATCCGCCTTAAAGTCCCGCAGCGGCTCTGTATCCGTCACGGCGTCCTGCTTGTTAAAAAGTGTGATCACCGTCTTGTCCCGGATATCCAGATGGTACAGTGTCTCGTAGACGATGTGCATCTGTTTCTCGCGCTGGGGATTGGACGCATCCACGACGTGCAGGATGTAGTCCGCATACTTTGCCTCCTCGAGCGTACTCTTAAACGCCTCGATCAGATGGTGGGGCAGCTTGCGGATAAAGCCGACCGTGTCCGTCAGCAGAATCTCCTGCCTTCCCGGAAGTTCCAGTACGCGCGTGGTCGGATCCAGGGTTGCAAACAGCTTGTCCTCTTCCAAAACGCCCGCGTCTGTCAGTCTGTTTAAGAGCGTGGACTTTCCGGCGTTGGTGTAGCCGACGATCGCCGCGACCGGAATCCGGTTTCTCTGGCGCCTTGCCCGCATCACGTCGCGGTGCTGCTGCACCTCCTTTAGCTCACCCTTCAACTGTGAGATCCTGTCCTTGATGAGGCGGCGGTCCATCTCAAGCTTTTTCTCACCCGGTCCTCTCGTGCCGATACCGCCTCCCAGACGGGACATCGAGCGTCCCAGTCCCGCAAGGCGGCTCAGGCGGTACCGAAGCTGCGCAAGCTCCACCTGGATCTTCCCCTCGCTCGTCGTCGCGCGCGCCGCAAAAATGTCGAGGATCACCAGCGTCCGGTCCATCACCTTTGTGTCGATCGCCTCCTCCAGATTCTTGATCTGTGCCGGAGAGAGCTCGTCGTCACAGACAATGCCCGTCGCCCCGGTCTCTGCGACCAGTTCTGCAAGTTCCCCCACTTTTCCGGTTCCGATGTAAAATGCCGGATGGATCCTCTCACGCTTCTGTACCAGCACGCCCGCCACCGATGCTCCTGCCGTCTTTACCAGCTCGGCAAGCTCCGCAACGGAATCCTCCGCGTCGTCGCCGTCCTGTTCGCTGACGCCGACCAGTATCACCTTTTCCTCAACTTCTTCGATCTTAAAAACCTCTGCCATAGCCCTCCTTCTACTGCGCTCCTGCCTCCGTATCTGTCACAGACTCCCCGCCTTCTGCCGGTGTGATCTCCGCTTCAATCTCCGTTTCCGTCTCGTTTCCCGCCGTGGCCGTCTGCCTGTTTTTCAGGAAAACGTATTCTCTCTGCACAGCCGCATCATTCGGATACAATGCGATATATTCCTGCGCCACCTGCCATGCGCCCTTGAAATCCGCCGTGTACTCCATGCAGATGATCTGGTTCTGCATCAGTTCCCTGCGGTTCGTCACCTGCTCCATCGCAAGTCCCTGGTTCACATAGTCGAGCGCCGCCGTATAATCCAGCTTTGCCATTTCGATCTCCGCGAGGGCATTCATCGTCTCAGAATCCGCCGCACCGCTCTCCGCGTATGCCTTATAGTATTTCTCTGCGTTCTCCGCGTCGCCCGACGCCTCGTAGACCTCTGCCAGAATCAGATTCGCCCGGACACTCTTTTTCTCAAGCGCCGCTGTGAGCTCTGTGATCGCATTCTCATACTCGCCCAGCAGCAGGTAGATCTCGCCGCGGGAGGTAAGCTGCTCCGCATCGTCTCCCTTGATCGCAAACGCCTTGTTTAAATATTCTTCCCCCTCCGCGATCAGATTATAGGCGGCAAGATTCCTGTAGATATTCATGTAGAGTTCATAATTGTCCGCATCGTTGGAAATCGCCGCGTCAAAATCCGCAAACGCCTGATCGCCCTCGTATCTCTGCAAATGCAGACAGCCGCGCGTATAGTACGCATCCGCGTCCTTGTCGTCGTAGGCGATCAGGGCATCGTAGGTCGCAAGCGCTCCCTCCTGATCCCCGGCGGCAAACTGTGCCGCCGCCTTATAGTAACAGATGTCAAGCTCCACCTCGCCGACCGTTCCCGGCGCATAGGATAACGCCGTATCAAACGCCGCGACCGCTCCCGCATAATCACCGCTTCGCATGGCGTCAAGCCCCGTCTGGCGGTAAGCCATCTGCTGCGCCGCCCGGTCACTGGTGCATCCGGCAAGGCACGCTGCCGCAAGCACCGCTGCAAGCACCGACGCACATCTCTTTCCGGTTTTTTCCTTATTGATTCCCATCTATCTACCCCATTCCGCTTTCCCGGCAATGTCATTTTTCCTGATTCACCAAAAAGTATATACGAAATTTGTTTTTCTGGCAAGGCATGGGGAGAAAGGTTTTTCTACATTGTCTCACGGATCACCCGCTCCGCATTCCCATATGCGATTTTCCAAACCACATCCTCCGAAAGCCCCCTCCGGCAAAGCGCCGCAAACAAAAGAGGCATCCCGGTGCAGTCTTTGATCTCAAACGTTCCGCTGATCCCGTCAAAATCCGTGCCAATCGCCGCACACTCAATCCCCCCCTTGTCGATCAGGTGCATCACATGGTCGCACATTCGGTCCACGCGGCTGAACCGATCGCTTTGGTCTGCATTTAAAAAAGTCGGCTCAAAATTAAGTCCCGCCACACCCCCGCACTCTGCGAGCGCACGGATCATCTCGTCCGTGAGATTGCGCGTTGCAGGGGCAAGCGTGCGGCAGTTGGAGTGGGACGCCACAAACGGCTTTCCGGTGCGCCCCGCGATCCCCGCCACATCCCAGAAACCCCCGTCGGACAGGTGCGATACGTCTACCAGCATCCCGAGTTCCTGCATATAGGACACCGCTTCCTTTCCAAAATCTGTCAGCCCGCGCGCCATCTTCTCCGGATCGTTGGAATGGCAGAAGCCAAAGCAGTTCGGATCATTCCATGTCAGCGTCACAAGCCGCACGCCCATATCGTAAAACTCCCGGATCTTCTCCATGCTCCCACGCACCAAAAAACCGTTCTCGATCGTGAGAAATGCCGATATCTTTCCCTGTCTGCGGTTTGCGGCAAGCTCTCTATCGTTTCGCGCGGGCGCGATCATGTCGCTGCACGCTTCCATCGTGCGGCAATAGATCTGATACATCCCGTGCAGCAGTTCCTCCGGCGCCGGCTGTTCCTCTCCCTCAAACCATCCTGCGGTCCTATTTTGCGGAAGAAACATCGCAAAAAACTGTGCCGCCGCGCCGGCTTCCCGCAGCCGCCGCACATCCACCATCGTGCCGGAAAGCACCTCTGCCGTGCTCCTTTTTTTCATCAACGCCTCCGCCAGTGTGTCACAGTGAAGATCAATATATCTGTACTCCATATCCCCCGCTCCTTGATCCGATTTCTTTCTAATATCAATATCATATTCTAACACAAGCGGAAATACAACACGCCGGACGCTTGTGGGATTCTCTCTCCCGCAAACGTCCGGCGTATCTTATATCTCCGGCTCCTTTTTACAGATGCCAGATATCCTTATTATACTGTGCGATCGTGCGGTCGGAGGAGAAGAAGCCCGCTTTGCTGATGTTGACAAGCATTTTCTTCGCCCACGCCATACGGTCCTCGTAATCGGCGTAGATGCGCTCCTTCGTCGCCACATAGTCCTTAAAATCAGGCAGCGTCATAAACCAGTCCTTGTTCAAAAGCTCGCGGTACAGACGCTCGAGGTTTTCCCTGCAGCCGATCACCAGCAGCTCGTCGCTCACGATAAAGTCCACGGCGCGCCGGATGTCTGCATCCTTCTCGTAGTAGTCCCTCGACACATAGTCCGCCTTCGCATAGTGCGCGATGACCTCCTCGGAGGATTCGCCGAAAATATAGATATTGTCGTCGCCGACAAACTCATGCATCTCGACATTCGCACCGTCCATCGTTCCGATGGCAACCGCACCGTTTAACATAAACTTCATGTTGGAGGTGCCGGAAGCCTCTTTTGACGCAAGGGAGATCTGCTCGTGGATATCCGCCGCCGGGATCAGCTTTTCCGCCAGTGTCACATTGTAATTTTCCACCATAACGACCTTTAGGTACGGCGCAACCTCAGGATCATTTGCAATAAATTCCTGCAGGCAGAGGATCAGATGAATAATATCCTTCGCGATCACATAAGCCGGCGCTGCCTTCGCCCCAAAGATCACCGTGATCGGACGCGCCGGCTTCTTTCCCGCCTTGATCTCAAAATATTTGTGGATCACATAAAGCGCATTCATCTGCTGTCTCTTGTACTCGTGCAGGCGCTTGATCTGGATGTCAAAAACAGAATTTTCATCGAGTGTGATGCCCTGTGTCCGTGCGAGATAATCCTTTAACTCTGCCTTGCGCGCTGCCTTGATCTCTAAAAGCTGCCGAAGAACTGCTTCATCCTGCACATATGCGCCCAGCTTCTCAAGCTCTGTTGCATCCGTCTGAAAGCCCGGTCCGATCAGCGAACGGATCAGCTCTGTCAGCTCGTGGTTGCAGTGCAGCAGCCAGCGGCGGAAGGTGATACCGTTCGTCTTATTGTTGAATTTCTCCGGATAGATTTTATAAAAATTATTCAGCTCAGAATTTTTCAAAATCTCCGTGTGCAGATGGGCGACGCCGTTGACGCTGAAACCATAGTGAATATCCATGTGCGCCATGTGCACGCGTTTCTCATCGTCGATGATCGCGACGGATCCGTCCGTATATTTCTGCTTTACGCGGCTGTTTAATTCATAGATCACCGGGACAAGCTGCGGCACTGCCTTCTCCAGAAAATGGATCGGCCATTTTTCCAGCGCCTCCGCCAGAATCGTATGGTTCGTGTAAGCGCAGGTCTTGGAGACGATCGCAATCGCCTCGTCGATCAGAATGCCGCGCTCCATCAAAAGACGGATCAGCTCCGGGATCACCATGCTCGGGTGCGTGTCGTTGATCTGGATCACCGCATATTCATAGAGCCGGTGTAAATCGCCGCCTCTTGCAAGCGTCTCGTCGATGACCAGTCTTGCGGCATTGCTGACCATAAAATACTGCTGGTAAACGCGGAGAATCCGTCCGGCGTCGTCCGAATCATCCGGGTACAAAAACAGCGTCAGGTTCTTTGCAATATTCTCCTTGTCAAAATCAATCCCCTCTCCGACAAGGCTCTCGTCCACCGTCTCCACATCAAATAAATGAAGCTTTGTCGTGCGGTTGTTGTAGCCGATCACGTCGATGTCATAGAGCCGCGACTGCAGGGTGAAGCCGCCAAATGAAATCGGATAGGTCACGTCTGTCTTTTTCAGCCAGCTCTCCTTTTCCATCCACGGATTCGGCGTCTCATGCTGCAAATGGTTCTCAAATACCTGCCGGAACAGTCCGTAGTGATAATTTAATCCGATGCCGTCGCCGTTTAATCCGAGACTTGCGATCGAGTCGAGAAAGCAGGCTGCCAGACGACCAAGTCCCCCGTTTCCCAGAGACGGCTCCGGCTCAACCTCCTCAATTTCTGCAAGGCTTTTGCCGTTTTTTTCCAGAAGCTGCTTCACCTCCTCGTAGATGCCGAGGTTGATCAGATTGTTGGAGAGAAGCTTTCCGATCAGAAACTCTGCCGAGATATAATATAGCTTCTTCTTTCCCTCGTGGCTCTCCCGCTCCTTCGCCATGTCCTTTGTCATCGCAAGGAGAGAGTAGTAAAGCTCCTCGTTCGTGCACTGTGCAACCGGTCTTCCGTATTTTTTCGTAGTCACCTGTTCTAAATTCATGATTTCCTTCCTTTCCGGGAATCTGTGTTCCGCGCTTTTGCCATTTTCCCAAGACAGTGATCGTATGAGATTATTATATGTATCCCGCCGCTGTTTTTCTTGCGATATTCCATCGAAAAGTGGTACAATACTATCATAATATCAGATATTTCAAATGAATTTCGGAATTTGGGAGAAGGAGGAAAAGCTGAAATGAGAAAATGTATCCGGTGCGGCGCAGAAATGAAAGAGGGATGCCAGATTATGAGTGAATTTTCTATCTATGGACTCGTGCTGTCAAAAGACGAGGATAAGATGCTTCGGGGAAGGCTCGGAAGACCTAAGGTTGCCATCTGCCCGGAATGCGGCGAGGTTTCCATGTATGTGGATGATGTGGAGAAACTGAAGTAACTGATAGGAACGCTCATGAACATTTTAGAATACGAAAACTATCAGGAAAAAAAATCACACGGGAATCCCCATTTTCCCTACAATACCTACCCCTGCTCGATCCCGCTCGACTTTCCGCAGGTACCGCTCCACTGGCACGACGAGCTGGAATTTATCTACATCAAAAAGGGGCGCGGCACGGTCACGATCGACTTCCACTCCTATCCAGTGGCAGCCGGGACAATCGCGCTGATCCTGCCGGGACAGCTCCACTCCATCGGGCAGTATGAGCAGGAATCCATGGAATACGAGAACATCATCTTCCATCCGGATATCCTCATTTCCCGCAAAGCGGATGCGTGCAGCACGGATTTCCTCGCCCCGCTGTTCTCCGGCGCGCTCGCCGTGCCGCCGCTCTACCCGCCGGACGCGCCGCACTACGCAGAGATCGCCGCCTGTCTGGACGCCAACGACAATATCTGCCGCACCATGCCAACGGGCTACGAGCTCTTTTTAAAGAGCCAGCTTTTCATGCTCTTTTTTACCCTGACCGGAAAATGCGCGCTCGCAAGCCCGCCGAAAAAAAACACAAGGTCTCTGGAGAAGCTCAAACAGATTTTAAAATATGTGGAAAATCATTACATGGACAAGCTCACGATCGCAATGGCTGCAAAGGAAACAGGCATCAGCCCGTCCCATTTCATGAAATATTTTAAAAACATGATGGGGACATCCTTCACCTGCTATCTGAACGATTACCGCCTTACAATGGCCTCCAGGCTGCTGCTCTCCTCCGACTCCTCCATCCTCGCGATCGCAAATGAGACCGGATACGAGAATCTGTCCTATTTTAACCGCGCATTCAAGAAAAAATTTCAAATGACGCCACGGGAATACCGCAAAAACGGAGGAGGCGCATAAACGATGCGCCGAGCCAAAAGCGGCAATCCCTATCCGTCTGCTTTATCAGATTTTTAGAGAAAAAACAGCCGCCACTATTCGCAGTAGTGACGGCTGTTAGCATATATGTTTTCTTATGTAGACCTCACCGCCGGATTTACAGCGGAGATTTAGACAATGCCGCCTCATCTGCCACAACTGTCACATCCGGGTGCATCTGCAAAATAGAAGCCGGAACCTCCGGTGTCACCGGACCCCAAAATGCGCGTGCCACGATGTCAGCCTTGCCCTCACCGTTTACCACGACAAGGATCTTCTTTGCCGCCATGATCGTGCCGATCCCCATCGTGTACGCCTGTGTCGGAACCTCGTCGATCGACTGGAAAAATCTGGAGTTTGCCTCGATGGTGCTCTGTGTCAGATCCACACAGTGCGTCACCTTCTCAAAGCAGTCGCACGGCTCGTTAAAGCCGATATGTCCATTATTTCCAAGTCCGAGAAGCTGTAAATCAATCCCGCCGAGCTCGCGGATAATCCTCTCGTGCTCCTCACACGCAGCCGCAGCGTCCGGGTTTGTTCCGTCCGGCACGTGCGTCGCCTCCTCGCGGATATTGACATGACCAAACAGATGCTCATGCATGAAATAGTAATAACTCTGCGGATCGGTTCTCTTGAGTCCGCGGTACTCATCCAGATTCACGCTGGACACCTTTGAGAAATCGAGATCTCCCTTTTTGTACCAGTCCACAAGCTGCTCGTATGCGCCGACCGGTGTGGAGCCTGTCGCAAGACCTAACACACACTCCGGCTTCATGATGATCTGGGCTGAAATAATATTTGCAGCCTTTCTGCTCATGTCCTGATAGTCCTTCGCTTTTATAATGTTCATTTTCTTATCCCCCTATGAAAGATATTCTACGTGTACCGCTTGTCTGCGGCTGACACCTAAACCTTAGCAGGAGCTGCCGTCCCCTGCAACGCTTTCCGGAAAAATGCCGGGATCAGGATAAAAAAAGGCAACCGTTGTCCCGGAAAAAACTTTTCATTTCCGGCAATACCAAGTATAATAGATGAAAATATACTGTATATCAAAGGAGACCTATGTTTTATCTGATCATTGGCGCAGGCGTGTTCCTGACTGATTTCCTGTTAAAATCGCATATCGAAAAAAAATACGAACAAAAAGCCAGACACCCCCGTCTTGGCGGAAAGATCATTCTCGAGAAATATTATAACAGAGGCGCGGCATTAAATCTACTCTCAAAAAGACCAAATTTTCTAAAAGTGCTCCATACCGCCGTACTTTTTGCGATCGGGGTATGTTATTATTTTGTTCTCCGCCGAGGCGGGCACATCCCCGCCAAGCTGGGCGGGTCGCTTTTGCTCGGCGGCGGGTTTAACAACCTTTATGACCGCTATACCAAGGGCTATGTCGTCGACTATTTCCGGATCAATATCGGTCCGAAGTGGCTTAAGCGCATTATTTTTAATATTTCCGATTTCTGCATCTTTATCGGCGCACTGCTCTGTGTGTGCGGTTCCGACGCCATCGGAAAGGAGGGCTGACATGACAAAAGATTCCTATATCCGTCTCACCGGAGTCATCCGCAGCCACCCCGGGCGCATCCGGTTTGTCACGGTTTTAAACCGGATGATCACCGGGCTTTCCTACCTCGTCTACCCGCTGTTTTTGCTGGCGCTGCTGCTCACCGGACACCCGTTTCTCGTGCGCGCTGTGCTCGTCCCCGCGGTCTCGTTCCTCGGAGTATCGCTGTTTCGGAACATTTTAAATGCTCCGCGCCCCTATGAGAAATTTGACCTTCCGCCGGTGTTAAAAAAGGACACACCCGGCAAATCCTTTCCAAGCCGCCATGTGTTCTCCGCGTTTGTCATCGCCATGACCGTGCTCTATCTCTGCACGGCTGCCGGCTGCGTGCTCCTTGCGTGCGGCGCAGTGCTCGCAGTGATCCGCGTGGTCGGCGGCGTCCACGAGCCTCGCGACGTCATCGCCGGAGCGCTTCTCGGAATCGCCTGCGGCATCTTCGGATATTACTGGATATAGCGGCGGTGGCTTTTTCGGGAAGTACAAAAGACGTACAGAAGTTTCCGGAGAAAGGAACATATTTCGCGGAGTTTTGTGCGGCTCTTACAAGAACATCCAAACAAAACATAATCGCAGCGACCGAATGTTTGAGATTCATTCTACCTTCTTTTGAATAGTAGAATGAATCGAGTTTCGGCGCTGCGATTTTATCATGTATGTTCGGATGTTCTTTTAGAGGCGCTAAAAACTTCGCGCTATGTTCTGCTTCGGAAACTTCTGTACATCTTTGTACTTCTAACGGAAAACCACTGCCACTATATCAGGTTCCTATCTCCCCAACACCTGATTCCTGTACTCATTCGCCGAAACCCCCTCCTGCTTCTTAAAGACGCGGGAGAAATGCGCGAGATCAAGGAAGCCGACCTGCTCGGAAATATCGCCGATGCGCAGGGACGGATCCTCCAGCAGCTTCTTGGCGTGCTCAATGCGGACATGGTTTAAGATCTCCGAAAAGCTCTGTCCCGCGTAGCGGTTTAACAGCTTGCTCAAGTGCCACTGGCTGACGTAGGTCTTTTCTGCAACCTCGCAGAGCGTCAGCTTCTGCGTGTAATTTTCTTCTATGTAGGTCAGTGCGTTTTTGACGATAAAGCTGCTTGAGACGCTCTCGTGCTTCGTCGCCTCCGTCCCGGCTTCCTGCTCCCCGCTCTGCGCCGGCGCGCTCTCCCCGGTGATCCCCTTGCGCGCCAGATTCGCGCACATGGTGCCGATCGCCTCCTCCAGCTCCTCCATATTGGACGGCTTTAGCAGAAAGCGCGTGACGCCCAGACGGATCGCCGTCTGCGCGTACTCAAAGTCGCGGTATCCCGTCAGCACGGACACCTCCAGATCGGGAAACTGCGACTTGATCGCCGCGATCATCTGAAGCCCGTCCATCTCCGGCATACAGATGTCCATCAAGACAATATCCGGCTTCTTCGTCTCGATCAGCTCTTTCCCCTCAAGCCCGTCATGTGCTGTCGCCACGACCTCGCAGTTCCACTTTTCCCACGCAATACTGCGGGAAAGTCCCTCCACAATAATCGGTTCGTCATCCACAAGCATTACCTTATACATCGTTCTACCCCGTTTCATTCGCAAATTTTACGACCCGGCGCACAGCCTCCGCCCTCACACTCCGGGAAATTTTTCCCATATAGCAGGACACAAAGGAAGGCAAATATCCTAAGAAAGCACGGATATTTGCCTGTCACTCACTGGCGCTGCTCATCGTCTTTTGTAATCAGTTTAACCCTTCACCGCTCCCGCTGTCAATCCCTTGATGATATTCTTCTGGAGCAGGATATAGACGATCATCACCGGAATGACAATGATGGTGACGGACGCCGCCATCAGTCCAAAGTCTGTTCCGTACTGTGAGCTGATCTCCTCCAGCAGCGTAC
>SAMEA3387474__coassemble_1614_pt1 | contig 13705 bp, 15 predicted proteins | sample SAMEA3387474__metabat2_low_PE_013 | metagenome-assembled genome bin SAMEA3387474 (sample SAMEA3387474) | Felis catus | biome: Faeces | place: United Kingdom | collected 2012 | reverse complement strand
AGTTGGTTAGCGCGCCAGATTGTGGCTCTGGAGGCCGAGGGTTCGAATCCCTCTATCCACCCTGGTTGCGATAGGTGCAATGAATCTTTGTTGGGCTATCGCCAAGCGGTAAGGCACTGGATTTTGATTCCAGCATTCGCAGGTTCGAATCCTGCTAGCCCAGCTTGTAAATATGGGGTATTAGCTCAGTCGGTAGAGCACTTGACTTTTAATCAAGTTGTCCGGGGTTCGAATCCCCGATGCCTCATTGGAATGAAGGAAATGTTCACAGTAGTGTGGCATTTCCTTTTTTGCTTAAGGGGAAGGAGTATGGTATATTTATCTCATTTTGAATTTCCGGACAGAGAGGTCGAATACGACTTTACGATGGCGCAGAAGCGCACCTGCTACGATACCTGTTATCCGTTTCTGGTGCTGTCGGAGCACAGGTTTCATATGATCGATTTTGAGCCGGTGACAATTTTATATGGAGGGAACGGTTCAGGAAAGACGACGGCGTTAAACGTCATTGCAGAAAAGTTGGGGGTACAGCGGGAGACGCTGTACAATCGCTCCGCTTTTTTTGAGGACTACACAGGGCTTTGCAGTTGTCGTATGGAAATAGGACTTCCGCCGTGCAGTCGGATTATCACGAGTGACGATGTGTTTGATTTTATGCTGAATATCAGGAGTCTGAATGAGGGGATCGACCAGCGGCGCGGGGAGTTGTTCAAGGAGTATCTCGATGCCAGGTATTCGGATTTTCGGATGCGGTCGTTGGAGGATTATGAGCAGCTGCGCAGAGTGAATCTGGCGCGTGCTAAGACGCAGTCGAAATATGTGCGGAAAAATCTGATGGGAAATATCAGGGAGCATTCAAACGGGGAGAGCGCGTTCCTCTATGGTATTTTTGACGTCGGTGATTCTGGGGCTGTGTATGGGCAGCAGTGCGTTTTTGTCGATCCAGTATGGGAAGAAGGACAGGGAGGCGTTTGGCTGCGGTAATTTCATGGCGTTTTTTCTGATCGGCGGGTTTGCCATACTGCTGAATGTGGCGGTATATCTGGGAATGGATGCGATCCTTGTGCTGCTTCAGATTCCGTCGGACGTCTACGGGATGATGCGCTCGTATGTGACGGTGATCTACGGCGGCATGATGGCGACGTTTCTCTATAATTATTTTGCAAACAGTCTGCGCGCGGTGGGAAATTCCATGATCCCGCTGCTGTTTCTCGGGGTATCGGCAGTCCTGAACGTGGCGCTGGACGTCCTGTTTGTTGCAGTTTTTAATTTTGGGATTTCCGGTGCGGCGGCAGCGACGGTGATCGCGCAGTATGTGTCGGGTCTTGGCATCTGGATGTATGCGTGGAAGAAAGTGCCCCTCCTGCGGTTTGGACGTGAGCAGAGATATTTCCGCAAGGATATTTTAAAGAGTATTCTGAGTCTGTCGCTGCTGACGTCCATGCAGCAGTCGATCATGAATTTTGGGATCCTGATGGTGCAGGGGCTGGTCAACAGCTTTGGAACGGCGGTGATGGCGGCGTTTGCGGCGGTGAAAATTGATACGTTTGCATATTCTCCTGTGCAGGATTTCGGAAACGCATTTTCCACGTTTGTGGCGCAGAATCACGGTGCCGGAAAGGCAGAGCGCATCCGGGAAGGCGGGAGGAAGGCGGGGCTCGCCGCGTTTGTGTTCGGCACGGCGGTCAGCGTGCTGGTGGTAGTGTTTTCCGGAGAGCTGATGCGGATTTTTACGACGGATGCGGAGATTATCGGGATAGGGATTTCTTATCTGCGCATCGAGGGAGCTTTTTACGGATTGATCGGATTGCTGTTTTTGTGCTATGGGTATTTCCGCGCCGTGGAGCAGCCCATGGTTTCTGTGATCCTGACGGTCATATCGCTGGGGAGCAGAGTGATCCTGGCATATGTGCTGTCGGGAATCGGGGCAGTCGGCTACCGGGGAATCTGGCTGAGTATTCCGATCGGCTGGGCGCTTGCGGATGCGGCGGGTCTGTATTTTTTGAAAAAGGGAAAGAAAGAGAGGTAGGGGTTCATGGAAGTGAGAAGGTTTTTGGAGGTATTGCACACAGCGGAGCGGTTAAAGGATACGACAAGGCACAGCTATACGTCGGGCGGCAGGCATGAGAGCGTGGCGGAGCACAGTTGGCGGCTCGCGCTGATGGCGTATTTTCTGAGGGATGAATTTCCGGAGGCGGACATGGATAAGGTGATCAGGATGTGCCTGATCCATGATCTGGGCGAGGCGTTTACGGGGGATATTCCAAGCTTTGACAAGACGAAAACGGATGAGACGAGGGAGGAAGATCTCCTGCAGCAGTGGGTGCGGACGCTGCCGGAGGGTTATGCCGGGGAGATGCTTGCGCTCTATGCGGAGATGGAGGCGCGCGAGACGGTCGAGGCAAAGCTTTATAAGGCGCTGGATAATCTGGAGGCGGTGATCCAGCACAATGAGGCGGATCTTGGGACGTGGATCCCTTTGGAGTATGAGCTGAATCTGACGTATGGGGAGGATAAGGCGGCGTTTTCGCCCTATCTGCGCAGGCTGCGGCAGGCGGTAAAGGAGGACACGATAAAAAAGCTTGGAAAGACAGAAGAATAAGACTTTGGGGGAATGGGTATGTGGTTTGTATTTGCACTGCTGTCTGCCGTGTTTGCGGCGCTCACTTCGATCCTTGCAAAGATTGGGATTGACGGTGTAAATTCCAATCTGGCGACGGCGATCCGCACCGTGGTTGTGGTCGCGATGGCGTGGGGGATGGTCTTCCTGACGCACGCGCAGACCGGGATTTCTGCGATCAGCAGAAAAAGCTGGCTGTTTCTGATCCTGTCAGGGCTGGCGACGGGGGCGTCGTGGCTCTGCTATTACCGCGCCCTGCAGCTCGGCGAGGCGTCAAAGGTTGTTCCCGTCGATAAGCTGAGTGTCGTGCTCACAATGGTGCTGGCGTTTGTGTTCCTGCATGAGGAGTTTACGGCGAAATCGGTGGTTGGGTGTGTGCTGATCGGGGCGGGGACGCTGCTGATGGGGATTTAGATGTGATATGTTTGTCAAAATAGTACTAGCATAAAACGTATATTTGTGGTATATTTCTTATAGAATATGACTGTAATGTCATTACAAGCTGGTCTGGGCGAGAGCTCTTTGGACCACCGCAGGCGGGAAGAACTTCCCGCCATTTTTCTAATATAGGGATGGAGAATTGCTTGAGGGAATTAAGTATATTTATTGATGAATCGGGAGATTTTGGGGAAGTAAAAGAGCGCCCTGCATATTATCTTGTGACGCTTGTTTTCCATGACCAGAAAAATGATATATCCGGTGAGGTAAGCCGGCTGGAACGAGGCGTTCATGAGGCGGGATTTGATATAGAGTATATACATACCGGACCTGTTATAAGACGTGAGGATATATTTGCGGCACTTACGATCGGTGAAAGACGCAAATTATTGTATAAGATGCTGAATTTTATGAATGCTTGTCCGATCACCTATGAATGTGCAGTTGTAAATAGGAAGGAAGCCATTGGGAAAATTGAATTGTCGGGGAAATTGGGAAGGGAGATATCTGGAATTATTAAAAAGCATGAAGATTTTTTTAGGGAGTACGAAAAAATAATTGTCTATTATGACAATGGGCAGGCTGAACTGAGTGCAGTATTAAATACGGTGTTTTCCATTCACTTTTCCAATGTGGAGTTCCGAAAGGCGCAACCACAACGATACAGACTTTTGCAGATAGCTGATTTTATCTGCTCCATGGAATTGATGAAAATTAAGAGGATAGAGAAGCGGTTGAGCAAATCAGAAGAAAAATTTTTTTACAAACCGCAGGAATTGAAAAAGACTTTTATCAGAGCGGTGGAGAAAAAGCATTTGTAAAAACCACTTGCATCCCGCGCCATATATGCTATACTAAGGGAGTTACAGAGCGCGGGAGCAGGTCTCTCCCTCACAATCACATAAGTTTCGCAGAGTAGATTCATGTGCGTTAAGTGCCGGCTGAACAGGGAGTTGTCAGCCAGACGAAAAGATTTTCTTGCGGTACATGAGTCGCATCCCGCTGCATCAGAAGATAGGAATATTATCTCCCGTTGTAGTAAGAGGTCTGCAAAGGAGGTAATTTTTTTATGAGAAAATTCGTCACTTTGTTCGCCGATTCTTACAAGGAACTGAAATCTGTAAGAACCATCACTGTCATGGCAATGCTGGCAGCAGTCGCCGTGATACTGGGTATGTTTTCGATTGAACTGGGTCCCTTTATCCGTATTGGGTTTTCGTCTATCCCAAACGGCATCGTGGGGTATCTGTTCGGTCCGGTGACCGGAGGCATTTTTGCGGGGGTGCTTGATGTTTTGAAGTTCCTCATGAAGCCGACCGGGGCGTATTTCCTTCCGCTGACGCTTGTCACGGTGCTGGCAGGTGTGCTGTACGGCTGTTTTTATTACAAGAAACCGCTGACATTTTGGAGAGTTCTTGCGGCAAAGTTTGTCGTGATGCTGGTCTGCAATGTGGTGCTCAATACCCTTTGCCTATCGGTGCTGTACGGCGATGGCTTTTTTGTTCTGGTCGGGCCGCGCATCATTAAGAATCTGATCATGTGGCCGATCGATTCCGCAATTTTTTTCCTGATCGCGCGGTCGCTGGAGACGGTCGGCGCGTTCCGGATCCTTGGTCAGAGAAAAAAGACAACTATATAAAGTAACAAAAAGCGTGATGCCGGAATATGGCATCACGCTTTTTTGGTATTTGGGGCAGCGTGCGGGGCAGGTTGTGGCAAAGCCATTGTTTTTTGCGGAAGGGAAAAATATAATGACGATGGAAAGAAAAAACACGTTTTGCGAAAGGAGGAGAAGTGTGAAGGTTACAGTTAAGGAAGATCACGGGCTGGAGGAGGATGAGGTAATCATCCACTGCTCGTATATGGACGAGCGGATCAAAAAGCTTGTGGACTATGTGAGACAGTTTGTTTTTTCTCTGGAGGGGGAGTCAGATGGAAAGATTTACCGGATTCCGATTGACGACCTCTGCTACATCGACAGCGTGGACGTAAAGACGTTTTTGTATGAAACGAAGAACGCGTACCGCAGCCGGCTGACGCTGACGGAGCTGGAGCAGAGGCTGCATGACACGACATTTGTGAGGATCAGCAAAAACTGCCTATTGAATGTGTCGTGGCTGAAATGCGTCGAGCCCTATGTGAATCACAGGATGAGGGCGGAGCTGAAAAACGGGGAAAAACTGCTGGTTTCCAGAAACTACATTGAAAATCTGAGGGAAAAGCTGAGAAGATAGGAGGAACATGGTATGAAGAGAATCATCAATATTTATCTGCCGTCGGCGGCAATGACATTTACAATGGTACTGCTCGGAGTGAGTGTGCTGAATCTTGCCGAGGGGTGCGCGTACCAGAATAATATCTGGATTTTGGAGGTGTTCGGCTATATTGTGCTGATGGAGCTTTTGGATGTGCTGCTGGGAAAAATAGAGTTTAAGCACTATCTGAGCTATTTTTGTGCGGAGGCGGTTGCCGGCTATGTGCTGCTGTTTGTGGTCTTTGGATATTTTGGAAACTGGTTTTCCTACACGCCGGGGAGGATCGCACAGATTACGGTGATGTATCTGCTGGTTCTGGCGTGTGTCCACTATTATTTTTATTATAGGGCAAAAAGCAGCGCCGATGAGATGAACCGGATGATAAAAGAATCTTAGGTGAAGGGTGGAGTTTTGGGAAGAAGGTGTGGTATAATTAAGAAAAGAATAGGAGTTGAAGGGGGAAGGAAAATGCCATGTGGAATTTTGGCGGAGCTGGATGAATTTATAGCCTTTGCCAGAGAGCGTTTTGGAAAAAGTCTTAGGAGTATTCTTGTATATGGCTCTTATGCAAGAGGGGATTATAATGAGTCGTCGGATATTGATGTGATGATTCTGGTTGCATTGCCGGAGGATCAGATCAGGCAGGCGGAAAACTGTATTTATGACAGTGCATTTGAACTGGAGTTAAAGTATGGCAAGGTTCTTTCGCCTGTGATTAAGAATGAGACGTTGTTCGAGTACTGGTCTGATACGTTACCGTTTTATAGGAATGTAAAGGCAGAGGGAGTGAAGGTTGCATGACGAAGCAGCGGAGCAAATAAATGCAGCGGGAGATATCTTAAAAGAGATTAAAGTGTATTTGCACAAAAGCACATATGGAGGGAACACTATGAAGAGCAGAAGGGTACCTTTGACGGCAGAAGTTGTAAAGTATGAGACGGGGAAGGGAATGGAGGACGGCGTGGAGCTCTGGTCGGACGTTGTGACGAAGGGCTGGATCGTGACGGATTTTCTCGTGAAGATTACGAGAGAGGACGGCTCGATCGTGTGTCCCTACATCTTAAACCGCCGCGGCAGAGTGTTTATCGGAGAGGGCGATTACATGGTCGTCGACGAGGATGGTACAAAGCACGTCTGCGGCGCGGACAAGATATGGGAGAGATATGAGCGCGCGGAGGATGGTGAGTAGCTGCCGGAAGCGGAGGAGCAGCAGAAAGAGCTTGGGGGTGAAATGGGGCTTGCAATTTTGCCCGGTCTGGGATATAATTCATAAAGGTTTCCGGCAAAAGCGGAGACTTTATGAGTTGCGGGTGTGGCGGAATTGGCAGACGCGCCAGATTTAGGTTCTGGTGGGCGACCGTGCAGGTTCAAGTCCTGTCACCCGCATTGAATCATGATAATCCGAGTTCGGTTTCGGCGGGAGATGGATTTGCATTATATTTTTAAAGCAGGGAATCAGCGGTATCGAGAGTGATGCTGCTGATTTTTGTTAATCTAATCATCACCCTAAGATGCACCTGCCCTGGAAAGTATTTAGAGGAGAGCACAATATGGGAAATTATAGCATATGGTCACCAATTGAATTTGATGACAGATGGAATCATGTGAATACAGAAAAGTTTGACAATATTTATCCATCCTGGGAAAAACGAAGGAAAGAATTGCAGAAGAATGAAGAACAGTACGAGCGTTTTATGGATCAATTAAAGCGAAAGCAGGCGATTGATACCGGAATTATTGAAAGGATGTATGATTTAAAAAAAGGCATTACAGAAACATTTATAAAAGAGGGCTTTGTAGGCTCGTATCTTCAACATGGAGACACCAATATTGAGCCGAACCTATTGATGAAATATCTGGGAGATAATTTTGAGGCAATTGATTTCATCTTTGATTTTGTAAAAAATGACAGACAGCTTAGTGTTGGTTATATAAAAGAACTGCATAGTTTAATAACCAGGCATCAGGAGAGCACAGATGCGGTAGATCAATTTGGAAATATTGGAAAGATTCCCCTGCGAAAAGGAGAATTTAAAATAGCACCTAATAATCCGTCCAGAGAGAATACGGTATATTGTTACTGCCCACCGGAACAAGTCGTGTCAGAAATGGATAATTTGGTCATGATTTTTAATAATGATCTCAAAAATACCCATATTCTGGTAAAAGCAGCATTTTTACATCATGCCTTTGTTCAAATTCATCCATTTCAGGATGGAAATGGAAGAATTGCCCGTCTTTTAGCCAGTTTCGTGCTGATCAAAGAAGGGCTGTTTCCGCTTTCCATAGACAGGGAAGAACGGACAGCTTATATCAATGCGCTGGAAAAAGCAGATAATCATGAGTATCAGGATTTGGTGGATGTTTTTTCTAATAATCAAATTATTTCTATCGAAAGAGCGCTTAATTGGAAGATCGTAGGAGATTCGTCGACTTATGACAGTGTGCTGAATATTTTGGGTACAAAACTTTCAAGTTATCGCGTTGCGGAAGAAGAAGCTTTCAATAAACGGATTTTACAGAATATGCAAAATATCTTTGCTGTCATTGCAGAGGAACTCCATCATTATGCAGATGATTTGAAAAAAGAACTGGATGACACTACAAGTATTGACATTAGTTTCTGCGGTCCGGATGAGGCAGATACTTATTACTATGCAAGGCAAATAATTGATTATGCGAAACAGTTTGACTATTATGTGAATTTATCATTGCGTAAATGCTGGGGGCGTATGTTTATTGCAATTGATAGAACAAAGAGATACCGTCTTGTTATTTCGCTTCATCATTATGGGTACGATAACAGTACTTTTGCGATAGGTGCGTTCTTGTCGAAAGAAATTACAAACCTTACACAGGGAAACGGTGATAAGTATGTAGATATACCGTTAAGTGTGCCGCCATTAACAATGTCGTCTGAGAAAGGGATCGATGAATTGAAGTCGTCAATCAGACAGCAGGTAAAAATTTCAGTAATGTCGATGCTTGCATACATTGCCAATGAACTGTAGACATTGCAAGAACAAAATACTTTTGTTATACTACACACATAATGCACAAAAGAGCAATGCGGAGGCGTAATAAGATGGCGAGTATTAGGGAGATCGCAGAGCGGGCGCAGGTAGCGCCCGGGACAGTTTCCCGTGCCTTGAATAACAAAGGCTATATTTCACAGGAGACGAGAGAGAAAATTGAGCAGGCGTTAAAGGAACTTGATTATGTTCCAAATGAGCTGGCGCGGAATCTGTACCGGAACAGGAGCAATCTGATCGGCGTGATACTGCCGGATATCGAGCATCCGTTTTTTCTTGGAATTATCAAAAAGCTGGTGATCGAGTTGAAAAAATACCAGTACGGCGTGGTGCTCTGGACGACGGAGTACGACAGCGGCGAGGAAGTGAAATATCTGGAGCGCCTCAAGTGCAACGCGGTGGACGCGGCTGTCATCATGGTTCCGGTTCTCGCGAAGTCGGTGTATCAGGGGCTTGGGCGTCCGCTGATACTGCTGGACCGGATCGTGGATGGAATCACCTACATCCCGATCGATCAGGAGAAATCGGGCAGACTCGCCGCCAGAAAACTCTATCAGGACGGATGCAGAAATGTGCTCACCGTCATCGGGGAGCCATCTGCGGAGATACCCTCCTATCAGCGTCATGTCGCGTTCGTGGACGAGATGGAGCGTCTGGGCGGCAAGGTGAAGGTCATCAAGGAGGAGTGGACGAGCTTTGAACTGGAATACCATGTAAATCTTGCCAAAAAGATTTTAAAGGAGGAGCCGCAGGCGGATGGGATCTATGCGGCGGATATTCTGGGGACAGCCTTCTGGAAGGTGCTAAAGGAGCAGGGAAAGCGCGTGCCGGAGGACTTTGAGATCATTTCGACCGACGGCGTGTATGAGAATACAAACACCGTGATCAATCTGTCTGCGGTGATCCAGCCCGCGGAGGAGATCGCGAAGAGAATTGCAAAAAATATCCTCGCGCAGATTGAGGGAAAGGATGCCGGGACACCGGATATGGTAGACGTGTATCTTTTTGGCGGGGATACCACAAGGTAAGGGAGTGTTTTCCATGCCGGCACAACGATGCACCATGTTCACCGGAGCAGGACACGTTTCGCGGACTTTCGTGTTGCTCTTATAAGGGCGTCCGGAACAAAATATAATCGCAGTGACCGATTGTTTGAGCTTCATTTTGTACTCTTTTGAATGGCAAAATGAAGCGAGTTTTCGGCGCTGCGATTTTATCGTATTTGTGAGGATGCCCTTTTAGAGCAGCTAGAAAGGCTGTGCAGTGTCCTGCTCCGGTGAACATGGTGCATCGTTTGTGCTTTCGTGGAAAACATCCCCTTATCTTGTGCAATACCGCCAAAAAGAAAATGCCAAATTGTATAAAATGTCAAAAATAGCAGAACCTATTGACAAAACGAAAGGATGGATTTATAGTAAATGTACGATATGAAACGGGTTTCATACAAACTTGATTTAGATAGTTTGTATATGCTCGTTTTCCTTTCAAGAAATGTAAAACGGGTTTTATAAGGGAGGCAACAGAAATGAAGAAAAAACTATTGTGCGTATTCATGGCGGCGACGATGCTGCTTGGGATGACGGCGTGCGGAGGAGGCAGTGACGATGGGAACGCTTCCGGCGGGAGCGCTGCATCGACAGAGAACACAGCGGATGCGTTGGGAAAGACAAAGATCACCGTTTATCTCGGCGGAGATGCAGCGGATGAGAATCAGAAGATCGTAGACATCTACAACGAGCAGAGCGAGACGACAGAGGTGGAGCTGGTGACGCTGACCGAGGGCTCGAGTGGCTACGAGATGCTCACAGTCATGTACAACGCGGGAAACCCGCCAACCGTCTACTTTATGGAGGCGAGAGACGTGTTAAAGCTGACGGACAAGCTGATGGATGTATCTTCGCTGGAGGCGGTACAGTACGCGAATGCGGGAACGACCGAGGACGTGACGGTAGACGGCGCGTTATACGGCGTGCCGGCGAACATTCAGGCGTACGGTCTGATGTACAACAAGCAGGTGCTCGCCGATGTGATGGGCGCGGACTTCGATCCGCAGAGCATCACGACGAGAGAGCAGCTTGAGGACGTGTTCCAAAAGGTGCAGGAGGCAGGCATCGCTCCGGTAGCGATCAGTCCGTTTGACTGGAATCTCGGAAACCACTGGTTTACACAGATTTATACCGGACAGTCGGAGACAGCAGAGGAGAGAGACGCGTTTGTAAACGGCTTGAAGGACGGCAGTTCCAACCTTGTAGAAAATGAAGTGTTCAACGATTACATGGACACCTTTGATCTTTTGATGGAATACAACTACTACAAAGAGAATCCGCTTGAGACCGTTGCGGACGGAAACGAGAAGCAGGCACAGCTCCTTTCCACCGGACAGACCGCGTTCTGGTTCCACGGAAACTGGGCAACCGTAAATATCCGCACACTGGATGAGACGGGCGAGTACGGTTTTATCCCGGTTCCGGTCGGCGAGGGCAATCCGAATGCCGGAAAGATCTGTACGTTAGTGCCGGGCTACTACTGTGTGGAGAAATCGACGACCACAGAGGCACAGCAGCAGGCAGCGATGGAATTTGTCAACTGGCTGATCATGTCCGAGGAGGGGCAGCAGTATGTGATCGATTGCGGAAACATTCCGGCTTACTCCAACAACAAAGCGGAGATCACGGAATCCGTATCACAGTCTGCGGTGAGCTATACGGCAGAGGGCAAAAACTTCCCGGTGTATGTAAAGACTCCGTCCGACCACGCAACCAATGTCGGAAGCGCGATGCAGAAATATCTTGCAGGCGAGAGCGACCGCGCGGCGCTTGCGGAGGAGATCTCGGCATATTGGGCAACACAAAAATAAGATAAGACTTGCACGGATGGCTGTCAGGATCAACTGGCAGCCATTTTCTGAAAAAGCCGCCGCGGCGGAATGGAGGGGAATATGAAAAGCAGCAAAATGAAAAATGTGGTCAGCTTTCTTGTTTTTGCCGGACCGGCTGTCACAGTATTTTTTCTTGTCATTATTCTGGCGTTCATCAACGGAATACAACTGACCTTTACCGACTGGAACGGACTTTCGGACACCTATCAGTATATTGGCTTTCGAAACTATGCGGACGCGTTTGCGGACACGGCTTTCTGGACGTCTCTGTTGCGCACGTTCCAGTATGTGATCTGCGTTGTGGTTTTTACGAACATCATTGCGTTCCTGATCGCCTATTTTCTGACGAGAGGCTACAAGGGGCAGGGATTTTTCCGCGTCGCCTTCTTCACGCCGAACCTGATCGGAGGTGTAATCCTCGGTATCGTCTGGAAATTTGTATTTTCCGAGGTGTTTGTACAGATTGGCAAAAAATATGAGATCGGCATCTTTCAGAGCAACTGGCTGAGCAGCCCGGACACAGCGTTTCTTGCGCTGGTCGTGGTGGCGGTGTGGCAGCTTGCGGGTTACCTGATGTTAATTTACATGGCGGGGATCATCTCCGTGCCAAAGGATGTGCTCGAGGCTGCGAAGCTGGACGGCGCAGTCGGATTCCGTGGGATCCGCCATATCGTCCTGCCGCTCATCATGCCGTCGATCACGATCGCGACATTCATGTCCGTGAAAACTGCGTTTATGGCGTACGATGTGAACTTGTCCCTGACAAACGGCGGACCGTTCCAGAGTACCGAGCTTGTGGCGATGCGCGTGTACAATAAGGCGTTTCAGGCGGAGCAGTACGGCGTGGGACAGACGGAGGCGCTGATCTTATTTGTCATCGTGGCGGTGATTTCCATCATTCAGGTATCCATCACGAAAAAGAGGGAGGTAGAGGCATAATGAAGAAATCGGCGGTTATCAAAAAAATCTGTTTTTATGTGGTATTTATTCTGCTGCTGCTCTTGTTTTTGTATCCGTTTTATCTGGTGCTGTTAAACAGCTTAAAGACGAACAAGGAAGTGATCTTAGACTCGCTTGCACTTCCGCAGGCGCTGAATTTTGAGGGGTATCAGAAGGCGTTTGAGAAGATGAACTATTTGCAAAGCTTCGGAAATTCCCTGATCGTGACGTCACTCAGTATTTTTCTGCTGGTCATCATCGCGGCGATGTGCGCGTATCTGTTCGCACGCAAAAACTGGAAGATCAACAACATCATTTTCATGGTTATGGTGGCGTCAATGATCATTCCGTTCCAGACAATCATGATCCCGATCGTAAAGAACTTTTCCGCGTTTGACCTGACGGACAATCTGTTTGCGGTGGTATTTTTCTATCTGGGCGCGCACGTATCACTGGCGGTATTTATGTATCACGGTTTTATCAAAAATATTCCGTATGAGCTTGAGGAGGCGGCGCGCATCGACGGCTGCGGACAGCTTGGGATTTTGTTCCGCATTATTTTCCCGATGCTAAAGCCGATCACCTCGACGATCGTGATCCTGGATGTGCTGGCAATCTGGAATGACTTTTTGCTTCCGTTTATCCTGCTGTACAAAAACAGCTTAAAGACGCTGCCGCTGATGACATACTCGTTTGTGGGGCAGTATTCCACGGACTACTCGCTTGTGACGGCGGGGCTGGTTCTGACAATCCTTCCGATCATCATCCTGTATCTGTTCCTGCAAAAGCAGATCATCGAGGGAGTTTCGCGGGGAGCAATCAAATAGAAGAAAAATTAAGATAAAAGGAGTTTCGTTTTTATGATGACAAAAAAATGGTGGCAGGATACCGTGGTGTACCAGGTGTATCCGAAAAGCTTTATGGACAGCAACGGCGACGGCATCGGAGATTTAAAGGGCGTGATCAAAAAACTGGATCACATTCAAAAGCTTGGCGCAAACGTGCTGTGGCTCTGTCCGATCAACTGCTCGCCGATGCGTGACAACGGCTATGACATTTCAGATTATTACAAGGTTGACCCGATGTTCGGCACAAACGAGGATCTGGAGGAGCTGGTCGCAGAGGCAAAAAAACGTGGTATCAAGGTGCTCATGGATCTTGTGGTCAACCATGTCTCCGACCAGCACGCGTGGTTTCAGGACGCGCTCAAAAATCCGGACAGCCCGTATCGCGATTACTTCATTATAAAGAGCACGGAGGACGGAAGGGAGCCAAATAATTTCCGCAGCTACTTCGGGGGAAGCGTGTGGGAGCGCATCGGCGATACGAACAGCTTTTACTTCCACGCGTTCGCCAAGGAGCAGCCGGATCTCAACTGGGAAAATCCGAAGCTGCGTCAGGAGATCATCGACATGATGTGCTTCTGGCAGGACAAGGGGATCGCGGGCTTCCGCATTGACGCGATCGGAAATATCAAGAAGTCCAAGGAGATCCTCTCCGTCTGTCAGATGGAGGCGGACGCGGAGGACGGACTGTGCGACTG
>SAMEA3387474__coassemble_1611_pt1 | contig 13732 bp, 11 predicted proteins | sample SAMEA3387474__metabat2_low_PE_013 | metagenome-assembled genome bin SAMEA3387474 (sample SAMEA3387474) | Felis catus | biome: Faeces | place: United Kingdom | collected 2012 | reverse complement strand
TCCATTTCTTTTTCACTGAAATACCTCCCTTGTCTCATCCTCCCTGAAACAAGTACTAATTTTACTACGACCCCAGACAAAAAAGCAAGCAGTTCATAGATTCTTAAGATTCTGCCCGCACATTCAGCCACGCGGCGATGTCCGCATACACAAGCTCCCTGTCCGTCTCGTTTAAAATCTCATGGCGGTCATTTTCATACAGCTTATAGGTAATGTCCGAAAGACCCGCGTCACGGTAGAGGTGATATGCCTTTTTTACGCCCTCGCCCAGATCGCCGACAGGGTCGTCCTGACCCGAGACAAAGAAAAGCGGAAGTTCCTTTGGCACCCTCGTCACATTTTCCTTCTGGTTGTCGTAGAGCACCGCCTCCATCAGACCGCAGTAGCCGCTGACCGTAAACAAAAATGTACATCTCGGATCGTGATAATACTCCCGGACATTTTCCACGTTCTTTGACAGCCAGCTGTCGGCATAATTCTTTCCATATAAATCAAATTTGCGGTACGGTCTGCTGTACGACATTTTCTGGAGCAGCCTGCTCCTGTAATGCCAGCCGCGGAACTTGGCGATCGTCCTGCAAAGAAAAAGCCCCATCTTCATCGTCATATCCGGCATACAGCCTGTGCCCATGATCACCGCGCCGCTCACCCCGTCCGGATGGATACACAGATATTTCCGCAGCATATAAGAACCCATGCTGTGCCCCAGCATAAAGTAGGGCGCTCCCGGATTTTCCGCCTGAACGATCGTGCGGAGCTGGTGCATATCCTCCACCAGTGTGTCGCTCGGATGCTCCTCCTCAAAATATCCCCACGCCTGCTCGGAGGTAACGGATGCACCGTGCCCCAAATGGTCGTGACCGACGACCAGATACCCCTGCCCGTTCAGGTATTCGGCAAACGGCCGGTAACGCGCAATGTGCTCGACCATCCCGTGGGTGATCTGCAGGATCGCCCGATATGCGCCATCCTCTGGGATCCACTTCACGGCATGGATCGTCGTCTTTCCATCCTTTGATAAAAAACCGAACTGCTCTTCTCTCGTCATACGCCCCATCCTTTCTGTACGCTGTTCCAGCCGCCGCGCAATCACTTGTAATTGCGAATGACAAGCTGTATGCTCTCCATTCCCTGATAATCATTGATCTCAGGATAATACACCACCGACATACGGATGCTGTTGCCCTGCCCGTGCAGCGCCGCCAGCACCTCCTTCTCACCGTACTTTTCACTGTAATACATCTTCCACAACTCCACGTCGCCGAAATACACCGCCTCCACGCGCGTCCCCCGCTCGGTCTGAAGCTGCAATTTTAAAACATTCCGGTTCTTCCCCACAACAGCCGCGCGCACAACGGCGAGGTTTCTGTCCGCAAACTGCGGCTTGACGTTGCTCTTGCCAAACGGCTCTAACAGCGCAAGCTCCCTCACCAGCGCAGCCGTCGGGTAATCTGCCGGCATGGCGATATCTATCTTTATCTTAGGCATAAAATCGTCGTCTGTCAATTCACATTCGTGGTTGATCGCACTACGGAACGCCCCGACATTTTCTTCCTTCATCGAAACACCCGCCGCCATCGGATGCCCGCCGAATTTCGTAAAAAGATGACTGCATTTGCAAAGCTCCTCATACATCGAATACGTCTCGATCGAACGCCCCGATCCCTTCACGCCGTCCTCCGACTTTGTCAGAACAAACACCGGTCTGCCGTACGCTTCGCGGATCCTCCCCGCAATGATCCCCGCAAGGCTCTCGTGCACCTCGGGGAGGTAAACCACCAGCACCTTCTCCCCGGCATTGCCTTCCTCCACGATGCGCTTCGCCTCCTCGACGCCCTCCGCCGTCATATCCTTCCTCTGCGTGTTCAGCTCTACCAATTTTTCTGCAATTTTTAATGCACTCATTTCATCTGTTTGCAGGAAAAGCTGCAATGCGAGCTGTGCCGTCTCCAGACGCCCGCTGGCATTGACGCATGGTCCTAAGACAAAACCGATGTGGTATGCCGTGATCTGCTCCGGCGTCAGCTGATTCTGAAAGATCAGCGCGCGCATTCCCCGATTTTTTGTACGGCGTATTCTCTTCAGCCCTTCCTTCACCAGAATACGGTTCTCATCGGTCAGATCCATCACATCGCCGACCGTCGCAAACGCAACTTCCTCCAGAAACTCATACGCTTCCTCCGCGGGAACCCCACAGCTCTCATAGAGCAGGCAGATCACCTTCCACGCCACCGCTGCCCCGCAGAGTCCCTGATACGGATACCCGCACCCCTCCTGCTTCGGATTCACGATGACGTCCGCCGCGCTGCGCAAATAAGTGCGCACGCCGTCCTCCTCCCGGTAAGGGATCTCGTGATGGTCGGTCACAAGCACCGTCATGCCAAGCTCCTTCGCGTGTGCGATCTCACCGATCGCAGCGATCCCATTGTCGCAGGTTATGATCGTATCCATACCTGCCTCATACGCCTCGTCGATCAGATGCTCGTTGATTCCATAACCATCCTTCATGCGGTCTGGTATCTTCGTGCTGACATTTGCGCCGCACCGGTTTAGCCCGCGGTATAAAATATAGGTGGACATCACACCGTCAATGTCATAATCGCCGATAATGCGCACCGGTTTCCCCTGTCTGATCTTCTCTGTCAGAATCTCCACGCAGCGCGCGGCGCCGCACAGCAAATGCGCGTCGTAGAGGTCTGCAAGTCCTCCGCTGAGATATTTTTCTACCGCGGCGTCCCCGGTCACCTCCCGGTTGCGGATCAGCCGCGCCGTCACCGGGCTGATGCCAAACCGCTCTGCCATTCCGGCAAAATCTGCACCTTTTTGCAGTACTACCCACTTTTCTTCCATGCTTATCTGTCTCCGTATCTCACCTCAAGCAGCGTGAGTCCGCACGCCGGCGCTGTATAGCCCGCACGCGCCCTCTCTCCCGCCGCCAGAATCTCTGCGATCTCCTCCGGCTCTCTCCTGCCGTTCCCGATCTCGATCAAAGTTCCCGTCAGAATCCGCACCATATTCTGCAAAAATCCGTCGCCGTCATAGAAAATCCTGATCTCCTGCTCCGTCTCCTCCAGCGAGATCCCGTAAATCGTGCGCACCGTGGACTTCTTCATTCTCTTATTCCCACAGAATGAGCGAAAGTCATGCGTTCCCTCCAAAAATCCTGCCGCCCTTCTCATGCGGGAGACGTCAAGTTTTTCCGCATAATGATAAACGTAACGCCGCTCAAACACCTCGGGAACTGCGCCCGTGTGAATCCGGTAGAGATAGGTCTTGCCCGTCGCCTGATAGCGGCTGTGAAACCGCTTATCCACACGCTCTGCGCAGAGAACAGCGATGTCCTCCGGCAGATAACGGTTCAGCTCGTCGCGCAGCCGCTCCTCCTCCCATTTCCGGGTCAGGAAAAAGTTTGCGACCTGCCCTCTCGCGTGCACACCCGCATCCGTCCTCCCCGAGCCGATGACCGCAACCTCACTGCCGTCTAGTCTGGAAAGCACCTCCGTCAATTTTCCCTGGATCGTCTCACCTATATCTTTTAAACTCTGCCAGCCACGGTAACGCGTACCGTCGTATTGCAGGAGTATTCTGTAATTGTCCATCTGCGTATGTTATCCTCCCATGACCGCCCGGATCCTCTCCGTCGAATAACGCCCATTATATCATGTTTTCTCCAAAAAACCAACCGCTAAACGAGCTCCGCCATCCTCGTGACCGCCACATAGATCTCCGAGATCTTATACCAGGTGCGGTAATCGATCACACCCGTCACCGGCAGACCGAACACGCTCTGGAATTTCTCCACCGCCGCCCGCGTTGCCGGTCCGTAGATCCCGTCCGGCGTGATCGAAGGGATCGCCGGATAGGAGCGCGAAATGCGCGCGAGCTGCTCCTGGATCTGTCGCACCTTATCCCCCGTCGAGCCGACCGTCAGATCGACGCGGGGCCACGACGCCGGGATGCCGGAGATCTCCTCCGCCGTGTTGATAAACATATTGTTTCCATAGTAATACCGGATGATGTCGATCGCCTCGTAGCTCTGGTCTCCCAGAAATTTGCTGCCCCACTGGCTCATCCAGTTCGGGCAGGTCACTCGCTGCCCGTCGCAGTACTGTGTGAGGATCGGCTGTCTGACATTCGGGCGCGACAGATAATTCTGGAACATCTCATCCACGATATTGGAGATATTCCGGTAGATATTGCGCCCGTACATAAATTTCTGGTCGTACGCCGTCGAGGAGGTGATGGTAAAGCTGTACCCCTTATTCCGGTACCACTCCGTGTATACACGGTTGAGCGTAAACGACATGATCGCAAGCACATTTGCCCGGATCGTCGCATCCGGCCAGGTCGCATAGATCTCACTGGAAGCAACATTTTTGATATAATCGCGGTAACGGATGTAATATTCCCTCGCCGTCGGATCCCCCGGCGCACCGTCGTGTACCACCACAAATTCCGGTATCACGACACGGCTAAGTACAATCTCCCCCGTCTCTGTCACCGGCTTGATCTCCGACTCCGGGATCTTGGGCGGGTATTCCTCATACAGCGTATGTCCCGGTATCACGATGTTGTCCGACGGGTTCTCCTCCCTTTCCTCGGCATCCATCCTCACTTCCTGGAGCGCCTGCTCGCCCGAAAGGATCTCAATACCGGAGATATTGATTGGACGATATCCCTCCGCAGTGACTTCAATACTGTACTCTGCGTATGGCTGTGTTTCGGAGGGTTCCATCGAATACTCAAGTGGAGGTGCACCAAGCGTAACTGATTCCGATAATCCTGACGCATCCGTATTCACCTCCTCCACCGTGCTCTCCGGGTCGCCGGAATACGAAATAGAAATCTTTGCATTGCGAATCGGTGTATTTACCCCTCTTGCTATCACCTGTATCTGCAAATCTCCCTCATCCACATGATTCGTCTGTGCATATCTGATGTCTGACATAAAAAACCTCGCAGATTCTTTCCGTATATTCTATGCCCATCTTCTGCCCCTGGTTCCTTTTTCTTCCTTTGAAACACTATCACTTTATGAAATAACTGTACTCTGAAAATATAACGTATCCCAAATTCCCGCCAAAACCACAAATCCTATTCTACTGTCACAACCTTTGCCAGATTTCTCGGCTTATCCACATCAAACCCTTTATCAGACGACACATAATATGCCAGAAGCTGCAGTGCCACCGACGCCGGCATCACCATAAATGCATCCTGCATATCCGGCAGAAGAAAAGTCTCTTCGTCACGCTCAATGCCTGCTGCCAGCGACTCTTTGATAAATAAAATAACATCGGCACCTCTCGACTTGACTTCCCTGATATTGGAAAGCTCCTTCGATACCAGTTTCTCCTGCGTCACTGCAGCAATCACCGGGGTATCCTGCGTAATCAGCGCAATCGGTCCATGCTTTAATTCTCCCGCCGCATAGGCCTCCGAATGGATATAAGACACTTCCTTGAGCTTTAAGGAACCCTCCAGCAGAATGGAATAATCAAGCCCTCTGCCAATCATAAACAAATCCTTCGCCCCAAGCACGCGCTTTGCCACCAGATGCACTTCTCTGCGTCTTTTGAGCACCTGCCCGATGACGTCCGGCGTCCTTTTCAGCTCCCGTATAAATTCCTTCGTCTGCTCTGCGGTAAACACCCCTCTGGTGTAAGCCATTTTTGCGACAAGAAGATAAAAGACGGCAAGCTGTGTTGTATACGCTTTTGTGCTTGCCACCGCAATTTCCGGTCCTGCATTGGTATAAAGCACATAGTCGCTCTCTCTTTCAATTGAGGAACCTCTTACATTGATAATGGAAAGGCACCTTGCCCCCCTTCGTTTTGCATACTTCACTGCCTCCAGAGTATCGACCGTCTCTCCCGACTGCGAAACTGCAATGACGAGCGTTTTCTCATCCAGCACCGGATCGGAATACATAAACTCAGACGCCATCTCCACATCAATGTGCATATGGAGCACAGACTTCACCAGAGCCTGCGCGACAAGTCCCGCGTGCATTGCCGTTCCGCAGGCAATCACCGTGATTCTCTCACACGAGGTAAACAGTGTATCCGGTACGCCGTCTTGCGCAAAATCCGGCATTCCATCATGGACGCGCCCGGAAATTGTCCGTAAAACCGCTTCCGGCTGCTCCATAATCTCCTTTTCCATATAAAATGGATAGCCGTTCTTTCCAGCACTGTTTAACTCCCAGTCAGCCGTCAAATATTCCGGCGTCACCTCCCCGCCGTCCGGATTATGCAGCACAATCCTTTCAGGGCGCAACTCTAAAATATGATATTCCGGTACGACAAAATAGCGGTTTGTAAAACGGCAGAGCGCCGTCAAATCCGATGCAAGCATCGCGCCCTGCCCGCAGATTGTCGCCACAATCGGACTAACGTTGCGTATCGCATAGATGACATCCTGCTGATCCTCAAACATCATGACAAACGCAAATGTTCCGCGAAGCTTTGAAACTGTCTTTTGGATTGCCTCCATGGGATTCCCCTCATAAAAGTGATTTAAAAGCACAGCCACAGCTTCGCTGTCTGTCTCTGACGAAAGCGCTCCCTCAAGCTCATAGTCCGCAACCAGTTCCTTATAGTTCTCGATGATACCATTGTGCACCAGAGTCACCTTTCCAGCCCGGTGCGGGTGCGCATTGCGGTCGCTGACACCCCCGTGCGTCGCCCATCTGGTGTGTCCGATACCACAGCGCTCCTCTCCCGACTGCCCCTCGCAGACTTTTCTTAAATCACTGACTCTTCCCGCACATTTACAGACCGTAATCTCTCTGGTCTCCCGGTTCCCCACTGCAATGCCTGCGCTGTCATATCCTCTGTATTCTAATAGTTCCAGCGCATCAAGTAGCACCTCTCTGACATTTTCATTTCCTGCATAACCAATAATTCCACACATAAATTTTCTCCATTTCTATATCTTAACTAAAATTTCTTTTCTCAAAAACAATTTCCTCACACCGTATTTGTTTTGCAGTTACCTGCATATTTGCCGGCGCATCTCGCACGGAAATAGTGCGGAAAGGCATCCGCCGAATTTTCGATCACCTTTCTCCTCGTCAACCTGTCTGCCGCAGGTGCATGGCGCTTAAAGAAAATTTATGGTTTCAGTTCTTTAGGATACGTCAATATTTCTTTTTCAATGTACAACGTGTTTACTATACTATTATATGCATCAAAAGTCCAGAATTTATTTTCCCCAACGGAAATACCGGCATAAGTAACATTACTGTCGCAATTGTGCCTGTACCAGATCCACAGTATAACCACATCATAAAATCGCAGCGTCCGAACGTTCCGGTTTTCGGCGCTGCGATTTTATGATGTCTGTAAAGATACCCTTTTTGCTTTGCAGAAAATAAGCAAAATTATTTTTCCTCCTCCGCAGAAATTTCCTGCACAGAAGACTCCTCTGCCGAAGCGTCCTTTATCGAAGCTTCTTCCACAACCGGCTTGGCGGCCGCCTCTGACAGTTCCTTTGCCTGCTTCCATGCACTGTATATACCATTTGCCACAGCCGCGATACCGATGACTGCAAACAAAACCATGAACACAATCATTAACGGCTTTTCTGTTCCCGCTGTCGGGAGGTTTTTCTTTATCTCCCATGCGAGATACAAAAGATATACGCCAGCCAGCGCATACACCGCCATTCTTGCCTTATCACGTCTCATGATACCTCTCCTTTTCTCCTGTTCCTTCCATGCTGCCTACTCGGATACCCATCGCGCTGTGAGCACGTGCTCTCCCGTCATGGCAACCGGCGTATCCGCCGTGATCACATTACCGCTGTAAACCCAGCCGTCAAACCGGAATCCCTCTTTGACCGGCTCTGGCAGCGCTCCGTATGCCTCCCCATAGGTCACCGTCTGATCCGGCACCACAGCGGAACCGTTCAGGTTTCCTCCATCCAGATCAAACTTTACGGTGATCTCCGCCGGTTCCCATACGGCATACAGAGTCACGTCATTTTCTACCATATCCTCATCAAAATTCCATGTTTTCGCCAGAGACGGATCCAGAGAAGTGATCCACTCTTTCAAAACATATCCCGGTTTCACAGGCGTCTCCGGCTCCATCACCAGATCGCCGTGCTTTAATGTCTGTTCCTCCACCGCGCTTCCGCCGTCCGTGTCAAAGGTCACCACATACCCTCCATGTGTGGCAAACCAGAATACCAGCAGCAGGACAACGGCGATCGCGCCGAAAATAAATCCGTCTAAAATTCGGATCGGGACGTCCTTACTTCCATAGACGCCCCGTCCAAACCATTTCTTCTTCTCCTCTGCCATACGCTTACTTACGAACGAGATACTTTCTCATATCGATGGAGCAGGCGATCAGAATAATAAGACCTTTGATAATGTACTGCAGGTTCTGGTTGATCGATAAGAACTGCAGAGCTACGAAGATGATACGCAGCAGGAATACACCGAGTACGACACCGCTGATCTTACCGGTACCGCCGACGAAAGACACACCGCCGATGACGCAGGCAGCGATGGCGTCACACTCATAGTTCTGTCCGGTACCCGCCTGGTTGGAGCCGATACGTGCGGACTCGATGAAACCGGTGATACCGTACATACATCCTGCAAGGGTATGTACCAGGATCGTTGTCTTCATAACATTGACACCGGATACGTTCGCCGCCTCAGGGCTGGAACCTACGGCAAACATATTCTTTCCGAAGCTGGTCTTATTCCACATAAACCACATGAAAACAACCACGATCGCCGCATAAAATACGAAGTTCGGAATCGGCACGCCCGCAACGGAAAAGACACTTCCCGTAACGAAATCCTTAAACGAATCGTCAAGACCGGACAGTGGCTGTCCGTTGTTGCCGTTGATCATAATGTACATCAGCAGCACACCGTACACAATCAACTGCGTTGCCAGCGTTACGATAAACGGATGCAGCGAGAATTTCGCCACAAAGAAACCGTTGACCCATCCCACGATACCGCCGACAATGATAACGACAAGAATTACAAGCCAGATTGGCATAACCGGAAGATCCGGGAACATCTTTGTCGCATAGTCCACAGACTGAAGCAGCGATGCGGAGATACACGCGGTCAGACCTACCACGCGGCCCGCAGAAAGGTCCGTACCGGTCAGTACGATACACCCCGCAATACCGCAGGCAATCGGAATGTTTGCCGCAGAAAGCGAGATAATGTTTACAATGGAGTCAGGCGTTAAGAAAAAGCTGTTCTTCGCCTGCGTGTAAATAATTGCCACGATGATCAGAATGTACATCGCATTGTTGATCAAAAGCTCTTTCCAGTAGTTAAGCTTATCCCTGCTGTCCATAGCCTGATAGCTGGCGCGCTTATCCGCCAGACTGGATTTCATGTTAGAAATGATATTCATTTGACGCAGCCTCCTTTATACATATTTCGCAGCGTAAGTCATAATTTGCTCCTGCGTAGCTTCCTTTGCGTCCACCTCTCCTGCCAGCCGTCCGCCGGACATCACGAGGATCCTGTCGCAGATTCCCAGAAGCTCCGGCATCTCGGAAGATACCACGATCACGCATTTTCCCTTGTTCGCCAGATCGATGATCAACTGGTAAATCTCGTATTTTGCTCCTACGTCGATGCCTCGCGTCGGCTCATCCAAAAGCAGCACTTCCGGCTCTGTCAAAAGCCAGCGCCCGAGGATGACCTTCTGCTGGTTTCCTCCGGACAGAGACCGGATCTTCGTCTCCTGCGTCGGCGTCTTGGTGTGCATCGCATCGATCGACCACTGGGTATCCTCCCGCATGGTCTTCTCACGGAGCCAGAAGAACTTTTTGTGCTTCTTTAAACTTGAGATGACCGTGTTCTCCCGGATATTCAGAATACCGAAAATACCGGTCGCACGCCGCTCCTCCGTCAGCATCGCAAATCCGTTTTTGATGGACTCGCGCGCATTACGGTTTCTCATTTCTTTGCCGTGAAGCCTGATCGTCCCCGAATGTCTCGTCGCGATACCAAAAATATTTTCCAGCGTCTCGGTACGACCGCTTCCGTCCAGACCAGCCAGACCCACGATCTCACCCTGGCGCACATTGAAAGAAACGTCCTTTAAGTGGGAATACTGCGCCGTCAGTCCCTCCACCTCGAGGGCGACCTCACCCGGTGTGTTCGTCTTTGGCGGGAACTGGTTGGTCAGCTCACGTCCAACCATCAGACGGATGATCTCCTCCGTTGTAAGCTCCTTCGCCGGGCGGGTAGCCACATACTGTCCGTCTCTCATGATCGTCACTTCGTCCGAAATGCGCAGGATCTCCGCCATCTTGTGTGAAATATAGATAATGCCGCATCCTCTGTCGCGCAGCATATTTATGATCTTAAATAAATGCTCTACCTCCTGCTCTGTCAGGGAGGACGTAGGCTCATCAAACACGATAATCTTAGAATGATAGGAAACCGCCTTCGCGATCTCCACCATCTGTCTCTGCGATACCGGCATCGTACTCATGATCCTCTTGGGATCCACATCGATGCCAAGCTCCTGAAAGACAGCCTTTGTATCCTCATAAATCTTCTTTTCATTTACCATCACTCCGGCAATCTTAGGGTAGCGCCCCAGCCAGAGGTTATCCATAACGTTGCGCTTTAATGCCTGGTTTAACTCCTGATGCACCATCGCAACACCATTTTCCAATGCTTCTTTCGAGCTTTTGAAGTTGATTTCCTTTCCTTCCAGAAAGATCTGTCCACTGTTCTTGTTATACATACCAAACAGACATTTCATCAGGGTAGACTTTCCTGCACCGTTCTCGCCCATCAGCGCGTGAACCGTTCCCCTCTTCACCGTCAAAGAAACATGATCCAGCGCCTTTACGCCCGGGAATTCTTTACAGATGTCTGTCATTTGTAAGAGAACATCATGCTCCATATTTTTCCTCCAATCTCGCTAACAAAGAGGCGACCGTACATACGACCGCCTCTTTGTCCGTCAATCTCTATGTGCCGTTTTCAATCTCAGTCTGAAAATTACTCAGCTTCTCCAGTGTAAACTCCGTAAGGAATATAAATCTTGTTTGCGATCTCAGGATCAGCTTCAAATCCAGTACTCTCTGTCAGAGCCTTGCCGGAAGCAACGTTCTCTACCATCGTCTCGATGCAGGAAGCCATACCGTCAGCGTCCTGTTTGATCGTACCAACCATCTTGCCGTCAGCGATGAGCTGCTTTGCTGCGTCTGTTGCATCTACACCAAATACCGGGATCAGCGTGGAATCCTCTGTGCCCATGTTGTAGCCTGCAGTATTTAATGCTGTGATAACACCCTCTGCCATTCCGTCGTTGTTGCAGATCACAAGCTCAATCATGTTCTTGTTTGCCTCATTGTACTGGGAAAGGTTTGTGGTCATGTAGTTGTTTGCAGCGGTTGCGCTCCATGCGCCGTCCTGGTCAACCTGGAATCTGGAATCCTCTGCCACAGAATCGTCGAAGTATACGAGCTCCTCTTTGCCTGCCTCAACTAAAACTGCATTGGCATCCTCCACTGCGTACTGTGTACGATAGATAGCCTCTGCGTTTCCAAGCTGTCCCATCATCATCGCGTAGGAAATCTTGCCGTCGCCGTTTAAGTCAACCGTATCATAATTCTCTACGAGATACTCGCCGATCATCTTACCCTGCATATGACCAGCTTCCGGTGCGTCTGTTCCGACGAACGCAAGCTTGTCATAAGAACCGAGCACCTGTCCTGCCGTGTCCTCATCCTCTACCGCACGGTTGAAGAAAATCAGGTTTGCGCCCTTAGCAGAAGCCTTGTCTACCACTGCCTGGGAAGCGTCTACGGAACCGGATGTCACGATGTTGACGATCAGGATGTTTGCACCCTGTGCAAGAGCGGTATCAATCTGCTCGTTCTGCGTCGTCTGGTTGTTGTTTGCATCATAGTTCTGATACTTTACGCCAAGTGCATCAAGCTTAGCGTCAAGTGCGGTACGCACGGAAGAAATGTAGGTATCTGCATAGGTATAGTAGAATACCGCTACATTTGCACTGGAAAGGTCCACGCCTGTTCCCTCTACTGCGTCTGCCACATCATCCGCTGCAGCCTCTGTGTTCTCCACGCTTCCTGATGCGTCCGGAGTTGTCGATGTCTGCTCTTCGCCGCCGCAGCCTGCCAGCATGGAAGCTGCCATCACTCCACATAAAAGAACTGCTAAAAGTTTCTTCTTCATGTTGAAAAATCCTCCCTTTTTGTGATTACGACCTCAGTCGTTGTTATGAGTATCTCACAAAAAGGTTTATTTTTCCATGTAAAATTTTATCCTTTTTGTTCAAATTTTTACGTCCCGTGCACGGAGCTGCCGTGATTCTGCCAGAGCCGTGCACCCGTTTCTTTCAGTCGAAGGCAAACAGAACCTTCTGGCACTCCTCGTCAAACATATTCTCCCTCGTGACCAGTGTCGTCGCGGTATCCACCACGGTCTCCTCCAGCGTCTCGCCGCCGAGCAGCCGGTATGCCGACTCCACCCCCAGATACCCCATCGCAAACGGATTCTGGACGATCAGCGCGTCCACCTCGCCGCTCTCCAACATCCCTACCGACACCACGTTGTTGTCGAAGGCGGCAACGAACGTTTCCTCCCCCAGCTCCAGCTCCTCAACGGCGTAGCCGACGCCGAGGCTCGTCCACTCGTTGAAGGTAGCGATCACGTTGATCTCGGGGTGTTCCTTTAGCATCTGCTTTGTCCCTTCCAGCGAATCCTCCGTCGTGGAAAGTACGTTGATCACATCGACAATCCTCGTCCGCTCGTCCGACGCGAGCACCTCCCGCAGTCCTTCCTCCCGCTGCTGTCCGTTTGCGGAATTGATGTCGTAATTGACGATCCCCACGTTCAGCTCGGCAAGACCGCTGTCTAAGATCGCCCTTCCCGCCATACGCCCCGCCTCATAATTGTCCGTGCCGATCCGGCAACTGACGTTTTCGCTGTTCACATCGCTGTCAATGACGACGATCTTTACGCCCTTCTCTGCCGCAGCGTCGATCGCCGCCGCATTCGCCTCATAGTCCACCGCAGAAAAGACAAGCGCGCCCGCCCCCGATGCAACCGCCCGTTCGATCATCGCATTCTGCGTCTCGTAGTCCTCCTCGCTCTGTGGTCCGTCGATGGTGACAGACAGATTGTATTCTGTCCCCGCCGCATTCGCGCCCGCGAACACCGATCTCCAAAACGCCGAGGTCGTGGACTTCGTCACGAGTGCCACCGCCTGTTTGCTCTCTCCCGCCTCCGTCTCCCTGACCGTCAGATTTTTCACCACATAGCGGATCCCTGTGTAGTACCCTGCCGCCAGAAATCCGGTCGCCAGAACCATGACAAGCCACCGCCTGCCGCGGGTTTTCTTCTCTCCCGTTCCCCGTTCTTCCTTATTTGATGTCATACTCGCCCTCCCGCAGCTTCGGGATCCTGATCTCTACCAGCGTTCCCACGTCAGGCTCACTGGCAATGCGGATCCCGTATTCCTCTCCGAAATAGATCTGTATCCTGTCGTTTACATTTTTGATGCCGATACCCGTCCGCTCTCCCGGCTCCCGGCACAGGATCTCCTGACAGGTCTCCTCCGTCATGCCGACGCCGTTGTCCTCCACCGTCATGACGACTGCATTTTCCTCCTCACGGACAGTGATGCGTATTTTCCCCTCGTCCACCATCCGGTTGAGCCCGTGATAGATCGCATTCTCGATCATCGGCTGGAGCGTGATC
>SAMEA3387474__coassemble_1572_pt1 | contig 14244 bp, 10 predicted proteins | sample SAMEA3387474__metabat2_low_PE_013 | metagenome-assembled genome bin SAMEA3387474 (sample SAMEA3387474) | Felis catus | biome: Faeces | place: United Kingdom | collected 2012 | reverse complement strand
CTCATGAATGAGGGGCTGGGGGAGTTGAGAGTGTGCGAAGCACACTTTTGTTCCATATTTAATCCGTCGTAAAGTTGTCGAAATACCCCTGGATCAGAATGATCGGCGTACCCTTATCCCCCGATCCGGAAGTCAGGTCGCAGAGAGAACCGATCAGGTCGGTGAGCTGCCTCGGGGTTGTTCCCTGGGAAGCCATATTTCCGACAAGGTTATCCTGCTTTGCCCTGATGCTGGCGGAGATCGCCTCCTTTAACTGTGCGCCGCTTAAGTTGGCGAAGTCGTTGTCGGCGAGATATTTTAACTTCAATTCGTTCGGCGTTCCGATCAGACCGTCGGTAAATGCCGGGGAAACGACCGGGTCTGCGAGCTCCCAGATCTTGCCCTGCGGATCTTTGAACGCGCCGTCGCCGTATACCATAACCTCGACGTGTTTGCCTGTTTTTTCCAAGATTGCAGACTGGATGTCAAGGACGAGATCCCTGCACTCGTTCGGGAACAGCTTGATCTTGTCCTCGGTGGACTTGTTTGAGCCGAGCAGACCGTACTTTGCATTGTAGCCGCTGCCGTCTACCGGAGCGGTCAAAATATCATCGAGTCCGCAGACAACCTTCGCGCCCGCCTCCTTTAAGATGCGCTTGGTGCGCTGGCGTGTGTGGATGTCGCAGGTGAGCACGCAGTCCGTGTAATCGAGAATGGTCTTTGCCTGGTTTGCAAAAACGATCTCAACCTCTGCTCCTGCCTCGCGGATGATGCCCGCATAGTAGTCCACATAGTCAACGCCTGTAAACTCGTGCTTGTTCTCGCCGAACAGTTCGCGGTATTTTTCTAAGGTCAGTACATCGGAATACGGATTGATGCCGGCGTCATCGAGCTGGTCGTAGGTCAGCAGGGCGTTTCCCACCTCATCGCTCGGGTAGCTTAACATCAGGACAACCTTGCGGCACCCCATTGCGATACCCTTTAAGTTGATGGCAAAACGGTTGCGGGACAGGATCGGGAAAATAACGCCGACTGTGCCGCCGCCAAGCTTGGCCCGGACGTCTGCTGCGATGTCGGACACAGAGACATAATTTCCCTGTGCGCGTGCTACGATCGACTCTGTCAGCGCGATGACGTCGCGGTCGCGGAGGGAGAACCCCTCGCTCTCTGCCGCAGCCAGCACACTCTCGACTGCAATATCTACAAGATTATCTCCTTCACGGATAATCGGACAACGAATACCTCTTGAAACGGTACCGACTCTTCTTTCCATTGTTATACCTCTCTTCTTTCCGTTCAGTTTCGCGATGGCGTCCAAAGACACCATACACGCCTATTATACATGAAATTTCCACAGATAGAAAGTGCAGAACAAAAATTTTTTTGAATATTGGTCAAAAACAAGTTGACAAAAGCATGGAGTTAGATTAAACTAACCTAGCAAAGAAGTTAGTTATAACTAACATATATTTCCAGGAAAGGAGAACGATTATGAAAGAGTGGAGATTGACAGGGTTCCTATTTTGCACTCTGTTACTCTTATCCGCAGTGTCGCTGTTTGTCGGTGTGATAGACCTTGCGCCGGAGCAGTTGCTGTCCGACCCAAAGAAACTGGAGATTTTTATTGTATCCAGACTGCCGCGTCTGCTCGCGATTCTCTGTACAGGAGTGGGAATGAGCGTGGCGGGGTTGATCATGCAGCAGCTCTGCATGAATAAATTTGTCTCCCCGACGACGGGAGCGACGATTTCCTCCGCACAGCTTGGGATTTTGTTTGCGCTTTTGTTTCTGCCGGATTCCTCACTCTGGGGAAGAGCAGCGTTTGCCTTTGCGGCGGCGATCCTTGGAACATGGGTGTTTGTGTGGTTTATTCAGCGGATGCAGTTTAAGGATGTTGTGATGGTGCCGCTCGTTGGGATCATGTTTGGAAATGTGATCTCGGGTGTCACGAGCTACCTCGCCTATAAGTATGAGATGACACAGGCGCTGTCTTCATGGCTGGTCGGGCATTTTTCGATGGTGCTAAAGGGCAGGTATGAGATCGTATATCTCGTTGTGCCGCTTGTGATCCTCGCATTTTTATTTGCAAACCATTTTAATATTGTGGGAATGGGAAAGGATTTTTCCAAAAATCTTGGCGTCTCCTACAATACCGTTCTGTTCCTGGGACTTACGATCGCGGCGATGATCACGGCGTCCGTCGTTGTGGTAGTCGGTTCGATTTCCTATATCGGATTGATCGTTCCGAATATCGTCGCAATGTTTAAGGGAGATAAGATCCGGGGAACGCTTGTGGACACGGCGCTGTTTGGCGCGATCTTTGTGCTGGTGTGCGATATGACAGGCAGGATCGTGCTTGCACCGTACGAGCTTCCGATTGAGCTGGTCGTCGGAATCCTGGGAAGCGTTCTGTTCGTCGGACTGCTTTTATACCGCTTAAGATATGGGCGGAAGGCAGTTTCCCTTCCGTGGAACGAAAAAAGAAAAAGGATGGCGGAAGGAGGAGCAGAAGGATGAGAAAGGCGGCATATGCAAAAAATGTGCGAAGGCTTGTGGCGCTTTCGGTGCTGACACTCTTAGCCGCGGCGCTTTACTTGTTTGTGGACGTTCATTTTTCCAATGAAAAATTATTCTGGTATGCAATGAAAATCCGTACGCCGAAGCTTGTGGTCATGCTGATCACTGCATTTGCGATCGGAGGAGCGTCGATCGTGTTCCAGTCGATCATCAACAATACGATCGTCACTCCGTGTCTGCTTGGCATGAATTCGCTTTACACGCTGATCCACACGGCGGTCGTGTTCGCTGCCGGTTCGGGAAGCGTTCTTGCGGTCAATGCGAATGCGGCGTTTGCGGTCGATCTGGTGCTGATGGGACTCGCGGCGACCGTGATTTACAGCTATCTGTTTCAAAAGACAAACCACAATGTGCTCTATGTTCTTTTGATCGGAACGGTGCTGACCTCTTTTTTCGGGAGTATCCAGACGACGCTCACAAGGGTGATGGACCCGAACGAATACGACAGCCTGCTGGCGACGCTCGTGGCAGGGTTTAGCAACATCAATTCCGAGATCATTGTCTTTTCGCTGGTTGTGATGGGGGTGGTCATCTTTCTTCTGCGAAAGGAGCTCGCGCTGCTTGACGTTATCACGCTTGGAAAGGATCAGGCGATCAATCTCGGCGTCGATTATGACAGATGCATCCGCCGTCTGCTGCTTGGCGTAACACTGTTTATCGCCGTCGCGACCGCGATGGTCGGACCCATTTCATTTCTGGGGCTGATCATTGTGAATCTGTCCCGCCAGCTTTTTAAGACGTATCGCCACAGTATCCTTATTTTCGGGGCGTCGCTCTTTGGTATGGTGATCTTAGTCGGCGGACAGCTTTTGGTGGAGCAGGTGTATGTGTACACCGTTCCGGTCAGTGTGTTTATCACCGTGTTTGGCGGTATTTATTTCCTATATCTGTTGTTGAGGGAAGGGAGGAGAGCTTAAAAATGTTTGTGAAGGAGCTGATAAAAAAATACGACGGAAGGACGGTTGTGGATTCTGTGAGCTTTACCCTTCCCAAAGGGAAGGTCATCTCGCTGATCGGTCCAAACGGCGCCGGAAAGTCTACGGTCATGGGTATGATCTCGCGCCTGATCGCAAAGGACGCAGGGGGCGTGGAGTTTCAGGGAAAGGATATTGCAAAGTGGAGGAGCAGGGAGCTTTCCAAGCGGCTTGCAATTCTGACGCAGAGCAACCAGATCCAGATGAAGCTGACGGTCGAGGAGCTCGTCGCGTTCGGGCGCTTTCCGTATTCGGGAAGTCATTTGACGGCGGAGGACCGGGATATGATTGACCGTGCGATCTCCTATATGGAGCTGGAGGCGTTCCGCGAGCGGTTTATTGATGAGCTTTCCGGCGGACAGCGCCAGAGGGCGTATATCGCGATGGTGATCGCGCAGGATACGGAGTATATTCTGTTGGATGAGCCGACGAATAATCTGGATATTTACCACGCGACAAATCTGATGAAGACTGTGCGCAGGCTTTGCGATGAGCTTGGAAAAACGGTCGTTCTGGTTTTACATGAGATCAATTATGCGGCGTTTTATTCCGACTATATCTGCGCGTTTGTGGATGGAAAAATCGCAAGGTTCGGAACCGTCGAGGAAGTGATCACAAAAGAAGTGCTTTCTGAAATCTATAAGGTGGATTTTGAGATTTTAAGAGTGGCTGGCAAGCCGTTGTCGATCTACTATTGATCATGGAAAAATGAGTGAAGGAGAACTGATAATATGAAGAAAGTAACAGCGTTGATGATGATGGGTGTGATGGCGGTCAGTGTGGCAGCCTGCGGGGGAAGCGGTCAGGCGGCTTCTGATCAGACAGTTTCCGGTAGTGTACAGCAGGAGACGGAGAGCGTAGCCGGTGAGGTGGAGGATACCGGGACGGCAGAAAAGCCGGAGACTGTCACGATCCAGAGTCTGAATGCCAGTAAGGAGATGATCGATCTTAAGGTGCCGTATGATGCAGAGCGCATTGCCGTTATGGATATGGCATCGCTTGATATTCTTGACAGTTTAGGGCTGGGAGACCGTGTGGTCGGCGTCTCCGACACCTCTTTGGATTACTTGCAGGAGTATGTGACCAATGATGCGGTAGCAAAGCTTGGAACGATCAAGGAGGCAGATCTGGAGGCGGTCATGGCAAGTGAGCCGGATGTGATCTTTATCGGCGGTCGTCTGGCATCCTCCTACGATGCGCTGAGCGAGATCGCTCCGGTCGTATATCTTGCAACAGATCCGGAGCTTGGCGTTGTGGAGAGCGTAAGGCAAAATACTGCGAAGATCGCTTCCATGTTTGGCGCAGAAGACGAGGTGGATGCGCTGATGCAGGGCTTTGATGAGAGAATTGCAGCGCTGGCTGCTTTTTCGGAGGGGAAGAATGCGATTATCGGCATGGTGACAAGCGGAGGCTTTAACGTGCTCGGAAACGACGGGCGCTTGTCACTGATCGGAAAAGAGGTGGGCTTTACAAACATTGGTGTAGATGCGGATCTTGAAACCTCTACACACGGAAACGAAGCGTCGTTTGAGTTTGTCGTGGAAAAGAACCCGGATTATATTTTCGTGATGGACCGTGATGCGGCGATCGCAACAGAGGGGGCGCGCCTTGCGCAGGAAATCATGGAAAATGAACTCATCAAGGGTACGGATGCTTATCAAAACGGAACGATCGTGTACTTGGAGCACCCGGCAGTCTGGTATACTGCAGAGGGCGGCGTCCACGCGCTGCATCTGATGCTGGAGGATCTTGAAAAAGCCCTTTTATAAAAAGGAGAACGTCACGTCCAGACACATATCGTTGAATTTTTTGGAAGAATCCGCTATACTTAGGAAATACGATCCGGTATAGCGGATTTTTATGGCAGGGGAGTCTTATGTATCATGTTGCGATCGTGGAGGACGAGGCGTCGTTTTCCACACAGTTACAGGAATTTTTAAAACAATATCAAAAGGAACACGACGTGCCGTTTAAGCTGTCGGTCTTTTCGGACGGGGCACAGATACTGGACGGGTACCAGAATATTTACGATATTATCCTGCTCGACATCGAGATGCCGCAGGTCAACGGTATGCAGGCGGCGCAGAAGATCCGGGAAATGGATACGGACGTTGTGCTGATGTTTATCACGAATATGGCGTCGTATGCGATCCACGGCTACGAGGTGGGCGCGCTTGATTTTGTGATGAAGCCGCTCAGCTACTACACCTTTGCGATGAAGCTTACGAGAGCGATCCGGCGTGTGAAGCGAAAGGAGCAGGAGCAGATCCTCGTGACGCTTCCGGACGGCGTCAAAAAATTCGGCATCCAGCAGATTTACTATATCGAGGTGCAGAACCGTATGCTCCACTACCACACGGACGAGGGAGAGTATGTGGTGCGCGGGACGATGGCAGGCGTCAGCCAGATGCTCGCGCCGTATCCCTTTGTAAAGTGCAACCACTGGTATATCGTGAATCTGATGCACGTGACCGAGGTGCGCAAAAATACGGCAGTGGTCGGCGGACACGAGCTTGAGATCAGCAGGAGATGCCGCAGTGCATTTTTAAAGGCACTGACAGAGTATGTGGGAGGAACAGGCTGATGGAATGGATGTATGATGCCTGCCTGATGGGAACCTTCTGGGTCGGCGGAATCATTTTCGGGGGGATGCGAAGAAGGCGGGAGCACTTCTTTCGGAGGATATTTTTGTGCACGTTTCTATATGCTGCCGGCTGTGCGGCAGCCCTTTTTCTGTTGCAGGTTGCAGAGAGCGATCTGCGCATTTTGGGCAGTCTCGCCGGATTCTGTATGCTGATCCTCTTTCACCATACCTGCTGGGAGGATCACTGGTCGGTTGCAGCCTACGACGCGGTGTGGGCGGTCGCTTCCTGGCAGCTCCTTTACGGGCTCTGGCTGGGACTGAGCGGTTCTTACCCAGAGCTTGGAGGGGGAGCGTGGTACTGCCGTGCAGCAGGCGTTCTTGTATTGTTTGGGGCAGGCGATCTGATTTCGGTGTACACGATCGCGCGCTGGATGCAGGAGGACGAGCCGAAGAAGATCGGACCAAGACAGCTTTCATCCGCAATTTTAATCTGCGGAATCGTCATGATGGTGGGGCTGGCGGGAGATAACCTGAAGCCGGGCTTTCACACGATGGAGTGGTGGGTGCTCTACCTGTCGCAAGTTCTTTTGGCGCTGCTTCTCTACCTGCAAAAGGAGCTGTTTGAAAAAAGTGCCATGCGCCAGGAGCTTGCCGTGATGAATCTGCTCTGGAAAAAAGAGCAGGAGCAGTACCGGCTTTCGAAGGAAAACATCGCCCTGATCAACCAGAAATGCCACGATCTCAAGCACCAGATCCGCGCGATCCGCAGCGCGCGCAGGGAGGATATGGATAAATATCTGGCGGAGATGGAAGATTCCATTCAGATTTATGAGGCGATCGTCAAGACGGGCAACGAGGTCTTAGACACGATCCTGACGGAGAAAAGCCTCTATTGCAGGGAGCGCGGCATCACGGTATCCTGCGTGGCGGACGGCAGCCAGATGGGATTTATCAACACGGTCGATCTGTATGCGATCCTTGGAAATGCGCTTGACAATGCCATCGAGGCGGTGGAGAAGTTTGGGGAGGAGGAGAAGCGCCAGATCGATGTGCTGATCCACAGACAGCAGAATTTTCTGGTCATCAATGTGCTTAATCCGGTGATGGAGGAGAGCAGCTTTGTCTACGAGGAGGAGCTTCCGGTCACGACAAAGGGAGATAAGCGCTATCACGGCTTTGGTCTGCGCAGCGTGCGCTACCTTGTGAAAAAATATGATGGATTTCTGACGGTCGGCACGGAGGACGGATGCTTTTCCCTAAAGATTTTGATCCCTGTAAGCTCCACTTAGGACACTTTTTCGACCACTTAGGACATATCTATTGAAAATAAGTCAGGAACTTTGTAAGTTTGTTATAAATTCTACAAAGTTCTTTTTTGTTTGCGTTAGATTTTGTAGAAGAACAGAAGAAAGGAGGAGGATATCACAGGATGAAGGGCAATATGAGAAGAACACAGAAGCTGATGAAAGACTGGATATTTTTAAACCAGACGGGAAAGAAGCGCCCGGTGGATCTGCCTCATACATGGAATGACGTGGATGGTCAGGACGGAGGAAACGACTACTACCGCGGAACCTGCACGTATGAGAAAACGGTTGCAAAGCCGCAGTTTACGGCGGACGAGCGCGTCTATCTCCAGTTTCACGGTGTGAATGCGAGTGCAAAAGTATTGCTGAATGGAAAAGAATTGTGTACGCACGATAACGGCTATTCCACCTTTCGTGTGGATGTGACGGATGAACTTTTAGAGGAAAACCTGCTTCAGGTAGAGGTTGACAACAGTGTGAACGATAGGGTTTATCCGCAGAAGGCAGATTTTACCTTCTACGGCGGAATCTACCGCGACGTAGAGTTCCTGACGGTTGCGGCGGAGCACTTTGATCTGGACTATTACGGCGGCAGCGGCGTCCGCGTGACGACTGACGTGGAAGGCGGCACGGGAATTGTGGGTGTGACTGCCTACACCAATGTGGAGCATCTGGAAGAAACCGGAATGAAGGTTGTATTTTCTCTCTGCGATGCGGACGGAACAGTCGTGTGCGAGGAGAACGGAACAGCCGTTTCACCGGAGGCGTCTGAGACAGAGGGCGGCAGGACGGCAGCGGACTGTTTTACAGCAACGCTCCGCGTGAAGGAGGCGCACTTGTGGAACGGTGTGAAAGATCCGTATCTGTATACGCTCTATGCGCGCCTGGTGAAAGAGGAGACGATTGTCGATGAAGTCAGTGTGCAATGCGGTATCCGGACATTTTCCATCGATCCGGACAAGGGATTTTTCTTAAATGAGAAATCTTACCCGCTGCGCGGCGTGTCGAGACATCAGGACTGGAAGGGAATCGGAAATGCGATCTCCTACGAGCAGATGGAGCAGGATATGGAGCTGATCCGTGAGGTGGGAGCGAATACGATCCGGTTGGCGCATTACCAGCACAATCAGTATTTTTATGATCTGTGCGACAGATACGGCATGGTCGTGTGGGCGGAGATCCCCTATATCTCGGCGCATATGCCGGGCGGCAGGGAGAATACGTTTTTCCAGATGCGCGAGCTGATCGTGCAGAATTACAACCATCCGTGTATCGTGACATGGGGCATTTCCAATGAGATCACGATCTCGGGAAAGCACCGTGCAGATATGCTGGATAACCATCACGCGCTTCAGAAGTTCTGCAAGGAACTGGATCCGACGCGTCCGACGACGCTGGCGTGCTATGCGATGTGCCATCCGTTTCATCCGGTCACGAAGATTTCGGACATTGTGGCGTGGAATCTGTATCTTGGATGGTATGTGCCGGGACTGTTCTTAAACGACTGGTTTATGAAATTCTATCACTGGAAATATCCGAAGCGGGCGCTCGGCTATTCCGAGTACGGCGCGGAGGGAATGCCAAATCTTCACAGCGCGCGCCCGAGACGCGGCGATCACACGGAGGAGTATCAGGCGAAATATCACGAGTATATGTTAGAGTGCTTTGACCGCCATCCGTTCTTATGGTCGACCTATGTCTGGAATATGTTTGATTTTGCGGCGGACGCCAGAGATCAGGGCGGTGAGCCGGGCATGAACCACAAGGGTCTTGTGACCTTTGACCGCAAGATCAAAAAGGACAGCTTCTATATTTATAAGGCATGGTGGAGCGACGAGGCGTTCGTGCACCTGTGCGGCAAGCGGTATGAGTACCGTGCGCAGAAGGTGACGGATGTGACCGTCTACTCGAACCAGAGTGAGGTTTCGCTTTACAATAACGGCAAGCTTGTGGAGACAAAGCGGGGGGCACACGCCTTCCACTTTAAGGTGACGCTGGAGGCGGAGAACCATCTGGAAGTAAGAAGCGGGGATCTGACCGACGCGGCAGTCATCTATCAGACGAAAGAGCCGAGACCGGAATATAAGGTCAAGAAAGGAAAAAGTCAAAACTGGGTATAAAATAAATGGGAGGATACTATGGACGAGAAGAAAATGGAATATAAAGCTCGTAAAAAAGCCTATCATAAGGCGAGAAGAAAAGCGATCAGACCGTGGAAAGGGCTGACGATCTTTAGTGCACTGGTTGCAATTATCATGATTCCTTTGTATACGGTACTGGCAATGTTCGACAATACAATGGCAGTATTTGTGGGAGGAACTTTCTGGGATTTAGAGAATGAGGACGAGAATGCACAGTATTTTACGTCTGATTTCGCATCCGTAGAGGAAATGACAGAGTACGGACTGGCGCTCTGCCAGCAGGTAGAGGAGGAGGGCGCGGCGCTTCTTGTGAATGAGAATCAGGCGCTTCCGCTTGCGAAGGGCTCGAAGGTGAGCCTGTTCTCCAGCTCATCCACAAACCTCGTATATGGAGGTACGGGTTCCGGAAATATTGATGCGTCCAAGGCGGACAATTTAAAGACCGCAATGGAAAAGAGCGGCTTTGAGGTCAACGAGACACTCTGGAACTTCTACGCCGAGGGACCGGGAAGCGAGTATTCTCGTGGCAACAGCGGAACGGTCGCTACGGCGAGCGCAGTTGTCGCAGAGGTACCGTGGGATGTTTACACCGATGAGGTGAAGAACTCCGTAGAAGCTTATGGCGATGCAGCAGTTGTGGTTCTCTCCCGTGTCGGCGGCGAGGGTGCAGACGCAGACTTCCAGACGACCAATTATCTGGCGCTGGATGAGAACGAAAAAGAGATGATGCGCAATGTGGCTGCCATGAAGGCAGAGGGAAAGGTGGATAAGATCGTTGTTCTGATCAACTCCGCAAATGCCCTGCAGGTAGATTTCTTACAAAACAACGAGTATGGTGTGGACGCTTGTCTCTGGATCGGAGACGTTGGTATTTCCGGCATCAATGCAGTCGCTGATATTCTTGCCGGAGAGGCAACCCCGTCGGGAAGTCTGGTAGATACCTACTTATATGACAACTATTCTTCCCCGGCGATGGCAAACTTTGTTCCGACAACCTATGCGGGCTATGAGGAGGGGCTGATCCCGCCGCATGCAAGCACCTACATGATCTATCAGGAAGGCATCTATGTCGGATACAAGTATTACGAGACACGTTATGAGGATTATGTCATGGGAACCGGAAATGCCGGAGATTATGCGTACAAGGATGACGTGGCATTCCCGTTTGGTTACGGTTTAAGCTATACAGATTTCGCTTACAGCGACATGAATGTAAACTACAATGCATCCACAGACCAGTTTGAGGTGACAGTCACAGTTACAAATACCGGTGAAACCTATTCCGGAAAGGAGACCGTTCAGGTCTATGTGCAGTCTCCGTACACCGCATACGATGTTGAGAATAAAGTAGAGAAGGCTTCGGTCACTCTCTGCGGCTTTGCAAAGACAGACGAGCTTGCGCCGGGCGCTTCCGAGACAGTGACTGTCTATGTGGACAGAAGAGAACTGGCTTCCTATGACGCTTACGGTGCAGGAACCTATATTCTGGATGACGGCGATTATTATCTGACGGTAGCGACTGATGCGCATAACGCGGTAAACAATACGCTTGCAGCAAAGGGCTACACCGTCGAGAGCACAGAGGGACGCATGGACGTGGACGGAAATGCGGAGCTTACCTTCAAGTGGAACAATCCGCAGTTTGACAGCACAACCTACGCGACATCCTTAAACGGAACAGAGATCAAAAACCAGCTTTCCGAGTCCGACATCAATCTGTATTCCGGAAACGGCGGACAGAGTGTGACCTACCTGACAAGAAACGACTGGACGGGAACATTCCCGCAGGAGATCGTACAGCTTTCCCTGACCGACCAGATGATCGAGCAGCTTCAGGATGTACAGTACGATCCGGCAGATTATGAAGAGATCGAGATGCCGACACTCGGCGCGAAAAATGGTCTGACACTCTATGATATGATGGGTAAGGAATATGACGACCCGGCATGGGACGCCCTGTTGGACCAGCTCACTTTTGACGAGATGGTAAGCATGATCGGCGATGCGTTCCACTGGACAATGCCGATCAAATCCATTGAGGCGCCGGGTACCCGTGAGGAGAACGGACCGCAGGGTCTGACGGCTTCCCTGCTTGCATCCGATGCAACCAAGGAGCTTGACGCAACGGCATTTACCTCCGAGGATGTGATGGCAGCGACCTTTAACACGGAGCTGATGACAGAGATCGGAAAGGTAATCGGAAACAACTGCTTACACGCCGGGATTGCGACACTGTACGGACCGGGTAACAATATGCACAGAACGCCTTACGGCGGACGTAACTTTGAGTATTACAGCGAGGATGCGTTCCTTGCAGGAAAGATGAGCCAGTATGAGATCGCTGCCATTCAGGAGAAGGGTGTGGATGTGGTGATGAAGCACTTTGCACTCAACGACTGTGAGCAGGACCGTATCGGACTTGGCGTATGGCTGAGCGAGCAGGCTGCCCGTGAGATCTACTTAAAGGCATTCCAGGCTCCGATCGAGCAGGGAAATGGAAACGGTGTGATGATGGCGTACACACGCTGGGGCTGCACATGGTCCGGCGGCAACAAGAACCTCGTAACAGGAATCTTAAGAGGCGAGTGGGGAAGTCTTGGAAAGAGCATCACAGACAACGTGCTGACAACCTATGTCAACGGCGTGGACGGCATCCTTGCCGGAACCTCCTACTTTGACGCAATGCTTCCGTATGTAACAAAGCAGCTTCCGGATTATAAGAACGATCCGGTGATCGTAGCGGCAATGAAGGAGGCATGCCATCACAATTTATATGCTCTGGTAAATTCCAGCGGCATGAACGGTGTAGGACCGGATACGACGATCAAGCCGCATGACATCAAGATCGTTGTAATCCCAAAGACACTTGCGATCGTATCCTCCGCATTATTTGTACTGTCTCTCGTACTGTGGATCCTTGGCAAGCGCAAGTTCAATAAGACAGAGATCTGCGTGAGCTTCAAAGAGTACAAGAAGGAATACAAAGCGCAGAAAAACAGTGCACAGGGCACGGAACAGTAAAAAGAAGCTGTCTGTGCCGGAAAATTCAGGTGAAAAAATGAGTGAAGAAAGAAAGACAGCATCTTTAAACCGGGCAAAACCGTATCAGTTAGTACTGTTTCCAATGAATAACGGAGCGACGAATGTTTACTACATTCTGACCATGAACTTCATTGCGTATTACGCAAATGGAGTTCTGGGTCTGGCTCTTATGTTTGCGACGACAATGGTCACGGTGATGCGTCTGTTTGACGCGGTGACGGATCCGATCATCGGTGCGCTGATCGACCGTACCTCTACGAAGTTCGGAAAATTCCGCCCGTATATGGTACTTGGAAATGGAATTATGATCGCGTCCTCGCTCCTCTTGTATTTTGGCGCGCGGATTGTTCCGGATGATTTGATGTGGCTGCGCTATACCAGCTTCGTGCTGTTTTACGCGCTGTATGTCATCGGTTACACATTCCAGACGGCGTGTACGCGTTCCGGTCAGACCTGTCTGACCAATGATCCAAAGCAGAGACCGCTGTTTACCGTGTTCAACACGATCGCGAGCCTGATCGGTATGGGTCTGGTGCAGTTTCTCGCGCCGATCTTGAGCGAACGCTTAGGCGGTTACAACAGCGCTGCATTTTTTGACGTGATGATACCGCTTGCGATCGTCGTATCTGCGGTTCTGACACTGCTTGCGGTGATCGGCATCGCGGAGAAGGACCGGCCGGAGTATTTCGGTGTGGGTGGAGAGCAGCAGAAGGTTCCGGTGAGAGAATATGTTGCGATCTTAAAGGCGAACAAGGAGCTGCAGCGGCTGATGGTTGCCGGGGCGGGCTGCAAGCTGGCATTTTCCATCGCGACAAACATGACGGTGCTCTGTATGCTCTACGGGGCAATGATGGGAAATTACGGCGGGCTGTATCTGCCGATGATGATCATTGGCTACGTGTTCTCCGTGCCGTTCTTTTTGCTCACGGTGCGGACCTCGCAGAAACACGGGCAGAAGGCGTCGCTGGTGCGCTATACGAGACTGGCGTTTGTCATGTACGTCGGCGTGCTGGCACTGCTGCTGTTCTGGAAACAGGGTGAAGCGGCGTTTACTTTAAGTCTGTTCCCGATCAATCTCTACTCGGTATTGTTTATTATCTGCTTTGGTGTGGGCTACGGCGCTTACTATGCGACAGCAGATATGCCGATCCCGATGGTGGCGGACTGCTCCGATTACGAGACTTACCGCTCGGGACGCTACATTCCGGGAATCATGGGAACGCTCTTTTCGCTGGTCGATAAGCTGGTGAGCTCCCTTGGCTCCACGATCGTCGGCGCAGCAGTTGCGATGATCGGGATCCGGACGCTGCCGGACGGCAATACGCCTTACGCGGAGGGAATGCACGGAGTGGTCATTGTTTTATTCTGTGTCGTTCCGATGCTCGCGTGGGCGGCGACGCTGCTGGCGATGAAGGGGTATACGCTGACCGGCGCGCGCATGAAGGAGATTCAGGCAGTCAATGCTGCCAGAAAGCACGCGATCGCAGAGGGAATGACGTTAGAGCAGGCGATGGAAACATATAAAGAGGCAGAAGATGTGCCGGAGGAATTTAAGGAGGCATAGCGGATGCACAAAAAGGTGGTTTGATTCCGGGAAAACCGGAGTTGAACCATCTTTTTTATGGGATTCGGGTATCAAA
>SAMEA3387474__coassemble_1547_pt1 | contig 14650 bp, 15 predicted proteins | sample SAMEA3387474__metabat2_low_PE_013 | metagenome-assembled genome bin SAMEA3387474 (sample SAMEA3387474) | Felis catus | biome: Faeces | place: United Kingdom | collected 2012 | reverse complement strand
GTCATACACAGTTTGGGGAGTATGCGGATGATAGAACAATTCCGTTATTTGCGAAAGTGTATTGGTCGGTATTTCTCTGTTTACTTATTGTACTATTCATACCGTTTGAAATGTTCATAAAAACATCAAATAAATTGCAAAAGGAATAAAAGAGCACGATAAAAATGAGAGCGCAGTCTTTTAAGGAGGGGGATGGACATGGAGTATCTGTCACTGATGATCCTATATGTATTGAGCATCCTGATGCTCACAAAGCCAAAGCTTCTATGGAAAATCGAACATCTTTTTACTGTAAAAAACGGTGAACCCACAGATTTGTATATCACTTTGATGCGGCTGGGCGGAGCATTTTTCCTGATCGCATCCATCGGCTGCACGGTTTATCTGGTGTTTTAGAATGAAACCAGCCCCGCCCTTGACAGTTCCCCCAAATTATATTATTATGGGAAAAACAAAGAATAGCTGTGAAAAGAGATAGTAGGTATCCCGAATATTCCAGAGAGAAGCCGTCCGGTGAAAGGCTTTATAGGAGAGGTATCGAACCGGTCTTGGAGCTGTGCACCGACGATGGAAATTTCCTTTTAGGCTGCACTGGGATACGCCCATTACAGCGTAAGAGTATCTGGTGGCAGTGCGCGTCAGGTACTTGCAGAGGTTTCTGTCGCAAGGCAGGAATGAACAAAGGTGGTAACACGAAGCGGTAAGCTCTCGTCCTTGAAATAAATTCGGGAAGGAGGGCTTTTTTAATTGCTGAAGATACAGTATGAAGACGATGCGCTGATCGTGTGCGTGAAGGAGGCGGGAGTCGCCACGCAGACGAAAAACATCGGGCAGAGAGATATGGAAAGTATGCTGCGAACTTACCGTATGCAAAAGGGGGAACCATCCTACATTGGCGTGGTGCACCGTCTGGACCAGCCCGTCTCGGGGCTGATGGTGTTCGCCAAGACGAAAGAAGCGGCGGCGCACTTGAGCCGTCAGATCGCGTCGAAGACGGCAGACAAATATTATTATGCGGTGACGGACGGCATTCCGGAGAAACAGTCCGGAAAGCTTACGGATTATCTGCTGCGCGACGGCAGGACGAATTTCTCGCGGGTAGTGCCGGACAATACCCAGGGGGCAAAGCGCGCCGAACTTTCCTATGAAGTGCTGGAGCAGAAGGACGGCAGGGCGCTGGTGCGGATTTTGCTCGGCACGGGGCGGCACCACCAGATACGCGTCCAGTTTGCGCACGCGGGCACGCCCCTTGTGGGTGACCGCAAGTACAACTTTAAAGAAAACATCTGTCAGACGGGGGATGTGTTGATGTTGTGCTCTTACAAGCTCGCGTTTGTGCATCCGGTGACAAAGAAGAAACTGGTATTTGAAATGGAACATCCATTTTCCCTATAAAAATAAAGGAGAACTGTTATGGCAAAGGACAACAAGAAATTAGTAGAGGCAATCACATCTATGGAGGAAGACTTCGCACAGTGGTATACGGATGTGGTGAAGAAGGCGGAGCTGATCGACTACTCATCGATCAAAGGGTGTATGATCATCAAACCGGCAGGCTATGCGATCTGGGAGAATATCCAGCAGGAGCTCGACCGCAGATTTAAGGAGACGGGCGTGGAAAACGTCTATATGCCGATGTTTATCCCGGAGAGCCTCCTGCAGAAGGAGAAGGATCATGTCGAGGGATTTGCGCCTGAGGTTGCGTGGGTGACGCACGGCGGCTTAAATCCTCTTCAGGAGCGTCTCTGCGTCAGACCGACCTCCGAGACGCTGTTCTGTGATTTCTATAAGAATATCATCCAGTCCTACCGCGACCTGCCAAAGGTATATAACCAGTGGTGTTCGGTGGTGCGCTGGGAGAAGGAGACCCGACCGTTCCTGCGTTCCAGAGAGTTTCTCTGGCAGGAGGGGCACACTGCCCATGCGACAGCCGAGGAAGCACAGGAGCGCACGGTGCAGATGTTAAACCTCTACGCAGACTTCTGCGAGGAGGTTCTGGCGATGCCGGTGATCCGCGGGCGCAAGACGGAGAAAGAAAAATTTGCGGGAGCGGAGGCGACCTACACGATCGAGGCGCTGATGCATGACGGCAAGGCGCTGCAGTCGGGAACGAGCCACAACTTCGGCGACGGTTTCGCAAAGGCATTCGACATCCAGTACACGGACAGGGACAACAAACTCCAGTATGTACACCAGACCTCATGGGGAATGACGACACGACTGATCGGCGCGATCATCATGGTACACGGGGACGATTCGGGACTGGTACTGCCGCCGCGCATCGCTCCGGTGCAGGCGATGGTCATTCCGATCCAGCAGCACAAGGAAGGCGTACTTGCGAAAGCACAGGAGGTATGTGAAGCGATCGGAAAGGTATGCCGTGCGAAGCTTGACGATTCCGACAAGAGTCCGGGATGGAAATTCTCCGAGCAGGAAATGCGCGGGATCCCGGTTCGCATCGAACTAGGACCAAAGGACATCGAGGCAGGCAAGTGCGTCGTTGTCCGCAGAGACACGAGGGAGAAGCTTGAGGTTGCCCTGGATGAGCTGACAGAGAAACTGCCGGAGATTTTGGAGACGATCCAGAAGGATATGTTTGCGCGTGCAAAAGCGCACCGCGATGCACATATCTGGGATGCGCACAACTATGAGGAATTAAAGGACATTGCAGCCAACAGACCGGGATTTATCCGCGGTATGTGGTGCGGAGAGCAGGCGTGTGAGGATAGGATCAAGGAAGACCTTGCGGTGACGTCCCGCTGTATGCCGTTCTCCGATCAGGAGCAGATCGCCAAGACCTGCGTCTGCTGCGGGAAACCGGCACACAAACTGGTATACTGGGGCAAGGCATACTAAAAGACCGAAGGAACAGGATATATGAAGATTGTTTTACCGGAAAAAGTAAACAAAATTATCACGACTTTGGAGGCGCACGGCTACGAGGCATACGCCGTCGGCGGCTGTGTGCGCGACTCGATGCTCGGGCGCGTGCCGCAGGACTGGGACATCACGACAAACGCAAAGCCGCATCAGGTGAAGGAACTGTTTTCCCACACGATCGACACGGGGATCCAACACGGTACGGTGACTGTGATGCTAAGCCACGAAGGGTTTGAGGTGACAACCTACCGGATCGACGGCGAGTATGAGGACGCCAGACATCCGAAGAAGGTAGAGTTTACGGGGAATCTTCTGGAGGACTTAAAGCGTCGCGATTTCACGATCAATGCGATGGCATACAATGAAAAATCGGGGCTTGTGGATGCGTTTGACGGAAAAGGCGCTCTGACACGCGGCGTGATCCGTTGTGTCGGCAGGGCGGACGAGCGTTTTTCGGAGGATGCGCTGCGGATGCTGCGCGCCGTGCGGTTTGCCGCACAGCTTGGCTTCTCGATCGAGGAGGAGACACGGGCGGCGATCTGCCGTCTTGCGCCCAATATCGCGAGGGTGAGCGCAGAGCGGATCCAGACGGAGCTGGTAAAGCTGTTGCTGTCCGCGCATCCCGATACGCTGCGGACGGCGTACGAGACGGGGCTTACGGCGGTCTTTCTGCCGGAGTTTGACCGGATGATGGAGTGCGCGCAGAATAACCCGCACCACTGTTATTCCGTCGGAGAGCACACGCTGGAGGCGATGCGTCAGAGTGATTGCGGGAAGGTCGTGCGGCTTGCCATGCTGCTTCACGATGTGGCGAAGCCGCTGTGCCAGAGCACGGACGAGGCAGGTGTAGACCACTTTTACGGGCATCCAAAGGCGGGCAGCGAGATGGCGGGAGCGATTTTGCGCAGGCTGAAGTTTGACAATGACACGACGGACGCCGTCTGCCGTCTGGTGGAATGGCATGACGACAATCCGGCGCTCTCCGGGCGCGGTGTACGGCGTGCCATTCACCGCGTCGGCGAGGGGCAGTACCCGGCGCTGTTTGCGGTGAAGCGCGCGGACATTCTCGCACAGAGTGATTTCCGCCGGGCGGAAAAACTTGCCTACGTCGCAGAGTATGAGCAGTTGTACGGGCAGATTGAAAAAGAGCAGCAGTGTCTGAGTATCCAGGAGCTTGCGGTGGACGGAAACGATCTGATTGCGCTTGGCATGAAGCCGGGGAAAAAACTCGGAGAGGTGCTAAAGAGCCTGCTCGAACTGGTGCTGGATGAACCGGAGTGCAACACGAAAGAGCGGCTTTTGGCGGAGGCACGGAAAATGATACAATAATTTACAGTGCGGGCTGTCATGAAACTTTATCCCCTCACATATGATGAATAGACACGGTAGGGAACCGTAGCTGAATCATATGGAGGGGTTTTTTGTGTATAATCGACCGGAAGAGGTATTGGAAAAATATGAGCTGGAAGTACATACAGTTGCGCGGGGGCGTGAGAGCTATATCTGCGACACGGATCACGGGAGGAAGCTGTTAAAGGAATACCGTGGTTCTGTGGAGCGCGCGGCGTTTCTTCGGGAGATCCTCTTCTGTCTGCAGGACGGCGGCATCTGCGTGGAGACGGTGAACCTCACGAAGGAGGAGCTTCCGGTTGCCGTGATGGAGGACGGGACAAAATATATTCTGTACGATATGTGGGAGGGAACGGAATGCGACACAAAGCGGTGGGAGGAGATGATCGCTGCGGTGGAGCTTCTGGCGAAACTCCACAACGTATCGTCCGGCTATCAGGGGGAGGTTCCGGACTTTGTGCGTACGGATGAGAACGCGCTCCTTTTTTTATATGAAAGGCATAACAGAGAGCTGAACAAGGTCAGAAATTACATACGCGCCAAGAAAAAGAAAAATGAATTTGAGATGCTGTTTGCCGGAAAGTACGAGTATTATATGAAAAAGGCGAGACTGGTGACGGAGGAGCTGCGCAGTATGCAGCCAAAGCCGGAGATGACGGGCTTTTGTCATGGGGATTACAATCAGCACAACGTTATTTTTTCGGGCAGGGAGACGGCGGTCGTCCGTTTTGAGAGCTTTGCATGGCAGATACGCGTGAGCGATCTCGCAAATTTTTTGCGCAAAATGATGGAAAAGCACAACTGGAATACCGGACTTGGCATGGACTTTATCCGCGCCTACGACAGGGTGCGGCGTCTCTCGGCGGAGGAGCTGCGCTATCTGTATCTGTACATGGCGTACCCGGAAAAGTTCTGGAAGATCGCAAACCATTATTACAACGCGCGCAAGGTGTGGATCTCCGGGAGAAATATCGAGAAGCTGGAAAAATTTATTTCCCAGGAAAAGGAACGGGAACAGTTCTTAGAGATGTTGTTTCATTTCACATCATGAGGTATACTGTAAGGAGCGACAGATGAGAAAGGATGAATACAGTTGAGAGAAATGAGAAAAAAGATACTTCCGGCGCTGGCGGTCGTGCTGGCGGCGTTTGTTTTCACCGGATGCGGGGAAGAAAAAAACAGCTTTGCCACGGGACAGTACTACTATCCCACCGGGGAGGAGACGTCAGAAGGTACACCGGGCGGGGAAACCGGGCAGGAGGCAGTGATAGAGGAAACGACGGAGACGGCAGAGGACGGGGCGGTGACGGCGGATCTGTTTCTGATCACGAAGAACGATATGCAGGAGGAATGTATTATCCTAGAGCAGCTTGCATCCGGAAAGCAGTATATGTACTACTATTCTGTGACGACGCAGTTTCTGGATAAATACGGCAACCGGGCGGCGGTTTCCGAATTTACACCGGGGCGCGTCATGACAGTCGGCAAAAAAGACATCGACGGACGGCTAATGCAGGCACAGCTCTCCGACGCGGTGTGGGAGTACCCGGATGTGACGCGCTACTCGGTGGATGAGGAGAAGGGGATCTTTACCATCGCGGATACAAACTATTCCTATGACGACAATCTGTTTATCTGGTCGGATGATAAAACGCTGCGGCTGTCCGATCTAACAGAACTTGACACGCTCGATATTGTGGGGATCGGCAGGAAGATCCTCTCGGTTTCCGTGGCGACGGGACATGGTACATTGCAGCTCCGGAACACAGAACTTTTTGACGGCAGTTTTATACAGGTCGGGGATAAGATATTTTCGGAGATCACACCGGATATGAAGATGGAGATTCCCGAGGGCGTCTATACGGTGGCGGTGGCGAACAACGGCTACGGCGGCAGCACGGACATTGAGATCAAGCGCGGTCAGCAGACAGAACTTGACTTAGATACGCTCAAGGGGGAAGGACCAAAAACCGGAAATATCCTTTTTGCCGTGGATGTGGCGGACGCCGCAGTATTTATTGATGGCGAGGAGGTCGATTACAGCGAGCCGGTACCGGTCTCCTATGGTCTGCACACGCTGACCGTCACCGCGGACTCCTATGAGCCATACAAGAAAAAGCTGTTCGTCAATTCCGAGGAGGCGACGATCGTGGTCGGGCTTTCCGGAGAGGACGGGGCGGCAGTTCCGCAGGAGACGGAAGAAACAGAGGATGCGGATCAGGATGCAAAGGAGAACGGAACGTCAGGCGGCAGCACGCAGGGGGACGGTCAGGCGGGCAGTCTCGCCGGAGGTCTTGCCGGCAGCCATTCCGCGGGAACGTCAGGCGGCAGCGGAACAGGCACGAATACAAACGCCGCCAGTGAAGCCGAGCTGGACGCGCTGGTCGAAAGTCTGCTGGACGAGGATAAGGAGGAGTCGAAGACAGATTATCTCTCGACGCTGACGGAGCTTTTGTCCGCACTGACGGAGGAGAAAAAAGAGACTGAATAATGATAAAATCCTTGAAAAATGGGGATTTTCCTTGACAAACAAGTGAAAAGCAAGTATAAATAGTAATAGATATTTTTGGAACAGTGAAATATCGTTTATTATTATGCAAATCCATAGGAGGAACTATTATCATGAACAAAGCAGAATTAGTTGCAGCAATGGCTGACAGAGCAGAGTTGAGCAAGAAGGACGCTGAGGCGGCATTAAAGGCTTTCACAGATGTTGTTGCAGAGGAGTTAAAGAAGGGCGAGAAGATCCAGTTAGTTGGTTTCGGAACATTTGAGGTATCTGAGAGAGCTGCAAGAACCGGAAGAAATCCGCAGACCGGCAAGGAGATGACGATTGCAGCATCTAAGGCTCCTAGATTCAAGGCTGGTAAGGCTTTAAAGGATCAGGTAAACGCTTAATCTATTCATGGTATGATATCAGTGGATTCCTAAGAACGGAATCCACTTTTTTGAAATGAGGAGATTTTATGAGACTCGACAAATTTTTAAAGGTATCGCGCCTGATCAAGCGGCGCACGGTGGCGAACGAGGCGTGTGACGCCGGGCGTGTGATGGTGAACGGCAAGCCGGCGAAGGCGTCGGTGAATGTTAAGGTCGGGGATATGATCGAGATCGGCTTTGGAACAAAGACGGTGAAGGTGCGCGTTCTCGATATTCAGGACACGACGAAGAAGGACGAAGCAAAGGATTTATTTGAATATCTTGCATAAAAGAAAATGCCTCCCATATATTTATAGTAAGCGGAGGTATTTTTTATGGAAGAAAGAAACGGAAACGCGGCGAAGTCGCACAAGGTACTGCTCTCTAACCGGAAAAGCGGGGCGTTCAGCGGCGTGGTGGATGTGCTGGCTTTTGATGTGGGAGAGATCCTGCTCGAGACGGAGCTTGGGATGCTTCTGATCAAGGGGCACGATCTTCATGTGAACCGCCTGAGCCTGGAAAAAGGAGAGATCGACATCGAGGGACGGATCGATTCCCTGACATATTCTGAGGTGAAGGGCGCCGGCAAGCAGGCGGAGTCTTTGCTGGGAAGGCTGTTTAAGTAGATGGCGGTCAGTGAAACCATCGGGCATGAGGCGCTGCTTTTTGGCATTTCCCTATTGGCGGGGGCAGGCTTGTTTCTGCTCTACGATATCCTGCGCATTATCCGCAGAATCCTTCCGCACGGAACGGTGGCGGTCGGCATTGAGGATTTTTTTTACTGGCTGGTCTGCACGGGAGTTGTGTTCGTCATGCTCTACCGGGAAAACGACGGCATGGTGCGCGGTTTTGCACTGCTTGGCATGGCGGTGGGGACAGTTCTCTACTATCTGCTGCTCAGCCGTTACGTCGTCTCACTTCACGTATTCCTGTTAAAGTCGGTGCTTCAGTTTTTACATAAGGTTTTTGGCGTTCTCTTTGGACCTGTCATAAGGCTTGGGAAAAAAGTCGGACGATTTTTGAAAAAAGAATTGAAAAAGCTGGTGAGAGCAGTTAAAATAGGTTTATGTAAACTATGATCTGTAATGAGGATATCCATATGGCAGCAGGAAAGAGGACAAGAAAAGATAATAACCGGACGGGCAAGCGCTGCATCAGCCTGATACTGATCGTGTTTGTCGCCGTGATGTCGGTTCAGATTGTAAAGACTTACCGGAAGAACCAGGAGTATATCAGCAGGCAGGCGGAGCTTGAGCTTGAGCTTGAGGCTGAGACAGAGCGTGCGGCGGAGCTGGAAGAACTCGAGGCTTACACACAGTCGCCGGAATATACGGAGGACGTTGCCAAGAGTAAGCTTGGTCTGACCTACGACAATGAGATTATTTTTAAGGAAGAATAGGGAGAGAGGTATCCGTCAGGCGGACGCCTCTCTCTTTAATTTCCTAAAAAGCATCACCATCTTCAAATCCCCTGAATTAGACAAGCAGAAAGAAATTTTGGCGAAAAGTTTTTAAAAACAGTTCCACTCTTTGACAAAGATTTTCCACGGTGAAATCTATAATCAAATGCGTTCGTCCAAAGGGCGGGAATCTGGAAAGAAGGGAAGAAGATGAGATGAAAAAAACGGGAATCAGACAAATGATACTCTGCATGGCGGGGGGCGCGATGTGCAGTTTAAACATAATGGGATGCTATCCGCTGGTGCCTGCCTATTTCGCAGTGCTGTATCTGGAACAGGTCAGCACGCCGATGCTGCTTGGTATGATGTACATAGGGATCTTTCTGTTTATGCCGCTGACGGCGGGAGTCAAATATGCGGTCGTGCTTCTGGTGATATGGGGGGCGCTGCGGCTGATCGAGTGGGCGAACGAGGGCTGTCCTGCGTTTATGGCGGCATTTCTGTCCGCGGCAGCCACCGTGATCATCTCCTTTGCGGGAGGGCTGCTGGAGTGGAAGAACCAGCCGGCAGCGGCAGCAGTCATCTTGGAGGGTGTATTTATCTGCGGCGCGGTCGTCCTTCTGGGGAGGGCGATGCACATGGTGCTGAACTGGAAATTTGAGCCGCGCGGGCAGGAGCTTAAGGAGCGCGGCAACGAGGAACGGCTGCGCGGCTATGCGGAGTCCTTTCAGGGACTGTCGCAGGTTTTTTATACGATGAGCAGCAAAAAGGAGAGCTTTGACAGCGGGGAGCTCGGTCAGATCCAAAACGAGCTGACCGGAAAGATCTGTGCGAACTGCGATTCCTGCGCACTGTGCTGGGAGCGCGACTCAACGCCGCTCTATGGGATCCTGTCGCGCATGATCACAAATATTTTAAACGGTGGCACACCGGAGGAGGACACTACGGAGCAGCTCGGCCAGTACTGTGTGAAGAGCCGCGATATGGTGGAGGAGGCGGTGCGCGTGTTTGAGCGGGTGAATCTAAACCGCGCATGGTACAACAGACTCCTGGAAAACCGGCAGGTGATCGCGGAGCAGCTTGACGCGATGGCATACATCATGCAGGACTGTGCGAAGGAGGAGCGGGTGCTGGACGCGCAGGAAAAATATGCGCTGGCAGAGATCCGCTACCGCGCAAAAGAGCAGGGGATCGTTGTGGAAAAAATGCATCTGATCGAGACGGTGAACGGGCGCAAAAAGCTTGAAGTGACAGTTCGAAGCCGCAGGGGTGGCTGTGTGTCGGTCAAGGCGTTTTTAGCGGCGTGCGGTCATGTCTTAGGGTGCAGGCTGCGCGCGGCGTCGGATGCGAAAACCTTTATCTCGAAGGAGGCGGCAGATTTTATATTCTACGAGGACACACACTTTCGGAGTGTCCAGGGCATCGCGCGCCAGAAAAAGGACGGCGCGCAGATTTCCGGGGATAACTTTTCTTTTTTGGAACTGGAGAGCGGAGCGACGGTGCTCGGTCTCTCCGACGGGATGGGCTCGGGAAGTACGGCGTGCAAGGAGAGCGAGATGGTGCTCGATCTCGTGGAGCGTTTTCTGGAGGCGGGATTTTCAGTGGAGACGGCGATCCGCATGATGAATTCCGCGATGGTGATGAAGGGGGAGAACGATCTGTATTCTACGGTGGATCTGTGCAGGCTCGACCTCTACGGCGGGACGGCGGATTTCTATAAGATCGGCGCGGCGGCGACCTTCCTGAAGCGGGGCGATTCCGTGGAGTGCATGACCTCGGCGAACCTTCCGGTCGGAGCAAAGACGCAGATCGAGATCGAGACGGGCAGCAGAAAGCTTGAGAACGGTGATTTTGTTGTCATGATGACGGATGGTGTGTTAGAATATTTACACGTTCCGAAACCGGAGGAGACGATGCAGGAGATCATCGAGAGTATCCAGACGAACAATCCGGGGATTCTCGCGAAGAAGATCATGGAGCGCGTCATGCTCTTTACGGGAGGAAAGGTCAGGGACGATATGACGGTGCTTGCCGCGTGCATCTGGGAAAAGGCGTGAGTGCGGCAGACACAGGAAAAGGATGGGGCGTACAGTGAGGGAGAAAGTATTTGCGTGGATAGAGCAGAAAAAGCTGATACAAAAAGACGATATGGTCTTTGTGGGGGTGTCGGGCGGCGCGGACTCTGTCTGCCTGCTGCTGCTTTTGCAGGAATACAGAAAACGCGTGCCGTTCTCCGTGCAGGCGGTGCACGTGGAGCACGGGATCCGGGGGGAGGAGAGCCGGGAAGATGCAGAGTTTACCCGAAAGCTGTGTGAGAGGCTCGGCGTTTCCTGCCATATCTGCGAGGTGGATGTGCCGGGATATGCGAGGGAGCACCGCATGGGGCTTGAGGAGGCGGCGCGCAGCCTGCGCTATGACTGTTTCCGCCGTGTGGCGGGGGAGAGTTCCGCCGCTGTCAAAAAACTTGCGCTCGCCCACCATGCGGATGACAATGCGGAGACGGTGCTGTTCCAGCTTGCACGGGGAAGCGGTGTGCGCGGACTTGGCGGCATCCGCATGATGCGGGAGCTTACCGAGGGCGTGACGGTGATCCGCCCGCTGCTTGGAGTGACGAGAGCGCAGATCGAAGGGTATCTGCGGGAGCAGGGCGCGAACTGGCGGACGGACGCGACGAATGAGGATACGGGGTACAGCAGAAACCGTATCCGCCACAACGTACTGCCGGAGCTTTTAAAAGTCAACGGCAGGGCGGTGGAGCACATCGCGCAGAGCGCAGCGCAGCTTTCGGAACTTTCGGATTACGTGGAGCAGGAGGCGGCAGGGATTGCACAGAGGATGTGTCTGTGGGATGCGGGAGGATGTGTGGTTTTCAAGGAATTATTTGAGTGGTATCCCGCTGTTTTGTCAGGCGAGGTGGTCTATCAGGCGGTCAGCGGTGTCGCCGGCAGCAGCCGGGACATCGGCAGCGTGCACATTCAGGCGGTGGAGCGCCTTGCCGGGCTTCAGGTCGGTCGGTGTGTCACACTTCCCTACGGAATTTTAGCGGAACGGGTCTATGAGGGCGTCCGCCTGATGCGGGAGGCGCAGGGGAGCGGACAGCAGAGCGGCGGGAAGCGATGCCGCGGGGATGATCCGGCACAGGAGGGATTTGAGATTTCGCTGGAGGAATTGGAAGAAAAAGAGGGGGAATGGAAGACTTTTTTACTTCCGGACGGATGTCTGCGGCTGCGTGTGCGCACATTTGAAGGGGAAACCGAGAAAATTCCGAAAAAAACGTATACGAAACTGCTCAATTATGATAAAATAAAACACAGTATGCAATTTCGGAAACGTGCAGGCGGCGATTACCTGACGATTGACGGGGACGGACACCGGAAAAAACTCAAGGAATATCTGATCGAGGAAAAGGTACCGCGCGGGCAGAGGGATGATATCTGGCTGCTTGCAGAGGAAAGCCATGTGCTCTGGGCAGTCGGAAAGCGCATCAGCGCCGGATGCAGGGTGGATCTGGATACGAAAAAGATTTTAGAAGTACAGATAAGTGGAGGAAACTATCGTGAAGATTAAGAACATTAAGGAGTATCTGACAGAGGAGCAGATTGAGAAGAGGATCAGGGAACTTGGAGCACAGATCAGCGATACCTATGGAGAGGAACCCGTCTGCCTGATCTGTATTTTAAAGGGCTCGGTATTTTTCACCTGCGAGCTGGCAAAGCGCATCACTTCGCCGGTAGAGCTTGAGTTTATGTCGGTTTCCAGCTACGGAGCGGGCACGTCGTCCAGCGGCGTCGTGCGCATTGTCAACGATCTGGGAACGAGCATTGAGGGCAAAAATGTTCTGGTGATCGAGGACATCATTGATTCGGGAAGAACCCTGAGTTATTTGTTAGAGAATTTGAAAACAAGAAATCCAAAGAGCTTAAGACTCTGCACCCTTTTGGACAAACCGGACCGCAGAGTGGTGGAGGTTCCAGTAGATTTTGTGGGATTTGAGATCCCGGATGAGTTCGTTGTGGGCTACGGGCTGGACTATGACCAGAAATACCGCAATCTGCCATATATTGGATATGTTGAGATAGAGGAATAAAGGAGAAGCAAGTTGAATACAAAAAAGAGCAGTTACAGAGGATTTGGCATCTATCTGCTGCTGATACTGGCGGTTGTCGGTATCTGGTACTGGATGGATGGCAGCACGTCGGTCAACAATTACACGCGCGCGGAGTTTGAGAAGGCGCTGGAGGACGGGAAGGTCGCGAGCCTTACGCTTGTGCCAAACCGCGGTGAGGTGCCGACCGGAAACGTCTATATCACCTTCGAGGACGGTTCTGCAAAGCGTCTGGCAGTCAATGACGTCAATGAGATGGAAGGCTATTTGCGGGAGCAGAAGTTTACGGCTTACACGGTGGAGAACCCGCCTAAGGAGAGCTGGCTTGTCACGATGCTCCCGTATCTGATCATTTTTGCGACCGTCTTTATCTTTTTTATCATCATGAGCAACCAGGCGGCTGCCAATTCCGGCGGCGGTGGCGGCGGACGGATGATGAATTTTGGCAAGAGCCGCGCGAAGCTGATGACGGACGATCCGGCGAAGCGCATCACCTTTGCGAAGGTGGCGGGGCTTAAGGAGGAGAAGGAAGAACTCGAGGAGATTGTGGACTTTCTGCGGGCTCCGGGCAAATACACGAAGCTCGGCGCGAGGATTCCAAAGGGCGTGCTTCTGGTGGGACCTCCCGGAACAGGTAAGACGCTGCTTGCAAAGGCGATCGCTGGCGAGGCGGGCGTGCCGTTCTTTAGCATTTCCGGCTCGGATTTTGTGGAGATGTTTGTCGGTGTCGGCGCATCCCGTGTGCGCGACCTTTTTGAGGACGCAAAGAAAAATGCGCCGTGTATCGTATTTATCGACGAGATCGACGCGGTGGCGAGACGGCGCGGGACGGGAATGGGCGGCGGTCACGATGAGCGCGAGCAGACCTTAAACCAGATGCTCGTCGAGATGGACGGCTTTGGCGTTAATGAGGGGATCATCGTGATGGCAGCGACCAACCGTGTGGATATCCTGGATCCGGCGATCATGCGTCCGGGGCGCTTTGACCGCAAGGTGCACGTCGGTCGTCCGGATGTGGGCGGCAGGGAGGAGATTCTCGCCGTGCACGCAAAAAATAAACCGTTGGGCGACGATGTGGATTTAAAACAGATCGCACAGACCACGGCGGGCTTTACAGGAGCGGATCTTGAGAACCTTTTAAACGAGGCGGCGATCGTCGCGGCAAAGGAAGACCGCGCGTATATCATTCAGGAAGATATCCGAAAATCGTTTGTCAAGGTCGGCATCGGTGCGGAGAAGAAGAGCCGCATCATCTCGGATAAGGAGAAGCGCATTACCGCTTTCCACGAGGCGGGGCACGCGATCCTGTTCCATGTGCTGCCGGACGTCGGACCGGTGTACTCGGTGTCGATTATCCCGACCGGGGCGGGCGCAGCCGGCTATACGATGCCTCTGCCGGAGCGCGACGATATGTTTAACACGCGCGGCAAGATGCTTCAGGACATCATTGTGTCGCTGGGCGGACGCGTGGCGGAGGAGCTGGTGTTTGACGACATCACGACCGGGGCGTCACAAGATATCAAGCAGGCGACGAAGCTTGCCAAGGCGATGGTGACCAAGTACGGTATGTCAGAGAATATCGGTCTGATCTGCTATGACAACGACGACGACGAGGTGTTTATCGGAAGGGATCTCGCGCACACCAGAGGCTACGGCGAGAACGTGGCAACGGAGATCGACAGGGAGATCAAGCGCATCATTGACGAGAGCTACGCAAAGGCGCGCGAGCTGATCACGGAGAACCGTAGGGTGTTAGATGCCTGCGCAGCGCTCCTTCTGGAAAAGGAAAAGATCGGACGCAGCGAGTTTGAGGCGCTGTTTGAGGCGTAATTGTGCAGATTTCTGAATGGCATTTGCAAAACATTGGAAAGAGCATATACAATATGCACAATTTTAAATAGTGAATTTTGTGAAGTTTGTGCACACTTATTGGCGGGGGCGTGGTATTATAATACACGTAAAAACCCCCAATACATTATATATAGTTTTTGCTATAC